>Ga0070741_10005050_pt1 | contig 29931 bp, 24 predicted proteins | sample Coa_R1_4_FD_66440 | JGI IMG/M metagenome (GOLD analysis project Ga0070741, IMG submission 66440) | Surface soil microbial communities from Centralia Pennsylvania, which are recovering from an underground coalmine fire - Coalmine... | ecosystem: Environmental > Terrestrial > Soil > Unclassified ... | reverse complement strand
CAGCACGAGCAGCGCGCCGGCGCCACTCGAATCGTCTGCGCCGCCGATGCGGCAACTGCCGCAGCCCCCCGACGGCGGATTGGTGGTGCGGCCGTGGAAGTCATTGGTCGGTGCGATCTCGAAATCGACCGTAGCCGGCGTCCAATCGAGCGTGCGCGGCTCGCCGACCACGCGCCCGCGCACCTCGAGCCGGTGCTTGCCCGGCAGCCACAAGAGCGCGTTCTCGATCTCAAGCCGCTCGGTTTGCGAGAACGGCGACCAGCCGCTGCCGTCGAGGTTGACCGAGTATTCGATCGGCCGATTCGGCCCGGCCATGCGGCCCGAGAGCGCGACCGTCAGCTTCGGCGCCTGGCGCTCGTCCGAGACCGCGAACTGCTCGCGCGGCGGCAGCTCGATCGACGCCATCTGCGCCTCGGTCTCGACGGTGATCGACTCGGCGGTCGCCACCGAGATGTCGGCGAAGATCGACAGGAACTGATTGACGCCGTCGGGCCCCGGATCGGTCGAGGTGATCGACACCGGCTGGATGTTCAGCCCCATCACCGCCGGCAGCGCGATCGGCTTGAGCACCGAGCCGAGCTGGCCCGCCGCCACGCCGAGCAGCATCGGGAAGGTCTTGCCGAGATCGTGCGGCGTCTCGGCGAGCAGCTCCGAGTTGGTGACGCGCACGTTGGTGAACGCGGCGGTAAAGTCGCCGAGCAGCGGCACGATCTGGCCCATCCCGTCGACGTCGAGCGCCACCGGCAGCTCGAGGTCCGAGCCGAGCGTCATCACCCGCACGTAGCGCTCGTCGACGAAAGCGTAGAAGTCCATCAGGAAGTTCGGCACCGACACGTGCAGCAGCGCATCGTCGATGGTCTTCTTGCCCATCGCGTCGACCTTGAAGGTGCCCTTGCCGAGCTTGAAGGTCGGCGGCGCCTGCGGACGGAACACCAGGAACATCGGCGCATCGCCGGTGTGGACCAGATCCGCCAGCGACGGAATCACCACGCCGATGGTGCCCGACGAGAGCAGGGCGACCTGCGGCGTGCCGACCGCCAGACAGAGCGCGCCGCCGTCGAACGCCGCCCAGCCGATCTGGTCGAGGTGGCTCACGTGCACGCCGATGCCGACGTGATACGGCGTCGCCTTGTCGGGCAGCACGTCGGTGTCGAACGTCGTCGACGCGGGGATGGTCATCGTCTGCGGCGGCGACAGCTTGGGCACGCACGGCGAGTGCGGATCGGCCACGCCGCCGCCGAGCATGCCGAGCGTGAGCCCGTCGTCGGCGCGCGCGAAGCCGCCGAGCGACGCCAGCACGTCGAGGTACGCCTGGAGGCCCGGCGAGAAGCTCGCCAGCGCGCTGCCCGCGTTCATCTTGCCGTCGAGCCCGACCTCTTGAATGCACGTCATCCCGTCGGCGCCGACGCACACGCCCGACTTGCAGTCGGTGGCGAACGAGTTGCAGTCGGTCTTGTCCATGCACTGCATGCAGAACTGTTTGTCGACGGTGGACTGCAGTTGCCCGGCGAGCTGCGAGGTGAGCTGCCCGACGACGAACGACTTGATCGGCCCAAAATTGGCGATGGTGCAGAGGAAGTCGCCCGGCTGCGACTCGAGGGTGAGCATGCTCTGGTCGAGGTTGTTGACCGCCGCGTTGTTGAAGTTGAGCTGCGTGAGATCGGTGGTGGCGTCGACCTTGAACTGCAGATCGCCGACGATGTCGATGTCGGTGTGGCCGGCGGTGCCCTTGGTGGTGTCGAGCGAGACGAGGCACTTGGCGGTGCCGATGACGACGCCGAACTCGACGGGCAGCTTGTCCTGCGTGATGAGCTGCGTGGTGAGCTGAAGGTGTAGCGAGTCGGGCGGCGTGGGCGTGAGGTGCAGCGCTTGCGGCAAGATCTGGATGCGGCACATCGGAGCCGGCATGCCGCAGCAGACTTTGTTGGACCCGCACTGCGGCGGAACGTTGAAGATCGAGCCGCCGGGCAGGAGGCTGGTCACCAGCGACGCGCCGTTCTGGTCGAGGTAGCTGAACAGGTTCGACGTCGCGCGCACCTGGATCGCGCCCTCGTGCCGCGCGTCCGTTGGGAAGCCGCCTTTGATCGGCGTGACGCACGAACAGCCTTTGCCGCCGCAAGCCACCGACGAGAGCAGCGCGGCGATCACGGCCGCGGTGCGCCAACGCTTGACGAGCTTCATGGAGCCTCCCGGGCCGAGCGTACGAGCGGTCAGTCGCCCTCGTCAATGAGTGATGCGTTGCTGCGGGCGGGGACACCGATTAGACTGGGCGCGCATGGGATGCAGCGGCTGCACGAAGGTCGACGGCTGCGAGGCGGAGAAGGGGCCGCAGCGCACCGCCATCGACGACATCATGGCGAGCGTGTATCCCGATCGCACGTGGGGGCGGCCCGACGACGAGCGGCGGTTCGGCGCGGGCGTGCGGCCGCGCGAGGTCAAGCGGCTCGCGCGCGCGCTGTCGGCGGCGACGCGCGCGCCGACGTTTTATCGCGCGGGCGGGCCCGACGATCTCTGCGACTTCGTGTGGGTGCTGTGCCTCGGCCGCGAGCCGGCGCTGGTCGACGTGCGCGACGGCCTCGCCCGGCCCGAGAGCGATCGCGTGCGCGAGCGTTACCTGCGCGTCGCGTTCTCGACGGTGGGCCGGGTCGCCGCGGTGCAGGAAGTGGCGATGGAGCTGGATCTCGACCGCGGCGACTACGTGATCCGCGAGCTGCCGCAGCCGGGCGTCTACGATCCGACGCTGCTCAAGCGCATGCGCGCGATCGTCGATCTGCTCGAGGCGAGCGATCTCGAGCACCTCGATTTCGGCATGGTCGATAAGCCCTACCCCGAGGCGCAGCCGGGCGAGTACGTCGAGCGCTTCGGCGTCGAGCCGGCGATCGTGAATTTTTTGTTTTACGCGCAGCCGGCGCGGACGTCGTCGGTGACGGTGCTCAGCGAGGCGGCGCGGCCGGCCTGACCAGGCGGTGCCGCGCGCACGCCTGCTGCACGTGCGCGTCCCAATCCTGGTACGCCTGCCGCACCTCCGCGAAGCGCGCGCGCACCTGCTTCAATCCTTCCACCGTCGACAATTTCGGATCATCGATCACGTGCACGCAGTTTCGGCACGCGTCGATCAAGCGATCGGTCACCTTCAAATACTCGTCCGCGAGCGCGCGCACCTCGCGCGTGCGCTTGTCGGTCGCCAGCTCCTCGGCCTGCTTGCGCAGCCGGATCAGCCGCGGGATCACGTCGTCGATGAGCAGCGTGCGCGCCTCGTCGGGTTTCAAGCCGGGCGCCTGGCCGAGGCGATCGATGCGCTCCTGGATCGGCTGCTCCGACGCCGTCACGCGCGGCACCTCGACCTCGACGTAGCGCGTGAGATCCTCCTGCTCCGGCGTGCGCCTGAGTTTGTGCCACGCGAGCCCGCACGCGCCGGCGAACACCAGCAAGCTGATGATGCGAATCGCGCGATGCGCGTTGATCGACATTGACCTCCAGAATAGCCGTGTTCCGCTTCGCGGCACGGCTAGCGGTGCTTGCGCAAGAACTCGGCGATGCGCCCGGTGACCTCCGCCGGGCGCTCGATGGGCGCGGTGTGCGAGCCGCCCTCGACGACGAACAGCTCCGAGTCGCGGATGAGCTGGTGCATCTCCTCCGACAGCGACGCGGGCGTGAAGCCGTCGCGATCGCCCGAGACGATCAGCGTCGGCACGTCGATGTGTGGGAGCAGCTCGCGCGCCGAGTGGCGGCCCGCCGACGCCAGCATCTCCAAAAACAGCCGCACGTCGACCTGCGCCATGTGCTCGAGGTACGGGAAAAAATCCTCGCGCCGGATCAGCTCGCCGTTGATCTCGAAGCGGGTCGCGATCTGGTACGCCAGCTCCGTCGGGATCACCGAGCGCCAGACGTTGGCGACCACGCCGGGGATGCGGTTCACCATGAACTTCACGTACGGCAAGACCTGCTCGAGCGTGCGCTTGCCTTTGAAGGTGCGCAGCGGCGTGCCGTAGCTGCCGCAGAGGAGCACGAGGCCGCTCACGCGCGACGGGTGGCGGCGATAGGCCTCGAGGCAGACCTGCACGCCCATCGAGTGGCCGGCGAGGACCGCGCGCGCGCCGTCGCCGAGCGCGGCGTCCATCACGCCCGCGAGATCGTCGGCGAGATCGACGATGTCGACGCGGCGCGGATCGCGCGGCGGCGGCGTGCGCCCGTGGCCGCGGTAGTGCCAGTGCACCACGCGGTTGCCCTCGGCGAGCGCTTGCTCGAGGTACTTCCACACGTACCCGTCGCAGCCGATGCCGTCGCAGAAGACTACCGCCGGCGCGCCCGCGGGCCCCGAGACGCGATAGAAGACCGGCGTCGAGTCGCGCCCGACGGCGAAGCCCTGTCGTTCTACACGTTCCGAAGGAGGAGGGGACTCGTCGTTACTCGGCGGCACCGCGCTCGTCGTCTTCGCCGGGGAACTCATTGACCGAGGGATACTTCATGATGTCCTTGCGGGCCAGCTTCCAGGCCTTCTGGACGATCCACGAAAGCGAGCGATCCTGGCGCGCCGCTTCGTCCTGGATCTCTTTCAACATCTCTTCCGGGAAATACAGACTCTGCTTGCGCTTGTCGGACCCGGCCATGGCTCCTCCGTCGGGCGTGGAAAAAATGGTGAGTACACATCGTACTCGTCCCACTTCGAATGTGTCAAGGCGTGCTAGATTGGAAATTCGGGCCACGAGATGAGCGCGGTGAAAATGGATGGGCGCGTATCGCGCGCGCAGAAGTTACGGGAGTCGCGTCGCGCCGGCGTGATGATGGTGGCGCGGCGGATCTTCGCCGAGAAGGGGTATCACGCCACCAGCATCGACGATCTGATCGAGGCCGCCGGGATCGCGCGCGGCACGTTCTACCTCTACTTCGAGTCGAAGCGCGCCATCTTCGATCAGCTGCTCGACGAGCTGGTGGCGGTGCTGCAGGCCAACGTGCACCGCATCGACGTGAGCCCGGGCGCGCCGCCGCCCGTCGAGCAGCTCAACGCCATCGTCGATCGCGTGCTCGGGACGCTGGTCGAGCACCGCGAGATCGCGCAGATCCTTTTGCGCGAGGCGGTCGGCATCGACGAGGACTTCGATCGCAAGCTGGCCGACTTCTACGGGCGCATCGAGGGCATGCTCGAGCGCGCGATCCAGACCGGGCAGGGCATGGGCCTGGTGCGCGCGTGCGACGCGCAGGTGGTCGCGCGCTGCATCCTCGGCGCGGTCAAGGAGGTCGTGCACTATGCGCTCGTCGGCCGCGACCCGGCGCAGCTCGACATTCGCAAGATGGGGCGCGAGGTGATCGCGTTCACGCTGCAGGGACTTTTTCGCTGACGCGCTAGAGCGTCTTCAAGAACGCCACCAGATCCGCTTTGTCCTGATCGGAGAAGCCGTCGGTGATCGGCCCGACGTCGGGGTTGCTCGCCGGCAGCCGTTTGACGACGTCGTCGAGCGTGGCGGCGCTGCCGTCGTGGAAGTAGGGCGGTGTGGCGAACACGCTGCGCAGGGTCGGCGTGTCGAAGCTGCACGCGCCGTGCATGTGGCCGAACTCCTCGTCGGGCGCCGGCTGATCGGGCGTCGGTCCGCTGGTGACGCACGTGCCGATGTCGTGCAGCACGATCGGACCCGCGTCGAGATCGAGCGTCGGGTTGCCCGAGCCCGAGTCGGTGAGGTAGCGCCCGGTGTGGCAGCCGGTGCAGCGCGCGAGGAAGAGTTGCTCGCCGTGCGCCTGCGCGCTGGTGAGCGTGCCGTCGGCTGCGCGGTTGGGATTTTGCGGAAACGGGATGGCGTAGTTGACGAACGCGGCGATGGCGTCGAGCAGCGGGCGCTCCATCGCGTCCAGGCGGTGGAAGTCGCCGCCCTGCTCGATGTTGATGGTCGTGTCGTAGTCGACCACCGACGCGCGCAGCGCCTGGCGCAGGAGGAAGCCGGTGTTGATCGGGCCGCCGGCGTTCGACGGCGTGTCGCGCGGGCCGACGAAGAACAGCCACGTGACCGCGTCGGTGCCGCCCTCGAGGTGACACGACGAGCACGCGACCCAGAAATTTTGCGTGATGGGAAACGCCGCCGAGTTGGCGCTGTAGAACAGGTGCTGGCCGAGGCGAAGCTGCGGCGGCATCGGATCGCGCGTCAGCCGATCGAGCGGCGCGCCGTCGACGCCGACCGGCGCCGCCGCGTTCGTCTCGTCGATGGCGAGGAACGTCACGTCGTGCGAGCTGCGCCCGTCGACGAACGCGCGCCGGCCGGTCGAGTCGACCGCCACGCCCTCGGGGAACGTCGACGGCAGCGGGCGCACCAAGCCGACCTCGAAGCCGCCCGCGCCATCGAGCACCAGCACGTCTTCGCTCTGCGCGTCGGCGACGAGCGCCAGCTTGCCGTCGGGCGTGAAGGCGATCGCGCGCGGGCCCGAGACGACGTCGATGAACGATCCGTCCGAGCCGCCCGGCGGCTGGAACAGGAGGCGCGGGCCCTCCGCCTTGCCGTCGGCGGTCACGGTCGAGATCGTGGGAAACACGGTCGATTGAAAATCGAGCGCGGGCTCGGCGGTCTTGGTCGCGAGCAGGAGATGCGGCAGCCACACCTCGCCGCCCGACGGGCGCGGGACCGCCGCGTAGACGCCGCGCGGCTGGCCGCTCGGGATGGTCTTGTCGAGCGACGGATCGCGCGGCTGATCGGCGAGCGTGACGACGTGGCGCACGGTGAAGGTCGCGGTGTCGATCGCGGTCACGCCGGGCGAGAGCAGAAATTGCGAGACCCAGAGCGTCGCGCCGTCGGCGCTCACCGATGCGCCCCACGGGTGCTCGCCGACGGGCAGCGTGGCGACGACCTGATCGGTCGCGGGATCGATCGCGGTCACGGTCGCGGCCTCGTGGCTCACCGCGTACACGCGGCGGCCGTCGGGCGACGCCACCACCGCCGTCGGCTCGGCGCCGACCGGGATGCTGCCGGTGACCGCGCGCGTCTGCGCGTCGATCACGAACACGCGGTTGGCGGTCTGCCCCGCGACGTAGATTTTTTTGTTCGACGGCAGGATGGCGAGCGCGCGCGGCTTGACCGACGGCTCGTAGCGCATCGTCGTCGGATCGGGCGCGGGCGGCTGCGCGGCGAGCGGAATCTCGGCGGTGAGCGTGCGCGCGTTCGGATCGATCAGCGACACGCTGTCGGCGTCGACGTTCACCACCCACAGTTGCTTGTCGTCGGAGGTGAGCGCGATCGTCGACGACACGCGCGGCTGGAGCGCCGCCTGGTTTCGCGCGCCGCCGCACGCCGACAGCGCGAGCGCGACGAGGAGCCGGCAACGTCTCATGGCATCGTCCCTCCGATCGTGTAGCGGCGCAGCGCGAGACACGGACGCGCGCGATCGAGACGCGCGTCGCGGCAGAAGCGCGGGCCGTCCGAGACTCGCGGCGCGCGCGCGGCATCGAGCTCGACCTCGTCGGTGATCCAGATTTCGCGCGGCAGCGAGTCGAGGCGCTCAAGATCGACGTCGACCTCCGAGAGCCAGGTGCGCGGGTGCGCGCCGACGCCGGCGAGATTTTCGAAGAAGCGGATCGACGCGCCGCCGAACACCGCCACGCTGCCGCCCGCCGACTGCGCGCGCGCGGCGAGCCAGTCGGCGGCCTGCGCGGCGGCGGGCGCCTCGTGCGCGTGCGCCCACGCCAGCGGCGCCGACGCGGCGAGCGCGATCGCCGGCAGCGTGACGACCAGCGCGCGGCGCGCGCTCCACGCCAGCGCGATCACGACGAGCACCACGAGCGGCAAGAGATGGCGCGGCTGCTCGACGACGTTTTGCGCCAGCAGCACCCAGAGCGCGTAGGGCGCGAACACCAGCGCCGCCCACGCCTGCGCGCGCCGCTCGGGCGGCCGCAGCGCGACGCCGACGGTGGCCAGCGCCAGGAGCGCGGCGAGCGCCCACGCGCGCGGCGCCAGCCCGTCGAAGAACAGGTCGCGCGCGAACACGAGCGAGCGCAGGCCGAGGCCGGGCCGGGTCGCGATCGAGCCGCCCCACGATTGAAAGTGGCCGCCGAGGTGCGCGCGTCCGAGCGCGAGGTAGCGGCGCGCGCCGACGAGCGCCAGCAGCGGAACCGCCCAGATCGCCGATCCGACCGAGAAGAACGCGAGCGCCGCGCGCCACGATCCGCCGCGCAGCAGAAGGCCGATCGCCCACGAGAGCGCGAGCGGCCAGTACGACGCGCGCGCGCCGAGCATGAGCGCGATCGCCAGCGCGCCCAGCCCCGCGCGCCGCTCGGCGAGCGCCACGAACGCCCACGTGGCGAGCGCGGTCGCGGTGGCGTCGCTCGACGCCGCGCCGCCGTCGAGCCAGGGCAGCGACGCCGCCGCGTACAGCGCGAGCGCGCACCACGCCGCCGCCTCCGACGACGCGCGCGCCAGGCGCCACACGCCGACCGCGGTCGCCGCCGACGCCGCCGCCGAGACCGCCGTCGCCGCGTCGAGCGGCGCGAGACCGATGAAGTGCGCCGCGCGCGCCAGCGCCACGTACACCGGGTAGCCGGGAAAGTGCGGCTGCAGCTTCTCCAGGTCGAACTCGCCGATCGCGCGCACGAAGCCGATCGCGTCCCAATCGTCGGGCACGCGCGCGCGCAGCGCGAACCGTTCGGCGAACACCGCCAGCGCGGCGCAGGCGAGCGCGCCTCGTCTCATGGGCGCGAGAGCTCCAGCTTGCCCGCGAGCGCCGCCGGCAGCTTGACCGCCGAGATCTCCCGCACGCAGTCGTGATCGCGATCGGGCCCGTCGGCGGTGCGCGACAATTCGCCGGTGAGCGCGCGCTCGCCCATCTGCAAGCCGGCGCCGGTGCACTCCTTCGGGAAGTCGAGGTGGTCGTCGCCGTTGGCGTCGTCCCAGCCGTTCACCACCAACTTATAGGTGCGCTTGAAGCGCTCGAGCAATTCGGCGGCGGCGCGCTCGGAGCCGGGGCGGCGCGCGACCAGCTTCCAGTATTGGCGCAGCGCGCCCGAGAGCGTGCCGAGCGCGAGCGGCGTGTAGTCGAGCGGGTTGTCGACGCCGGCGGTGGTGCGGAACGCGCGCACGCCGCTCATCCAGAAGCGCTTGTCGAGATCGGCGTACACGCGGATGGCGGCGTCGCGGTATTTCTCGTCGGAGGTGGCGAGGTACGCGTCGAGCAGCCCGCGGATCGCCGCGGCCTCGGACTCGAGCGCCGTCGGTGACGGGTCGGGGCCGCTCGCCAGATCGACGTAGTTGACCACCGAGCCGTCGGCGTTGACCAGCCTGGCGGCGAGGAAGTCGGCTTGCGCGCGCAGGAGCGCGAGCATGCGCGCGGGCATCGGCGCGGGCGCGCCGGTGAGCGGCGCGGCGTCGAGGGCGGTCTCGAGCCCGCGCGTGTCGGGCGTGTCGTTCGAGTAGAGCGTGAGCGTGGAGGCGATCGCGCGCAGGGCGGTGCGCAGCGCCACGATGGCGTAGGCCGCGTCGACGGTGGTGACGCGCGTGCCGCGCGCGTTCGGCTGCGCGCTGTCGACGAGGACGTTGTGCTGCGCGTCGAAGTGCAGCCGATCGAGATCGATGGCGGCGATCTTGATGACCGCCAGCGCGCGGTCGTGCGGCGTCTCTTCGCCGTCGGGGAGTTGGTTGTCGGCGGGCAGCGGATCGCCGTCGAAGGTGGCGCGCGACGACGGCAGCCCGCCGACCGCCGCGTTGTTGAAGTCGGTGAGCGCGAACAGCTCCGACGCCGCGCCGAGCAGCGCCGAGAGGCCGCGCAGCCCGCTCGCCGGCGTCGTCACCTGCATGCTCGGGTAGCGCGGCTGCGGAAAATATTTCCACGACTGGCCGATGAGCGGCGGCGTCGCGCCGTCCTCGTCGACGGTGATGGCGCTCGGCCACCAGCGCACCGGCGACGCGTAGTCGTAGGCGATCGCGTCTTTCGTCGACGCGAAGCCGCCGAGCTTCGCGCCATCGCTCGTGAGCAGCAGGCCGAGCAGCGCGGCCATCTTGTTGTCGAGCTCGTCGAGCATGAGCAGGCCCTGAAAGCCCTCGAGCGTGATGTCGCCGAGGTACACGCCGGGCGAGCCGGGCAGCGTCGCCCGGCCGGTCGGATCGTTGGGATCGGGATAGCGCCCGACGACGGTGTTGCCCGGCTGGCCCACCTGCGGCAAATCGCCGTCGGCCACCACGGTGATGCCGTTGCCCGCGAAGTCGTGCAGCGACTGCCAGTAGTTGATCACCCACAGCCCCTGCTTCCACGCCGCGAAGCCGAGCGCCGCCGGATCGAGCACCTTCTCCACCTGCGCGTCGCGCACCGGCAGGTTGAGCGAGTTGTAGCCGCACTCGTAGTCGCCGACGGTCTGCGCGCCCATCGCCGCCGCCTGGTAGCCGCCGACGAAGGTGCAGCCGCGCGTGGCGCCGCCCGACGGCGCGATGTCGGAGGCGAAGCTGCGGAACTCGAGGTACGCGGGCCACAGCCCGGGCCAGCCGTAGACGTTGAGCGGGTTGTTCTGCGGCGGCGGCGAGATCACGAACGTGCGCACCGCGTAGCTCTCGACGGCGAACTGCTGCACGCGATCGCGCAGCAGCGCGAAGCCGGCGTCGCCGCTCGCGCCGGTCGGGTTGAGCACCGGGCCGTACTCGAGCGCCAGGCCCGCGCCCGATTCGAACGACAGGTTGTTCATCGGCTGCTTCGAGTACTCGTAGGACTCGATGGCGGTGACGTAGCCGAGCGGGTCGTTCGAGATCGCGCCGGTCGAGGGATCGGTGTACTGGTCGGTGACGAGGCTGAAGCGATCGAAGCCGGTCAGGTTGCGGCCGAGGAGCTGCGCGAACGGCTCGCCGGAGATCTGCATCTCGATCGACGCCAGCATGTGATCGGCGACGTGGAAGCGGGTGTCGAGGAGCTTGGCCGAGAAGTAGCGCGCGGGCGTGGGCGCGCCCTTGGGGAGGCTCGGGCTGCAGGAGGCGGCGATTATTGCTGCGATGCAGCAAAGGATTGCTGCGCTGCAAAATAAATAGCGTTTCATGCGGTGAGCGCCCTGGCCTCGATGAGGCCGCCTTCGGCGTTGAGATCGGCGACGCCGGCGGTGCGCCGCTCGCCGAGCGCGGCGCGGGCCGCTTCCAGGCCCATCTCCATCGCCGTGTCCATGAAGACGTAGCGGAACGCGCCCTGGCGCCCGCACGCGATCAGGTTCTCGACTTCGCCGACGGCGCCGAGCGCGCGCGCGCGGTCGCGGCGGTAGTCGAGGTGATAGATCGGGTAGCCCTCCTCGACGAAGGTCGAGAAGCGGCCGCGCACGCGCGACGCCACGTCGAAGCCGAGCGCGCGCAGGTCGGCGAGGCAGCGCTGGTGGAGCTCGTCCTCGGGCGCGGACCAGACGGCGTCGCCGCGGTCGCAGGGGATCTCCAGCATCAGCGAGGTCGCGCCGGGTGGCGCCATGTCGGGGCTGCGGTGGCGCGGCTCCTGGATGCGCGACATCAGGTAGCGCGGCTCGGAGACGTACATCCACGTGTGCGGCGAGACCTCGGGCCCGTCGAGCAGCAGGTTGTGCAGGCGGATGGCGCGGAAGCGCAGCCGCGACGACGCGCGCGCCGCCTCGCCGCGCACCCCGACGAAGCGCGCGAGGTCGGGCAGCGCCAGCGTGGCGATGGCCGCGTCGCAGGCGAGCTCGTGATCGCCGCGCTCGTCGGAGAAGCGCACCGCGCGCACGCGGCCGCGCGCCACGTCGAGCCCCGACACGCGCGCGCCGAGCTGCACGCGGCCGCCGGCGCGCGCGATCGCCTGCGTCATGCGCTCGAAGATCTGCCCGATGCCGAGGCGCGGGTAGAGATAGCGGCGCGCGTACGAGCGCGTCGGCGAGCGGCGCGCGCCGACGAGGCGCAGCATCACGTCGGAGAGCGACAAGAGCGAGATGCGCTGCGACGCCCAGTCGGCCGAGATCTCCGTCGGCGCGAGGCCCCACAATTTTTCGGTGTACGGCCCGAAGAACGCGTCGTAGAGCGAGCGGCCGAAGCGGTGCACCACCCAATCTTCGAACGACACGTCGCCCGACGGATTCAGCCGCTGGCGCACGCGCTCGCCGGCGTAGCTCAGGACCGCGCCCGCGCCGCGGCGCAGGCCGGCGGTGCGCACGACGTCGTCGAGCTCGAGCGGGTAGCGGAAGCGGCGGCCGCGGTGCAGGACCGCGCTCGAGCGCGTACGCACGAGCAGCTCGTCGCCGACGAGCTCGCGCACCAGATCTTCCAGCGCGCGGCTGCGCGAGATGAAGCGGTGGCCGCCGAAGTCGAAGCGAAAGCCGGCGCGCTCGACGGTGCCGCACAGACCGCCGGGCCGCGGCTCGCGCTCGAGCACCGTCACGTCGGCGCCGCGCGACGCCAGCGCGTGCGCGGCGGTGAGCCCGCAGGCGCCGCCGCCGAGCACCGCCACGCGGCGCGGGCTAGTCACTCGCGCCTCCGTCGTCGAGCGGCGAGAGGTCGGGCGGCGTGACGGCGAGATCATCGGACGGCGTCATCGCCAGATCGGGGCCCGGCGCCGGCTTGAGCGGCGGGCACAGGCTGGCGGGCACGGAGTGGCTCACCGGCGGCAGCGAGCGCAGGTACGCGGCGATCGAGTACGCCTCGAGATCGGTCATGTCCTCGAACACCGGCATCGGCGGGCAGAGCGGGGCGCCCTGGTCGTCGACGCCCGCGCGCAGCGTGCGCACGATCTCGATGTCGGCCCAGCCGCCGAGACCGGTGGCGCGATCGGGCGTGAGGTTGGGCGCGTAGGGCGTCGAGCCGGCCAGCCCGCCGTCGAGCGCCGCGGCGCGGCCGGTGAGCCCGTCGCCGTGGCAATTGGCGCAGCCGCGCGCGCCGGCGTAGGCCGCGCCGAGCGCCGCGCCGCCGTCGCTGTTCGAGAAGTCGTCGCTGCACGCCGCCAGCGCCGCGAGCATCGCCAGCGCAAATGATCGTGATAGTGTGCGCGTCATGCGTGAGCGTGCCGTCGTCGAGCGCGGCGAGCATATCACTATCGCCGCGCAGTCGCGGGCGCTGCTGATCGCCGTCGCGCTGCTCGCCGGCTGCGGCGATTCGGCCGAGGCGCCCGACGCGGCGGTGCCCGATCTGGCGCGTCCGCCGATCTGCACCGCCGACGAGATCGGCGACGCCGGCGTCCCGGCGACCTTCGCCAACGTCGAGCGCATCTTCGACGGCACGTGCGCCACCGGGGTCTGCCACTTCACCGGATTCTCCGTTCCGCAGGGCATCGGCATCGACCTGAGCCACGGTCATGCGTACGCGAGCATCGTCGGCAAGGTTGCGCCCGATCCGCCGAACCAGTGCGGCGGCCCGATCGTCACGCCGTTTCATCCCGAGCAGAGCTACCTCATGGTCAAGCTGACCAAGGCGCAGGGCGAGCAGTGCAACCCGAAGGGCGAGCAGATGCCGATCTGCGACGTGTTCGCGTGTCCGCTCGACGAGTGCGCGATCGATCTCGTTCGCCGCTGGATCCTCGCCGGCGCGCCGCCCGAATAGTTGCGCGCAAAAAAAACGGGCGGCCCGAAGGCCGCCCGTCGAGTGACTAGGACCGGCTTACTGCGAGACGGCGATCGTGGCGCACGAGACCTGCGCCGTGGTGTTCGGCGGCGCGCCGCTGGCCGGGCGGATGATCGACACGCCGTACTGCTGGGTCGCGCCGCCATCGAACGCGGCATCGACCACCGGGCACAGCGGATCGGTCTTGAGGTACCAGCACGGCTTGGTCGAGCTGTTGGCCGCGGCGTTCGGATCGTTGGTGCCGCACCACGGGATCTCACTCACCGACGTCGTGCCGTCGGAGTTGCGGCTCACGTCCTCGACGACGCAGTCGGGGTGCGTGTCGGGATTCTCGATCGGCGACGACAAGCAACCCGGCTTCAAGCTCGACACGATGATGTCGCCGAGGCCCTGGAGCGCCTGCTGGTAGCTGCTGTCGCAGATCGACGTGTTCTGCTTGTTCATCGGGTTGACGACCGAGTTGATGACGCTGCGGATGCGCACCGCCGGATCGCCGAAGAACGCGCTGTTGGTGACCGACACGCACGAGTGCTGGAGCACGACCGCGCAGCCCGAGCCCGACGGATCGACCGGGCCGGGGCAGAGCTGGTAGGGACCGACCGGCGCCTTGACGTTGGCGAGCACCGACTGCACCGGCTGCTCGGGCGCGGTGATGCCGACGAGGATCACGTCGTTCGGATCGATCTTCACGCCACCGTTCGCCTTCGGCTGCGAGAAGAAGCTGGTGTAGCGGCTGATCTCGAAGCACTTTGCGCCCTGCGCCGCGGTCGCCGGAGCGCACGAGTTGAGCACCCCGCCCGAGTCGGCGTACGGCAGGAGCATCGTCGGGCCCTGGTTCGAGCCGGGCGGATCGCAGGCGACGCCGTATTGCGAGCCGCGGTACGACAGCAGCGCGCCGTACTTCATCATGCCGGCCGCGCTCGGGTCGAAGAGATCCGAGCTCGGATCGATCGAGCAGTCGTCGTCCTCGTCGGTGACCCACACGACGACCAGCAGCGCGTCGTCGCGCAGGAAGCCGGCGTTCTCCGGAATCGGATCGTGCAGCGCCTTGTAGACCGCCTCGAGCTGCTGCTCGAAGCCGCAGCCGCGATCGCCGACCGACGCCATGCAGCCGAACGCCGTCGGGAGATCCTCGTTGGGCGGAAGGTTGCTCGTGGGGTTGCCCATCGAGTCCTTCACCTTCTGGTTGTACTGGATGAAGTTGACGCCGTTGCCGAGCGCGCCGCAGGTCGCGTCGGCCGCGGCGCCCTTCGGCTGAAGCTTGCCGCCGTCGCCGCCCGGGTGGCACTGGCCGCTGTTGATGTTGTACGGGCCGGCGCCGAGATCGGACGTGACCACGCCGATGTGATAATCGGCCGGGTTGTCCTTGCCGAAGCTGTCGAGGATGCTGATGAGCTGCGGGAAGCGCGCCTTCAGCTCGGCCTGCTTGGGCGCCATCGACGGCGAGTTGTCGATCAGGAACAACAGATCGACCTTGTCTTTGGTGTTCTGCGCGACGCGCACCTTGGTCTCTTGCGTCGTCTTCGGAATCGGCGTCTGCACCGGCGCGTCGTAGCAGGCGAACAGTCCGATACACGCGAGCGGCGAGCCGAATACCAGCGCTCGTTTCCAGAAAATTCGGGACCTCATATCGGCCTCCTCAAGTACTGCGCGAAAATAGAGATTCGCGGATATTAGCCGGACTTCACTTCACGTCGCAAGCGAGCAAGCAGCGGGCCCGCGCCGCGCGCGCGCAACCCGCCGAAACTCGTGGAGCGCGCCGCCGCCGCTGCCAACCAGGTTGGCAGTCGTGGACAACCTGGTTGGCGGACCGCGACGTGCGGAATTGCGAGCGGTTGCGCTTGACTGTTGCGCCCCATGATGCTAATTTCCGAATTTCAACGTCCGACCTGGGTAAGACCATGACGGCGAAGAGCCCAGAGGGTCTCAAGAAGAAAGATCTCAAGCGCTTTCGCGAGATCTTGCACGAAAAAAAAGAAGAGATCCTCAAGAACGCCAAGCGCACCCTCAACGAGGACATGACGCTCGACGCCGACGATATGCCGGACGAGATGGATCTCGCCTCCTCGGAGTACCTGCAGTCTTTCACGTTCCGCCTGCGCGGGCGTGAAAAGACGTTCTTGAAGAAGATCGATCACGCGCTCGCCAAGATCGACGAGGGCACCTTCGGCATCTGCGAGGAGTGCGAGGAGCCGATCTCGATCAAGCGGCTCGAGGCGCGCCCCGAGACCACGCTCTGCATCCGCTGCAAAGAGGATCAAGAGCGCATGGAAAAAGCCTACGGCTGATCAGCCTCGTAGTTGACGCGGCGGCGGGCGGCGGAAATACTCACGCGACGCCATGCGCCCCGTCCTGTTCCACATCCCGCTCTACTTCTTCAAGATCCCGATCCACTCCTACGGCGTGATGCTGGCGCTGTCGCTGGTGGTCGGCTGGCAGATCACGCTCAGCCTGTGCGTCAAGGACGGGATGGAGCGCAAGACCATGGAGCGCTGCTACGTCTGGACCGCGGCGGCGGCGGTGGCGGGCTCGCGGCTGCTCTACATCTTCACCAACCTCGATCGCATCGACAGCTTCTGGGAGATCTTCAAGGTGTGGCAGGGCGGGCTGGTGGCCTACGGCGGCTTCATCGGCGGGTTCCTCGGCTCGACGGTGTACTGCCGCTTGAAGGGCATTCGCCTGCTGGCGTGGGCCGACTGCGCGGTGCCGTCGCTCTGCACCGGCCTCATGATCACGCGCATCGGCTGTCTGCTCTACGGCTGCGACTTCGGCAAGGTCTGGGACAGCAAGTGGGCGATCCATTTTCCCGCGGGCTCGCCGGCGTTCCAGCAGCAGCGCGTCGAGGGGCTGCTCGGGCCGAACGCGATCACCTCGCTCGGCGTGCACCCGACGCAGCTCTACGAATCGCTCAACGGGCTCATCCTGCTCGGGCTGTGCTTTCTCGTGCGGCGCGTGCGCACGTTCTCGGGGCAGGTGTTCGTGGCGTGGATGATGGGCTACGCGGTGCTGCGCTACTTCGTCGAGGTGCTGCGCGCCGACGAGGAGCGCGGCAACATCGGGCCGCTCTCGACGTCGCAGTTCATCGGCGTGACCACGTTCCTCATCGGCGCGGTGCTGCTGGTGTGGCTGTACTCGATGTACAAGCGCGATCCGCGCGCGATGCGGCTGTGGGAGAACGGGCTGGCGATGGCGGGGCCGGCGGTTCCCGACGAGAAGCCGGCGCAGAATCCGAACGCGGCCAAGCGCAAGCGCAAGAAGCGCTGATTTTTTTCGCGAGGGGGAGAGCTTGAATCGGCGCAGCGTGCTCGCGTGGATGGCGTCGGCGATCGGCTGCGCGCTCGGCGTGGCGCTGGCGGTGCCCGCCGCCGGGTACCTGACGTTCCCCGCGCGCAAGCGCACGGTCTCGGGCTCCGACGATCCGATCGATCTCGGCGAAGTCGGCGCGCTCCCCGACGGCAAACCGGTGCGCGTGGCGGTCAAGGTGGCGCGCTGGCGCGACGCGTGGAACGCGCTCACCGACGTCACGCTCGGCGCCGTGTGGCTGCGCCGCGACGGCGACTCGGTGCGCGCGCTCTCCACCGTGTGCCCGCACACCGGCTGCGCCGTCGACTGGGACGCGCCGCAAAAACAATTTCGCTGCCCGTGTCACGACAGCGTGTTCGATGAAAACGGCGCGCGCGTCTCCGGCCCCGCGCCGCGCGCGATGGACGCGCTCGACTGCGCCGTCGACGGCGGGCGAGTGCGCGTGGCCTATCGCCGCTATCGCCCCGGCGTGCGCGATCGCGAGCCGGTATGAAGCTCGCCGACTGGCTCGACGAGCGCACCGGCTACCGCTCGATCCTGCGCCACGCGCTCGACGAGCCGGTGCGCGGCGGCGCGCGCTGGAGCTACGTCTTCGGCTCGGCGCTGGTGTTCCTCCTGCTGGTGCAGGCGGCCACCGGCGCGCTGCTGGCGGCGTTCTACGCGCCGTCGTCGACCGACGCGTGGGCGTCGGTGGCGTACGTGCAGCAGGAGGTCACGCTCGGCTGGTTCATCCGCGGCCTGCACTCGTCGGGCGCGAGCGCGATGATGATCCTCACCGCGCTGCACCTCCTGCAGGTCACGCTCTACGGCGCGTACCGCCGCCCGCGCGAGGTGAACTGGTGGGTCGGCCTCGCGCTGATGGCGCTGCTGTTCGCGTTCGCGCTCACCGGCTATCTCTTGCCGTGGGATCAGAAAGGCTACTGGGCGACGCAGGTCGCCACCAGCCTGCTCGGCGCGATGCCGCTCGTCGGGCCGTGGTGCAAGCGCGTGCTCATCGGCGGGCCCGAGTACGGCAACCTGACGCTCACGCACTTCTACGCGCTGCACGTGCTGGCGCTGCCGGCGGCGGCGGCGGTGCTCACGTTCGTGCACGTCGCGCTCATGCGCAAGCACGGCATCACGCCCGGCTGGCGCCAATCGGACGCGCAGCTCGACGCGGCGGCCGAGCCGTTCTGGCCGCGCCAGGCGCTCTACGACTTCGTCGCCATGTCGGTGGTGCTGGCGCTGATGGTGGTGAGCGTGGCGCGCTCGCACGGCGCGCCGCTCGAGGCGCCGGCCGATCCGTCGTCGGCGTACGACGCGCGCCCCGAGTGGTATTTCCTGCCGCTCTACCAGCTGCTGAAGTTTTTTCCCGGGCGGCTGGAGGTGCTGGCCGCGCTCGGCGCGCCGGCGGTGGCGGGCGGGCTCCTGTTCTGGCTGCCGCTCGCCGATCGCGGCCCGTCGCGGAATCCGGCCGCGCGCAAGCAGTTCGTCGGCATCGTGGTGCTGCTGCTCCTCGGCGCCGCCGCGCTCGGCGCCGAGGCCTCGATCGCCGACGCCGAGAACCCGAGCTACCAGAAGTTCCGCCAGCGCGCCGATCGCGAAAGTGAGCGAGCGCTCACATTAGCCAGGCAGGGCGTCCCGGTCGCCGGCGGCACCGCGGTCTACGACAACGATCCCACCGCGCGCGCGCGGCGCCTCTACGGCGAGCGCTGCGCCGGCTGCCACCAGCTCGACGGCGCCGGCGAGCGGCGCGCGCCCGATCTCGACGGCTGGTCGTCGCGCGCGTGGCTGCGCGACTTTTTGCGCGACCCGGAGAACCCGCGCTTCTACGGCAAGACGAAAGTGCGCGGCATGAAGCCGGTCAAGCAGACTGGCGACGAGCTGGAGGCGCTGGTCGAGTTCGTCTACGCGCAAGGCGGCGACGGCGCCGACGCGGCGCGCGCCGAAAAAGGCCGCGCGGTGTTCGAGGCCGCCGGCTGCGACGACTGCCACCAGACCGACGGCGCGAAGGGTGACGAGGGCCCGAACCTCGGCGGCCGCGCGTCGAAGAAATGGCTCCACGACTTCCTCGCCGACCCGTCGGAGCCGCGCTTCTTCGGCGACAAGAACCAGATGCCGAAGTTCCGCGGCAAGCTCGAAGACGCCGACCTCGACGCCCTCGCCGACCTTTTGCGAGCCGAGCGCGCCCGCCAATAGATTGGCAATTCTGCTAATCGTTTGGCGGGGGCTCGGTGCAGGTGAACGTGCCGCCGTCGGCGGCGGCGAACGGGCCGCAGCCCGCCGGGTTGGGCATCCCCGCCGCGCGCGCCGCGATCCACTGGCTCACGTAGTCGATGTCGCGCCGCACGATCGAGGAGTGCGTCGCTCCCGGATCGCCGCACACCGTGAGCGTCGCCGTCGGATTGGCCGCGCCGGCGAGGTCCGTCTCGATCTTGTCGATGCCGCACTGCGCGCGCCCCGGCGAGATCGTCGTGTCCTGGAGACCGTGCCAGAAGAGAATCGGCGGCCCCGCCGGATCGATCGCCGGCCGATCGGCCTTGGCGCGCGCCAGCCACGTCTTCGCCGGATCGGTGGCGCACCCGGCGTTGAAGATCATGCAATTCGCCACCGGCATCCAGAACGGGTCGTCGTAGATATCCGACGGCTGCGCGCCGAGCGCCTGGATCTTGCCGGCGAGCGCGTTGTCGTCGCACGACGTGGTGAGCAGCGTCTTCACCGCGTCGCGCTGCGACGCCTTGAACATGTCGAGCCCGTGGCCGGGGCCGTCGTAGAGCTCACCGTGGCTGTAGAAGTAATACATGCTGTACGCGACCACGTACGGGGCGTTGGAGGTGGTGATGCCGATCGGCGGATCGATCGACGCGCCCCACGAGCGATCGGACACCCACAAGACGCCCATCGGCGCCACGCCGATCACCGGTGACGCGGAGCCGTAGGTGGCGATCAGCGGCTGCACCGACAGCACCGCGTGCGCGCCCTGCGAGTGGCCCATGAACGCGACCTTGGGCGGCAGCGCCGTCGGCTGGAGGAAATTTTTCATGGCGCGCGTGGCGTCGAGCAGCGAGTGCGCCTCGTCCTCGGCGAGCGACCAGCCGCTCACCGGCCCGCCGTAGCCGAAGCCGGCGTAGTCGGGCGCGATGGTGATCCAGCCGTCGCCCGGCAGCGCGAGATCGAACACCTGCGCGTCCTCGCCGGTCGTGCCGTCGGCGAGATTGAACTTCGACGGCACGCACGAATCGGCCAGCCCGACGGTGCCGTGCGCGGTCACCACGTACGCGTCGGTGCGGTGGTTCGACGGCATGAGCACGAGCGCGCTCGACACGCCGCCCGGCGCCGCCGACGCCGAGCCCTGCACGCGCTCGGTGCGGTAGGCGATGCGGTACACGTTCAGATCGGAGTGCACCGCCGGGCCGGTGTAGCCGAGCGTGGTGAGCGCCGTGTTCACCGTCGCCGCGGGCAGCGCGCGATCGAACGCGCAGCGGATGATGTCGCCGCGGTGCGACGGATCGAACGCCGGCAGGTTCGCCGGAAGTTGGTACACGCTGTCGACCGAGTCGGTGCACGCGATGGCCAGCGGGTCGACGGTGTGCGAGAGATCGGGCGCCATGTCGCCCGGCGCCGCCGTGTCGTCACCGCAACCGATCGCGAGCAGGAGGGGGAGCGTCAGGAGCGCGTAGGCTTTTCTCATCCTTCAACAGCAAGCCATTCGCGGCCTACTGTCAAGATCCCGATTTGCGCTTGCGCTCGGCGCCGGCGCGCCGCTTCGGCCGATAGATCTTGCGCGAAAATTTCGGCAGGCGGCGCGGACGCGGACGTTCGGTGGACGTTGTTACCGGCATCTGGGCCTCCCATAAAGTCTGAGCCCATCCGCTGCCGGTGCAAGCCGCTGGTGTATGCTGGCGGCGACATGCGTCTCGCGCCCCTGGCCGTGCTGCTGCTCACCGTCGGGCACGCCGCTCGGGCGGGCGCCGATCCGCTGGCGGATCTGAAGGCGCGGGTGGCGGAGCTCGAGCGGGTGCTGGCCGATCTACCGTCGGCGCTGGAGGCGCTGCACGATCTCGACAACCGGCTGGGCGCGCTCGAGCGCGAGGTGGATCGCTCGGCCGGCGCGCGCGCCGCCGACGCCGACGTGCGCCGCGCGCTCGACTCGCTGCGCGCCGATCTCGACGACGTCTCGCTCAGGTTGGCGCGCGCGCAGGCGCGGCAGAATCAGCACACCGCCACCACGCCGTTCTCGTTCGGCTACGACGACGGGCTGGCGCTGCACACCGCGATCGTCGACGTCACGCTCAACGCCGGCGTGCAGCCGCGCTACACCGGCACCATCCGCCCGCCGCCCGTCGAGAACGGCTCCAGCTTCGAGCTGCACCACGCGCAGCTCGCGCTCGCGGCGAGCGTGCTCGAGGTGTTCGGCGTGCAGGCGCTGTTCGACTTCGGCGCGCAGTTCACCGACGCGGGCGGGCTGGCGATGGTGCGCACGCTCGCGGCCGAGGTGCGCCCGCTCGGCTGGCTCACGGTGCGCGGCGGGCGGTTGCGCGTGCCGTTCGGCCGGCAGCGCGTGCTGAGCGAATTGCGGCTCACGCTCGTCGATCAAGCGATCGCCACGCGCGCGCTCACGTTCGGCGAAGATCAGGGCGCGCTCGTCGAGCTGCGCTTCTTCGGCGACAAGTTGATCGCGCAGGCGGCGGTGACCAACGGCGCGAGCGGGCCGTCGCAGGCGCGCAACGACAACCTCGACCTGGCGTACACCGCGCGCGTGGTGGCGCAGCCGCTCGGGCCGCTCGCGCCCGTCGAGGGCGATCGCGCGCGCACGCCGCGGCCGCGCTTCGCCGTCGGCGCGTCGTTTCAGTACGACCTGTCGCCGACCGATCTGCCACCGCCGCTCGACGACGCCGCGCACCGCGGGCGCGTCGACAACGTGGAGCTGATCTCGTTCGGCGCCGAGGCGGCGTTCAAGTGGCGCGGCTTCGCCTTCGAGGGCGAATACTTTTTGCGCCGCGAGCGGCCCGGCTTCGGGCGTCCCGAGCGGCTGTTTCAAGGCGGCTACGGGCAGGGCTCGGCGATGATCTGGCGCGGCCTCGAGCTCGCCGCGCGCGTGTCGTACGCCGAGTTGCCGTCGCTGCGCCGGCCGCCGCTCGGCGTGCTCGGCGACGCGCCGGCGAACGCGCTCGAGGCCGGCGGCGGCGTGGCCTGGTACCAGTGGGGCGAAAATCTGAAGGCGCAGCTCGGCTACGCGTACCGCCGCGACACCGCCGCCGACCCGTTCGATCGGCGCCGCCACGAGGGCCACGTCCTAGACGTGCAGGTGCAGGCGGGCTTCTAAAAAACGCAGAGGGATAAACGCCAAGACGCCAAGACGCCAGTTCAGAAATCAATAATTTTTCTGACTGGCGTCCTGGCGTCTTGGCGTTTTCTGTTTCTGCGTGCCTAGCGCAGGTAGGGACGGAAGGCGCGGCGCAAGAGCGACTCGGCGCAGGTGAGGCGCGCCAGCGGATCGGCGTCGGCGAGGCCGTGCGTGAGCGACGGCAGCGCGCCGGGGAGCGGGGCGATGAGCGCGAGCGCGGCGCGGCGCGTGGCGGCGTCGGGCGACGCGGCGGCGGCGTGCAAGCGGTTTTGACCGAGCGGATCGCCGATCCGCGCCAGCTCGTCGGCGGCGTCGAGCGCGTAGGGCGTGTCGAGCGCGCCGACCAGCACCGGGCGCGCCTGCGCCGCGTGGCCGGCGGCGATCAGCGCGCGCGCGGCGGCGAGGCGCACCTCGAGATCGGGATCGCGCAGCCCGCGGGAGATCAGCGCGGCGGCCGGCTCGCCCAACTCGCCGGCGGCGTTCATCGCGGCGGCGCGCGCGTCGGCGCGGCGATCGGCCGCGGCGCGCGTGATGGTCTCGAGCGCCACGTTCACGCGCCCGCGATGCGCCAGCGCCACCGCCGCGCGCAGCGCCACGAAGCGATCGTCGCGCGACGCCACCAGCTCGAGCCGCGCCGGCTCGCCGTCGAGGCGGGTCAGCCCCGCGAGCGCCGCCAGCCGCACGCCGAGCGCGCCGTCGCCGAGCGCCGCCTCCAGCTCCGCCACCGCGCCGCGATCGCCGAGCGCGCCGAGCGCCGCCACCGCCGCCGCGCGCACGCCCGCGTCGGGATCGTGCGCCAGCCGCGCGGCCAGCTCGCGCGCGAGGGCGCGATCGATCGGCGCCAGCGCCGAGGCCGCGCGCGCGCGAACCTCCGGCGACGCGTCGTCGCACAGCTTGGCGATCCGCTGCGCCGGATTCTCCAGCGAGCCCAGCCCGTCGACGGCGATGGCGCGCGCCGAGGCGTCCTTGCCGTCGAGGATCGCCTCGAGCCGCGCGCGCGCAATTTCCAGCTGCGGGGCCAGCGCCACCGCCGCGCGCGCGCGGATGCGCGGGCTCTCGTCGTCGAGCCGCTCGGCGAGCGGCCGATCGAGCGCCGGATCCGCCACCTCGACGGCGATGCGCACCGCGCGCTCGCGCACCTCGGCGTCGGTCGCGTAGAGCGCGCGGAACACCACCACCTCGGCGGCGCGGCGCAGGCGCAGGTCGTCGCGCGCGCGGGCGCGTTCGTAGGCCGCCACCGCCGACGGCACGTCGCCACGCGCGAGCGCGGGATCGAACTCGGCCGCCAATCGGGCGGAGGCCGCGCTCCCCGCGCAGCCGCCGGCGACGAGGCTCAAGAGGAGGATCGGCTTCATGGGTTCATTATACGCGGGCGGGCGGGCAAACCTGCGCTACCTTCCCGCCATGTCCTGGAGGCGGCGGCTGGCGATGCTGCTGGTGGTGGCCGGCGTGGTGATCGGCGCGCGGCTGCTGTCGCATCGCGCGGTCGACGTCGACCTCGAGCTCGGCCTGGGCGCGCGCGCGCCCGAGCTGCGCGCGGTCAACCTGATCTTCACCGACGAGCACGAGCACGTCGAACGCGAGCTATCGCTCACATTTCCCGGCGGCGCGTCCGCGCGCGAGCGGCGCCGCGTGCGCCTGCACCAGGGCGCCTACACCGTCGGCGCGCGCCTGGAGTTCGCCGCCGGCCCGCCGGTCGCGCTCGGCCGCCCGCTGCGCGTCGACGACGCCGGCACCTACGCGCTCGAGCTCGCGCCGTAGCGAACGCGCCGCCGTCTAGAAATCGCCGCAGCTCTTGACGGGGGCGTTGTTGTGCGTCGGATCGATCGCCTGCCCGCCCGGCGCGCGCACCACCGGCTTCAAGTTCGAGATGTCGACGAACTGCGGATCGTCGGCGTCGAGCGCGGTCGCCGGATTGGTCGCGTCCCACGGCGGCACGGTGGCGCGCGGGTTGTAGATCTCGGCGTCGGCGACGGTGCGCGGCGCCGAGCCGTCGGGCGGCCGGCTGATGCCGCCGACGATCAGCACGTTCCCGTCGACCAGCATCGTCGACGTGTGGCCGAAGCGTCCCACCTGCATCGGCTCGTCCGTCGGCTGCAGCCCCGACGAGCGGCTGTAGATCGCGCCCTGCCCGATCGAGCACATCGGATCGGCCTGTCCCGCCTCGCAGTCCTGGCACGTCTTGGCCGCCCCGTCGGTGACGAACGACGGCGCGCCGCCCGAGAGCAGCACGCGCAGGTTCCCGTCGGCGCGCTTGAGCAGCACCGCGCTCTGGTAGCCGGCCGGCCGGTAGCGCATCGGGTTGGCGCACGTGAGATCGAGCGCGAACCCGCCGACCGGCATCACCGGCGTCACCTGCGTCAGCGCGCCCGTCGACGAGACGTTGAGCAGGTGCACCGCCTGGTCGGCGCTCGGCGCCTGCCGATCGAGGTGCGTCGACTCGACGGCGAACCCGCCCGCCACCAGCACGCGCGTGCCGGTCGAGTCGGTGTCGAGCACGGTCGCGGTGTGGAACTGCGTCATCGGCACGGCCGCCATCGTCGCGTACTGCATCGCCGACATCAGCGTGCCGGCCTTGAGCCCGACGATGTACTCGCCGAGTTGGTCGGCCGGGTTCGGCGCGCCGCCCCACAGGAGCGCGGTGTCGGCGGTGATCGGCGAGAGCGTGGCGCCGAGGCGCTGCGTCCCCGTCGAGCCCACGCGCGGCATCATCGCGCCCGTCTGCGAGACCAGCTGCTGGCGCGCGAGCGGCGCGTTCAGGCTCGCCTGGTCGAAGTCGATGCCGTCGGCCACCGCCAGCCCGCCGCCGGGAAACGCGAAGCCCGCCTGAAACGCCGCGCTGGTGTACGCCGGCTGCGGCGTGTGCGAGACGATGCTGGCCGCATCCGGATCGAGCGTGATCAAATCGGCCGGCGCCGCCGCCGCCGCGAGCTGATCCTTGATGCCGCCGTTGGTCGAGTCGATCGGATACAGGCGCCCGGTGCCGAGGCTGGTGTTGGGCGCCAGCACCTCCGAGTGCGGGTCGGCGCCCGCCGCCGTGGTGATCCCGCCGGCGACGAGGATTTGATACGGCTTCGAGCCGTTGATCAGCGCCGCGTTGTGGAACGCCCGCGCCAGCGCCGCGTTCGGCATCTGGTCGGCGACGGTCTTGAACTGCCCGTTCGACGGATCGTACAGCTCGGCCGTCGCCGTCAGGTACAGCCGCTCCGAGCCGTCGACCACCTCGACCGATCCCGAGTCCTGCGGATCGGCCACCACGCCGCCGAGGATGAACACCATGCCGTTCGGCAAGAGCGTCGCCGCGTGAAACGCGCGCCCGCGCGTGAGCCGCGAGTCGACGCAGCGGAACGTCTGCGTCGGGTACAGCACCACCGGCAGCGGATCGGCGCTCGCCAGGTTGAACGGCAAATTGAGCAGCGCGCCCGACGCCACGCGCCGAAAGCCGCCGTTGGTGGCGTTGACCGGGTCCTTGGGATCGTTCTGGCGAAAACCTTCGACGTAGAGATCGAGCTTCTGATCGGTCCCCATGCCGAGCGGCACGCGAAAGCTGGGATTGCCGCCGACGGGAAACACCTTGTCGCAGGTGAACGTGCCGCGCGAGTCGTTGGGCGCGTGCACCACCGCCGACACGCGCACCTGCGTGATGTTGACCGAGCCGTCGGAGAGCGTAGGGTCCTGGATCGGCGGCGCGCCGACGGGGACGCAGCGTCCGCCTTGCGACTTGTGCGCGATCTGGAGGTGGAACGGCGGCCCCTTGTGATCCGCGCAAGCGGGCGTAAGCAAGACGGCCAAGAGCGCGAGCCTTAGTCGTGGCGACACGAGCATCAGCGCCCCACCGTAGACGGAGTCGTGCAAAGCGTCAATTCCGATCCACCGTTGACACCTTGACTTACCGTGCGTTATTCCCGTCTCGTCGTCGAAAGGAGCCTCCATGCGCGAAGTCGTGATCGCCTCGGCCGCCCGTACTCCCATCGGAAGCTTTCAGGGCGTGCTCGCGCCGCTGCGCGCGCCGGAGCTGGGCGCGATCGCCATCAAGGAGGCGCTGGTGCGCGCGGGCGCGGGGCCGGCCGACGTGAACGAGGTGCTCATGGGCTGCGTCCTGCCCGCGGGCGTCGGGCAGGCGCCGGCTCGCCAGGCGGCGATCTTCGCCGGGCTGCCGAAAGAGACGCCGTGCACCACCGTCAACAAAGTCTGCGGCTCGGGGCTCAAGGCGGTGATGCTGGGCGCGCAGGCGATCGCGAATGGCGACGCCGACGTGATCGTCGCCGGCGGCATGGAGTCGATGTCGAACGTGCCGTACTACCTGCCGGCCGCGCGCGCCGGCATGCGCCTCGGCAACTCGACGGTGATCGACGGCCTGGTGCACGACGGGCTGTGGGACGTCTACAACAACTTCCACATGGGCTCGGCCGCCGAGCTGTGCGCGCGCGAGAAGAAGATCGAGCGCGCCGCGCAGGACGCGTACGCCGCCGAGTCGTACCGCCGCGCGCTGGCCGCGCAAAAAGAGGGACGCTTCAAGGCCGAGCTCGTGCCGGTCGAGGTCAAGAGCAAGAAGGGCGCGGTCATCGTCGACAGCGACGAGGAGCCGGGGCGCGGCAACCTCGAGAAGCTGCCGTCGCTCAAGCCCGCGTTCGAGAAGGACGGCACGGTCACCGCCGGCAACGCCTCCTCCATTAATGATGGCGCGGCGGCGGTGGTGATCTGCGCGCGCGAGATCGCCGACAAGCGCGGCTGGAAACCGCTGGCGCGCATCCGCTCGTTCGCGCAGGCGGCGCAGGCGCCCGAGTGGTTCACCACCGCGCCGGCGGTCTCCATCGAGCGCGCGCTCAAGCGGGCGAATCTGTCGAAGGACGAGATCGATCTGTTCGAGATCAACGAGGCGTTCGCCGTGGTCGCGATCGCCAACAACCAGCTCCTCGGCCTCGACGCGAAAAAAGTGAACGTGAACGGCGGCGCGATCTCGCTCGGCCATCCGATCGGCTGCTCGGGCGCGCGCATCCTGGCCACGCTCCTCTACGCCATGCAGGCGCGCGGCGCCAAACGCGGCTGCGCGTCGCTGTGCATCGGCGGCGGCGAGGCGGTCGCGATGATCGTGGAGCGCTAGTGCTCGAGAAGCTCGGCATCGTCGGCGCGGGCCAGATGGGCTGCGGCATCGCGCAGGTGGCGGCGCAGGCCGGCCTCGACGTGGTGCTGGTCGACGCGCAGCCGGCGTACGCCGAGAAGGGCCGCGCGAAGATCGCCGCCGCGCTCGACAAGCTGGTGCAGAAGGCGCGCCTCAAGCCCGAGGACCGCTCGGGTATCTTGCAGCGAATTGCCGTTTCGGAAGGGTTTAACGCGTTCGACGCCTGCGACGTGGTGGTCGAGGCGGCGACCGAAAACCAGGAATTGAAGAAGAAGATCTTCGCCGAATTGGATCGCGTGGCCAAGCCGGGCGCGATCCTGGCGTCGAACACGTCGTCGATCAGCATCACGCTGCTCGGCGCGCAGACGCGTCGCCCGGAAAAAGTCATCGGCATGCACTTCATGAATCCGGTGCCGGTGATGAAGCTGGTCGAGGTCGTGCGCGGCCTCGCCACCGACGAGCCGACCTACCAATCGATCCTCGAGCTGGGCAAGAAGTTCGGCAAGCAGCTCGTCACCGCCAAGGACATTCCGGGATTCATCGTCAATCGATTGCTGATTCCGTTTTTGAACGAGGCCTGCTTTGCACTGCAGGAGTCGCTCGGCTCGATTGACGATATCGATAATGGGGTAAAGCTGGGTTTGAATCACCCGATGGGGCCGTTTGAATTGGCCGATTTAATCGGGCTCGATACGTGTCTGGCGATCTCCGAGGTGCTGCACGCCGAGCTGGGCGACGATAAATATCGTCCTGCGCCGCTGTTGCGCCAATACGTCGCGGCCGGTTGGCTGGGCCGCAAAACCGGGCGGGGTTTTTATAAATATTAAATGGGTTACGACAACATTAAATATGACGTGGATGGTTTCATCGCGATCATCACGATCAATCGCGAGAAGGCGCTCAATGCGCTCAATCGGCACACGCTCAATGAGCTGACGTGGGCGCTGCGCGAGGCGGACGGCGACGAGCGGATCCGCGCGGTGATCGTGACCGGCGCGGGGGAGAAGGCGTTCGTCGCCGGCGCGGACATCGCCGAGATGGTCGACCTCGGCGCCGTCGAGGCGCGCGGCTTCGCCGAGGCGGGGCACGCGGTCGGCGACGCGATCGAGACGATGCACAAGCCGGTGATCGCGGCGGTGAACGGCTTCGCGCTCGGCGGCGGCTGCGAGCTCGCGCTCGCGTGCGACTTCGTCTACGCGTCGGAGAAGGCCAAGTTCGGCCAGCCGGAGGTCAACCTCGGCGTGATGTGCGGGTTCGGCGGCACGCAGCGGCTGCCGCGCCGCATCGGCGTCGCGCGCGCGATGGAGCTGATCCTGACCGGCGACGTCATCGGCGCCGACGAGGCGCTGCGCGTCGGGCTGGTCAACAAGGTCGTGCCCGCCGCCGAGCTGATGAACGAAGCCAAGAAGTGCGCCGAGAAGATCGCGTCCAAGGGGCCGCTCGCCGTCGCCGCGTCGCGCACCGCCGTGCGCCAGTCGCAGGAGCTGCCGCTCGCCGCCGGCAATCGCCTCGAGCGCGAGCTGTTCGCGCTCCTGTTCGCGAGCGCCGATCAAAAAGAGGGGATGCGCGCGTTCCTCGCCAAGCGCCCCGCCAAATTCGAGGGGAAGTAGCCAACGTGGATTTAGAGCTCACCGACGAGCAGAAGCTGGTTCAGAAGACCGCCGCCGATTTCGCGCGCAACGAAGTCCTGCCGAAAGCCGCCGAGATCGATCGCGCGCACCGCCATCCGAAAGAGCTGGTGGCGCGCATGGCGGAGCTGGGGCTGCTCGGCGTGGCGGTGCCGGAGGAGCACGGCGGCGCGGGCTTCGACACCGTCGCGTACGTGCTGGCGATGGAGGAGATCTCGCGCGCGTGCGCGTCGACCGGCGTGATCATGAGCGTCAACAACTCGCTGGTTTGTGACCCGCTGGTCAAATATGGCACCGCGGAGCAGAAGAAGGAGTGGCTCGAGCCGCTGGCGGCGGGGCGCAAGCTGGGCTGTTTTGCCCTCTCGGAGCCGGAGGCGGGCTCGGACGCGGCGGCGCAAAAGACCATCGCGCGGTTAGTTAATGACGAGTGGGTCATAAATGGCGTCAAGAACTGGATCACCAACGGTCCCGTCGCCGACGTCTGCATCCTGTTCACGATGAACGACCCGTCCAAAGGGCACAAAGGCATCACCGCGTTCATCCTGCCGATGGACGCCAAGGGCGTGCGCTGCGGGCCGCCGGATAAAAAGCTCGGCATCCGCGGCTCGCAGTCGTGTCAGATCTTTCTCGACGACGTGCGGCTGCCGAAAAAACTTTTGCTCGGCGAGGTCGGCGGCGGATTCAAGGTGGCGATGTCGACGCTCGACGGCGGGCGCATCGGCATCGCGGCGCAGGCGCTCGGCATCGCGCGCGCGGCGCTCGAGGACGCGGTGGCGTACTCGGCCGAGCGCAAGACGTTCGGCAAGCCGATCGCGCAGCACCAGGCGATCCAGTTCAAGCTCGCCGACATGGCCACCGAGCTCGACGCCGCGCGGCTGCTCACCTGGCGCGCCGCCACGCTCAAAGACGCCGGCGTGCGCCACTCGTCCGAGTCGTCGATGGCCAAGGTGTTCGCGTCCGAGGTCTGCAACCGCGCGGCGAAAGAGGCGGTGCAGATCTTCGGCGGCAACGGCTACGTCGAGGATTTTCCCGTCGAGCGGCACTTCCGCGATGCCA
>Ga0070741_10005049_pt1 | contig 29941 bp, 33 predicted proteins | sample Coa_R1_4_FD_66440 | JGI IMG/M metagenome (GOLD analysis project Ga0070741, IMG submission 66440) | Surface soil microbial communities from Centralia Pennsylvania, which are recovering from an underground coalmine fire - Coalmine... | ecosystem: Environmental > Terrestrial > Soil > Unclassified ... | reverse complement strand
TCTGGGAGACGCGCGTCACCGACGAGTCGGGCAGGCTGCTGTCGCTGACGATCCAGACCCAGATCGTCGTCGAGGCGAAGCCCGGGTGATGCGTTTTCGCGCAATGCGGGGAACGTTGTCACGCTGCGCGGCCGCGCTCCTTGCCTGCGTAGCGCTTCCGGCGACAGCCGGCGACGCGGAGCGCATCGTCGGCGCGTGGAAGCTGGTCTCGGTCGTGTACGAGGATGCGCAGACGAAGGAGCGCACGCCGGTGCTCGGCGCGCACCCGAAGGGCTACCAGATCGCGACCGCGGGCGGCCGCTGGCTCGCGCTCGTGACCGCCGAGGGCCGGCCGGTGCCGAAGACCGACGAAGAGCGCGCGAATGCGCTGCGCACCATGATCTCCTACAGCGGCCGCTACCGGCTCGAGGACGGCAAGGTCGTCACCCGGGTCGAGGCGGCGTGGAACGAAGCCTGGGTCGGCACCGAGCAGGTGCGCGCGTACCGGTTCGACGGTAACCTCCTGCACCTCGAGAGCCCGCCGCAGCCGCACCCGAACATCGGCGGGCGCGTCGTCCGCATCATCGTCACCTGGGAGAAGGAGGAAGGATGAGGGTTCTCGCTTTGCTCGCGCTCGCCGTGGCGTTCCCGGCGCTCGCGCAGACGTTCCCGACCAAGCCGCTGAAGATCGTGGTCGGCTATCCGCCCGGCGGCTCGGGCGACTTCACCAGCCGCATCGCCGCCGACGAGCTCTCCAGGAACCTGGGCGTCGCGGTGGTCGTCGAGAACAAGCCCGGCGCCGGCGGCAGCATCGCCGCCGACGCGGTCGCAAAGAGCGCGCCCGACGGCTACACGATCCTGAACAGCGAGAACCTGGTCATCAACAAGGTGCTCTACAAGAGCGTCACCGTGGAGCAGAAGGACTTCATCCCGGTGAGCCGCATCGCGGTGGGCCCGTGCATCATCGTGCTGAACAACGACGTGCCGGTGAAGAGCATGCAGGAGCTCATCGCGTATGCGAAGGCGAACCCCGGCAAGCTCTTCAACGCGCAGGCGGGCTACGGCTCGGCGCCGCACCTCGCCGCGACGCTGTTCGAATCGGTGGCCGGCGTGAAGTTCACGGCGGTGCAGTTCAAGGGCGGCGGCCCCGCCGCGCAGTCGGTGCTCTCGGGCGACACGCAGATCGCGTTCTCCACCGCGCCGACGGTGCTCGGCTTCATCCGCGCCGGCCGGCTGCGCGCCGTCGGCGTCTCCATGAAGAACGGCTCGCCGTCGGTGCCCGGCATCCCGGGCTCGGCGCAGGGCGGCCTGCCCGAGTACGACTACGCGTTCTCCTTCGGGCTCTACGTCCCGGCGGGCACGCCGCTGCCCGTGGTGCGGCGGATCCATGAAGCGCTGACCGCCGGGCTGCGCAAGCGCGAGGCCCAGGAGCGGATCGCGGTCGGCGGCATGGATGCCGCGCCCTCCGCTTCGCCGGAGGCCTTCGCGGACGAGCTGCGGCCCGAGGCGGCGCGCTTCGAGGCGCTGCTGCGTCAATCGGGAGCGAAGGCTGAGTAGCCGAAGCTCGACAGCAGGAACGGGCGGTGGCGACTGCCCGCGGCCGGCGGAAGTGCTAACTTGGATGCGCCATGGCGGACGCGACGACCCGCTCGCAGCGCGACCAGGCGCTCTCCCGCGCGATCCACGACGTGCTCGGCGAGCGCATGGCGCTCATGCTCCACGTGCTCGCCTCCGGGCAGCGGGAGCCGGGCGGCGACGCGCAGGGCATGCTGATGTGGCTCAAGGAGAACATGCCGCGCACGGCCGACAAGGTCGTGCGGCGCCTGCAACAACCCGGCTCCTGAAGCGCCGCTGATGCCGCCGGCCACGCAGGCGCTGGTCATCGCCAACGTCGTCGTCTTCCTGCTGGAGATGTCCGGCGGCACTTCGCTCTTCGCCTGGTTCGCGCTGTGGCCGGGGCAGGATTTCATGCCCTGGCAGCTCGTCACCTACAGCTTCCTGCACGGCGGCGTCGGGCACATCTTCTTCAACATGCTGGCGCTCTACATGTTCGGCAGCGACATCGAGCGCCTCTTCGGCACGCGCTTCTATCTCAGCTACTACTTCGCGTGCGTCGTCACCGCCGCGCTGTGCCACCTCGGCGTCACCTTCCTCATGGGCAACCCGCCGGTGCCGACCGTGGGCGCCTCGGGCGGCATCTACGGGCTGCTGCTCGCCTTCGGGGTCTACTTTCCGCACCGGCGCGTGATGCTGCTCTTCCCGCCCATCCCGATGGCGGCGCGCACCTTCGTCATCCTCTTCGGCGCGCTCGAGCTGGTGCTCGGCGTGACGGGGACCGCGGCCGGCGTCGCGCATTTCGCCCACCTGGGCGGGATGCTCGGCGGCTGGCTTATGATCCTCTACCGAAGAAAAAAGCGCCTCTTCTAGACCGTCCAGACCGCCTTGCCCGAGCCGTCCTTCCCGGCGCTGCGCCATCCCGGGTTCCGCGCCTATTTCCTCGTCTCGGCGCTCGCCATGATGGCCGACAGCGTCGAGCACGTCATCAGCTACTGGATCATGTTCCAGAAGTTCCACTCGCCGGCGCTCGGCGGCTTCGCGATGCTTTCGCACTGGCTGCCGTTCCTCTTCTTCTCCGTCTATGCCGGCGCGCTCGCCGAGCGCTTCGACCCGCGGCGCCTGATCCAGGCCGGCATGGCGCTCTTCATGCTCGCTTCGGCAGCCTGGGGCGTGCTGTTCCTGACCGATCGCATCGAGATGTGGCACGCGGCGGCGATCCTCGTCGTCCACGGCTTCGCGGGCGTGCTCTGGTCCCCGGCGAGCCAGCTGCTCATCCACGACATCGTTCCCGAGTCCGAGCTGCACAGCGCGATCCGGCTGAACGCCACCGCGCGCTTCCTCGGCCTGCTCGTCGGCCCGGCGGCCGGCGCGGGCGTCATGATCGTGTTCGGCCCGGCCTGGGGCCTGCTGCTGAACGTGCTCTTCTACCTGCCACTCGTCCTGTGGTGCGCCTTCTCCACGATCCGCCGGCACCGCGTCGGCCGGCGCGCGCTGCGCGGGCTCGCCGACATCGTGCAGACGATGAAGGACGCCGCCGGCAACCGCATCGTGCTCGCCATGTGCCTGCTCTCCGCGGGCGCGGGCATCTTCATCGGCACCGGCTACCAGGCGCAGATGCCCGAGTTCGCGCAGGACCTCGGCCACGGCGACCCGGGCGCGGCCTACAGCGCGCTCCTGGGCGCCGACGCCGCCGGCGCGCTCACCGCCGGCCTCGTGCTCGAGGCGCGCGGCCTGCTCAGGGCCGACCCGCGCACCGCGTTCGTGCTCGCGATGCTGTGGTGCTGCGCGCTCGCCGGATTCGCCGCCTCGCGCAGCTACGAGCTCGCGCTCGCGCTCCTCTTCCTCGCCGGCTTCCTCGAGCTTTCCTTCAACGCCATGGGGCAGACGCTGGTGCAGATCCACGCGCCGGCCGCAGTGCGCGGGCGGGTGATCGGCCTCTACAGCATGGCGGCGCTCGGCATGCGCGCCTTCAGCGGCGTGAGCATCGGCTTCGCCGGCAGCCTGATCGGCATCCACTGGTCGCTCGCGCTGAGCGCGATCGCGCTCCTCGCGCTCACCTTCGCGCTGCACGGATTCACGCTGAAGGCGCACGGCACGAGGGTTGCTGGACCCGGACCATGAGCCGCGCCGTTGCCGCCCTCCTCCTCGCGCTTTTGCTCGCTTCCTGCGCCGCCACGGACCGCAGCGCGCCCCGCACGCTGCAGCCCGGCACGGTCGACGCCGGCAGCATCGGCCCGGCCGGCCCTGAAGTGAACAGCGGCGACGACACGCCGGTGGCCGGGACCGGAATCCGGCCGAGCGATTCGGGCCTCGGCCTGACGCCCGGTTTCCCCGTCGGGCGGCGCTGAGCGGCGATATCATCCTGCTCTTTCCACGTTCGGGATTTCCAGATCGGGGCCGCCATGCTGAACGGAACGCCTGTCGTCGCGCTTGAAGAGCATTACTGGGACCGCGAGGTCGCGCAGCACTTCACCGAGCGCGGCCCGGAGATGCGCAACCCCGCGCTGCACGAGATGCTGCACGACCTCGGCGCCGGCCGGGTGGCGAAGATGGACGAGGCCGGCGTCGACGTGCAGGTGCTCTCGCACGGCGCGCCGAGCGTGCAGCGCATGGCGGCCGAGGTCGCGGTGCCGCTCGCGCGCAAGGCGAACGACCGCCTGAAGGAAGCGATCAACGCGCATCCCGCGCGCCTGCAGGCGTTCGCCGTCGTGCCGACCTCCGACCCCAGGGCGGGCGCCGACGAGCTCGAGCGCGCGGTCACCAAGCTCGGCTTCAAGGGCGCCATGCTGCACGGCCTCACGCAGCAGGGCGAATTCCTCGACCTGAAGAAATTCTGGCCGATCTACGAGCGCGCGCAGAAGCTCGACGTGCCGATCTACCTGCATCCGGCGGTGCCGCACAAGGCTGTAGTGGACGCGTACTACCGCGACTACCTGGAGCAGTATCCCGGGCTGATGACCGCGGCGTGGGGCTTCACGGTGGAGACCGCCACCCAGGGCATCCGCATGGTGCTCTCCGGCGTCTTCGAGGCCTATCCCGGGCTGAAGATCATCCTCGGGCACCTCGGCGAGTCGCTGCCCTTCTCGGCCTGGCGCATCGACATGGCGCTGCAGCGCCAGGGCAACCGCACGAGCGCCTTCCGCGACACCTTCCGCGAGCATTTCTGGATCACGACGAGCGGCAACTTCTCCACCCCGGCGCTGCTCTGCTCGCTGCTCGAGATGGGCGCCGACCGCATCCTTTTCTCCATCGACTATCCGTTCGTGCCGAATCCTCCCGGAGTGAAGTGGATGGAAGGGCTGCCGGTCAGCCCGGAGGACAAGCGCAAGATCCTGAGCGGCAACGCCCAACGGCTGCTCAAGCTCTGAGGCACGAAGGCGTCCGCCTCGTCGCCGCCGTCGAGGGGGCGAAGGGCGCGCTGGTGCTGGCGATGGGCGTCGGCCTGCACCGGCTCGCGCACCACGACGTGCGCGCGTTCGCCGTGCACCTCCTGCACCAGTTCCACCTCAACCCGGCGAGCCACTACCCGAGCATCTTCCTGCACGCGATGGAGCACATGAGCGACGCGCGCCTGCAGATGCTCGCGCTCGGCGCCGCGGCCTACGCGTCGTTGCGCTTCGTCGAGGCCTACGGCCTGTGGCGCGAGCGGCGCTGGGCGGAGTGGCTCGCGGCGGTGAGCGGCGGGCTCTACATCCCCTTCGAGCTCTACCACCTCTGGCTCTCGGTGACGCCGGTCAAGCTCGGCCTGCTCGGCGTCAACGTGGTCATCGTGGCCTACATGGTCTGGCTGCTCTGGACCGGGCGGCGGGAACGAAAAGTGCAAGCAGGCGGCTGAAAGGAGCCGCCCATGCGCCGCTTGCTCGTGTTGCCCGTGCTGGTGCTTTCCGGGATTTTCTCTTTTTCCGTCCACGCGCAAGGCGTCGACCCCGCGCAGCAGGTGCAGCTGCTCGCGCCGCAGCTCGTGCCCTTCAGCGGCTCGGCGGCGAACTTCCAGAGCCTCGCCACGGGCCTGGTGCAGGGCACGCCGATCACGATCCAGGGCGTCACGCCCGACGGCCTGCTGCAGACGGTCACGGTGACGCCCACCGGACCGATGACGCCGACGCAGGCGGCGCAGACGCTGGAATCCGCGCGCCAGCTCCTCATCACGCGCGGCATCGCGCAGCCCACCGCGCAGCAGATCGGCATCGCGCTGATGGGCGGGGCGCTGCCCACGGCGCTCGGCACGTTCCAGACCGCGGGCGTGCTCTCCGGCACGATCAACCCCGGCGCGGTGCAGCTGCAGCAGCAGCCGGCGGCGCTCGCCGCGCTCGGCAGCTCGGCGGCGAACCTGCAGAGCCTCGCCACCGGGCTCACTACCGGCGGCGTGATCTCGCTCAGCTCGAGCGCCGGGCAGAACGTGACCTTCACGGCGCCCGGCGGCCCGCTCTCGCCGCTCGAAGCGAACCAGACGCTGCTCCTCGCGAACCAGCTGCTGCTCTCGCAGGGGATCACCAATCCGACGCCGCAGCAGGTGCAGGCCGCGCTCCTCGGCGGCCCGGTGACCACGCCGTTCGGCACGAACGTGCAGCTGCGCGGCGTGCTGCAGGGACGCGGCTCCTCGCCCTCGAGCCCGACGTTCACCACGACCAACCCGACTTTCACGACCTCGAACCCGACCTTCACCACCACGAATCCCACGTTCACCACGGCCAATCCGACCTTCACCGCTCCCGCGCCCACCAGCGGAACGCCGGGCATCACGCCGAGCGCGACGCCCGGGTTCGCCCAGCCGGGAATCAGCAGCAGCATCGGCGCGAGCTCGCCGAACGGCCCGCCGTCTCCGGCGGCCCAGATGCAGGGACATCGCTAAGCCGGAGGCATGGGCAGCGTCCTGTATCTCCATCCGCACCAGCGGCGCGCCGGCGCGCGTCCGCTGCGCGCCGCGCAGCGCGAGACCGCGCCCGCGGTGCAGCAGCGCCGCGCGCCGCAGAGCCTGCTGCGCCTGGGCTACAACTGCTGCGCCATAGCGCGCGCCGAGCGCGCCGCGCTGCTCATCGACGCGGCGAGCTACTTCCGCGCCTTCCACGACGCCGCGCTCCGCGCGCAGCGCTCGATCACCGTCCTCGCCTGGGACTTCAACAGCCAGACGCGGCTGCACTTCGATCCGGTGCCGAAGGACGGGCCGCCGGCGATCCTCGGCGACTTCCTGAACTACCTCGTGAAGCGCCGACGCGGCCTGCACATCAACGTGCTGAACTGGGACTACCCGATGGTGTTCGGCACCGACCGCGAGTTCCCGCCGCTCTACGGCTTCGGCTGGACGCCCGAGCGCCGCGTGCACCTGCGCTACGACGACACGCATCCGATCGCCGGCTGCCACCACCAGAAGGTCGCGGTCATCGACGACGCGGTCGCGTTCGTCGGCGGCATCGACCTCACGGTGCGGCGCTGGGACACGCCCGAGCACCTCGGCGACGATCCGCGGCGCACGGCGTCGGGCAAGCCCTACCCGCCCTTCCATGACCTGATGCTCGCCGTGGACGGCGACGCGGCGCGCGCCCTCGCGGCGCTGGCGCGCGAGCGCTGGCTCGCCGCGACCGGCCGCCGGCTCCCCGCCGCCCCGCCGCGCGGCGAGGATCCGTGGCCCGAGGCGCTCGAGCCGCACTTCACGCGCGTCGACGTCGGCATTGCGCGCACCTTCCCGCCGCGCGGCGAAGCGCCGGCGGTGCGCGAGGTGGAGAACCTCTACCTCGACATGATCGCCTCGGCGCGGCGCTCGATCTACATCGAGAACCAGTACTTCACCGCGCCGCGCATCGCCGCGGCGCTGGAGCAGCGCCTGGCCGAGCCCGACGGGCCGGAGGTCGTGCTCGTGCTGCGCCTGCTCAGCCACGGCTGGCTCGAGGAGCACACGATGCACATCCTGCGCACGCGCCTGCTGCGCAGGCTGCAGGCGGCCGACCGCCACGGGCGCTTTCGCGCCTATTACCCGCACGTGCCCGGGCTCGCGAGCGGCTGCTGCCTCGACGTGCACTCGAAGCTGATGATCGTGGACGACGCCTGCCTGCGCGTGGGCTCCGCCAACCTGTGCAACCGCTCGATGGCGGTGGACGCCGAATGCGACGTCGCCATCGAGTCGCGCGGCGACCCGCGCATCGCCGGCACGATCCGCGAGCTGCGCGACCGGCTGCTCGCCGAGCACGCGGGGCTCGCGCCCGAGGCATTCGCGCGGCGGCTGGCGGAAGCAGGCTCGCTGCACCAGGCGATCGCGGCGCTGCCCGCCGACGGCCGCGCGCTGCTGCCCTTCAAGGACGTGCCGGAATGGCCCGAGGCGATCGTCAGCGTCGCTGCGGTCGCCGATCCCGACGAGCCGATCTCGCTCGACGCGCTGATGGCCGAGCGCGCGCTCGAGGAAGAGGCTTGCGGCGCGCGCCCCGCCTGGGGAAAGATCGCTGCCGCGTTTGCCGCCATTGCGGCGCTCGCGGCGCTGTGGCGCTTTACGCCCGTCGCGCACGTCCTGACGCCGGCGAACGTGATCGAGTGGGCGCAGGACTTCGCCTCCTCCTGGTGGGCGCCGCTCGTCGTCATGGCGGCCTACACCCCGGCGTGCTTCGTGATGTTCCCCCGGCCGCTCATCACGCTCGCCGGCGTCATCGCCTTCGGCGCCTGGCAGGGCTTTGCGTACGCGGTGGCCGGCGTGGTCGCCTCCGCCGTCGTCACCTACTACGTCGGCCGCGCGATGAAGCGCGACACGGTCCGCCGTCTCGCCGGGCGCAAGCTCGACCGCATGGTGGACGTGCTGAAGAAGCACGGCTTCCTCGCGATGACGCTCCTTCGGCTGGTGCCGATCGCGCCATTCGCGATCGAGGGCATCGTCGCGGGCGCGGTGCGCCTGAAGCTCTGGCAGCTCGCCGCCGGAACCGCGCTCGGCATGCTGCCCGGAACGCTCGCCGCGACCATCTTCGGCGACCAGCTCGAGTCCGCGCTCACCGGCGGCGGCGACATCAACTGGTGGATCGTCAGCGCCGTCGCGGCGGCCTTCGTCGCCGGCATCGTCGCGGTGCGCCGCTGGTTCAACCGCATGGCGCGGCGCCTGACTGCGGATGCCGCGCGAACCCAGCCTCGCTGACTGGCGCTCGCTCGACGGGCAGCTCGGCCCGGACTGCCTGCGGATCGCGTCCTACAACCTGCACGGCTGCGTCGGCACCGACGGCCGGCGCGACGACGCGCGCATCGCCGGCGTGATCGCCGAGCTCGGCTGCGACAGCATCGGCCTGCAGGAGGTGCACGGCCTCGACACGCTCGCGCGCCTCACCGGCCTGCGGGCGATCGCCGGCCCGCAGTCGGTCTGGCACGGCCGCCACCTCGGCAATGCGCTGCTCACGCGGCGCCCGGTGCTCGAAGTCCGGCAGCACGACTACACCTGGCCGGGATCGGAGCCGCGCACCGCGCTCGACGTGGACGTGGACGTGGACGGCGAGCCGGTGCGCATCATCGTGACGCACCTCGGCCTGAAGCCCGCGGAGCGGCGCTCGCAGGTGCGCGAGCTGCTGCGCCTCGTGCGGCACACGGCGCTCCACGAGCGCGTGGTGGTGCTCGGCGACATCAACGAGTGGATGCCGCTCGGCCGTCCGCTGCGCTGGCTGCACGGCCTCTTCGGCCGCTCTCCCGCCGAGCGCTCGTTCCCGTCGCGCTTCCCGCTCTTCGCGCTCGATCGGGTCTGGGTGCGCCCGCGGCATGCGCTGCTCGCGCTCGGCGCGCACCGCTCGCGCCTCGCCGCGGCGGCCTCGGATCACCTGCCGGTGAAGGCCATCATCGCCGCGCGGCAGCCCGGCCGGCGAGCCGCTACTTCTTCTTCATCCTGGCAACCAGCCGGTCGTATTCCTTCCGATCGAGCTTGCCGTCCCGGTTCCGGTCTGCGCGGTCGAAGCGCGTGACGAGCGGCGCGTTGCCCGCCGCTTCGGCGATGGAGATCTTGCCGTCGCCGTCGAGGTCGAGCGCCCGGAAGGCCTTGTCCTGCTCCGCGCGCAGCACGGCCGACGACGGCGCGCTGCTCCCGGTGCTCGCGCTCGGCGCCTTTTTCTTCTTTGCGGGCTCGCCATGGGCGGCCTGGATCACGAGGAAAAATACCGCGGCAAGAGCGAGGGCAGCCTTCACGTCGGTCTCCTTTGGCCGCGTTCGTGCGAAATTCATGCCGGGACTACATCTCGTTACACCCGGCTGACGCGGCGCTTGCTAACCTAGGCCGATGGGATGGCGCGGCTTCCTTCTTCTTGCGCTGCTGCCCGTCGCGGCGTTCGCCGAGCGCGGCTACCCGCCCGAGCGCATGGAAGCGCTCGTGGCGCCGGTCGCGCTCTACCCCGACGTGCTGATCGCGGACATCGTCGCGGCCGCCGCGTATCCGGAGCAGGTTGCCGCCGCGGCGCGCAGCCCCCAGGCGGACGATCCTTCCTGGAATCGCGCGGTGCGCGCGCTCGAGCCCTTTCCCGAGCTCCTCGACCGCATGGCGGGAAGCGAGCAGTGGATGCGCGACCTTGCCTACGCGCAGCGCTCGCAGCCGGCCGACTTCGCGCGCGCCATCCAGTCGCTGCGCCGGCAGGCCTACGACGACGGCCGCCTCGCGAGCACCCTGGAGCGCGACGTCGTCGTCAGCGGCGGCGGCATCGCGATCCAGCCGCCGGTGGCGCAGGTGCTCTACGTCCCCTACTACAACCCGCTGGCGGTCTACGGCAAATGGCGCCCGGCCTGGCCGGTGGCGCAATGGCAGCCGTGGCCGACGCGGCGCGCCTTCATCGACCACGAGCAGCGCCGCCGCCGCGACCCGAACGGCCCGCCCAGCCCGGCGCAGCGCATGCAGCCGCAGGTGAGCCCGGCGCAGCAGATGCAGCCCCAGGTGAGCCCGGCGCAGCAGATGCAGCAGCAGATCCAGCGCGACCGCGACCAGCAGCTCGAACGCCAGAAGGTATTTGGACGCTAGACTCGCGTCCATGATCATCGAGACGCAGGACGACGTGACGCAGGCGGTGCTGGGCGAGATGCACCGCACGCCGGACGAAAGAACGAAGGAGATCCTCGCCGCCCTCGTCAAGCACCTGCACGCCTTCGTGCGCGAGGTGCGCCTCACCGAGCGCGAGTTCCAGCAGGCGGTGTCGCTCGTGAACGCCATCGGCAAGCAGACCACGCCGAGCCACAACGAGGCGATGCTGCTCGCGGGCGCGCTCGGCGTCTCGAACCTCGTTTGCCTGATGAACAACGGCGCCGGCGGCACGCGGCCGACGCAGGCGAACAACCTCGGGCCGTTCTACCGCGCCGGCGCGCCGCGCTGCGCGAATGGCGACTCCATCGTGCGCTCGCCCACGCCCGGGCCGCGGCTCGCCTTCACGGGCTGGGTGCGCGACGCGCAGGGCCGCCCGGTGGCGGGCGCCGACGTCCACGTCTGGCATTCCTCGCCGATCGGCCTCTACGAGAACCAGGACGCGAGCCAGGCGGAGATGAACCTGCGCGGCATCTTCACGACCGACGCCGAGGGGCGCTTCAGCTTCCGCAGCGTGAAGCCGGCCGGCTACCCGGTGCCGACCGACGGGCCGACCGGGACGCTGCTGCGCGCGCAGCAGCGCCACAACCTGCGCCCGGCGCACCTGCACTTCCTCCTCTACAAGCCGGGCTGGAAGACCATCGCCTCGCAGGTCTACGACCCGGAGGACCCGGTGCTCGAGACCGACAGCCAGTTCGGCGTCACGCGCGCGCTCATCGGGCGCTACGTGAAGACGGGCGACGACGCGTGGTCGCTCGAGTTCAAATTCACGCTCGAGCCGGGCGAGGCGCGCCTGCCCGCCGCGCCGATCACGGGCAAGGTCGCCGCCTAGGCCGCGCTCATGCCACGCGTAATCCGCGAGACGCTGCTTTCCATGCGCGACCTGGTCACGACGGTGGGCCCGTTCGTCCTGATCGCGCTCGCGATGCTGATCGCCATGTACGTGCTCCTCGACCCGGAGCCGCCGCGCCACGTGGTGCTCGGCACCGGGCCCGAGGGCAGCGCCTACGAGGAGTTCGGCCGGCGCTATGTCGAGGAGCTGCGCAAGAACCACATCCGCGTCGAGCTGCGGCGCACGCTCGGCTCGCGCGACAACCTGGTGCTGCTGCGCGACCCGAAGCAGCAGATCGACCTCGCCTTCGTGCAGGGCGGCGCGAGCGAGACCATCCGCCAGCCGAGCCAGCCCGCCGACGAGGCGGAGCCGATCTCGCTCGTCTCGCTCGGGACCCTGTCCTACGACCCGGTCTGGATCTTCTACCGCGAGGCGGCGGCGAAGAAGATGATGCGCGACGGCGCCTTCACCGAGCTGCCGCAGTTCCGCGGCCTGCGCTTCAACTACGGGCTGCGCGGCAGCGGCACGCCCGGGATCACCAATCGCCTCTTCGCCGCGAACCTCGTCGACCGCGACGAGCTGAAGCGCAGCCTCCTCGAGGACACGCCCGCCGTGGTCGCGCTCCTCGCCGGCGACCTCGACGCGCTCAGCCTCGTCACCGCGCCCGAGTCGCCCATGGTGCAGATGCTGCTGCAGACGCCGGGGGTTAAGCTCTTCGAGTTCCCGAACGCGGAGGCCTACACGCGGCGCTATCCGTACCTCACACCGGTGACGCTGCCGCGCAGCGTCGTGGACCTCTCGCGCGACGTGCCGCCGCGCGACCTGCCGCTCATCGCGACGACGACCTCGCTCGTCGCGCGCGAGACCACGCACCCGGCGCTGATCCAGCTCTTCACCCAGGCGGCGAGCCGCATCCACGGCCATCCCGGCTGGGTGGCGCGCGCCGGGCAGTTCCCGTCGCCGGCGCAGACCGAGTTCCCGCTGGCGAAGGACGCCGAGCGCTTCTACCGCACCGGGCCGCCGCTGCTGCAGCGCTACCTGCCCTTCTGGCTCGCGAACCTGATCGACCGCATGTGGGTGGCGATCGTCTCCATCGGCATCGTGCTGATCCCGCTCTCGCGGCTCATCCCGCCGCTCTACGTCTTCCGCATCCGCTCGCGCATCTTCCGCTGGTACCGGCAGCTGCGCGCGATCGAGGACCGCAGCGAGAAGAAGGGCGCCTCCTTCCCCGAGCTCGTCGCCGAGCTCGACAAGCTGGACGAGAAGGCGGCCCGCATCAACGTGCCGCTCGCCTACACCGACGAGCTCTATTCGCTGCGCCAGAACATCGACCTCGTCCGCGACCGCCTGCGCAGCGGTAAACTCGGGTGATGGCGAAGCTGCGGCACATCGCGGTGGTGGTGAAGGACCTCGAGCGGGCGGCCGAGTTCTACGAGAAGGTCTTCGACCTGAAGCGCGTGGGCGAGGAGCACCTCGAGATGGGCTCGGGCATCTACCTCTCCGACGGCGTCATCAACCTCGCGCTCCTCAAGTACAAGGGCGAGACAGGCTCCGGGCTCAAGGACGCGGCCAATTTCGTCGGCGCGCACCACTTCGGCTTCCAGGTGGACGACGTCGACGAGGCGAAGAAGCGCATCGAGGCCGCCGGCGGCAAGTTCTTCTTCACCCTGGGCAAGTCGAAGGACGAAGCCAACTTCGAGGTCAAGTTCAAGGACCCCGACGGCGTCATCTTCGACGTCTCCGAAAAGGGCTGGGTCGGCACCGGCAAGAAGTAAATGCTGCGCGCGACCGCGGCCGTCCTCGCGCTCCTCCTTCTCGCCGGGCTCGCCTGGATCCTCTTCCAGTCGAGCGACGTCAGCATCGTCGTGAACGGCCACAAGCTTTCCGGGCCGCTCAAGCTCGCCGCCGAAGGCTGGGGCCTCGTCGTCGCGATCGTCGGCATGTTCTGCGTCGCCATCCTGCTCGCCTTCGTCTTCGCCGGCCTCGGGCTCCTCCTCCTCGGCCTCGTCGTCCTCGCCGGCATGGCCGCCGCGTGGCTCGCCTTTCCCTTCCTCCTTCCGCTCCTGATTCCCCTCCTCATCGTCTGGATCTTCATCGCGCTCGTGCGCGGCCTTCTTCGCTCGAAAAGCTAGGCGATCGGATCAACGTCTGCTTTCGGCCAGGAGCGAACGTTCAACCCTGAAGGAAACTGCTTACGATCGGATTGACAATGTCCGGCCGTGTCAGTGGCGCCATGTGACCGCCTTCCGGGATGCTGCGGAACTCCCACTGCGGGCAGGCGCCGCGCAGGAGCTCGACGATTTCCACGATCGGGCGACGCGTGGCCGCATCACTGAGGACCAAGGTCTTGGCGCTGATCGCCTTGAGATCCTCGACGGTCGTCTGCTCGTCCATCACCGCGTCCCACTCGTGGAAATTGGGAGCCAGCGACTGCACAAACGTAATGCGACGTTTCTCGGGCATCGCGGCCCATGCGCCGTCGCCGAGCCAATATTCGGAAAATAGCTCTGCGACCTTGCTCCACTCTCCAAGCGATCCAAAGCACTTGACGTGATCGCGAAGGCGCCTGGACTCGAGAAAAGCCGGAATGCGATTGTTCTGCTTGAGCAGATAGAACGGATTCGGTTCCAACAGGATCAGGCGGCCTATGCGCGAGCCGAGCAACATCGCGGCCCTTAGGGCGACCGAGCCTCCAAAGGAATGCCCGACGAGATGTGCCGGGACGCCGACGTGCTCGCACAAGGCCACGATCAGCTGTGCTTGGGCGTAGAGCGACTGCGGAGACGTGCCCGGCCAGGGCGTCGTTTCCCCATATCCGAAAAGGTTGACCGCCAAGACACGGTGGCGGTCCTTCAATACTTCCGTCAGCGCTCGCCACTGCCGATTGCCGCTCACCGAGCTGTGGATCAGGATGACCGGCTCGCCTTGCCCATCATCCGTGTGATCGATCTGCAGAGTTCCTCTTGACAGTACCGGCACGCATTCCCCTTCTACTCGCCAAGCCTATTTGGCGTCCAGCACCTTTCGCTGCTGCTCGAGATAGACGTTGGTGTCGATCAACCCGCCGTCGTGCAGGCGCTTGAGCTCCTTCAGCTTCTCTTCCTTGCTCATGTCCGTCCGCGCGACGGTTTGCACCGCGGTGGCCGAAGGCGTCGTCGACGTGACGACCGCATTCATGGGGCGCGCGGCCTGATTGTTCGGATCCGGCGACGGCGCGCCCGGCGCCGGCTGCTGGCTTTGCGCCTGGCTCGAGTCGGAAGGCGGCTCGATCCGCGTCGTCGCGCCCATCATGACCTGGAAGAACGCCGGGTATTCGTAAGCGGTGCCGTTGTTATGGTCGATGATGGCGCCAATGCCGCCGCCGAAGATGATGTTCCCGAACATTGATCCCTTGGTCGCCGAGACCACGGCCGCGCGGCCGGGCTCGGAGCCTTCCTTCTTGCAGACGACCTGCATGTCGTCGTTGGAGCGGCTGATCATCGTGGATCCGGGCGTTGTGATGAACCACTTGCCTTTGTTGTTCGTGAGCTCGCAGGCGGCGCCCGTAACTTCCTTGCCGCCCTGCTCGAGCGTCTGGATCGAGACGCTCTGGTTCGACGTGCCGGTGATTGATGCGCAGCCGCTGAGAACCGCAACGCCGAATGTCGCGATGACGGTAACGATGCCTTTCATGGCCCCCTCCCCTAAAAGGAAACATTACGTGCCCCGAGAGGATAAGGGATAAACGCGCCCGGCCGGTGGGTTTCCCCGGCGCCCGGTAACATTCCTGCATGGCCCTACATTTCGTCCGCCACGGCGAGACGGACTTCAACGCGCGCGGCAGGCTGCAAGGGCCGATCATCGACGAGCCCATCAATGCGAACGGCGCGCGGCAGATCCGGGAGCTGGTGCCGGCGCTGCCGGAGTTCGAGCTGATCTTCTCCTCGCCGCTCAAGCGCGCGCGGATGAGCGCGGAGATCATCGCGAGGGCGACCGGGAAGGCGCTCGTGCTGCGCGAGGATCTGAGCGAGAGGAGCTTCGGCTCGCTCGCCGGGAAGACCTGGGACGAGATTCCGGACGGCGAGGCGCTCAGGCTCGCGGACCGGGAGCTGCGCTATGACTACCGCCCCTACGGCGGCGAGGCGGTCGAGGACGTCGAGGCGCGGCTGAGAAGCTTCTTCCGCGATGCCGAGGCGACCGGCTACGCCTCGGTGCTCGCGGTCTCGAGCATGGGCATCATCCGCCTCGCCTACAAGCTGAAGCTCGGCCGGGCGGTCGCGCACATCGCGAACGCCTCGCTGCACAGCTTTCGCTGATCATTCGCGCCGCAGGGCGCGGGAGAGCGCGGCGGCGAGCTCGCGCGACTCGAGCGGCTTCTTGAGGATCTCCCGCACGCCGGCGGCGGCGGCGCGCTCCTCGATCCCGGGGGCGAGGTAGCCGCTGACGAGGAAGATCGGCAGGTCGGCGCGCCGCTCGTGCACGAAGCCCGCGAGCTGCGTTCCGGAGAGGCCGGGCATCACCTCGTCGGTGACGAGCGCGTCGAAGCCCTCGGGCTGCGCCTTGAAGTGCGCGAGCGCGCTCGCCGCGTCCGGAAATGCGGTGGGCGCGTAGCCCAGGTGCGCCAGCGCCTCGGTGGTGACGGCGAGGAGCGGCTCCTCGTCGTCGACGAGCAGGATGCGCTCGCCGCGGCCACGCAAGGGCTTGCGCTCGGCCTCGCCTTGCGACGGTTTCGGCGCGCTCACGCGGGGCAGGTACACGCTGAGCGCGCTGCCCTCCCCCGGCGCGCTCTGGACGTCGATCGCGCCGCCGGAGTCGGTCACGATGCCGTAGACGAGCGAGAGGCCGAGCCCGGTGCCCGTTCCCGTCTCCTTCGTGGTGAAGAAAGGCTCGAACAGGCGCGCGACGGTCGCGGCCTCCATGCCCTTGCCGTTGTCCTCGACCTTCAGCCGCGCGTACTCGCCGGGAAAGAGCGTCGTGTGGGCGAAGACCCGCTCGCGCCGGATGCTCGGCGTGTCGATGCTCACCGCCAGGCGGCCGTTCCTGGCGAGCGCCTGGATGGCGTTGGTGCACAGATTCATCACGATCTGGTGGAGCTGGGTCGCGTCCGCCATGACGAAGACCGGCTCGGAAGGCAGCTGCGTGCGCAGCTCGATGCCGCCCGGAAGCGTGACGCGCAGCAGCTCGAGCGCCTCGGTGACTGCGCGGCCGAGCTCCACCGGGCGGCGCTCGCGCCGCTGCGCCCGGCTGTACATCAGGATCTGGTCGACGAGCGAAGCCGCCCGCGCCGCGGCCTTCTGCACGCCCTCGGCGTAGCGGCGCTCGCGCGAGCCCGCGGCGGTCGTCTCCGCGAGCATCTCGGCGTAGCCCTGGATGCCGCCCAGGATGTTGTTGAAGTCGTGCGCGATGCCGCCCGCGAGCCGGCCGACCGCCTCCATCTTCTCCGCCTGCCGAAGGCGCTGGTCACGCTCGCGCAGCAGCCGCTCGCGGCGCGCGAGCCCCCACGCCGCGAACGCGATGAGGACGAGCATCGCGGTTGAAGTGAAGAACGTCCGCACGCCGGTGTGCCACGCCTCCTCGCGCCAGGGCGCAAACACCCGCTCCTCCGTGCGCCCGCTCGTCACGAAGATCGGAAATCCGCGCACCGGCGTCGAGGCGATGAGCACGCGCTCGCCGGTGATCGGGCTCGTCACCCAGCCCTCGAAGCGCTCCTGGCGCCGGCGCAGCGCCTCGAGGTTGGGGTCGATCGGGAAGCGCCGGCCGCTCACGCTCTGCGGCGCGGGCACGCGCGTGATGAGCGCGCCGCCGCCGGAGATGAGCGCGATGAACCCGCCGCGCACGTCGATGCTGCGGTAGATGCGCTCGAAGGCCTCCACTTCGAGCACCGCGGCGAGCACGCCGGCGAATGCGCCCTCCGGCGTGGAGAGCCGCCGCGAGAGGACGAAGCGCCAGCTCTGGCGCCCGCCGCCGCCCAGGTAGGGGTCGCTCACGAACGGCCCGAGCGTCGGGTCGTCCCGGTGCGCGGTGAAGAACCCCGGCGTCGCGAGGCGCGGCGTCTCGGTGGTGCGCCCGATCACGCGCCCGTCGCGGTCGAGGACCAGGATCGCCGCGACCTGGGGAATGTGCGCGAGGCTGTCGCGCAGGCGCGGCACCGCCTCGGCGATGCGCTGCGGCCCGCCGAGGCGCTGCGCATCGCGCAGCACCAGGTCCACCGCCTCGAGCGAGGCCGCGCTCTGCTCGGCGAGCACGCTCGTCATTGCCGCGACGTCGGCCCCCGCGCGCTCCTCCACCCGCTCGCGCGCGCGGCGCACCTCCCACACGGCAGAGGCGACGTTCACTGCCACGAGGAAGATGCTCAGGAGGACGAGCACCCGCGCAAGCGGAACGTGTGCGAATGCAAGTTTGCGGTCAGCCAACGGCGATCCCCGGTTACGCTCGCGTTTCCTATACTTTACCGGCGCGGCGTTGTTTCGTTACAGGTGTAACGCAGGAGCGGCCGCAATTCTTAGACTAGCGCCCCCATGCAGGACGACTCCGGCGCGCGAGCGCATGTCCTGGTCGTCGACGACGACCCGACGATCCGCGAGCTCGTGTCCGACTATCTCGGCCGCCACGAGCTGCGCGTGAGCGCGGTGGCCGACGGCGACACCATGCGCGAGACGCTCGCCGCGGACGTCGTGGACCTCGTCGTCCTCGACCTCGGCCTGCGCGGCGAGGACGGCATGACGATCGCGCGGCGCATGCGCGACGGCTCCGAGATTCCGATCATCATGCTCACCGGCCGCTCCGAGGAAGCCGACCGCGTGATGGGCCTCGAGCTCGGCGCGGACGACTACCTCACCAAGCCGTTCAGCCCGCGCGAGCTGCTCGCGCGCATCCGCACCGTCCTGCGCCGCCGCCGCATCGAGATGCGCCAGGGAAAGCCCGAAGGCGTGCGCGCCTACCGCTTCGACGGCTGGGAGCTGAACCTCAACAAGCGCCACCTCACCACCCCCGAGGGACGGCGCATTGCGCTCACCAACGGCGAGTTCAGCCTGCTCGTCGTGCTGCTCGGCGCCTCCGGCCGCGTGCTCACGCGCGACCAGCTCCTCGACCTCTCGCGCCTGCACAGCGACGAGGTGTACAGCCGCTCGATCGACGTGCAGATCCTGCGCCTGCGCCGCAAGATCGAGCGCAACCGCGCGCGCCCGCGCTACATCCGCACCGAGCGCGGCAGCGGCTACATCTTCGGAGTCCCGGTCGAGACCGTGTACTGAAGCCGTCCGAGGGGCCGTTGCAGGTGTAACAAAGGCACCCGCGCGCGTAACCGTCCGGACACCGCTCCCCGCCAGCCTGTGAGGCGCTCTTTCGGCGCCTCGCATGACCGATCTCGTCCTCGACCATGTCGGCCGCCGCCAGTCCGTCGCCGCCGCGGTGGACGACTGGTGCGACCGCGCGCGCCCCGGCGAGCTCGCGACCCAGGGCCGCGCGCTTGCGCGGCTCATGCGCTCCGGCGAGCGCTGGCAGCCGCGGCTCTTTCCGGCGGCGCTCGCCATCGCCCGAACGCCCGGCAGCGGGGTCAACCTCGGCGCGATGCTGAGCGCGCTGAGCGAACTCCCGGTCGCCGGCGACACGCACCCCTGGCCTTTCGATCCGGCCGTGAATCGCGCCGCGTTCGACGCGCTCTCCTATGCGGAGGCCTCCGCCGGCATCGCGCGCACCCAGCGCGCGAACCGTGAAGGCTGGTACGCGCATGCCGATCGCCACCGCGCCCTGATCCTCGACGCCGCGGCGATGACGCGCGGGCACCGGCTCGCCGTGGTCCTGGGCGCCGGCAAGGCGTTCGACCTGCCGCTCGCGGAGCTCGCGCAGCGCTTCGAGCGCGTCATCGCCGTGGACATCGACGCGCAGGCGCTGGACGCCACGCTCGCCGCGGTGGTAAAGAACCCGGCGCTTCGCCGGCGCATCGTGCCGGTCGCGATGGACGTGAGCGGCGTCAGCGCGTACCTCGCGCGCGGCATCGAGGGCGCGATCGGCAGCAGCGCCGACGGCGAGACGGCTCGAAGCCGGATCGCGGAACTCTGCGCCTCCTATCGGCTCTTGCGCGCGCCGAAGCTCGTGCCGCAAGGCGAGCGCGCGGACCTGCTCGTCTCCGGCATGGTGCTGACGCAGCTCGCGCTCCAGGCGAAGCTCGGCGCCCATGAGCGCTATGTGCGGCGCTTCGGCGAGCTGCCGCCCGAGGCGGCGACGCGCTGGGCGTGGGCCTGGGACGAGCTCGACCTGCGCATGCAGCAGGACCACGTCAACGCGCTGCTCGACGATGCGGACCTCGCGGTGCTGAGCTCCGACGTCGCCCAGCATTGCCTGCCCCTGCCGGGCCAGCGGCCCACGGAGTCCTGGCTCACCGCGGGAAGCGACACGCTCGCCGAGCGCCTGCCGGGCTATGTCGTGCCACTCTGGCGCGCGCGCTGGTCGTGGCCGCGCATCGCGCCGCGGCCGCCGACGCACCACGGCGTGCGCAGCGACGTGGACGGCCTGATCCTTCGGCTGCAGCGCCCTAGGTAGTCCCGGTCGGGATGTGCCGCGCAGTGCGCGTGCGCTGGCGCGTGAGCCAGCGCGAGCGCGCGGCCACCGAGTAGAAGAGCTCGCGCAGCTTCGGCGGCCAGAAGGCCGGCATGCCGAAGAGGAGCGAGATGCGCTGCGAGTGGTCGGTGAGCGGGCGCTCGGCGCGCTCCCAGGCCGCGAGCGCCGCGGGGACATCGTGCGCGCGCTCGAGGTGCACGGCGAGCGCGAGCGCGTTCATCATCGCGCAGCCCGCGCCCTGGCCGATGTTCGGCGGCAGCGCATGCGCGGCGTCGCCGAGCACCGCCACCCGCCCGCTCGACCAGCGCCTGAGGCGGATGTATTCGAAGCGGTCGTAGCGTCCTTCGCTGCCGATGCGCGCAATGAGCGGCGCGAGCCGCGGAAAGGACTTCGACCAGAGCGCAACGTTGAGCGGCAGGGCGCGCGCCGCCTCGTCCGAGTGCAGCATCGTGAGCGCCAGGTAGAGCTGCTCGTCGTTGCAGGGGTTGTAAAGCAGCCTTCGCGTGCCCGACCAGTACTCGATCGTGCGCCCGTCGGTCGCTTCCTCCGGGCTCAGTTTCGGGATGAGCACGCGGATGCAGCCGTCGGGCAGATAGCGCCGCTTCTCGACGAGATCGAGCGAATCGCGCAGCTGCGAGTTCACGCCGTCGGCGGCGATCACAAGGTCTGCTTTTGCCTTTTCCTGGCTCGAGAACCCGACTTCGCCCGAAGGCGATGCGGAAACCCCTTCGGAGCCGGTGATGATCTCGGCCCCGGCGCGCCGCGCCGCAGCGGCGAGGGCGTCGATCATGCGCTGGCGCAGGACGCCGAAGACGCGGCCGTCCCAGCGGTGCAGCGAGAGCAGCCGGTCATCCTCGTCGCGCGTCTCGCGCACGAGGTGGCGCGAGCCGCCGCGCAGCGTGTCCTCGAGCGCGCCGAGCGCCTGCAGCACGCGCAGGCCGTTCTCGTAGAGGTTGATGCCGGCGCCGGCGGTGCGCAGCTGCGCCGAGCGCTCGTGCACCCGCACGCGCCAGCCGCGCCGCGCGAGCGCGCACGCCGCCGCGAGCCCTGCGAAACCGCCGCCGACGATCTCCGCGCGTCCCTGCACGTGGGAGAGAATAAGCGAGGATGAACCTCGAGGAGCGCATCGCCCGCTTTCCGCTGCGAACTTCCGGCGGCCTGTGCTACCGCGAGGCCGGGCGCGGCCAGGCGCTCGTCTGCCTGCACGGCATCGGCTCGAGCTCGGCCGGCTGGCTCTACCAGCTCGAGGCGCTGAGCGAGCGCTTCCGCGTCATCGCCTGGGACGCGCCGGGCTACGAGGGCTCGGTGCCGCTGGCGGAAGAGAAGCCGCAGGCGAGCGCCTACGCCGAGGCGCTGCACGGCCTCGTCGAGCGGCTGCTCCTCAAGGATTTCGTCCTCGCCGGGAATTCGCTCGGCGGGCTCTTCGCCGGCGCCTACGCGCGCGCGCACGGCGAGCGTGTGCGCAGCCTGGTGCTCATCAGCCCGACGAGCGGCTTCGGCGCCGCGGAGGAGCGCGTGCGCGCCGAGAAGCTCGCCGCGCGCTTCAGGATGCTGGACGAGCTCGGCCCCGAAGGCATGGCCGAGAAGCGCTCGCCCACCCTCTTCGGCAGCCGCGTGACGCCCGAGGCGCTCGCGCTCGCGCGCTGGAGCCAGCGCCGCATCCATCCCGCGGCCTATCGCCAGGCGGCCTACGCGATCGACAGCGGGCGCCACGTCGAGGACGCACGCCACTTCAGGAAGCCGGCGCTCGTGGTGTGCGGAACGCTCGACACGATCACGCCGGAGGCGGGCTGCCGCGAAGTGGCGCGCGCCTATCCGAAAGGCGAGTACCGGGCGCTCGAAGGCCTGGGCCATGTATCCCATATGGAGGATCCCGTCCTGCTCAATGCGATCCTCGCGGAGCGGGCGTAAAGCTTGCTCGAGACGGGCATGGCGCGGCTTTTTCCGCTTCTTGCCGTCGGCGCCACGCTCGGCGCCCTGCTCCTTTTCGACCGTCCGCGTCAGCTGCCGAAGCGAAAAAGCTGGAGCCAGTCATGGGATGACTACCTGGCGTCGCGCGTGCGGCGGCTCATGCCGGAGTCGGTGCAGGTCAGGGTGCGCGACGCCTCGGTGATCCTCCATGGCGCGGTGCCCTGCAGCGAGCGCGACCGGCTGCTCGCAGCCGCGCTCGACGTCCCGGGGGTGACCCGGGTCCTCAGCTTCCTCGAGAGCGCCTAGGCGGCCGCCGCCTCGGCGCGCTGCTCGGCAGGGCGCTCGGCGCGGCCGAGGTTCATCGCCGTGTTGACGAGCGCGACGTGCGAGAAGGCCTGCGGGAAGTTGCCGAGGAAGCGCTTCGCAGCCGGCTCGTATTCCTCGGAGAGAAGGCCGACGTCGTTGCACAGCCCCACCAGCCGCTGGAAGAGCGCGCGCGCCTCCTCGCGCCGCCCGAGCATCACCAGGTTGTCCGCGAGCCAGAAGCTGCAGGCGAGGAACACGCCCTCGCCGGGCGGCAGGCCGTCGAGCGACTCGCGCGTGCGGTAGCGCATCACGAAGCCCTCGCGCACCAGGTCGCGCTGGATCGCCTCGATGGTCCCGACGATGCGCGGATCGGTGCACGGCAGGAACCCGGTCTGCGCGATGAGGAGCAGGCTCGCGTCGAGCTCGGTCGAGCCGTAGCTCTGGACGAAGGAATTGAGCGCCGGGTCGTAGCCGCGCCGGCAGACGTCGTCGTGGATGCGTGCGCGCAGCTCGCGCCAGCGCTCCACCGGGCCGGGAAGCTTGAACTGCTCCACCGACTTCACCGCGCGGTCGAACGCGACCCAGGCCATGACCTTGGAGTAGGTGAAGTGGCGCCGCTCGCCGCGAATTTCCCAGAGGCCTTCGTCCGGGCAGTCCCAGACCTCCTCCAGGTGCTTCACCAGCTCGCGCTGCACGTCCCACGCCGGCTCGTAGGCGGCGATGCCGACCTTGCGCGCCTGGTGCAGCGCGTCCATCACCTCGCCGTAGACGTCGAGCTGCAGCTGCTCGGCGGCGGCGTTGCCGATGCGCACCGGCCCCGAGCCCTCGTAGCCCGGCAGCCACGGCACCGTCCACTCCGCGAGGCGGCGCTCGCCGGCGAGGCCGTACATGATCTGCATCTGGCTCGGGCTGCCGGCCACCGCGCGCACCAGCCACTCGCGCCAGCGCCCGGCCTCGTCCATGTAGCCGCCGTTCATCATCGCGAGCAGCGTCAGCGTCGCGTCGCGCAGCCAGCAGTAGCGGTAGTCCCAGTTGCGCACGCTGCCGAGCTGCTCCGGGAGCGAAGTCGTCGGCGCCGCGACGATGCCGCCCGTGGGATGGTAGGTGAGCGCCTTCAGCGTCACGAGCGAGCGCCGCACGATCCCGGCCCACGGCCCCTCGACCTTGCAGCGCCGGCACCAGCGGTCCCAGAACTCCTCGGTCTCGCGCAGCGCGCGCTCGGCGTCGATCGCCTGCGGCAGGCGCTCGTGCGACGAGACATGCGTCAGCACGAAGGGCACTCGGTCGCCCTCGCCGACCTCGAAGCGCGCCACGTGCGTCATGCCCTTCGGCTGCAGCGGCGGCACTCCCTGCACGGAATTCCACGCCACCGGCGTGCGCAGTACCGCCATGTCCGGCCCGACGATCGCGCGGATGCCGCCCTCGTCGGGCAGCCGCGTGACCCAGGGCACGGAATAGCCGTAGTCGAAGCGCAGGATGAACTCCATTTCCATCGCGACGCGGCCGCGCCGGCCGACCACGATCCGGGCCAGGTCGCACTGGTTCGTGCGCACCGGCATGAAGTCCACCACGGTCACCGCGCCCTCCGGCGTCTCGAAATCGGTCTCGAGGATGAGCGTGTCGTCGCGGTAGCGCCGCGTGACTTTCGCGTCCTTCGCCGCCGGGGAAATGGTCCAGCACCCGTGCCTCTTGTCGCCGAGGAGCGCGGCGAAGCACGCCGGCGAATCGAAGCGCGGCCAGCACAGCCAGTCGATCGAGCCGTTGCGGCCGACGAGCGCCGCGCTGTGGCAGTCGCCGATCAGCGCGTAGTCTTCAATCTTCAAAGACGAGCACCGTCTTGACGTCGCCCGGGCGGCGCTCGTAGGCCTCCGCCCAGCGCGCGAGAGGCACCTTGCGCGTGAGCAGCCGCTCGAGCCACGCGCGGTCGGCGCGCTCGAGCGCGTCCGCCGCCGCGCGGTAGTGGCGCAGGTTGGCGTTCACCGAGCCGAAGACGACGCGGTTGCCGAGCACCGTGGACTGGTTGAACTCCGCAACGTCGAGCGAAGCTGCGTGCGGCTTGCCGCCCAGGCCCGTGAGGCAGACGATGCCGCCCGGCGCGGCGCCCTGCACTGCCTGCGCGACGACCTTGGCAGCGCCGGTGCACTCGATCACTACGTCCGGCCCGAAGTCGGGAAAGTCCGTGCAATAGCGGGCGCCGAGCGCGCGCACGAGCTCGGGCTTGGGCCCCGAGTCGTTGTGATCCATGACGTGGACCTCGAGCCCGCGCTGCATTCCCATCAGCGCCCCCATGAGGCCGACCGGACCGGCGCCGGTGACGAGCACCGTGCGCGGCGCCACGCGCGAGCGGCGGCCGATGTGGTCCGCGTGCTCCCACGCCTTCGCAAGGATGCTCGCCGGCTCGAGCAGCACCGCGGCGAGGCCGAGCGCCGGGCTGACGCCGACCGCGAAGGCCGGATCGGCGCGCCAGCGCTCGGCGGCGAAGCCGTCGGCCTGCTTGATGCCGCGCTCGGTGTACCTGCCATTGGAGCAAAGGTCCCATTCGCCGATCGCGCAATGCGCGCAGGGCTCGGGGTCCGGATGGCGCACGATGCCGACGACGAGATCGCCCGCCGCGAAGCCGCAGCCGCGGGGCGCCTCGAGCACGCGCCCGAGCGACTCGTGGCCGAGCACCAGGCGCGCGCGGCCCGCCGGCGCCTCGCCGTACGCGCCGTCGATCAGCTCGCGATCGGTGCCGCACACGCCGAGGGCGAGCGCGCGCACCAGCAGGCCGCCCTGCCCGGAGGGCTCCGGCAGCTCGGCGAGCGCGAGGCTTGCCGCGCGCCGCGGCTCGAGGGTGATGGCCTGCATTAGAAAGGGACCGCCCCTTCACCTGCGAAGTTCATGCCTTAAGCGATACTCTTACGGAGTGTCGTTAATGACCCACACGGCGAACGTCGCTTTCGCGATCGCCACGCTGCTCGCCGCGCTGGTCGCTTCGGGCCATGCCGTGCTCCACAAGCGGGAATCGCGCGCCGCGGCGATCTGGGTGGCGCTCATCTGGGGCCTGCCGGCGCTCGGCGTCGCGCTCTATTTCTTCTTCGGCATCAACCGGGTGGAGCGCCGCGCGAGCCGCATGCGCGGCCGCATGGTGCGCCATCGCACCGCGCCGCAGTTCCCCGCGACCGATCCCGGCACGCATTTCGTCCCCCTCGCCCGCCTGGTCGGCCGCGTCGTCGGCCGGCCGCTGCTCGCCGGCAACTCGATCGAGCCGCTGCTCGCGGGCACGCAGGCGTTCCCGGCGATGCTGGAGGCGATCCGCGGCGCGCGCACCTCGATCGCCATGGCGTCCTACATCTTCGACGCCACGGGAATCGGCGCCGACTTCGTCCAGGCGCTGGGCGATGCGGCCAGGCGCGGCGTCGACGCGCGCGTGCTCATCGACGACGTGGACGCGCGCTTCTCGCGCTCCACCGCGGTGAAGCCGCTCATCGCGCACGGGGTGAAAGTTGCGATCTTCAACCCGCCGCTCGTGCCCGCGCGGCTGCACGCGGTCAATCTTCGCAACCACCGCAAGATCCTGGTGGTGGACGGCACGCTCGGCTTCACCGGCGGCCTCAACGTGGACTGCCGCTACTGGAAGCCCGAGGCGCCCGAGCAGGCCTACCGCGACCTGCACTTCCGCCTGCGCGGCCCGATCGTCGCCCAGCTCGCCGAGGTCTTCGTCGACGACTGGCAGTTCAGCACCGACCAGGCGCTGCGCGGCGCGAAGTGGTTCCCCGAGCTCGCGCCCGCGGGCGAAGTGCTCGCGCGCGGCATCGAGGCGGGGCCGGACGAGGCGATGGAGCGCATGCGTTGGGCGATGATCGGCGGCCTGCACGCCGCGCAGCGCTCCGCGCGCATCCTCACGCCCTACTTCCTCCCCGACCAGACGCTCATCAGCGCGCTCAACGCCGCGGCGATGCGCGGCGTCGAGGTGGACATCGTCATCCCGCAGGAGAGCGACCTGCCGCACGTGCAGTGGGCGGTCTTCGGCCAGCTCTGGCAGGTCCTCGACCACGGCTGCCGCGTCTGGGCCTACCCGCCGCCCTTCGACCATTCGAAGCTGATGATCGTGGACGGCGCCTGGACCCTCCTCGGCTCGGCCAACTGGGATGCGCGCAGCCTGCGCCTCAACTTCGAGTTCGGCGTCGAGTGCTACTCAGTGGAGCTCGGCGCGCACCTCGACGCGCTCATCCAGGGCCGCATGGGGCACTCTCGCCCGATCACCCTCAAGCAGCTGGCCGCCCGCCCGCTCGCGTTGAAGCTGCGCGACGGCGTCGCGCGCCTCTTCGCGCCTTATCTCTGAATTGCCTGGACCCGAATCAGGGACGCACCACGTTTTCTGGAACGTCCGCTTTCGGCCAAACGCGGACACTCGACGCACCGAACAGCGTTATTCCGATGACGCAGGGCAGCTGCGGGCGTTTTGCACAATCAGCCCGGGTTGAAACCCTTGGCCTTCAGGACGGGCGCTGCATCCGGTCCAGTAATGAACTTGATGAACGCTTTGGCGGCATCGGGTCCTTTGCTCGTCGTGGCGATGCCAGCGGTAAACAGTGTCACGCTGCCAAGATTGCCCGGCAATGGTCCAAGCATCTCCGCGCCCGCGATCGGAATGATTTCCGAACCTTGCGCCACGCCCAATTCGGCTTCGCCTTTGGCGACAAGCTCGGGAGCCTGGGCGCCAGGCACCAAAATCGTCTTTGCTTTGAGTTCATCAGTCAGGCCGAGCTTCTCGACAACCTTGGCGAAGTAGACGCCACTGGCGCCACCTTTCGCCGGGTCGGCATAGGAGATCGATTTGGCGGCGATCAGCGTATGTTTCAGCGCATCTACAGTGCCGATATCCGGCCTGGGGGCGCCTGCGCGAATGGCGATCGCAATCGGCGTGCCGCCGACATTGACAAGGCTGCCGGCCGCCAATTTCCCCTGCGTGAGAAGATCTTCCATCATCGGCCGGATCAGGATAGCGACGTCGTCCGCTTCGCCGTCGGAGATGCGGAGTTTCAACTGCGCCGCAAGGCCATAAACCATCGTCACCTTGCCGCCGCCGGTCCTTTCGAATTTTGTCGCAAGGTCGTCCAGCGTCGATTTCAGGGCGACCGATGCCATCACTTTGATCTCGTCGGCTCGAGCAAGTCCGCCGCCAGCCAAAGATGACAGCGACAAAATTAACGATGCAAGAACAATTAGCCCCGATCGAATTGACCGCATGGAATTTCCCCCTTTTTGTCCGCTGAGATTGGCGGACCGGTCATTTTACGCAGACGTGCGCAGATGGCCACTCATTTCCGGTTTCGGCCATCGGCGGAACGCTCGCGTGAGCGTTACGCCGCACGATCGGCTGGGTGGTTGACTCCGTCATTCGTGGGCACCTCGCCAAGCGCGAAGGGATTGACGCCTTCGAGGCACCCGACGTTGTATCCGTATTGATCGGGAGACGACCGGCGCTGGTGATGGGTGTGGATGCCGCAGCGGCCGCAGAAATAATGCTTCGCGACCATTGTGTTGAATTGGTAGAGGCGCAGGTCGGCATGGCCCTGCAGAACCTTCAAGCCAGACAAAGGGACAGAAGCGATAATGGTTCCCTTGCGGCGACACATGGAACAGTCGCACCTTCTGGGATTGACGATGCCTTCGGGTAAGTCGAGCTCCAACACCACGGTGCCGCAGTGGCACAACAGCCTGTGCTTCGGCTGAATGGAAACGCCGCCTACCGTCTTGATCATCGCTGCCCCGTTTCGCTTGGCGTACCGCCTAACGTGAATTAGGTACAAGCCGAAATGCAAACCAGGTTCTTGCCGGTAGATTACTCCCGGTGTTGAATGTCCGCTTTCGACCCATAGCAGACATTCGCGATGCGTCTTAAATTGTTTCTTTTCGGGGCGATTGCTGGAGTGGCTGCCGGAGTAGTCGTCGTTCTACTAGCCCGCCTCCTCCAGTTCGATTTCAGCGACCGGCAAGAGCAATTTTCTTTCATCGCATTTACCGCGATGGGGCTCGTTATGGGGCTGGTGAACGCGGTGCTAATTGGACGTAACCGCTGATGTCCGCTTGTGGCCAAAAGCGGACATAAGCCATCCCAAGGCTTGAGAACCTAGAATGTAAGGATTCCACTGAGTCGCCGACTCAGCAGGCATCGAATCCATCGGGGATTGCCATGAAAGCGCTCGTTTCCGTTCTTTGCCGCCTTCTTCCGCTTGCGCTCGTTGCGGCGTGTGCCTCCTCCGTGGCCGGCCCGCTGCCGGCGCCTGCCGTCGACCAGCCGAAGGCCAGCGCGCCGGGAACCGCGACGGCGGTGTTCGCGGGCGGCTGCTTCTGGGGCGTCGAGGCGGTGTTCGAGAGCCTGAAGGGCGTGAAGTCGGCCGTCTCGGGCTATTCGGGCGGCACCCTGCCTTCACCCTCCTATGAGCAGGTGAGCAGCGGGCTCACCGGGCATGCCGAATCGGTCCAGGTGACGTACGACCCGTCGCAGATCACCTACGGCCAGCTCCTGAAGGTGTTCTTCTCGGTCGCGCACGACCCGACGCAGCTCAACCGCCAGGGGCCGGACGTCGGCACGCAATATCGTTCGGCGATTTTCTATGCCGGCGCGGAGCAGCAGAAGATCGCGCAGGCCTACGTCGCGCAGCTTCGTGAGGCGAAGGTCTTCAAGCGCCCGATCGTCACCGAGATCTCGCCGCTGAAGGCGTTCTACCCGGCGGAGGACTATCACCAGAACTACCTGGTGCAGCACCCGACGGAGCCGTACATCGTCTTCAACGACCTGCCCAAGCTCGCGGCGCTGAGGACGAGCTTTCCGGAGCTCTATTCCGGCAAGTAGCGGATTCGCTAATTAGCGAATAGGTTTGACGGGCGGTGTGTCCCTAGAATCGGGGACATGGCTGAATTCACTCCATCGGTATTTGCTCGCGAGTGGATCGAGGCGTGGAACGCGCACGACCTCGATCGCGTGCTCGCCCACTACGAGGACGACTTCGAGATGAGCTCGCCCTTCATCACGGCCTTCACGGGAGTCGCCAGCGGGCGCTTGCGCGGCAAGGCGGAAATCCGGCGCTACTGGAAAATCGCGCTCGAGCGGGTTCCCGACCTGCGCTTCGAATTGCTCGAGGTGTTCTCCGGAGTGCGCAGCCTCGTCATCCGCTACCGCGGGCACAAGGGGCCGGTCGCCGAAGTGTTCCATTTCGGCCCTTCGGGGAAGGTGACCGCAGCCTCGGCGCACTACGCCGGGTGACTCAGAGGCGCCTGAGGTTGCGCTCCGCGCCGGCGTAGAGCACTTCGCGCATCGCCTTCGCCGCTTGCGCGTGGAAGGCGACGGCGTCCGGGTCCAGGTCGCGCGCCGGCACCGGCGTGTGCGTGAAGTGGCCGTAGCGGTCGGTTCCCCGCACGAGCGCCGCGCAATCCCACGCGCCGACCACCTGCTTCGTCTGCGGCGGCATGAAGTGCATGGAGACGCCGACGCGCCGGTCCTGCGAGAGGTTCGGCCCGGAGCCGTGCGCCAGGCAATAGTTGTGCAGCGACATCTCGCCCGCCTTGAGCGGCATGCTGACGGCGCGCGCTTCGTCCAGGCCCTGGATCGCCTGGCCGCGGGTGAGCATGTTGTCCGCGTCGTAGGTGTCCTCGTGCGCCAGCGTCTCGCCGAGGTGCGAGCCCGGCATGACCTTCATGCAGCCCGCCTCCAGGCTCGCATCGGAGATCGCGAACCACGCGGTGATGACGTTGCGGCTGGAAAGGCCCCAGTAGGTGTTGTCCTGGTGCCAGGAGACGAAGCTCTTCGAGCCCGC
>Ga0070741_10005048_pt1 | contig 29950 bp, 30 predicted proteins | sample Coa_R1_4_FD_66440 | JGI IMG/M metagenome (GOLD analysis project Ga0070741, IMG submission 66440) | Surface soil microbial communities from Centralia Pennsylvania, which are recovering from an underground coalmine fire - Coalmine... | ecosystem: Environmental > Terrestrial > Soil > Unclassified ... | reverse complement strand
CGCGCCCGAGGTGCTGTTCGAGCTCACCGCCGAGGATGGGTTGGGCGATGCCTATGTCATGCGCCGCATCGGCGGCACGGCGATTGCGCGAAAGCTATTGCGCGACGCGCCCTATGCTGAGGCACGCGGCAAGATCGCGAGCCAGCTCGGCGACATCGCGGCACGCATCCATGCGGTCGATACGGCCAAGCTGCCGCCGCTCGCCCATCGCCAGGCGGCCGATCACATCGCCGCCCTGCGCCGGCAGCTCGATGCGCTGGGCACGGCGCAGCCGGTGTTCGAGCTGGCGCTCAGCTGGCTCGACCGGCGCAAGCCCGCGCCGGTCGCACGGCCGGTGCTGGTGCATGGCGACTATCGCACCGGCAACTATCTCGCCGACCAGACGGGCGTCACCGCCATCCTCGACTGGGAAGGCGCGCATCTTGGCGATCCGGTCGAGGATCTGGGCTGGCTGTGCGTCAAGAGCTGGCGGTTCGGCTCGGTCGACAAGCCGGCCGGCGGCTTCGGCACGCGCGAGGAATTGTGGGGGGCCTACCAAGGCGCGGGCGGATGCAAGGTCGATCCGGCGCGCGCGCACTGGTGGGAGGTCTTCGGCACGGTGCGCTGGGGCATCATCTGCCACACCCAGGCGTGGAAGCACCTGTCGGGTGCGCTGAAATCGATGGAGATGGCGGCGATCGGCCGGCGCGCGGTCGAGACCGAGGTCGACCTGCTGCAACTCCTGAAGAGTGGAGGCTGACCATGGCGCAGGATCGGCCGACTGCCTCGGAGTTCCTGAACGCGATCATCGACTTCCTGCGCGAGGAGGCGACGCCTGCGCTCGACAAGGCCGACCCGCGATTGGGCTTCCAGATGCGGGTTGCGGTCAACTCACTCGCCATCCTCGAGCGCGAGGAACGGCTGGGAACGGCCGCCGATGCGCGCGAGCTCGACCGGTTGCGCGAGCTGTTGGGCCGCGATGGCACGCTCGCCGAGCTGAACCGCGAACTCGCCCGGCAATTGCGCGCCGGCGAGCGCGACGAGACCGACGGTGCGCTGATGGCGCATCTCGAACTGACAATTGCTGACAAGATCGCGATCGCCAATCCCAAGTGGCGCTGACAATTCGGCGCCAGCCGAACTATTGGCCATGGAAAGGGCAGCCGGGCAGCCCTAGATTCGGGTCATGCTGACCGTCAACGCCCTTTCCGAAGTGGCCACCCTGATGGGTGAGCCGGCGCGCGCCGCCATGCTGCAGCTGCTGATGGATGGCCGCGCCCACACCGCGTCCGAGCTCGCGCTCACCGCCGGCGTCACCGCCCAGACCGCGAGCGGACATCTCTCGCGCATGGTCGAGGCCGACCTGCTGGCCGCGCGTGCGCAGGGCCGCAACCGCTTCTACCGGCTCGCCTCGCCGGAGGTGGCGCACGCCGTCGAATCGCTGATGGCGCTGGCCGGCCAGCGCGCCACGCCCGCCTCCAAGAACGCCGCGTGGCGGCGCGATCCCGACCTGCGCTTCTGCCGCACCTGCTACGACCATCTGGCGGGCCAAGTCGGCATCGCCGTCACCGATTCGCTCACCCAGCACGGCCATCTCGAGCCCAAGGGGCCGAAGGACTGGAAGCTCACCCAGTCGGGCGAACTGTTCTGCCAGCGCCTCGGCGTCGATCTCGACGGCGCGCGCCGGGCGGACACTCGTCACTTCGCGCGCCAGTGCCTCGACTGGAGCGAGCGGCGGCCGCACATCGCGGGCGCGCTCGGCTCGGCGATCGCCGACGTCTTCTTCAAGCGCGGTTGGGCCGAACGCCTGCGCCGCGGCCGCACGGTGCGGCTCACCGATTCGGGACGCCGGGCCCTCACCCGCGACTTTGGCGCGACCGTCTAGCTCGGGCGTCTAGGCCCGCTGGCGACTGAGCAGGGCGAACGAGCCCATCGCGGTCAGAACGTCGTGGCGGCGGCCGTAGAGCCGGCCGCGCACCTGGGCCACGTTCTCGTCGTGGCCGACCACCCAGCCCTCAGCCTGCAGCCAGTCGCCGACCCGGCCGGGGCCGAGATAGTCGAGGCTAAGGGTGAGGGTGACGCAGCGCCGCGCGAGCGTATGGAAAACCGCGGTGCCCATCGCCGAATCGAGGAACGCCGCCAGCATGCCGCCATGGACGATGCCCAGCGTATTGGCATGCTGCTCGGCGGGCAGGAAGCCGCGCACGATGCGGCCCTTGTCGATTCTCTCGAACCATGGGCCGTTGGCCGCGGCGAAGCCTTTGGCGTCAATCTGTTTGAAGCCGGGCGGAATGCTGGGCACGCCTCATCTTAGGCGATGCGCGCCAGCAGGACCAAGCCGTAGCCCACATAGTACGAGGCGAGCGCCGTGATCAGCCGGTTCGACCAGACGCGGAACTGCGTGTCGGACAGCCGCTCGAGCAGGAGCTTGCCGAGCGACGTGCCGATCATCGACGAGAGGACGGCGATGACCAGGAACCACGGCTCGACGTGACCGGCCTGGTCGATCAGCGCGCCGAAGTAGACGAGCTTGAAGGCGTGGCTGAACAGCTGGCAGCAGGCCTTGGTGGCGATGATCTCCCTGCGCTGGAGCGGCGAGCGCAGAAACATCGTGTCGAGCAGCGGGCCGGTGACTCCGGTGACCAGCATCAGCATCATCGAGACGAGGCCGGTGCCCGCGACCTGCGCCGGACCGAAACTGCGCGGCAGGATCTTCTCGGGAATGGCGCGCACGATGAACGGCGAGAGGCCGAGCATGACCAGCGCCACCGCCTTGTCCGGCACGTAGAGCGTGAGCGACCACAGGCCGACCGCCACCAGGTTGCCGGCGACGCTGAAGGCCATGATCTTCCACACGATGTGGCGCCACCACAGGACGGCGCGCCAGCCGTTGGACGCCATCTGCGTCACCGCATGCAGCACCATGGCCGCCGGCAGGGGCATCAGCATCAGCAGCACGCCGATCAGGATCAGCCCGCCCGCCATCCCGAACACGCCCGAGAGAAGCGCCGTGCCGACCATCAGCACGCTCAGTCCCGCCGCCATCAGCATCGTCATGGCGGGCACGGTACGGGCGGCTTATCCAGTGTTCAAATATATGGTAGATGGTCTTTAGATACTCCCTGGATATGCCAATGGAACTGCGCCATCTCCGCTATTTCGTCGCCGTCGCCCATGAGGGCCACATCACGCGCGCCGCGGAAAAGCTGCACATCCAGCAGCCGCCGCTCAGCCAGCAGATCCGCGCGCTCGAGCAGGAGATCGACGCCCAGCTTTTCCTGCGTCACGCCCGCGGCGTCACGCTGACCGATGCCGGCCGGTCGTTCCTCGGCGACGCCGAGGCGATCCTGGCCCAGGCCGATCACGCCAAGATCCGCGCCCGCCGGACGGCGCGCGGCGAGGTCGGCCGCATTGCCGTGGGCTTCACCACGTCGGCGCCATTCCATCCGCTGGTGGCGCGCGCCATCCGCGAGTTCCGCGAGCGCCGGCCCGATGTCTCGTTCGTGCTGGAGGAACTGGGTTCGGGCGAACTGCTGAGCGGCTTGCGCGACGAGCGTTTGGACGTGGCCTTCATCCGCGCGGGCCTCGTCGATCCCGAAGGCGTGGTCGTGCACCCGCTGCTCGAGGAGGACATGGTCGCGGCCTTTCCGGCCGGCCACAAGCTGGCCAGACGCTCGCGCCTCACCCTGAAGGATCTCGCCGACGAGACGCTGATCCTCTACCGCCGCCCGGACGGCCGCGGCCTATACGACGTGATCATCGCCGCCTGCAGCGAGGCGGGCTTCAGCCCGCATGTCGGCCAGGAAGCGCCGCGCATCGTCTCGACGCTCAATCTCGTGGCGGCGGGCCTCGGCATCACCATCGTGCCGGCCTCCTTGAGCCGCCTGCCGCTGGAAGGCGTAACCTACAGGCCGCTCAAAGGACGGCCGGCCATCAAGGTGCCGCTCAATCTCGCCTGCCGGCGCGACGAGCGCTCGGCCGCGACGCTCGGCTTCATCGACCTGGTGCGACGACTCAAGTGATAAAGACCATCGGCCATTCCAACCATCCGATCGAACGCTTCGTCGACTTACTGAAGAGAGGCGGCGTCAGGCTGCTCGTCGACGTGCGCTCGATGCCCTACTCGCGCCGCTTCCCGCAATTCGGCCGCGAACGCCTGACCAAGAGCCTGGCCGAGGCCGGCATCGACTATCGCTGGGAGGGTGAAGCGCTGGGCGGCAAGCCGCGCGCCCCGCGCGCCGCCTTCGAGGCGGCTCTCGACCGCGTCATCGAGACGTCGCACGACACCCCGCTTTGCCTGATGTGTGCCGAGAAGGAGCCGCTCGACTGCCATCGCACCATTCTCGTGTCGCGGTGGCTGGCCGAGCGCGGCGCAAGGATCGAGCACCTGCTGGCCGATGGCGGCACGCGGCCGCACGAACAGGTCGAGGAAGCCTTGCTGAAAAAAGATCGCGGTGCGGACCTGTTCGAGGACCGCGCGGCGCGGCTCGCGCGAGCCTACGAAATGCGTGACCGCGCCATGCGGGGGCCCTAGGCTGTCCCTCATGGACAGCCTCTCGACAGCATCGAACGAACTGGCCGAGCGCATCTCGGCCGCCGCCCTCAAGATCGAAGACAAGGTCATCGCCTGGCGGCGCGACATCCACCAGAACCCCGAGCTCTCCTATCACGAGACGCGCACGGCGGCGCTGGTCGCCGAGCATCTGAAGAAGCTCGGCTGCGAGGTGAAGACCGGCGTCGGCGACACCGGCCTGGTCGGCCTCATCAAGGGCGGCAAGCCCGGCGGCTGCGTGGCGCTGCGGGCCGACATGGACGCGCTGCCGGTCGAGGAGAGAGTCGATCTGCCCTTCGCCTCCAAGGTCAAGGCGCCGTGGATGGGCGGCATGACCGGCGTCATGCATGCCTGCGGCCACGATGCCCACGTCGCCATCCTGATGGGCGTGGCCGAGATCCTGATGGAGATGAAGGCCGAGCTGCCGGGCACGGTAAAGCTCCTGTTCCAGCCCAACGAGGAAGGCCACGAAGGCCGCATCTCGGGCGCGCAGGCGATGATCAACGACGGCGCGCTGGAGAACCCCAGGCCGTCGGCGGTGCTCGGCCTGCACGTCACCTCCAACATCACCTCGGGCCAGATCGCGCTCCGGCCGGGCGGCCTGATGGCGAGCGCCGACCGCCTCAAGATCGGCGTGAGAGGGCGGCAGACCCACGCCTCGATGCCGTGGCGCGGCGTCGACCCGGTGGTGATCTCGGCGCAGATCATCCTGGCGCTGCAGACCATCATCACGCGCCAGATCGACTCCACGGTCACGCCGGCCGTGCTCTCGGTCTCGACCATCCACGGCGGCGTGCGCAACAACATCATCCCCGACGACGTGGTGATGGAAGGAACGCTGCGCTCCCACGACGAGGGCGTGCGCGCCGACATCAAGAGGCGCATCGAGAAGACGGCCAAGACGATCGCCGAGCTGGGCGGTGCCCACGCCACCTTCGAGACCGGCGAGGGCGTGCCGGTGACCTACAACGATCCGGCGCTCACCCAATGGGGCAGCGAGAGCCTGGGCGACGGCGTCGGCGCCGAACGCGTGAGCGAATGCCGGCCGGTGATGGGCGCGGAGGATTTCTCGATCCTCGCCAAGGCCGTGCCCGGCATGTTCTTCTTCCTCGGCGTGACGCCGCCCGACGAAGATGCGCATGCCGCGCCGGCCAACCATTCGCCGCTGTTCCACATCCACGAGCCGGCGCTGAAGTACGGCGTGCGCGCGCTCGCCTACCTCGCCTTCGATTACCTGAAGCGTAAATCCTGAACGGCAAGGCTGGCTGGGGCGCCAGGATTCGAACCTGGGAATGGAGGAATCAAAATCCTCTGCCTTACCACTTGGCTACGCCCCATTGTGCCGAAGCGGGCCGCAAAATAGTGGCTTACGCGCCTGAGTCAAAGGCATGGCGGGCGCCGCTCCACAGCGAGGCGAGCAGGCCTGCGAACGCCACCAGCCAGGCGGCGAGCGCCAGATAGACGAAGATGTGCGGCAGCGGCGCGAGGAACGGCAGGTCCATGACGCGCGCCATGTGGTCGGTCGCCACCGTGTACATGCCGAGCGGGAACACGGCGCCCCAGTAGAGCGGGTCGTAACGCAGCGGATGGCGGCGCAGTCCGTAGCGCCAGACCGCCAGCACGAGCAGCATCGGGATCCACCAGCTTCCGGTCGCCCAGTAGAACACGGTGAAGCCTTTCACGAACGGCAACAACGAGCGGACGAACGGCGCATCGGGCGCGTTCTGGATCAGCAGCGAGCCCGCGAGCGTGGAGATCGCCATCGCGCCCATGTTGATCCAGTAGGGCGGCGAGAGATCGCCGGGAGCGAACGCGAAGAACGTGTAGCGATAGAAGATCAGCGCCGCCATCCAGATGTAGAGCATGCCGCCCACCAGCCACATCGCGAGCGCGATGAAGTTGAGCTCGAGCTGCCAGGCCGGCCAATGCACGGCGATCAACGCGCCCAGAACGGCGATGGCCTGGGTCGACACCACGCCGAGCAACCAGCCGCCGTTGATGCCCTGCGCCAGGCTGGGCTTGGCCTGCTTCACCGAGAGGGCGGCGAATACGCCGTAGATCAGCACCACCCACAGCACGCAGGCGGCGAGCCAGAGGCCGGTGCCGATCGCATAGTTGCCGGCCAGGATCACGAACTGGCTGCCCAGCACACAGACACCCGCGACCAGAGTGAAGGTGCCCGGCCCGCGCGTGTGATCGGCCATGTCGGCCAGGAACGCGCGCGCCTGCCAGAGCAGGCGGAGCGCGGTGAGACCGAGCAGCGCGCCGAAGATCACGACATTGCCGTCAAACAGGAACCGTGCGACGCCGGTCATGCCGTAGGCGTCGGCGGCGAGCGACACGATGCCGGTCGCCATCACCATGGCGAAATAGGCCGGCGGGAAGTCCCGGACCGCGGCTCTGAAGGCGGCGGACACCAAGGCAGGCTTCAGTTGTGCGCGGCGGCCGCCTTCCGCAGCGCCTCGCCATGCACGAAATTGCCGTCGGCATAGACCAGCGGCACGGCGCCCGAATCGAGCGCGATGTCGACGATCTCGCCGATATAGATCGTGTGCGTGCCGGCCGCCAATTCGGCGACCAGCTTGCAGTCGAACGAGACCGGGCAGCCGCCCAGCACCGGCGCGCTGGTGGTGAGCGTCGACCACTCGCCCATGTCGTTGAAACGCTCGTCGCCCTCGACGCCGTCCATGCCGGCGAAGCGCTCGGCGATCTTGCGGTGGTGCGGCGCCAGGATGTTGACGCAGAAGAAGCCCGCCTTGCCGATCGGGTCGTGGGCGGAGGCCGACTTGTTGACGCACACCAGGATCTGCGGCGGCTCGGCCGACACCGAGCAGACCGCCGTGGCGGTCAGCCCGCCGCGCAGGCCGTCATGGCGGGTCGTGATCAAGGTCACGCTGGCCGCCAAATGGCGCATGCCCTTTTTGAAGGCAGCCGCATCGATGCTCATGATCCGATCCTAGGGCAGCGGCGCCGCCTGCCGCCACCACAAACGCCCGCTAAATGCCCGGCCGGTCAGCGAAATCGGACGAACGGCGGGGGTCCTGTGCGGCCGCATCTCAAGCCGCCGCCTGCAACAAAACCTTCATCGTATTGACGCGGTTTGCAGTTGCCCGAGGCTTCCCGGCCGCTACCGTTTCGCCCGGATGGCCAGCCCGCTCTCTCACGAAACCGCTCCCGAACTGGCTGTTCGGCGGATCGTCGGCCAATGCCGCGACGATCTCATCAAGTACCGCGCCATCGTGCTGAAAAGCAGCCGTCCCGTCGGTGTCCACCAGACGAGGGTCGCGCTGCGCCGCATGCGCGCGGCGCTCAGCCTGTTCGAGGATGCCGCGAGCAGCGACGCCGCGCGACGCGACATGCATGCGTTGGCGGGCGAGGCCAAGTGGCTGGCCGGCGAATGCGCACCGGCGCGCGACCTGCACGTCTATCTGAAGGAGACCGCCCGGGACGTTCCGCCGGCCGTGAGCAGGGTCGCCCGGCGCCTCGGCAAGCTCCACCTCGAGCGCGCCCGCATGGCGCTCGCGGGCCCCCGCTTCATCGCATTCGAAGCGAGCCTCGCGGCTTTCGTCGATCATCGGCCGCAGAACGCCACCGGCCGGCTCGACCTGTTCGGCCGTGTCGTGCTCGAGGCGCGCGCCGACAAGGCCGACAAGCGCGGCCACAAGGTCGCCTCGCTCGACGGCAAGCGGCTGCACAAGCTCCGCATCGCCATCAAGAAATTGCGCTATGCGGCGGAGTTCCTGCGGCCGGCCTTTGCCTCCAAGGACAGCAAGGCCTATATCGAGGCGACGGCGCGCCTGCAGGGCGCGCTCGGCACCTTGAACGACCGCGAAGTGGCCGGCCAGATGCTGGGCGACATCGCGCGAGCGGCCAGGCCCGGCGAGGACCTGGAAAAGCCGCTCAAGAAGCTCGCCAAGCAGGCCGCGGCCGGCGACAACAAGCGGCGGCACAAGCTCAGGCGGGCCTGGAAGCGTTTCGAGAAGGCCGAGCGGTTCTGGCGAGCGTGACGGCGACGCCGTCATTTTTGTTGTAGGAATACGCGCATGACCAATACGCAGACCGCCGCCGAAGAGCGCATTCCCGTAACCGTGCTGACGGGCTTCCTGGGCAGCGGCAAGACCACGCTGCTGAACAAGCTGCTGCGCCGGCCCGAGCTCGCCGACACCGCTGTCATCATCAACGAGTTCGGCGAGATCGGCCTCGATCACCTGCTCGTCGAGAAGTCGAGCGACGAGGGCATGGTGACGCTGAACTCGGGCTGTCTCTGCTGCACGGTGCGCGGCGACCTGGTGCGCACCATGAGCGAGCTGTTCCTCAAGCGCTCCAAGGGCGAGGTGACGCCGTTCAAGCGCATGGTGGTCGAGACCACGGGCCTGGCCGACCCGGCGCCCATCCTGCACACGCTGATGACCGATCCGCTGCTTGCCTCGCGCTATCGCCTCGACGGCGTGGTGACGACGGTCGACGGCGTGAACGGCGCCTCGACGCTCGATAACCACGAGGAGGCGATCAAGCAGGCCGCCGTCGCCGACCGGCTGCTGCTCACCAAGGTCGACATCGCCGAGGCGCCGAAGCTGGCCGACCTCAAGCACCGCCTGGCGCACCTCAATCCCGGGGCCGCCGCGATCCAGATCTCGGGCGGCGAGATCGACCCCAACAAGATCCTCAACGCCGGCCTCTACAATCCCGAGACCAAGACCGCCGATGTGAAGCGCTGGCTGCACGAAGAAGCCTACGCCGAGAGCCACGACCATGGCCACGGCCACCACCATCATGGCCATGGTCATGATCACGGCCACGACCATCATCACCATCACGAAGGTGCGGGCGCGGAACAGGACCCGCACAACGTCAATCGCCACGACGACCGCATCAGGGCGTTCTGCATGACCTTCGACGAGCCGATGAGCTGGTCGACCGTGGCGGCCGCGTTCGATGCGCTGGTGACCTATCGCGGCCCCGACCTGTTGCGCATGAAGGGCATCCTGAACGTCAAGGACACCGACAAGCCGGTGGTGATCCACGGCGTGCAGCACGTCTTCCATCCGCCGGCGACGCTCGAAGCCTGGCCACCGGGCGACGACAGGAAGAGCCGCGTCGTGTTCATCACCCGCGATATCGCCGAGAGCACCATCCGCAAGGTCTTCGACTCGTTCTTCGATGCCGAGAAGAAGGGCTGGAGCCAGACCGAGGAGCCGAAGCAGTAGGGCGGAGGGGCGCCGAGGTTTCCTGTGTCATCCCGAGGCAAAGCCGAGGGATCTTTGGCTAGGGCCCTCGCAAAGGCTCGGGACGCCCGCCACGGGCGGGCGTTCTATACGACAGAATCGGGTTCCTTCTAACACGCGGGCTATGGTGGCGACGCCATGATCGCCATCACCTACAGCCAGCTCCGACAGAAGCGGCCGGTTAGCGCAGTTAGCGCTACCCCGCTAGTGCTTTGCAGTGGTCGGCCCGATCGGAACGCAAGATTCGTTCGCGACGAATCGATGGAATCGCGCGCGAGCCACAAGGCTCCAGTTATTTTCCTGTTATTTTAACATGAGCCCTTCAACTAATAGCAGTTCAGGAAATTACCGTGTCGAAGCAGCGAAGGCCGCGCGAGACGTCGTCCCACGGCGGCCGCTCGCTGACGAAGATCGCGATCTGCGGCTTGAAGCGCGCCGGCTCATCGAGCGAGCCGGCATAGAAATTGACCTGGCCCGGCATCACCTCGGCGGTGCCCCAGACAACGCTGAGGCAGACCGGGCAGGCGAAGCGCGAGGCGAGCCGGCCGCTGCCGCCCACGCGCGTGAAGCAGCGCCGCTCGCCCTCGATCGTGACCGCGCTTTCCGGAAAGCACAGCCAGCCGACATGGCCGGCGCCACTGGTGCGCTGGCACGAGCGGCAGTGGCAGAAGCCCTGCATCAGCGGCTCGCCCTCGGCGCGCCAGCGCAGGGCTCCGCAGGCGCATCGTCCGGTCAGCATGCCGCGCGCCTACTTCGCGAACAGGCCGGCCGGCCAGATGGGGGCGCGCCGCCAGCGGGTCGTGCGGAACACGAGGAAGCCGATGATGCAGAGGTTGGCCACGTTGAAGGCGACGCCCGAACCGAAGGCCGGCGCGTAGTAGCCGAAATGATCGTAGAGCTTGCCGGCGAACCAGCTGCCGAACGCCATCCCGCTCATCGCGGTGAACAGCGTGAGCGGAATGCGCCACGACGCCTGCGCGCCCGGAAAGAGATCGCGGATCACCACCGAATAGGAGGGAATGATGCCGCTGAAGCCGAAGCCAAAGGCGGTGGCGACGAAGAACAGGCCGACCTCGTCCTGGGTCAGCAGGAAGCACGCGATGGCGACCGCCTGGCAGGCCGAGCCGGCCATCACCGTGCGCAACCCGCCGACGCGATCGGCCAGGGCGCCCCATGCCTGGCGGGCGACGAAGGCCGCCGCCAGCATGGTCGACAGCATGGCCGCGCCGTGCGTCGGCTTGATGCCGATGTCGCCGCAGAAGGCGACGATGTGCGCCGACGGGATCGACATCGGGATGCAGCAGCAGAACGCCGCGACGCAGACCAGGGCCTGCACGACGTTGGGATGGAAGCCCGCGACCTTGGCGGTGCTGCCGGCGGTCCTGGCCCTCGCCGCGGTGGACGGCGCCGGAGCAAGCGGCGCGGGCTTGAGGAAGAACGTCGCCGGCACGATGAACACCAGGCACAGCAGACCGTAGACCAGCATCACGGTCTCCCAGCCGACACCGGCGATGCCGCGCTCGAACATCCACGGCCACAGCACGCCGGCGACATACTGGCCGGACGAGATGAAGGCCACGGCGGAGCCGCGGCGCTTGTCGAACCAGCGCGTGACGTAGACCAAGAGCGGCGGGTAGACCGCGCCGTTGCCCAGCAGGCCGACCATCAATCCATGGCCGACATAGAGCGCCCAGATCGAGCCGGTGGAGGAAAGCGCGAGCCCGCCCGCGATCATGCAGGCACCGAGGATGGTGACCTTGCGCAGGCCGATCCGGTCGGCCAGCCAGCCCATCAGGATGCCGCCCGCCCCGGTGCCGACCCACACCAGCGAGCCCGCCAGCGCCAGCACCGAGCGGTCGATGCCGAGCTCGCCCTGCATCGTCTTCATGCCGACGACGATCGGCAGCGGGGCGCCGTAGGAGAACGTCAATATCGCAAGAACCAGCCAGGCCGTTCGCCACGAACGGCGGCCGTCGACCTGGGCTTCCTCCAACTGACTTCCTCCGAGGGCTCCGGTTTTTGTTACCGCGCACCCTACCACGCCGGTTGGCGCGTGAGCCCAAGCCGTGGCATCACTGCCCCAACAAAAAATCATGAGGAGGCTTCGATGCGTCCATTGGCGCGACGTCTGTTCCTGTCCGCGGCGGGCTCGGCACTCGCTCTGCCCGCGATGGGCGAAAACTGGCCCGACAAGCCGGTCAAGATCGTGGTGCCGTTCGGACCGGGCGGTCCGGCCGACGTCTATGCCCGCATCCTGGGCCAGGCGCTGACGGAAACGTTCAAGCAGCAATTCATCATCGACGACAAGCCGGGCGCGGGCGCCATCATCGGCACCGAGGTCGTCGCCAAGTCACCGCCTGACGGCTACACGCTGCTCATGATGTCCAACACGCACACCACCAACGAGACGCTGTTCGCGCACAAGCCGTACGTGCTGCTGCGCGACCTGATCCCGGTGGCGCCGGTCAACTCGTCGGACCTGGTGATGGTGGTGCATCCGTCGGTGAAGGCCAAAACGCTGCAGGAATTCATCGCGCTCGCCAAGGCCAGCCCCGGCAAGCTCACCTATGCCTCATCGGGTCCTGGCACGCCCTATCACATGGCGGGCGAGCTGTTCAAATCGATGAGCGGCACCGACATCCTGCACGTGCCGCACAAGAGCTCGGGCGAGGCGCGGAACGACGTCATGGGCGGCCACGTCAACATGATGTTCGACGCGGTCACTGCGATGAAGGGCACGATCGATGCCGGCGAAGTGCGCGCCCTGGCGACCACCGGCCTGCAGCGCTCGACCGTGCTGCCCAACATTCCGACCGTCAGCGAGGCCGGCGTGCCGGGCTACGAGGCGACGATCTGGCTCGGCATCATGGCGCCCAAGGGGACGCCCAAGGAGATCGTCGACAAGCTCAATGCCGAGATCACCCGCATCGTCGCCACGCCCAAGATCAAGGAGGCATGGGCCAAGCAGGGCGCCGTGCCGATGAGCATGACGCCCGATGACTTCGGAAGGTTCCTCGAGCACGACATCGACAAATGGGCGGCCGTGATCAAGAAGTCGGGCATGACGATCCAATGAGCATGAGGGCTCGATGAAGGTTCTGAAGGTCCTGAGCGGCGGCGCGGCGCACGGGCTGGTCGACAAGGTGCGGCCCGCCTTCGAGAAGGAGACCGGCTTCACGATCGACGGCTCGTTCGGCGCGGTGGGCGGCATGAAGGCGCGCCTGCTGGGCGGCGAACCGGCCGACGTCATGATCCTGAGCCGCAGCCTGATCGACGAGCTCGTGCACGCCGGCAAGGTCGTGGCGAGCTCGGTGACCGACGTGGCGCGGGTGACGACGGCGATCGCGGTGCGCGCGGGCGACCCGCGGCCCGACGTCGGCGACAAGGCGGCGCTGCGCGCGGCATTGCTCGCCGCCGACGAGATCCACTTCCCCGATCCGTCGCAATCCACCGCCGGCATCCATTTCGGCAAGGTGCTGAAGGAGTTGGGCGTGTGGGCCGAGGCGGAGAGCCGGTTGCGGCCCAAGCCAAGCGGCGCCGAGGCGATGCGGGCGCTCGCGAGCTCGAAGGCCGCGCGGCCGATCGGCTGCACGCAGGAGACCGAGATCCGCGCCATCCCGGGCATCGTCGTCGCCGCGCCGCTGCCGCCGGGCTGCGACCTGGTGACGACCTATACGGCGGCGGTCACGACCGTCGCCCGTTCGCCCGAGCCGGCGCGCCGGCTGATCGCGTCACTGCACCAGCAGGGCCAGTAGGCCGAGGATGGCAAACGCCGCCGCGGAGCAGGCCCGCATCAGCTTCAGCGACACGCGGCGCGAGATCGCATCGCCGAAGATCACCGCCGGCGCATCGGCGATCAACATGCCGGTGGTCGTGCCGGCGGTGACCGGCAGCAGGTCGTGGAAGCGGGCGGCGAGCGCTGCCGTCGCGATCTGCGTCTTGTCGCCGATCTCGACCAGGAAGAAGGCGACGGTGGTGGCGAGGAATGCCCCCGCCCCGCTCATGGCCTTGATCCCGTCGTCGGCCTTGTCGGGAATCAGGCACCATGCAGCCATGGCGAGGAACAGCGCGCCCAGCACCCAGCGCATGATGTCGGGGCCTGCCCAGTTCGCGACCGCCGAGCCCAGCCAGGCGGCCAGCAGATGATTGGCGAGCGTTGCCACGAGGATGCCCAGAATGATCGGCACCGGTTGGCGGTAGCGCGTGGCGAGGATGATGGCGAGAAGCTGCGTCTTGTCGCCGATCTCGGCGATGGCGACGAGCCCTGCTGACACAAAGAAGGCTTCCACTCCTTGTCTCCCCTCCCACCCACCGCCGCCGCGTGCTAGGCCTTTTCCATGGCAAAGACCAAGGCTCCTGCGAACGCGTCCAAGCCGACGAACGGCGCCGACGGCAAGCCGTTGCGCCATCTCTACCTTATCGACGGATCGGGATATCTATTCCGCGCCTATCACGCACTGCCGCCGATGTCGCGGCCCGACGGCACGCCGGTCAATGCCGTGTTCGGCTTCTGCCGCATGCTGGTCGCCGACCTGCTCGACAACGACGAGGTCGACCACATCGCCATGATCCTCGATGCCGGCCGCACCACCTTCCGCAATGAAATCTATCCCAAGTACAAGGCCAACCGGCCCGATCCGCCGGAAGACCTGATCCCGCAGTTCCCCCTGATCCGCGAAGCGGCCAAGGCGTTCAACGTCACGGTCTGCGAAGTGCCGGGCTTCGAGGCCGACGACCTGATCGCGACCTATGCCCGCCTCGCCGTCGAGAAGGGCGGCACCTGCACGATCGTGTCGTCCGACAAGGACCTGATGCAGCTCATCCGGCCCGGCGTGGAGCTGATGGACCCGATCAAGAAGGTGAAGCTCGGGCCGGATGCGGTGATGGAGAAGTTCGGCGTCAAGCCCGACAAGGTGGTCGACGTCCAGGCGCTGGCCGGCGATTCGACCGACAACGTTCCCGGCGCGCCCGGCATCGGCGTCAAGACCGCGGCACAGCTCATCACCGAGTACGGCGATCTCGAGACGCTGCTCAAGCGCGCCGGCGAGATCAAGCAGCCCAAGCGGCGCGAATCGCTGGAGCAAAACGCCGAGCTGATCCGCATCTCCAAGAAGCTGGTCAGCCTGCGCGACGACGTGCCGGCGCCGGCCGATCCCGATGAATTCGAGAAGAGGAAGCCCGATCCCAACGTGCTCCTGCCCTGGCTCGAGCAGCAGGGCTTCAAGAGCCTGTACGGCCGCTTCGCCAAGGAGCTGGGCGAGGCGACCGAGCCGGTGGCGCCGGCCGCCGCGCCCGCCCTGCCCGCGCCCAAGCAAGACGCGCCGGCGCTGCCCAAGCCCGCCCGCGCCAAGTCGAACCGGCCTTTCACGGCGGCGGACTACGAGCTGATCACCGACGAGAAGCTTCTGGACGAGTGGATCGCCGAGGCGACCAAGGCGGGAGTCGTCGCCTTCGACTGCGAGACGGACGCACTCGATTCCAACAACGCCAATCTGGTCGGCCTCTCGCTCGCCCTGCTCGAAGGACCGTGGGCCAACGTCAACTCGACGCGGCGGCGAGCCGCCTACCTGCCGCTCGCCCACCGCGCGCCGGGCGGCGAAGCGCAGGGTTCGCTCGATCTGCTGGGCAATGCGGAGGAGGAAGGCGCGGGCCAGCTCCTGCCCGGCCAATTGCCGCTCAAGACCGCGATCGCCAAGCTGAAGCCGATGCTCGAGGACCCGGGCGTGCTCAAGGTCGGCCAGAACATCAAGTACGACATCTGTGTGCTGCGCCGTTACGGCGTGCAGATCGGCCCGGTCGACGACACGATGCTGATCTCTTTCGTGCTCGATGCCGGCAAGCACAATCACGGCATGGACGAGCTCGCCGAGCGCTACCTCGACCACAAGACGATCAAGTTCTCCGACGTCGCGGGCTCGGGCGCCAAGCAGGTGAGCTTCGACAAGGTGCCGATCGACAAGGCGCGCGACTACGCCGCGGAAGATGCCGACGTGACGCTCCAGCTGTGGGCGCAGTTCAAGCCGCGGCTGGCGCGGGAGCACATGGTGTCGATGTACGAGACCATCGAACGGCCGCTGATCCCGGTGCTGCTCGGCATGGAGGAGGCCGGCATCAAGGTCGACGCGCCGCAGCTCGTGAAGCTCAGCGCGGATTTCGAGAAGCGCCTCGGCGAGCTCGAGCGCGAGATCCACAAGATCGCAGGCCGCGAGTTCAACGTCGGCTCGCCCAAGCAGCTGGGCGAGATCCTGTTCGACGAGCAGAAGCTGCCGGGCGGCAAGCGCTCCAAGACCGGTGCCTGGTCGACCGACGCCCAGGTGCTGGAGGAGCTTGCTGCGCAGGGCCATGCGCTGCCGGTCAAGATCCTGGAGCACCGCCAACTGGCCAAGCTCAAGGGCACCTACACCGACGCGCTGGTGCGCGAGCTCGATCCCCGGACCGGCCGGATCCACACCTCCTACATGATGACCGGTGCGGCGACCGGCCGGCTCGCCTCGACCGACCCCAATCTGCAGAACATCCCGGTGCGCACCGAGGAAGGCCGCAAGATCCGCGAGGCGTTCGTCGCCGAGAAGGGCTGCAAGCTCCTGTCGGCCGACTACTCGCAGATCGAGCTGCGCCTCCTGGCGCACGTCGCCGACATCAAGTCGCTCAAGGACGCCTTCGCGCGCGGCGACGACATCCACGCCATCACCGCGTCGGAGATGTTCGGCGTGCCGGTCAAGGGCATGGACCCGCTGGTGCGCCGCCGCGCCAAGGCGATCAATTTCGGCATCATCTACGGCATCTCGGCCTTCGGGCTGGCCAACCAGCTCGGCATCGGCCAGCCCGAGGCGCGCGACTACATCGCCAAGTACTTCCAGCGCTATCCCGGCATCCGCGACTACATGGAAGTGACCAAGGAGTACGCGCGCAAGAACGGCTACGTGAAGACGCCGTTCGGCCGCAAGATCCACCTCAAGTACATCAACGAGAAGAACCAGGGCATGCGGGCCTTTTCCGAGCGCGCGGCGATCAATGCGCCGCTGCAGGGCGGCGCCGCCGACATCATCAAGCGGGCGATGATCCGCCTGCCCGATGCGCTCAAGGCGGCCAAGCTCAAAGCGCAGATGCTGCTGCAGGTGCACGACGAGCTGCTCTTCGAGGTGCCCGAGAAAGAAGTCGACAAGACCAAGGACGTGGCGCGCAAGGTGATGGAGAGCGCGGCCACGCTCTCGGTGCCGCTGGTGGTCGAGACCGGTGTCGGCGCCAACTGGGCGGCGGCGCATTAGGCCATTGCTGCCACCGCTGGCCGCGGCCAGCCTGGTCGTGGCAAGTGCTGCGTTCGCCCAGACCGAGCGGGCGCGCGACGATGTGGCGATGCCGGTCGCCGGCAAGCTGCTGTGGGGCTCCGATATCGCGATCGAGAATCGGCCCTGCTGCGAGGGCACCGGCCGGGCCGACGAGCGGGAGGCCGCCGTGTTGGCGGCGGTCGAGGGCCGGGCCGGCCGGCAAGGCCGCATCCTGCGGCTGCGCCTCGGGGCCGGCCGGACCCTGCGCTTTGTCGATTGCGAAAGCAGCTCGGCCTGCGGCGTCGAGAACGTGCGCGTTCACCGCCTGGCCGGCTGGTGGCCCGGGCGCGGCTACTATGTGGTTGGCGTCAGCGGCTTTGCCGAGCAGATGGGCTATCTGGTGCGCCAGCGCGACGGGCTGATCGTGCGTACCTTGGCTCCGCCGGTGCTCTCGCCCGGCGAGCGGCACGCGATCGCCACCGACCTCCTGATGCCGCGCGGCGCCGGGGCCACCGAAGTGCTCGACACGAGCGTCGATCCGCCGGTGCGCCTGCCGTTCGCAAAATCCACGAGCTGTCCCACCCTGCTCGCGGCAGGTTCCCTGCCGCGCTGGATCGACGACGACAACGCCCGGTTCGACGATGCTATGGTGGCGACGGACGAGCCCAAGCCGAAGGAGCTCAGCCTGCACCTGGCGGGCGGCGCGGCGGAGTGGGTATGCAGGTACTGAAGGGGAAACAGCCATGAAGATCTGGGGCCGCGCCAATTCGATCAACGTCATGAAGGTGCTGTGGTGCGCCGACGAGATCGGGCTCAAGTACGAGCGCGAGAATGTCGGCATGCAGTTCGGCGGCAACGACCAGAAATGGTACCTCGACATGAACCCCAACGGCGTCGTGCCGACGATCGACGACGGCGGCCGGGTGATCTGGGAAAGCAATTCCTGCGTGCGCTATCTGTCGGCGCGCTACGCCGCCGGCACCTTGTGGCCGAACGATCCGGGCGCGCGCAGCGAGGCCGACCGCTGGATGGACTGGCAGCTCTCGACCATCTCCGAGCCGATGCGCTTGATCTTCTGGGGCCTGGTGCGCACGCCGGCGGAGAAGCGCGACATGGCAGCGATCAAGAAGGCGGCAGCCGATGCCGGCAAGCTGTGGGGTCGGCTCGACCAGAAGCTCGAAGGCCGCAAGTATGTCGGCGGCGAGCATTTCACGATGGGCGACATCCCGGTGGGCTGCTTCGTGCACCGCTGGTACGCGCTCGACGTCGAGCGGCCGGAGCTCAAGAACGTGAAGGCCTGGTACGAGCGGCTGAAGGCGCGGCCGGCCTACGCCAAGAACGTCATGCCGCCGCTGACGTAAGAAGACCGTCCACCATCTTGCGGAACTGGGTCGGTCCGGCGTCGAGACTGGTCGGCAGCATGCGCCGGCCGGGCTCGCGGTCGATCAGCTTCTGCTGCGCCTCGATGATCGCCTTGTCCTCCTGGAAGGCGATCTCCGTCACCGCGAAAAGCCGATCGAGCTTGTCGGGATCGATGTCGCCGGCGCGCGCCCCGGCGGCGTAGAAGTAGCGCGACCTGCGCTCGCCGATCGGCGTCACCGCCTGCTCATCGACGCGCCAGAAGAGCGGCGCGCCGTCGGGCTCGCCGCGGCCGGCCCTTTCCGCCGTCCCGGCGGGATAGAACCCGGTACGCTGCAGGAAGATGCCCGGAAAGATGAAATCGTAGGTCGTCCAGACGTCGACCCGCTCGCCGAGCTTCTTCATGAAGCCGCGCGGAGAATGGTCGGTGTGCCAGCGCTGGAAGCGCAGGCCGCGCTCGAGCGACATCATGCGCGGACGAAGGTCCGCCCATTGCGGCATATCCAGGCCCAGCGTCTTCTCGTGCGCGAACGAAAGATGCGAGAGATCGAGCAGGTTGTCGTCGATCAGGAGATAGTGCGCATCGTAGTCGAGCTGGCTCGCCTTCAGGCGATAGGCCGGATCGCCGAGCGCCAGCGAGGCGGGAATGGCCTTGGGGTCGGCGTCCTTCGCCTCGCCCATCCACACCCAGATCCAGGCGCCGCTCTGCTGCGCCGGGTAGCGGCGCACGCAGGCGCTCTGCGGGATCTGCTTCTGGCCCGGGATCTCGATGCAGCGTCCGTCGGGCGCGAACTTCAAGCCGTGGTACATGCAGCGCAGATCGTCGCCCTCGAGGCGGCCAAGCGACAGCGGCGCGAAGCGGTGGCAGCAGCGGTCCTCCAGCGCGACCAGCCGGCCGTCGGCCGTGCGATAGAGCACCAGCGGCTGGTCGATGATGGTGCGCGCCACGATGCGGCCGGGCTCGATCTCGTGCTCCCAGGCGGCGACATACCAGGCGTTGCGGACCCACGCGGGCGAAGACATGGGCGAGAGGATACTCCCGCGCTAGGCCAGCCGATAGACCTCGACCGGCTCGTCATGCCCGCGGATCGGCCGCAGTTCGGGCGGCGGCAGGACGATGCCGAGCGAGGAACGATCGGTGACGGCGGCGATGGTGTCGCCGCTCACCAGCAGCACGACCTCCTCGCCGGGTAGCATGAACTCCTTGCCGAGCTGCTCGAAGCGTTGCGCCACGTTCACCGCGTCGCCGACGACGGTAAAGTTCACGCGCCCCGGCGCGCCGATATTGCCGACCACGACCCGGCCCGAATGGATGCCGATGCGCATGCGTACCGGCAGCTTGCCGGAGGCGCGGCGCACGGCATTGTCTTCCTTGATCACCTTGACGATGGCCAGGGCGGCGCGGATCGCGGCATCGGCATGGTCCTCGAGGCGCTGCAGGCCGCCCCACACCGCCATCACCGAGTCCCCGATATACTTGTCGATGATGCCATGCTCTCGCTCGATGCAGGCGCCGAGCAGGGCGAAGTGGTGGTTGAGCAAGTCCGCCGCCTCGGTCTCCGGCAGGTCTTCCGCCTGCGGCGTGAACTCGACGATGTCGGTGAACATCACGGTGACGTTGCGCCGGCGCGAGGTCACGCCGTCCTCGCCCAGTTCCATGAGCCGCCGCACCAGGCGATGCGGCACGTAGGCGCCGAACCATTTGAGCGCGCCGCGCGCCTTGTCGAGGCTGGCGCTCGCCTCGTCGATCTCGCGCAGGCGCGAGGCCCGATGGAACGGCTCGTCGAACTGCAGGCGCTCCATCGCTTCGGCGGCCGACGTGAGTGTGCGGATCGAGCGCGCCATGCGCAGCCCCATCAGCATCGCCAGCATGACGGCGGCGGCGAGCGTGCCGGCGCCGACGATCGCGCCATTCGTCAGCTTGTCGAGATCGGCCGTCGCCTCCTCGAGCGGGAAGTACTGGCCGACCAGCCAGGGTTCGGGGCCGTAGCCCAGCAGCTTGCGATAGACGAACACCCAGCGCTTGCCGTCGAACTCGACCACATGGCCGAGGTCGCCGAGCACCCGATCGATCCGCGGGCTCTGCACGCGTGGATCGAAGAACTTGGCGAGGATCGGATCGTCGACCTCCTTGATCGACGGCAGCGGATGCTCTTCCGACAGACCGAGCCCGCGCGGGTCGATCAGGCGGCGATGCGCCAGCACCTTGTCGTGGTCGACCAGGATGAAATAGTTGCCGTTCTGGCCGGGCTGGTTGATCAGGTAGGAGAGATCGCCGACCGCGACCGTGGCGATCAGCCCGCCGATGAAGGCGTCGTCGATGCGCCGCACCGGCGTGCGAACGTTGAGCAGCGGCTGATGCAGGCCCTCGCTCCAGAACAGCTCGCCCCAGAACGTCGTGTGCGAGGTCTGCAGCTTGCGGAAGCGCTCCATGCCTTGCGGGAAGCCGAGCAGAGAGACGGTGTCGCGCACCACCATGCCGTCGGGATGACGGATGGCGCGGTGGAGCTGCAGGTCGAGCGTGGCGAAGGCCGCGACCGAAACGCCGGGCACCTTGGTCATCATCACCGCCATGGCCTCGCGCACGGCGACCGGAGATTCGATATCGATGCGCCCCGCCGCGATCAGGGCGGCGATCAGCTCGAGCTGCTCGGTGACGGGATCGAGCCGGCTCTTGACCGCAGCGACCTGGGAATCGACGACGCGCTGGGCATGGTCGACCAGCAGCCGCTCGGCCGATCCGGTGGCACCGGCCAGTACGATGATGTAGGCGGCGCCCGAGATCACCGCCAACGAGATGAAGGCCAATGCGAGCGCCGCGATCAGCGGCAGGCGCAGCCGGCGAGCGGACGCTGCGGCCGGTGTGGCTGCAAGGGAGGGAGCGTCAGGTACGGTCGTCAATCGGCATCATCTCAACCGCCTTGCATATGAGCGGCGGGAAGGCTCGGCGCAAGCCGGCACGATTCAACCGAAGCGAGCAACCTGCCAATATATTGCGACTCGCGCAGCCATCTTCTAAACTTTCGCGAAATACGGGGGGACAATGGTCAGAAGCCGATGGACCTTTCTTTGCGTCTTGGCTGCGCTGCTGCTTGCCGCGTGTACGGCGACTTATCCGGTCGTGGGGCGGTTCAGCGATCACAACGAAGTGTTCCTGGGCACCGTGAATGCCGACCTGATGTCCGGCCAGAGTTTCATCGAGGCGAAGGGCAAGAACACCGGGTTGCGATGCCATGGACTCTCCAGGGTCCTCTACATCCCGACAGCGAGCTATTTACTGCCGGTCTGCGCCGGCCAGAGGGGCATCGCCGTACTGCGCTGCGATGACGGCCGGCGACTCGAAGCCGACTGGGAGGCGACGAGCTGCACCTCGGGTCACGGCGGCGGCGACGACAACCGCGGTGCCCGCTTCGAGTTCGCCTTCGGCATGAGCGAGCAGGAAGCGGCGGCAAAGCTCGGGATCTATCAGGAGGAAGTCTCGGCCAAACCGGACTTGCCGGTCTATCGCCCGGGCGAGGCCCGCAAGAAACAGGGGGTGGCAACCGGCACCGGTTTCTTCATTTCCAGCGACGGACATCTCCTCACGAACCATCATGTGGTGGACGGTGCGACGAGCGTGTCCGTCATGATCGACGGCAACGAGCGCACAGCAAAGGTGGTGCGCAGTGACGCAACTCTCGACTTCGCCCTGCTCAAGGTCGAAGGACATTTCCAGCCGCTTCCTATCGGGACATCGTCGCGGTTGGAGCGCGCTGACGAGGTGTTCACTCTCGGCTATCCACTCACCATTCTCCAGGGCAATGCGCAGAAAGCGACTTTCGGGCGCGTCAACGCCTTGTCCGGCCCACTGGACGATCCGCATTTCATCCAGATCGACGTGCCCATCCAGCCCGGCAACTCGGGCGGTCCCTTGATCACGCGCGAGGGCAATGTGGTGGGTGTGACGACCATGACGCTCAGCACGATCGGTTCCTTCAAGAGGACCGGCGCCTTTCTGCAAAACATAAACTTCGCGGGCAAAATAGACGGTGCGCGACCACTGCTCACCGACGTGCAGACACGGCCTCCTGTCGCCGGCAGCCAGTCGCTGCAGGCGTTGATCCAGAACTATGAAAAGTCCGTCGTCCTCGTGATTTCTAGGTAGATCGGGCGGCAGCAGTCGGCTTATGCCGCTGCCCGGATCGCTGCCTTCTTCACCTTGCCATCGACGTGGCCTTCGAACTGCTGGAAGTTCTTCTCGAAGCGCTGCGTCAGGTCGCGAGCCGTGCTGTCGTAGGCCTTCTTGTCCTTCCAGGTGTTCTTGGGATTGAGCACGTCGCCCGGCACGTCCGGGCAGGCGGTCGGCACCCTCATGCCGAAATGTGGATCGGTCGCCGAAGCGACCGTCGCCAAGGTGCCGTCGAGCGCGGCCCGCACCATGGCGCGGGTGTACTTTATCGACATGCGCTGGCCGACGCCAAAGCCGCCGCCCGACCAGCCGGTGTTGACCAGCCAGCATTTGACGTTCTGGCGGGCCATCTTCTCGCCCAGCATCTTGGCGTAGACCGTCGGATGGCGCGGCATGAACGGCGCGCCGAAGCAGGTCGAGAAGGTCGCCTGCGGCTCGGTAACCCCCTTTTCGGTGCCGGCGACGCGCGCCGTGTAGCCCGACAGGAAGTGGTACATCGCCTGCTCGGGCGTGAGCTGCGAAATCGGCGGCAGCACGCCGAAGGCATCGGCAGTCAGCATGACGATATTGGTCGGCGTGGCGGCGATGCCGGACGGAAGCGCGTTGGGGATGAACTCGAGCGGATAGCAGGCGCGCGTGTTCTCGGTGTGCCGGCCGTCGTCGAGATCGAGGCTGCGCGTGTGCGGATCGTGCACGACGTTCTCCAGCACGGTGCCGAAGCGCTCGGTGGTGGCGTAGATCTCGGGCTCGGCGTCGCGCCGCAGCTTGATCACCTTGGCGTAGCAGCCGCCCTCGAAGTTGAAGAGGCTGTTCTCGCCCCAGCCGTGCTCGTCGTCGCCGATCAGGGTGCGCGATGGATCGGCCGACAGCGTGGTCTTTCCAGTGCCCGAAAGACCGAAGAAGATCGCCACGTCGCCCTTCGGTCCGATATTGGCCGAGGCGTGCATGGGTAGCACGTTCTTGGGCGGCAGGATGAAGTTCAGGATGGTGAACACCGATTTCTTGATCTCGCCGGCATACCAGGTGCCGCAGATCGCCACGACCTTGTCGGTGAAGTTCACCAGGACGGCGCAGTCGGACGCGGTGCCATCCTGCGCCGGGTCGGCCTGGAAGCCCGGCAGGTTGAGGATGGTGAAATCGGGCTTGAAGCCCTCGAGCTCCTCGGGTCCCGGCCGCAGGAACATGTTGCGGGCGAAGAGATTGTGCCAAGCCGTCTCGTTGATGACGCGCACGCCGATGCGGTGCGCCGGATCGGCCCCGGCCCAGCAGTCGCGCGCGAACAGCTCACGGCGCTGGGCATAGGAGATCATGCGATTGTAGAGTGCGCGGTACCGTTCGGCCGGCATGCCCTTGTTGGTGGCGCCCCAGTCGACCGTACCCTTGGTGACCGCATCCTCGACGAAGAACTTGTCCTTGGGCGAGCGGCCGGTATGCACGCCGGTGCGCACGACGAACGCGCCTCCGTCGGCGATATGGCCCTCGTGGCGCCGCACCGCCTCCTCGTAGAGGGCGGGAACCGAAAGGTTCCAGTGCACCGTGCCGAGATTCTTCAATCCCAGCGTTTCCAATCCGATCTTGGGTACGATGAAGCCCGCCTGTTTCACGGCGTCTCTCCCTTTCGAAAACTCACTGTCTTATTGCCCTAGACAATGGGGCGACGGGAACGTTGGCAAGTCCGCTGTTTGTGACTTTTTTCGTCGCATGTGGACCGTCCTTCGCAGACGCAACAAAGCATCCCGCGCCGCGGAATGACCCAGAAGATCAGGCAGCACGGGCTTTTCCAACCAAAGCGATCAAGGCCTGTCGCGCACCGGCTGCATCCTCGACTGGCGCCGGCAGGGCAAGCCGCGCCACCCGGCCGCCCAGGCGCAAATCGAGCCCTTCGCTGTCGATGCCCGTCATGCGCCAGCCGCGGCCGCCGAGGCCGAGCAGCCTAGTGGCATAAAGATCGAGCGCGTCGGCATGGTCGCGGTTCATGTGCGCGACAATGCCGGGCTCGGCATCGACCAACGCGTCAGCCGTAGGTGATGATGCGAGTTCCGCCACGCCGAGCCAACGAATCTTGCCGAAGCCGGCCACCAAATGAGCCCGCTCGATCGTGACCCTGTAGAAGCGGAAATCCCTGAAGGCGGCATACATCGAAGCGTCAGGATGACGCGCGAGATAGCGATGCTTGAGTCGTTCATCATCCAAGGTCCGGGCGTATCCGACGATCGAGACGCGCGAGCCGGTCAACGGCTGATCCAGCCCCTGGGTTCCGTCGAACAGCAAAGACACGCGCGGATCAGAGGCGATCGCCTTGCTATGCTCGGCAAGGTCGCTCAGCAGGAGAAGGGGTGAGAGATCGTGAGCGAACGCAACCAGCACCAGCGACGCATAGGGCCGTGCCGGTGCAGCACCGTCCGGCAACAGGCAGGCCAGTGCAGCCCGGTCCTGGCCGCGGATCAAATCGCGAACCGCTCGGGACAGATCGTCGGTCATGACGCCGTTGGGTTGTCGAAAAAAGCCGCAATTCCCACGTTATCGATGGCAGATCGGGTGGCCCGCAGCAACCGTCCGTCTGTGCTACCATAACGGAAGAGCTGCAGGAGAAGCCACGCCGTGCGCAAGAACATCGCCCTCGTCGACGACGACCGCAATATCCTGACGTCGGTGTCGATGCTGCTTGAAGCCGAAGGCTTCCAGGTCAAAACCTACAGCGACGGCGCCGCAGCGCTCGAGGGCCTGAACCAAGCGCCGCCCGATCTCGCCATCTTCGACATCAAGATGCCGCGCATGGACGGCATGGAGCTGCTGAACCGCGTGCGCAAGACGCAGCAGTTCCCGGTGATCTTCCTCACCTCCAAGGACGAGGAGATCGACGAGGTGCTGGGCCTGCGCATGGGCGCCGACGATTTCATCCGCAAGCCGTTCTCGCAGCGCCTCCTGCTCGAGCGCATCCGCGCCGTGCTGCGTCGGACCGACGGGGTCGGCGTCAAGGGAGAAGGTCAGGCCGAGCGCATCGTGCGCGGCGAACTGGTGCTCGATCCCTCCCGCCACCAGTGCACCTGGAAGGGCAAGGAGGTGCACCTCACCGTCACCGAATTCCTGCTGCTGAAGTCGCTCGCCGAGCGGCCAGGGCACGTGAAGAATCGCGACCAGCTGATGGATGCCGCGTACGGCGAGACGATCTACGTCGACGACCGCACGATCGACAGCCACATCAAGCGCGTGCGCCGCAAGTTCCGCGAGGTCGACGGCGAGTTCGAGCAGATCGAAACGCTCTATGGCATTGGATATCGATACCGCGACGCATGAAGCGCGCGCGGCAAAGAGAGACCGGGCAATTGCCACGAAGCTGAAGCGACTTTTTTCCAAATTGCGCTGGCGCGCCCGTGCGGTCGAGCGGCGGCTCGAGACGCCGTCCCTGCTCCGGCGCCGGCGCCCAACCCGGCGCTACTCCCCCCTCACCCGCCGCATCCTGCTGCTCAACATCGTACCGGTGGCGTTGCTTGCGCTGGGGGCGGTTTATCTCAGCGACTACGAGGACGAGCTGATCGATGCCGAGCTCGCCTCGCTCCAGGTGCAGGGCGAGATGGTGGCGGCCGGCATCAGCGAAGTCGCCGTCGTGGGCGGCGAAACGACCGTCAACCGGCTCGATGCCGAGGCGGCACGCCAGCTGCTGACTAGGCTGGTGCGGCCGACCGGCGTGCGGGCGCGCCTGTTCGGCGAGACCGGCGAGCTGCTGGGCGATTCAGCGGTGCTGAGCGAGATGGGCCGCATCCACTCGACGCCGCTGCCGCCGCCAAATGTCGAGCCGGAGCCCAAGCCCGAGCGGCTGGGCGACGTGATTGGCGACTGGATTGCCCGCCAACTCAGCCGTCCCGACCGCTATCCCGAGTATATCGAGCGCGGAACTCCGACATCGCGGGACTTTCCTGAAGCGCAGAGCGCCTTGCGCGGCTTCAACGCCACGGCCGTCCGTATCGCTCCCGACGGCCGGCTGATCCTGAGTGTCGCCGTGCCCGTACAGCGCTACAAGCAGGTGCTGGGCGCCCTGATGCTGACCCGCGACAATCGCGCGATTGCCGCGTCCTTGCGCGAGGTGCGCTATGACATGCTGACCATTGCGGTCGCGGCGCTCGGCATCACCGTGCTGCTGTCGCTCTACCTGGCCGGCACCATCACCCAGCCGATCGTGCGGCTCGCCCGTGCGGCCGACGAGGTCCGGCTTGCGCGCGACAGCCGTCCGGAGATTCCCGACCTCGGCAAGCGCGGCGACGAGATCGGCGACCTGAACGACGCGCTGCGCTCGATGACCGACGCGCTATGGCAACGGCTGAATGCCATCGAAAGCTTCGCCGCCGACGTGGCGCATGAGCTCAAGAACCCCCTGACCTCACTCCGTTCGGCGATCGAGGTGGCGGTGCGACCCAACCTCGAGCCGGCGCAGCGCGAGAAGCTGATGGGCATCGTGATGGACGACATCAACCGGTTGAACCGGCTGATCTCCGACATCTCCGACGCCTCGCGGCTCGACGCCGAGCTGATGCGTGGCGAGGTCAAGCCGGTCGACCTGCAGGCACTGCTGACCGACATGGTGCGGCACTACGCGGTCTCCACGGCCCAGAAATCCCGCGTCGCCGTCGACCTGCGCATCAGCGCCAATCCGCCGTTCAGCGCGCATGGCCACGACGGCCGCTATGGCCAGGTCCTGCGCAATGTCATCGACAATGCGCTCTCCTTCAGTCCGCCCGATTCGCACATCGTCGTCGAATTGACCCGCGAGCCGCGCGGCGGCCCGTTCGTCATCACAATCGACGACGAAGGCCGCGGCATTCCGGAGGAGAACCTCGAATCGATCTTCCAGCGCTTCTACTCCGAGCGTCCCACCGAGCATTTCGGCCAGCACTCGGGGCTCGGCCTCTCGATCTGCCGGCAGATCATGGAGACCTATGGCGGCTCGATCAGCGCCTCCAACCGGCGTGCCGCCGACGGCCGCGTGCTGGGCGCACGCTTCACGATCCGCATTCCCGCCGCGACGGGTAAATGAGTGGGCCGGTGAGCCGGGCAAGATGACTTTCGTGCACGCCACCAGCGCGGCGCTTCGGCACAAAGGCCGCTGGCGGTGCATCTTGCTGCGCGGGCCTTCCGGCGCGGGCAAGTCCGACCTTGCCCTGCGGCTGATCGAGGCCGGCGGTCGACTGATCGCCGACGACCAGACGCATCTTGCGCGCCGCGGTCGGAGCTTGATCGCCACGGCGCCCAAACCCCTGCAAGGACTGATCGAAGTGCGAGGCGTCGGCATCGTGCGCCTGCCGCGCAGTCAATTGCTTGCCCAGGCGCCGCTGGCGCTCGCCGTCGATCTCGTCTTCCCCGATTCGGTGGAACGCCTGCCTGAGCCCACGTACGAGGCGATTTTGGGAATTACTCTGAGGGTGGTTGCCCTGCCGGCGTTCGAGGCATCCACGGTCACGAAGTTGCGCCTTGCCTTGGCTCAAACCGCCAACGCATGATCACGGCCGTTGCGGCCATGCCTGACGATAGTTCGACACCTTCATCCGCCAAGGCCGGCGTCGGCACACGGCGACCGTTCGTGCTGATCACCGGCATGTCCGGAGCAGGCCGCGTCACCGCCCTGCACGCCCTGGAGGATTTCGGCTACGTCGCAGTCGACAACGTGCCGCTCCCGCTGCTCGGAGACCTGATGCGCTCGACCGCTGGCAGCCCCGGCGAGATGGCGGCGCCGCTCGCGTTCGGCATCGACACGCGCACTCATGGCTTCAACGCGCACGACCTGGCGCATCGCGTGCGGGAGCTGCGGACGCGCGCCGATCTCGCGCCGCGATTGCTCTACCTCGATTGCGATACCGAGACGCTGATGCGGCGTTACACCGAATCGCGTCGGCCGCACCCGCTGGCGCCCGGCCGCCCGGTGAGCGACGGCATCGCCGACGAACGCAGCATGATCGGCTGGTTGCGCGATTCGGCCGATCTCGTCGTCGACACCTCGACCTTGACGCCGCATCAATTCAAGCAATTGCTGTTCGGCCATTTCGCGCTCGACGCCAAGGCCAGTATGCGCATCGCGGTGATGTCGTTTTCCTATCGCCGCGGGCTGCCGCGCGAAGCCGATCTGGTGTTCGATGTGCGGTTTCTGAAGAACCCGCACTACGTGCCCGAGCTCAAGCCGCTGACCGGGCGCGATCGCGCGGTCGTGGAATTCATCGAGACCGACCCCGACTACAAGGCCTTCCGGAGCCGGCTGGAGGGCATGATCGGGCCGCTGCTGCCGCGTTTTGACGCAGAGGGCAAGAGCTATCTGACCATTGCGATTGGCTGCACCGGCGGCCGCCACCGCTCGGTGGCGGTGGCCGAGCAATTGGCAGAATGGTTGCGCGCGGCCGGCCGGTCAGTCAGTCTTTCCCACCGTGACGTCGATGTCCGCGGGACGCCGATGTCGGGGAGCAGTAGTTCGGGCATGGGCGGATGATCGGCATCGTACTCGTGACCCACGGCAGCTTGGCGCGCGAATTCCTGGCCGCGCTCGAGCACGTCGTCGGTCCGCAGCAATGCACTTCGGCGGTTTGTATCGGCGCCGACGACGACATGGAAAAACGCCGCGCCGAAATCTTGGAATGCGCGCGTGCCTGCGACACCGGTGAAGGCGTGATCGTGCTCACCGACATGTTCGGCGGCACGCCTTCCAATCTCGCGATCTCGATCATGGACCAGGCCAACATCGAGGTGCTGGCGGGCGCCAACCTGCCGATGCTGGTGAAACTTGCCAGCGTGCGCACGCGGCCGATCAGCGAGGCCGTGCGCATGGCCCAGGAAGCGGGCCGCAAATACATCACCGTCGCCTCACGGATCCTCGCCAAGGAAGCCTCGTGACGGGCCCCGCGCCTGACGCCGCGGATGCCGCGCTCGGCACCCTGCGGCGCTCACTCGCGATCGCCAACAAGCGCGGACTGCATGCGCGCGCCGCCGCGAAGTTCGTGCGGACCGCGGGCCAGTTCGACGCCGTGATCCGCGTCGGCTTCAAGGGCCAGGAGGTCTCGGGCCTTTCCATCATGGGCTTGATGATGCTGGCGGCGGGCATCGGCAGCACCATCGAGCTCAGCTGCTCGGGCCGCCAGGCGAGCGAGGCAATGGCCGCTCTTTCGGCCCTCGTCGAAGGCAAATTCGGCGAAGAGTGACGGCGACATAAACCCCGGCACATATCGCCATAAATTCTTGCTTATATGTTGATCCGGCGCGTTGAGGCGGCATCGGGCCGCTGATAAGACACCGCCAACTCATCCAATTGCCGGGAGCGCCAGATGGCTCAGGACTACGTCGTCAAGGATATCGGGCTCGCCGATTGGGGCCGCAAGGAACTCGACATGGCCGAGACCGAGATGCCGGGCCTGATGGCGAT
>Ga0070741_10005047_pt1 | contig 29961 bp, 32 predicted proteins | sample Coa_R1_4_FD_66440 | JGI IMG/M metagenome (GOLD analysis project Ga0070741, IMG submission 66440) | Surface soil microbial communities from Centralia Pennsylvania, which are recovering from an underground coalmine fire - Coalmine... | ecosystem: Environmental > Terrestrial > Soil > Unclassified ... | reverse complement strand
GCAGGGTTTCTTCCAGCAGGACTCCTTCGAGCACGCTCTCCGCGCGCGCCGGCACCGGCAGGCCTGTCTTCGGCCCGGGCACGACTTCCAGCGGCCGCCCGAGAATCGCCCCGGCGAACTCGTACTCGGATACGCCCTCGGGCAGGTACTCGAACCCGGAGATGAAAACGGCCGGGTCGGGCCCGTTGACGACGGCGATGGGGCAGGGCTCGCCGCGCTCCCAGTACTTGCGGGCGATGATCGCGCCGTGGCGCCCCGGATGGTCGAATTGCACGGTGACGCGGTCCGGAGCGTGGACCTGCACGCGATAGATGGAAGCGTTGATCCAGCCGCTATCGGGATCGCGCATGACCACGATGCTGCCGGAGCCGATGTAGGCACCGCCGTCATCCTTGTGCCACACCGGAGCGGGGAAACGGCGCAGGTCCGGCTTGGTCGTCGAATTCTCGAGGACGGGGCCGCTTCTGACCGCAGCGGGCTTCTGCATCTTGAGCGAGTCGCGCCGCTCCTTCCATGTGCGCAGCGCATCGATGGGCCGGAGCCCCGGATCGATGCCGAGCGCGAGCGCCGCCCGCTGCGGACTGACGGTCGCATTGGTGAAGACGCGAAAGCCCTTGGGGTAGCCCTTGATCGAATCGAACAGGAGCGCCGGGCACTCGGGCGTGCCGGCCGCCACCTCGGTGATGGCGCCGAGCTCGAGCACCGGATCGGCGCCCTCGACCCGGCGCAGCGTGCCGAGCGCCTCCACCCGGGCGATGAAGCCGCGCAGGTCCTCGTAGTCAGTCATGGAGGCGCAGCGCCCGGTCGACGAGCGCGGTGGCGCGCCTGAAGTCGTAGCTGCGGAAGAGGTTCATCTTCACGAGGAACGAGGCGCCGCCGTAGAACTTCTCGTACTGCTGGTGGCGCGAGCCGAACTCGGTGCCGATGAGGTCCCACGCGAGGCGCATGAGCGCGATGCGCTCGCGCGCCGGCGTCGAGGCGGACTGAAAATAGCGCGCGATGTCGCGCGCCGCGTCCGGGTTGTCGAAGTCGCGCACCGAGGAGGGCAGGGTGATCATGGCGGCGCCGGTCAGCTCGCGCACGATGTCGATCATGTGCGGATTGATCTCCGCCTGGAGCGCCATGACGGAGTAGAGCGCGCTGCGGCTCGGCCAGAGCACGCCGTCCTCGTCGATCGTGGACACGGTCTCGTGCGCGCAGAGCATGTTCTCGACGAGCGAGGCGTAGGCCGCGAGCTCGCCCATCTCCACCATGACCGGAGGCACGGCGTCGTTGCCGGTCGCCTCGTTCATGCGCTTGGCCAGGCCGAGGAGGAAGCGCAGCTTCGTCGCGTAGCGCGCCTGGGCCTGGTGGTTGCCGTAGAGATGGGAGGGCGTCTTCCACCACTGGTCGCGTACGCGCTCGATGTCGCGGTAGACGAAAACGCGCTCCCACGGCACGAAGCAGTTGTCCAGGACGACGAAGCAGTCGGCCTCGTCGAACCGGCTGGAGAGCGGATAGTCGAACCGGCTCGTCGCGCCGAGCGCGAAGGGGCGGCGCGCATACAGGCGCAGCCCGGGGTCGTCGGTCGGAATCGCGACGTTGATGGCGTAGCTCTCATCGCCCGGCTGCAGCGGGTGGATGCAGCTCACCTGGACATAGTCCGCGTAGACCGCGGCGGTGGCGAGCTGCTGGCCGCCGCAGAGGAAGATGCCGGCATCGTTCTCCTTCACCACCCCGGCATAGAGCGTCGGATCCGACTGCTTGTGCGCCGGCTTGCTGCGGTCGATCTGCGGCGGCACGATCGCGTAGGTGAGGTAGCGGTGCGTGTCGCGCGCGTGCCGGTAGAACGCGACCAGGTTTTCCGAAAGCTCGCCGAAGAGCCCGGGCTTCGCCGCGTAGCCTGCGAAGAAGTTCGCCACGTGGTCCGGCGTGCGGCCCATGAGGCCGAAGGTCGCTTCCGCCCATCTTTCAGCGGCGATGCGCTTCGCGCGCAAGTCGGCGTGCGAGCGCGGGATCTGCCAGCAGCGCCACACCGGGGCGCCGCTCTCCGGCGAGGGGAAGGTCATCGCGTCGCGGTTTTCCGGCGCCGCGGCATAGTCGAACAGGCGCGCCAGGGAGCGCGCGCCCGCCGCGAACGCCGGGTGATCGGCGACGTTGGCGATCCGCTCCCCGTCCACGTGGACGGCTCGGCGAGTTCGCCGCAGGTCTGAAACGAAGTCCTCTCCAGTGCGCAGCGCCATCCTTTGCTCCAGTGACACTCAGGCCGGTTACCGGCGTAATGTACCTATAATCCGTCGCGGTGGACGTCGTAGCAGAAAACCTCCGGCAAGTGTGGCCGGGCCGCGGCGGCGCGGACATCGTGGCGCTCGAGCAGTTCTCGCATCGCTTCGCCTCGCGCCGCTTCTCCTGCCTGCTCGGCCCCAGCGGCTGCGGCAAAAGCACGCTCCTGCAGATCGTCGGCGGCCTCGAGAAGCCGACGAGCGGCACGATCCGCATCGCGGACCCGGCAAGCCCTTCGCTGGCGCGCCCGCTGGGCGCGGACTCGGTGATGGTGTGGCAGAACCTCAACCTGTTTCCATGGCGAACCGTGCTCGACAACGTGGCGTTCGGCCTGGAGATGCGCGGCGTGCCGAAGGCGGAACGCCAGCGGCGCTCGCGCGCCCTCGTCGGCTCCGTCGGGCTCGCCGGCTTCGAGCATTTTCTGCCGGGCCAGCTTTCGGGCGGCATGCGGCAGCGGGTGGCGCTTGCCCGCGCGCTGGTGCTCGAGCGGCCGATCCTGCTCATGGACGAGCCGTTCGCGGCGCTCGATGCGCAGACGAAGATCATCATGCAGGAGGAGCTCGCGTACATCGTCGAGCGCACGCACAAGACGGTGCTCTTCGTGACGCACGCGATCGAGGAGGCGATCCTGCTCGGGGACGAGGTCGTGGTGATGAGCGCGCGCCCGGGCCGCATCAAGGAGGTGCTGCCGGTGGACCTGCCCCGGCCGCGCTCGCTCGAAATGGTCAATACGAAGGCCTTCGGCGCGCTCTTCGACCATGCCTTTCACCTGATCCGGGAGGAAGTGATGGCCTCGATGAAGCAGCAGGAGAGGGCGTTGTCGGGCGCATGACTGCCGCCAGGACAGCGCTGGAGATCGGCGAGCGCGCCTTGCCCGCGCTCGTGGTGGCGGCTTTCTTCGCCGCCTGGGAGATCTTCGTGCGCGCCCGGGGAATTCCGGCGATCTATCTGCCGCCGCCCAGCTCGATCGCCGTCTACTTGTGGCGAATGATCGCCGACGGTTCGCTCGCGATAAACCTGGGGGTCACGCTGCTGCGCATCTTCGGCGGCTTTGCCATCGCCGGCCTTGCCGGCGTCGCGCTTGGCGTGCTCATGGGGATGTCGCGGCTGGTCGCCCGGGTCGCCGACCCGTGGATCGCGGCGCTTTACCCCCTGCCGAAGATCGCGCTCATCCCGCTCCTGCTGATCTGGCTTGGCACGGGCGAGGCGTACAAGATCGTCATCAGCGCCGTGACGGCGTTCTTCCCCATCGTCATCAGCACCTATGCCGGGATCCGGGAGGTCGACCGCGGCCTGATGAAGGCCGCCGAGGATCTCGGCGCGAGCCGGCGGCAGGTCCAGCTCAAGGTCGTCATCCCGGCCGCCATCCCGAGCATCTTCGCCGGGCTCCACCTCGGAATGGGCGTTACCATCATCCTGGTCATCGCCGCCGAGATGATCGGCGGCTCGAGCACCAGCGGCATGGGATACCTGCTGATGCAGGCGGGGCAGGTGATGGAGACCGAGAAGGTTTTCGCGGACCTGGTGGTGCTCGCGGTGGTCGGCGCGCTGGTGGTCAAGCTGCAGCGCTGGATCGACCGCAAGGTCGCACCGTGGTCTCATTAACGCAAAGAGGAGGTGGGACATGATCTGGAGGATTCTGCTTGCGGCTTCGCTGCTCGCCGCGCTGGCGCGGCCCGCGTCGGCCGACGACGTGGTGCGGGTCGGCGAAGGCCCGTTCATCTCTGGAGGTGGATTCTTCGTCGCCGAAGGGCGCGGCTACTTCAAGAAGATGGGCATCGAGCTGCAGGTGAAGAAATTCAACGATGGCGCGTTCGCGGTGCCGGGCCTGGTCTCGGGGGAGCTCGATCTTGCCCTCATGCCCTCGAACGCGAGCCTCTTCAACAGCATCGCGAAGGGCGCGCCCCTCGTCTTCGTGCTCGACCGCGGCCACAACCGCACGGGCTACGGCTATCTCGCCATCAACGTGACTCAGGAGCTCTACGACCAGGGCGTGCGCACGATGGCGGACCTCGGCAAGCTCAAGGGCAAGAAGATCGGCATCAACGCGGTCGGCAGCATCAACCAGTACGACATCGGGCGAGCGCTGCAGAAAGCCGGGCTCGATCCGCGCAAGGACGTGCAGTGGGTCATCGGTCCGCCGCAGCCCGAGCTCATGAAGATGCTGGGCCAGAAGCAGGTGGACGCCATCGACGTCGCCTATCAGTTCGGCTTCTTCGCGCAGAACAACAAATGGGGGCCGATCGTCGCCACGGGCGACCAGGTCGAGCCGAACAGCTCGATCTCCGTCTACGCGGCGCGGCGCGACTTTCTGCAGAACAAGCGCGACGTGCTGATCCGCTTTGCCATGGCCTACCTCCAGGGCGTGAAGGAATTCAACGCGGCGGCCGTGGCGCCGGACAAGCATCCGGACATCGTGGAGATGCTCGCCAAGAACACGTTCCTCGGCAAGCCCGAGGTGGTGAAGGCGATCGCGCCGCACTGGTCCTATGTCAGCGAGGACGGGACCCCGCCGGTCGAGTCGGTCCTCGCCATGCAGGACTACTGGGCCGACTACTTCACGTACGTGGAGAAGAAAGTGCCGCGCAGCGAGCTCTTCGACCTCTCGGTGGCCGAGGAGGCGAAGCGCCGCCTGGACCGGGAGAAGCCTTTCGCGAAGTAGGCTGCCTGGCCGCTAGTTGGCCTTGATGCCGGCGCTGGTTATGGCCGCGCGATACCGCGGGACTTCCCGCCTGATCCGGACGGCCGCTTCCTCCGGAGTCGTGCCGAGCGGCTGCACGCCGAGCTGCGCCAGCCGCGCCCGGACCTCGGAGTCCGCAAGCGCCTTGCGCACCTCGGTGCTCAGCCGCTCGATGATCTCCTGCGCGACGCCCGCGGGCGCCGCCATGCCGACCCAGATTCCGTCCGCGAAGTCCGGCACACCCTGCTCCATCAGCGTCGGCAAGGACGGATAGTCGCTGTTCCGGCTCGCGCTCGTGATCGCCAGCGCTTTCGCGCGCCCGCCTTTCATGAGCGACGTGGACGAGCCGAGGTTGAGCAGCCCCATCGCGACTTCGCCGCTCACCATCGCGGCCGAAGCCGGCGCGCCGCCCTTGTAGGGGACGTGGAGCAGGCGGATGCCGGCGTGCTGCGCCATCATCTCCGTCAGCACGTGGCTCGTCGAGCCGGTCCCGGCGGTCGCATAGGTGAGCTCGCCGGGCTTCGCCTTCGCGGCCGCGATGACTTGCGCCGCCGAGTCGAACGGGCTGGCGTTGGGAACGATCAGGACCAGGGGACTCTCGATCATGATCGAGACCGGCGCGAGGTCCTTGAACGGATCGTACGGCAGCTTGGAATAGATGAACGGATTCATCACGAGCTCGCCGTTCGTGGCCATGAGAAGCGTGTAGCCGTCGCGGGCGGCCTTGACCACCGCGTCGACGCCGATGATGCCACCCGCGCCCGGGCGGTTCTCCACGATCACCGGCTGGCCGAGCGCCTCGCTCATCCTGGGCGCCACGAGGCGCGCCGGAACGTCGGTCGCGCCGCCGGGCGCGAACGGCACGATGATGCGGATCGGGCGCTGCGGATAGTCCTCGGCCGCCGCCCCGAGCGCCAGGCAACAGAGCGAGCCTGCAACAAGGATCCTGAGCATGCTTTTCTCCTTCATACGTGGGCGGGCGGGCGCGCGGTCTGCGCCTGGATATCGGCGGCAGTGAACGGCCCGGCGCCGAGCGCCTGGCGCACGTCCCACTCGATGAGCTCGAACTCGCACTGGCCATCCGCGGTGAAGGGGTCGGACTGCGCGATCCTGCCGGCTGCCTCTTCGGAAGATGCGCGAATCACATAGATGCCCAGGCCGCGCTTGGGCGAAGGGCCGGAGAAGAGCACGTTGCCGAGCTCATGCTGCAAGCGCATCCACGCGAGATGCTCGTCGAGCGTGACGCGCCGCTCCCCGGGCGGCTGGACCGCTTTTCTCTTGCGCAGGCAGATGTACCACATGGCGCTCTCCCGATTGCCGAAGAGCGAACTCTAATTGAATGCCGGCGGCCCGCGATGTACAGTTCCACGGATGAAGAAAATCAAGGAATTCGTGACGTATTGGGGCCCGTCCATCGCCGACTGGGGTGACGGCACCGAGAAGCGGTTCGTCATCGACCGGGACGAGGATGACCTCAAGAAGGGCGCCGACGGCGGACGCAGGATGCAGAAGATCTCGCTCAACGAGATCTTCAAGGAAGGCGTCGTCACCGGCGTGGACATGGTGAACGGCTACATGCCGCTCGTGCTGTATGCGAACGAGGACATGATCATCGAGGTCGCGAACTGCGATCGCGAGCAGGGCGGCTGGCACCGCAACCTGGGGGCCGACGAGTGGGCCTTCCAGTACAAGGGCAGCCGCACGCTGAACTCCGAGACGGGCCCGATCACCATCAACGAGGGCGAGATGACCGTGATCCCGCGCGGCGTGTCGCACCAGAATGTCGGGCACGGCCCGAACATCGAGATCACCATCTACTCCAGGAAGCCCCTCAAGAGGCTGGCCCCGACCGACGCCGAGCAGGCGAGGCAGCGCATGAAGATCAAGGACGGCAAGGCCGTCGTGCCGCCGGTCACGCTCGAGGACGGCGAGAAGTAATACCGTCGGTGCGCTTGCCGCGATGACCGCGAAAGCCCTCGACGACCGCGGGAGCTCGGCTTTCAGCATGTTCGAGTTCTTCCCCGGGCACTACCGATGGTCGTACAACACGCTCCTCGCCTTTGCCGCCGGCGGGCAGCTCGGCGACTTCGCCCTCATCCAGCGCCAGCTTCGGGAAAAGGTCGGCGACGACGAGACCTGGCATCGCGAATGGGCGCGCCTCGCCGCGATCCTGGAGGCCCGGGCGAAAGCCGGGTCGAGGCATACCGCGGCGGAGGACTATTTCCTCTCCAGCCTGTACCACACGATCTCCGAGCACTTCATTCCCCCGGGCTCGCCGGAGCGGCTCGCCTCGTACCGCGAAGTGCTGCGGACCTTCGATCTCGCCCGCGAAAGCTCGGCGTATCCCGTGGAGCGGGTGCTCGTGCCGTTCGAGGGGGCGACGCTGCCCGCGTATTTCGTCCCGGGTATGGGAAGCGGCCGCCGGCCGGCCGCGATCTTCATCTGCGGCCTCGATACCACCAAGGAGCTCTGGTACCTGCGCGCGCGCCTGCAGTTCGCGCAGCGCGGTGTCGCGGCGCTCTTCATCGACACGCCGGGCATCGGCGAGGCGCTGCGTCTGCAGAAGCTCGTCACGCGCCACGACTACGAGAAGCCGGTCGGCGCCGCCGTCGACTGGCTGGAACGGCATCCGCTCGTCGATAAAGGCAGGATCGGCGTCGTCGGATCGAGCCTCGGCGGCTACTACGTCGCGCGGGCGGCGGCGTTCGAGCCGCGCCTCAAGGCGGCCGTGGCGTGGGGCGCGATCTACGACTACCACCGCGTCTGGGTGAGGAGGATGCAGGGGCAGGGCATCATCGCCGCGCCGCGCTTCCAGCTGATGTTCATCACCGGCGCGGACACGCTGGAAGCCGCCGTGGACAAGGTCAAGGACTTCCGCGTCGGCGATTTCGCGGCGAAGATCCGCTGCCCGTTCCTCGTGATGCACGGCGCCGAGGACCAGCAGGTGCTGATGGAGGACGCGCGCGCGATGCACGAGGCGATCGGCTCGAAGGACAAGGAGCTGGTGGTCTTCGACGGCGCGAACGGCGGCGCGGCGCATACGCAGTTCGACAACCATCTGCCGGCGCTGCAGATCTGCGCCGACTGGGTCGCAAGGAAGCTCTCATGAAGACAGCCATCGTCAACCTCGGTCCGATCGTCAGCGGCGACTGGCGCGAGCCGTACGCCAAGGGCGATTCGATCCTCACCGAGGGCGGAAAGATCACCGCGATCGGCACGGCGCCCGCGTCGCTCAAGGACTTCGACGTGGTGATCGACGCGGACGGCGCGACCGCGATCCCGGGCTTCATCGATTCCCAGGTGCACAACACGTTCGGCGACTGGACGCCGCGGCAGAAGACGGTCGGCTTCCTCGAAAGCTATACGCACGGCGGCACGACCACGGCGATCAGCGCCTCCGAGGTCCACGTCCCGGGGCGGCCGAAGGACCCGGAAGGCGTGAAGGCGCTTGCCGTGGCGGCGCAGCGCTGCTTCCTGAACTTCCGGCCCGGCGGCATGCGCGTGCATGCCGGCTCGATCATCATGGAGCCGGGCCTCAAGGAGGAGGATTTCCGGGAGATCGCGGAGAAGGGCGTGTGGCTCGCCAAGGCCGGCTTCGGCGCGGTGAAGACGCCGTACGACTACGGGCCGATGATCGCCTGGGCGAAGAAGCACAGGATGGTCACCATGGTCCACACGGGCGGCTCTTCGATTCCGGGCTCTTCGGGCATCTGGGCCGACCATCTCATCAAGATCCAGCCCGACGTCTCATTCCACGTCAACGGCGGGCCGGTGGCGATGCCGGACGAGGACTTTCCCCGCATCGTGAACGAATCGAAGATCGCCTTGCAGGTGTGCACGGCCGGCAACCTGCGGACCACCCTGCTGCTCTGGAAGCTCACGAAGGAAGCAAAGCAGGTGGACCGCTTCCTCATCGCGACCGACACGCCGACCGGCTCCGGCATCATGCCGCTCGGCATGATGTACACCATCACCCACCTCGCGAGCCTGACCGACATGCCGGTCGAAACCGCCATCGCGGCGGCCACCGGCAACAACGCGGTGATCTACCGGCTGAACTCGGGATTCCTCAAGCCCGGGAAGGATGCCGACATCGTGATCCTCGACTCGTGCGTCGGCGGATCGAAGAAGGAGGCGCTCGACTCGCTGCGCAACGGCGACATCGCCGCGGTCGCCGCGGTGATTACGGACGGCGTGCCGCGCTTCGTCGGGCGCTCGCGCAACACGCCGGCGCCCAACCGGAAGGTCCGGGTGGCGGAATGCCGCGTGCCCATGGATTTCGCCGGGGCGGCGCACTGATGAGCTACAGGATTCGCGGCTGGCTGACGTTCTCGGAGGAGATCCTCGCGAACGAGACCGGTCGGGCCGCAGACGGCGAGCCGGTGCGCAAGTTCGCCGTCGTCTGTGTTCTCGAGAACCCGTATGCCGGGCGGTTCAGCGAGGACCTCTCGCTCCTCGTGAAGCCCTCGCCGGAGCTCGGCAGGCAGTTCGGCCAGCGCCTGACCGCGTTGTCCCGGAACCTGAAAATTCAGAGCTATGGCAAGGCCTGCATCGTCGGCGTGGACGGCGAGTACGAGCACGGCAACGCGCTTCTCACCACGGCCTTTGCCGACCCGGTGCGCGACGCGGTCGGCGGCGGCAAGGCGTGGATCGCATCGAGCGGCAAGCGCGGCGGGCCGGGCACGACGATCGACGTGCCCCTCGCGCACAAGGATGCGCTGTACGTGCGCTCCCACTACGACACGATGAGCGTGACGCTCCACGACGCTCCCATGCCGCGCGAGATCGCGGTGATCTTCTGCGCGGCGACTCGCGGGCGCCTGCATGCGCGCCTCGGCGGGCTGGATGCGGACGCCATCAAGGGGCAGGACGGTCTCCGCTAACCCGCCGGCGCGCAAGCTGTCGCTTCGGGTCGGCATTCCGATCCTGCTCGCGGCTTCGACGCTGTTCGCGTCGAACCACGTCGGCGCGCGCCTCGCATTCGACCACGGCGCGAGCGTCGCGACCGGCGTCGTGGTGCGCGCCACCGCGACGGCGCTCGTGCTGCTCGCGCTCATCACCGCGCAGGGCGTGCCGCTCGCGCTGCCCCGCCATGTGCGGCTCCCGGCCCTTCTGACCGGCCTATGCGCCGCGGTCCAGAGCTACTGCCTGTATTCCGCGGTCGCGCGCATCCCGGTCGCGCTCGCGCTCCTCGTGTTCCACACGGCGCCCATCCTGTTCGTGCTGCTTTCCTGGGCGATGGGGCACGAACGGCTGCGGGCGAGCTCGTTCGCCGCGATGCTCGTCGCGCTCGCGGGCCTCGCGCTCGCGCTCAACATCCGCGTCGAGGGCTTCGCCGAGCGCTGGGCGGAGATCGGCGCCGGCGTGAGCTGGGCGCTCGGCGGCTCGGTGAGCTTCATGCTGATGCTCTATTCCAACGCCCATGCGCTGAAGGAGGTCGACGGGCGGGTGCGGACTTTCGTCATGACCGCGGTGACCGCGCTCATCGTGGTCGCGGCCGGCGCGGCAACGCACGCGTTCGCGCTGCCCAAGGACTCGCAGGGCTGGCTGGGTCTCGGCCTGCTGGCGATGTTCTACTGCGGCGGGATGTTCATGCTCTTCATGTGGCTGCCGCGCCTGGTCGCCGCCAGCACCGTGGCGCTCAACTTCGAGCCGATCGCGCTTCTCGGTCTGGGCTGGATGGTGCTCGGCCAGGTTGTCGCTCCGGTGCAGGTCGCGGGCGCCTTCTTCACCGTGGGCGCCATCGCCTGGCTCGGGTCGTCTAAGAAATGACGACGCGCTCTGCGGAGGCGTAGAGCTTCTCGACGAGCGCCGCGCGGCGCTCGAGCACCGCGCGCTGGTTCATGTAGCCCTTGTCGGTGATCTCGTTGGCGTCGATCGACGGAGGCTCGCTCATCGCCATGAGGCGCACCGGATGCGTCGAGCTTCCGGCCTGCGAAGACAGCCTCTTCAATACTTCTTCCAGCTTTTTTCGCACCTCGCCGGGCGCGAGGCTCTTCGCGGCGGGGCTCAGAAAGACGAGCGCGCCCACCTCGCTGCGGTCGTGGCCGGTGATGACCGCGTCCTGGATCAAAGGATCGCCCGCCGCGATGAGCTTCACCCGCACCGCGCCGACGTGCACCCAGGTCCCGGTGGAGAGCTTGAAATCCTCGGCGACGCGGCCGTCGAAGACGATGCCCTTCGACGCGTCCTCGGCATCGGCGAAGCGCGCGGCGTCGCCGATGCGGTAGAAGCCGTCGCTGTCGAACGCCGCCGCGGTCAGGTCCGGGCGCTTGTAGTAGCCGGGCGTGACGTTCTCGCCGCGCACGCGCACCTCGAGCTTGCCCGCGGCGGGCACGAGCTTCAGCTCGCAGCCGGCGACCGGCAGGCCGATCACGCCGGGGCGCTCCATGCGGAAGTGCACCGAGGTCGCGAGCGGCGAGGTCTCGGTGGAACCCCATGCCGAGAGCATCGCCAGATCTTCCCTGCCTTCCATGGCGGCGAGGCGCCTGATGCGATCCCAGAGGTTCTGCGGCAGGGCCGCCGCCGCGTAGAACAGCACGTCCAGGTCGCGGAAGAAGTTGCGCCGCAGCGCGGCGTCCTTCTCGAGAAAGGGGAGCAGCAGGTCGTAGCCGCGCGGCACGTTGAAGTACATCGTAGGCGCGATCTCCGCAAGGTTCCGCACGGTGGTCTCCACGAGGCCGGGGACCGGCTTGCCGCCGTCGATGTAGAGCGTGCCGCCGTTTCGCAGCACGAGGTTGAAATTGTGGTTGCCGCCGAAGGTGTGGTTCCACGGCAGCCAGTCCACGACGACCGGCGGCCGGTCCTCCACGAACGGCCACGCCTGCGCGAGCTGCTGCTGGTTGGCGCACAGCATGCGCTGCGTGTTGATGACCCCCTTCGGGACCCCGGTCGAGCCCGAGGTGAAGAGGATCTTGGCGACGGTGTCTTCGGTGACTTTCGAAAATTCCCGCTCGAGCGTCGAGCCGGGGTTGGTCTCGATCAGCTCGGCGATCGGCGTCGCCTTGGCGCCGACCGCGGCGAGGGCGGCGGCGAATTTCTGCGGATCGGCGGCGTAGACGAGGCCCGGCTCCAGCAGCTTGAAGATCAGCTTCAGCTTGCCGAAGTCCTGCGACATCAGCGAATAGGCCGGCGACACCGGCGCCGCCGGGATGCCGACGTGCATCGCGCCCAAGGCCATCAGTGCATGGTCGATGCCGTTGTCGGAGAGGATCGCGACCGGCCGCTCCCCGGTCAGGCCGCGGTCGAGCAGCGCCTGGCCGATGCGCCGCACCGCGCCGTAAGTCTCGCGGTACGAGAGCTTGCGCCAGGCGTCGCCTTTTCTCTCGGCGAGAAAGACGCGCTCGGGCGCGGCGTGCGACCAGTGCACGAGCCACTCGGTGACGCAGCGGGGATACGCGCCGAGGCGCTGCGGCGAGCGCAGCAGCACGCTGCCGTCCGGACGCTTGTCGAGATTCACCTGCGGCGGCGCGAAGCGGAGAGGCATGCCGCGATTCTAGGAGCGGAGCAGCGTTTCGAGCGCGGCGATGCTGCGCAAGTGGGAATCCCTCATGCGCGTGAAGAGCGCCTGCGGCTCCTGCGGCAGCCGCGCCAGCGCCTGCTCGAACTCGCGCACCGCCCAGCGCAATCCGCGGACCAGGATCTGCAGCCGCTCGCGCCTGCCCTGGACCGCCGTCGCCTTGGCGTAGAACTCGCCGGTGGCGTGGCTGTAGTCCCGGCCCAGCTTCTTCAGCTGCTCGCCGATGAGCGCGCAATTGTGCGCCTCGTCGTCGTGGATCCTGCGCAGCACCGTCCACTCGGCGCCGTTGCGCGGCCATTCGTCCATGAAGACGACGAGCGCCTTCGCGCCGGCCCGCTCGGACTCCAGCATGCGGCCGAGAAACTCCTCAGTGGAGATGAACGTACTCGTAGTCCACCGGCAGGTTGTTGATGCCGCGCTCCGGCGGCGCGATCCAGGCGGCCATCTTGCCGGGCTCGATCACCTTGCGCATGAGAGACTGGATGAACGCCTGGTCCTCCGGCGTGGGAATCCACGATTTCAGGTTTTTCTCGTAGGCAGCCTGGTCGATGAGGCGGCCGCCGGGGTCGACCGGCAGCCCGGCCCAGGGACCGATCGAGCGGCGAAAGCGCGAGGAGGGCAGCGCAAGGCGCAGCGCATGCCCGGCGCGCTCGATCTGGCGGTTCCAGCGCTTCAGCCCGATCTCGCAATCCTTCAGGTAGGACTCGCGCATCACCTCGTTCAGCGCGTTCAGCATCGGGACTTGCTGCTCGCCGTCCGGCATGAGCAGCTGGATGGTCTTGTCGCGCAGCACATGATCCTCGTACTGCGTCTCGTCGGGACGGCCCTTCATCCCGCTCGCGAAGTTCGCGGCCGAGTTGGAGGAGATCTCGGAGCCGAAGAGGTCGAGCGAGCTCGAGCACCAGTAGTTGAGGTAGCGCTGGAGCGTGGGCAGGTCGATGGCGCCGTGCGCGCGGATGCGCGCGGGGTCGTCCGTGCCGAGCTCCTTCATCGCTTCCAGCGTGCGCTTCACCACGCGGCTGATGCCGGTCTCGCCGACGAACATGTGGTGCGCTTCCTCGGTGAGCATGAAGCGGCAGGTCCGAGACAGCGGGTCGAACGCGCTCTCGGCGAAGCTCTTCAGCTGGTACTTGCCGTCCCGGTCGGTGAAGTAGGTGAAGCAGAAGAACGAGAGCCAGTCGCGCATCGGCTCGTTGAAGGTGGTCAGGATGCGCGGCTTGTCGGCGTCGCCCGAATGGCGCGCGAGCAGCTCCTCGGCTTCCTCGCGGCCGTCGCGGCCGAAATACGCGTGCAGCAGGTAGACCATCGCCCAGAGGTGGCGCCCTTCCTCGACGTTCACCTGGAACAGGTTCCGCAGGTCGTAGAGGGAAGGGCAGGTGTGGCCCAGCATGCGCTGCTGCTCGACCGACGCGGGCTCGGTGTCGCCCTGCGTGACGATCAGGCGGCGCAGCGTGGAGCGGTACTCGCCCGGGACCTGCTGCCACACCGGCTGGCCCATCGCATCGCCGAAGCCGATCTTGCGCTCGGGGACCGCGTCGGCGAGGAAGATGCCCCAGCGGTACTCGGGCATGTGCACCGCGCCGTAGTGCGCCCAGCCCTGCGCGTCCACGGAGATGGCCGTGCGCAGGTAGACGTCGGCGCTCTCGAAGTCCGTCGGCCCCATCTCGTGCCACCACTGCAGGAAATGCGGCTGCCAGTGCTCGAGCGCGCGCTGCAGCGTGCGGTCGTTGCCGAGGTTGACGTTGTTCGGGATCTTTTCCGCGTAGTTGATTGCGCTCATCACACCCGCTCCCAGTTGAATTTCGCCTTGGCGCCCGTGCCGTAGACCTTGAGCGCGCCCTGCTCGCCGATGGCGTTCGGCCGCTGGAACACCCAGTTCTGCCACGCCGTGAGGCGCCCGAAGACGCGGGTCAGCATCGTCTCCGGGCCGCTGAAGCGCAGGCTCGCCTCCATGCCGGTGAGCGCATCGGGACTCAGGCTCGCGCGCTCCTCGACCGCGATGCGCAGCTCGTCTTCCCAGTCGAGGTCGTCCGGCGCCGAAGTGATGAGCCCCTTGTCGCGCGCCTGCTTCGTGTCCAGCGTTTCATTCAGCGGAAAAGCAGGAACCTCGCCGCAATAGTGCGCATGCAGCCGCGGGAACCCGCTCGCCATGGGATAGGCGCCGTAGTTCATCGCCGTCAGCGCGACCTGCGGGCCCTTCTCCGCGTCGAGCATGTAGATGCGGTCGGCGGCGAGCGCGAGCTCGAGGAGCGTGCCGGCGAAGCAGGAGCCGGGCTCGAGCACCGCGAACATCGAGCGCGAGGAGACGTCGAGGCGGGACAGCGTGCGGCGCAGGTAGCCGAGCGTCTCGCGCACGAACCAGTCCGCCTTGTTCTTCTCCAGAACGGCGTCCATTTCCAGGGCGGATTGCACGGAACCGCGCGTTTTCAGCAGCCAGAGCCCGATGTCCAGGTGGTTGTGGCGCAGGTCGAGGAGCGCGCGGTCGAGCTCGCGCGCGAGCCGCAGCGGATACCAGTCGGCGCTTCTTTCGAGCGCCGTTCGCTCGGGACCCGCGACGGTGATTTCCGCGGTCCGCGTCGCGGCGTCCACCTTGACCGAGACGATGCGGTTGTAGCCCAGGGGAGCAAGGGGAATACCCGCGCCGCCCGGCCGGTCCGACTGCTTCGCCAGCTCGAGCGCGCGCGCCTTGACGAACTCCGCGAACTGCTGCGGCTTCGCGACGTGGTCCACCAGCTTCCATTCCTTGGCGCGGTCGGCGCGCACGCCCTCGGCGGTGGTGCAGAAGACGTCGGCGAGGTCGCGACGCATTTTCCTCTTGTCGATCAATCGCGTCAGGCCGCCGGTGCCCGGCAGCACGCCGAGGAGCGGCACCTCGGGCAGCGACACCGTGGAGGAGCGGTCGTCGATCATCGCGATCTCGTCGCAGGCGAGGGCGAGCTCGTAGCCGCCGCCCGCGGTGGTGCCGTTCAGGGCGGCGAGGAACTTGAGCCCCGAGTGCGCGCTCGAGTCCTCGATGCCGTTGCGCGTCTCGTTGGTGAACTTGCAGAAGTTCACCTTCCAGGCGTGGCTCGAGGCGCCGAGCATGTAGATGTTGGCGCCGGAGCAGAACATGCGGCTCTTGCCGCTCGTGAGGACCACGGCCTTCGCTTCCGGATGCTCGAAGCGGATGCGGTTCAGCGCGTCGTGCAGCTCGATGTCGACGCCGAGGTCGTAGCTGTTGAGCTTGAGCTTGTAGCCGGGCACGAGGCCCTTGTCCTCGTTCACGTCGAGGGCGAGGGTGGCGAGCGGCCCGTCGAAGGACAGCTTCCAGTGGTTGTAGCGCGAAGGGTCGGTCTCGAAGCTGATCATGCGAGGGCCTTTCTGATCTCGTCCAGGCTTTGACGCGCGCTCTTGCCGGAAGTGTCCACGGTGAGGTCCGCGCGCGCATAAAGGCGGTCGCGGTCCGCGAGGAGCTTTCTGATCTCGTCGAGGGCGGCCGAGCGGCCCTTGAAGGGCCGCAGGTCGCCTTGCGCGATGACTCGGGACATGTGATCTTCAGGCGCCGCCTTGAGCCAGACGCAGACACAGCGCTCGAGCAGCGTCTCGTAGGTGGCGGGCGCAGTGACGAGGCTGCCGCCGGTCGCGATCACGGCGCGCTCGTGCTGGTTCAGGACGCGCTCGAGCGCGCGCTCCTCGAAGCGCCGGTACGCGTCCTGCCCGTACATGACGAACACTTCGCCGAGCTTCGCCCCGGCTTCCTTCTCCACTTCGCGGTCGAGCTCGACGAACGGCACGCGCAGGGCCTGCGCGAGCTTCGCGCCGAGCGTGGACTTGCCGGCGCCGCGCAGGCCGACGAGCGCGATGCGCCGCGCGCGCGGCTCCACGTCCGCCTCGTGCACCAGGCGCTCGACCGGCACGCCCATGGCGCGGCCGACTTTGCGCAGCAGCAGCACCGACATGTTGCCGCGGCCGGCCTCGAGCTGAGCGAGATAGCGCTCGGAAATGCCCGAGGCCTGGGCGAGCGCCTTGCGCGTCATTCCGTGCTCGCCGCGCAGCGCGCGCACGCGCTCGCCGAGGCGGGCGAGGTAGGCGGCGTCCGGGTCCTGGACGGCGCGGAGGGAGGTGGGTGCGTTCACGTGAAGTATAGTGCTTGACGGTCATTGTAGCGTGCAATATAGTTTTAGGGCAATGCCCCTCAAGATCACGATCCTCGTCGGCACCATGACCGGGACGGCGCAGCTCTGCGCGCAGGAGATGGAGCTCGCGCTGGACGACGGCGACACGCAGGTCGAGACGCTCCTCATGGACAGCCTGGACAGCTCGGTCTTCGCCCGCGAGGGCGTGTTCCTCGTCTGCACCTCCACCTATGGGCAGGGCGACGTGCCGGACAACGCCCGCGCTCTGTACGAGGACCTGCAGAAGAAGCGCCCAAGCCTCGCGAAGGTGCGCTACGGCGTCTTCGGCCTCGGCGACCGCACCTACGCCGAGACCTTCAACTACGGCGGGAAGCGATTCGACGACATCCTCACGGAGCTCGGCGCCGAGCGCGTGGGCGAGCGGCACACGCACGACGCGTCGAGCGGCGTGCTGCCGGAGGAAACGGCGCTCGAGTGGTGCCAGCAGTGGCTCGGCAAGGTGAAGGAAAGACTGCAGCAGCCCGCCTAGCAAGGCACGAAGTTTGCCTCCGCGTGAGGCATGCGGGCCCTCAGGTGGATCGTCGGTATCGCGGGCGTTGTCTTCCTCGCCTGCGTCCTTTTCCTGTTCTTCGGGCTGAATCTCCTGCGCGAGCCGATCGCGCACGCGGTGCAGAAGGCGACCGGGCGCGAGCTCGTGATCCGGGACATCCGCCCGATGTGGTCCTGGGTCCATCCGCGCATCCGGCTGGATGGAATTACCTTCGCGAACGCGCCGTGGGGCCGGGAGAAGTACCTCGTCAGCGCGGACTCCGCGGTCGTCACCTTCAGCGGCTTCCCGCTGGTCGCCGGGCGCCTCGTCCTGCCGGAGGTGCACCTCGTGAAGCCGGTGGTCAACCTGGAGCAGGACGCGCAGGGCCGGAAGAACTGGATCCTGGAGCGCAACCCGCAGCCGCACAAGCGCTCGCGCGTCAGCATCCGCAAGCTGACGCTCGACAACGGCATCCTCACGTACGCCGACGGCGTGCGGAACACCGATGTGCGCGTGGAGCTCTCGACGGATTCGTCCGGCGTCGGCTTCCGCGCTTCAGGCAAGCACGCGGGGCTGCCGCTCGCCGCGTCAGGGCACGGCGGCCCGGTGCTCGCGCTGCGCGACGACGACGGCACCCCGTACCCCGTCAAGGCGCAGGCGAAGATCGGCGACACCGCCGCCGCGGTGGACGGCAACATCACCGGCCTCGTCGGCCTGAGCGGCATCGACATGAAGGTGCGGCTCTCGGGCAAGACCATGCAGCAGCTCTACGACATCCTCGGCGTCGCGTTCCCGCACACCAGCCCGTACGACACCGCGGGCCACCTCGTGCGCAACGGCGAGCGCATCCGCTACGAGAACTTCACCGGCAAGGTGGGCGAGAGCGACCTCGCCGGGACGCTCGAGGTCGACATCTCCGGGGAGCGGCCCGTGATGCGCGGCGACCTCGTGTCGAAGGTTCTCGACCTCGCCGACCTCGGCCCGGTGGTCGGCACGCAGCAGCCGGCGAAGAGCGGCGTGCTGCCCGACGCGCCGTTCGACGCGAAGCGCTGGAAGAGCGTGGACGCCGACGTGAGGCTGCGCGCCGGGAAGATCGAGCGCCCGCAGCAGCTGCCGATCGAGAATCTGTCCACGCGCATCCGCATGCAGGACGCGGTGCTGACGCTCGACCCGCTCGAGTTCGGCGTCGCGGGCGGGCGCCTCGTCGGACCGATCCGGCTCGACGGGCGCGAAGGCAACGCCATCAAGGCGGACGCGAAGATCCGCGTCGAGCATCTCAAGCTCTCGCAGATGTTCCCGACGCTGAAGATCACGCGCGCCTCGGTGGGCGAGCTGAGCGGCGCGGTGGAGATCGCCGGGCGCGGCAACTCGGTGGCGAAGATGCTCGGCTCGGCGAACGGCAAGATCGGGCTCTACATGGACGGCGGGCACGTGAGCGAGCTCATCATGCAGGCGGCCGCGATGGACCTCTGGGGCGTCGCCAAGGTGTACATGAAAGGCGACGAGCAGATTCCCATCCGCTGCGTCGTGGGCGACTGGGGCGTGAAGAACGGCGTGATGCAGACCAACGCGCTGGTTTTCGACACGCAGGTGGTGAACGTCGGCGGCAGCGGCGACATCAACCTCGGCAAGGAGTCGCTCGACCTCACCTTCCTGCCGGAGCCCAAGGACAAGAGCCTCGCCTCGCTCAACAGCCCGCTCTACGTGCGCGGCACTTTCAGCGATCCGAAGGTGCGGCCCGACGTGAAGAAGATGGCGGCCAAGGGCGCGGGCGCGCTGATCATGGGAATCCTCAATCCCCTGCTCGCCGTGATCCCGCTCGTGAACGAGGGGCCGGGCAAGGACAGCAACTGCGGCAAGCTGATCGCCGAGGCAACGAGCGAGCTGCGCTCGGCCTCTACTTCTGCGGCTCCTTCTTCAGGCCGATCAGCGACATCAGGCGCATCAGGGCGGCGTCCTCGCGCGCAATCCGCGCGCTGAACGCCTCGGCCGGAAGGAACGCCGGCCGCACGCCGAGGTTCTCGCTGCCCTTCGCGAACTCCGGCGACTGCGCCGCCGCCTCGATCGCCTTCTCGAGCGTCGCGATCACCTGCGGCGGCGTGCCGTGCGGCGCGGCGATGCCGCGCCAGGCCTCGAGCGCGACCTCGAAGCCCTGCTCCTTCGCCGTCGGCACATCGGGCAGCGCCGGATCCCGCTCGCTCGTGAGCACCGCGAGGAGGCGCGCCTGGCCCTGCTTCAGCGGGCCGGAGAGCGCCGCGGGGAGCTGAAGCACCGCATCGACGTGGCCGCCGAGCAGGCTCGGCACGACCTGCGCGGCGCCGAACGGCACCTCGTTCACCTCCATGCCGGCCTCGTTCTCCAGCGCGGCGAGCGAGATGTGCGTGTGGCTGCCGACGCCCGAATGGCCGACCGAGATCGCCTTGGGCCGGCGCTTCGCGTCGGCGACGAATTCGCGCAGCGTCTTCCACTTCGCGTCCGCGCGCACCGCGAGCACCGGCGACTCCGAGAGCACGCAGGCGACCGCGTCGAACGCGTGATAGTCGAAAGGCAGCTGGCCGGAGTGGTAGGTGGTCGAGATGGAGTTCGAGTTCCACACCAGCGCGTAGCCGTCCGCCTTCTGCGCCGCGACGTACTTGTAGCCGATCGCGCCGCCGGCGCCCGGGCGGTCCACCACGAGCACGCGCTGCCCGAGCTGCTTCGACATGCCGTCGGCGAGCATGCGTGCCGTCACGTCGGCCGAGCTGCCGGCGGGAAAGAGCACCGTGATTTCGATGGGTTGGCGCTGCGGGAAGGGCGGTTCCTGCGCATTTGCCGTCAGGGCAAGCAGGAGGGGCAGGAAAATCTTCATGTCAAAACCTCCTTCACCTCGACGCGCCGCCCTTCGCGCGCCGAGCGGATGCCGGCGAGGATGACCGCGAGCGAAGCGGTGCTGCGCTCGCCGTCCATCTCGGGCGGCGGCCCCCCGCGCACGGCGGAGGCGAATTCCTCGAGCTCCTCGGCGATGGTGTCGTTCTTCGGGCAGCTCACCGCCTCGGCGCGCTCGCTGCCGCGCTTCAGGTGGCGCAGGCCCGAGTGCATGTCGTAGTACGCCGTGGCCTCTTTGCCGTAGATATTCATCAGGTAGTACTCCGAGGCCGAGGCGTAGCTCGCATTCAGGGTGGAGAGCGCGCCGCCCTCGTGCTCGAGGACGAGGCTCGCCACGTCGGGGTTGTCGCCGGGAAGCACGAGGCGCACGAAGCGCCCGCTCACCGCCTTCACCGGGCCGAGCAGGTACTCGAGCACGTCGGTGTAGTGGATGCCGATCTGCAGCATCACGCCGCCCGGCATGCCTTCGGCGGTGTAGCGCCACGAGGAGAGGTCGATCTTGCCGAGGCGGTCGCGGCTGATGTTGGCTTCGGCGTTGACGAGCCTGCCGAAGCGCCCGGCGTCGATCTCGTTCCTCACCCAGCGGAAGTGCGATTCGCGCCGGCGCTGGTAGCCCAGCGCGAGCACCACGCCGGCCTTGCGGCAGGCCTGGGTGAGGGCGCGCGCATCGGCGACGGTGTTCGCGATCGGCTTGTCGAGGAAGACGTGCTTTCCAGCCGCGGCCGCAGCACGGGTCGTCTCCAGGTGCACGCCGTTCGGCGTCGTATTGACGAGCGCCTCGATGCTCCTGTCCGAAAGGATCTCCTCGTAGGAGGCGGCGGCGCGGCAGCCATATTTCTTCGCGAACGCCGCACGCTTCTCCGGCGAGCGGGTGTAGCAGGCGGCAATCGTCAGCTTGCCCGAGCGCTTGATCGCATCGGCGAGGACGTCGGACCACCAACCCATGCCGATGCACGCCACCTTGAGCGGCGTGCTCACTCGGCGCGGGCTCCGACGGCCTGCACCGCCTCGCGCGCGATCTTCTCGTCCACGTCCCAGCTGCCGCCCGCGACGCCGACGCCGCCGAGGCATTCGCCGTCGACCAGGATCGGGCAGCCGCCCTCCATGGCGGTCCAGCGCTCCGGCCCGGCGGCGAGCGCCAGGCCGAGCGCATGCGCGACGTCGAGCGCCTGCCCCTGCGCGCCGCGCGGCGAGGTCGCGCGCCGGTTCGAGGCGGCGCACACCGCTTTCGTGGTGGCCGAGTGCACCGTGTGGAAGCGTCCGCCCTCCATGCGCTCGAGAAGCAGCAGGTTGCCTCCCGCGTCGGCGATCGCCACCGTGACCGCGATGCCTTCCTGCTTCGCGCGCTCGAGCGCCGCGGACATGATTTTTTTTGCACCTGCGGCGGTCAGGCGCTTGGAATCGGCGAAGTACATCGTTCCCCCTCTTCCGTAATATATTAGTGCATGGCTCTTTCCCACATCGAGCACTTCCTCCTCGCCGCCGACGACATCGACGCGACCCGCGACTGGTACGCGCGCGTGCTCGGAATGAAGTCCGGGCCGCATCCCGACTTCGGCTTCCCGGTGCACTGGATGTATCTCGGCGACGTCGACGTGGTCCACATCGGGCCGAGCGCGAAGCAGGCGGGCGAGATCCAGAAGAAGTATCTCGGCCGCACCTCGCAGGACACGGGTGCCGGAACCGGCGCGATCGACCACATCGCGTTCCGCGCCACCGGGCTGCGCGGAATGCTGCAGCACCTGAAGCAGGAGAAGGTCGCCTTCACGCAGAGGAGGGCGAACGGCCAGGCGCTGTTCCAGCTTTTCCTCTACGACCCGAACGGCATCAAGATCGAGCTGAACTACGCCGCCGCGGAAGCCGAAGGCATCGAGCCGGAGCTGATGGCCTCGGACCTCATCAAGGCCGCGCGCGCATGAAGGACCTGCCGCGCGAGTACAACGCGGCGGTCGATCTCCTCGGCGGCAACCTCGCCGCGGGCCGCGGCGCGAAGATCGCCTATATCGATGATGCGGGCCGCTGCAGCTTCGCGGCGCTCGCCGAGCGCGCCGACCGCGCGGCGAACGCGCTGCGCGCGCTCGGGATCCAGCGCGAGGAGCGCATCGCGATCGCGATGCTCGACTCGAGCGACTGGGTGGCGCTTTTCCTCGGTGCCATCAAGGCCGGGGTGGTGCCGGTGGCGATGAACACGCTCCTGACGCCGCCGGACTACGAATACCAGCTGCGCGACAGCCGCGCGCGCTCTCTCTTCGTGTCCGAGCCGCTCCTGAAGAACTTCGAGCCCATCGCGAAGGGCTGCGCCGACCTGAAGCACGTCGTGCCGCACGCGAAGCTGAAGGAGCTGCTCGCCGCGGCGCCGGCGAAGGCCGAGGCTGCGCAGACGATGCGCGACGACATGTGCTTCTGGCTTTACTCCTCGGGCTCGACCGGCGCGCCGAAAGGCACGGTGCACCTGCACTCCCACCTGGTCGCCACGGCCGAGCTCTACGCGAAGCCGGTCCTCGGCATCCGGGAATCGGACGTGGTGTTCTCGGCGGCGAAGCTGTTTTTCGCCTACGGCCTGGGCAATTCGCTGACGTTCCCGCTCGCCGTCGGCGCCACGACCGTCCTCATGGCCGAGCGGCCGACGCCGGACGCCGTGTTCAAGCGCCTGGTCGAGCAGAAGCCGACCCTCTTCTACGGCGTGCCGACGCTCTACGCCGCCCTGCTCGCCAGCCAGAATTTTCCGGAGAAGTCGAAAATCAGCCTGCGGGTGTGCACTTCGGCCGGCGAAGCGCTCCCCGCCGACCTCGGCAAGCGCTGGACCGAGCGCACCGGCGCCGAGCTTCTCGACGGCATCGGCTCGACCGAGATGCTGCATATCTTCCTCTCGAACCGGCCGGGGGACGTGCGCCCCGGCACGACCGGGAAGCCGGTGCCCGGGTACGAGCTGCGGCTGATCGACGACCACGGCAACCCGGTGACGAAGCCGAACGAGCTCGGCGAGCTGCAGATCAAGGGGCCGACCGCCGCGATCATGTACTGGAACCAGCGGGAGAAGACCAAGAGCACGTTCCTCGGCGAATGGACGAGGAGCGGCGACAAGTACAGCGTGGACGAGCAGGGCTACTACGCCTACGGCGGGCGCTCGGACGACATGCTGAAGGTGAGCGGCATCTACGTCTCGCCGGTCGAGGTGGAGGCCGCTCTCATCACGCACGATGCGGTGCTGGAAGTAGCCGTGGTCGGGCACGCCGACGAAGCGAACCTCATCAAGCCCAAGGCCTTCGTCGTGCTCAAGCCGGGCCACAGCGCCGACGACAAGCTCAAGGCGGCGCTGCAGCAGCACGTGAAGGATCGCCTCGCGCCCTACAAGTACCCGCGCTGGGTCGAGTTCCTGGGCGAGCTGCCGAAGACCGCGACCGGAAAGATCCAGCGGTTCAAGCTGCGAAAGTAAGCGTGTATCCTTGACGGCATGAAGCAGGCGATGCTCGCCCTCGCGCTCCTCGCGCTCGCAGCCGCCGGGGATTCGTGGGCCGGCGGCCGGGGACGCGGCGGGCATTTCGGCGGGCACCACGGCTTCGCCCACCACCCGCATTTCGTGCACGGCGCGGTGTTCCTCGGCGTGCCGGTCGTGGCGCCGTATTTTTATGCGCCGCCCCCGCCGCCGTATTACTATGCGCCCCCGCCGGTGTACGTGGAGCCGTATCCCGCAGTGCCGGCGCCGCAATCGCAGGAGTGGTATTACTGCCCGAACGCGGGCGCGTACTACCCGTATGTGAAGGACTGTCCCGGCGGATGGCAGCACGTGCTGCCGCAGCCGCCGCTGCAACCCCCTGGCTTAGGCTGACATGGCGACGAAACCCGAGCAGAACGAGATCAAGATCGACCCGGCATCGCTGTACCTCGAGGAGGTGTTCACCGACCGGCGGATCGGCACCATCCGGCGCATGACGCCGGTGACGAAGGAGGGCAAGCCCGAGGCGGCGCGCCCGGTGCTCTACATGGGCGAGACGCAGGTGCTCACGCCGGCGGGCGCGCTGCCGATCGCGTTCGACATCCCGGCCGGCTCGCTCGAGGAGGCGGCGCAGAAATTCGGCACGCTGGCGCGCGAAGCCATCGAGCGCACGGTCAAGGAGCTGCAGGAGATGCGCCGGCAGGCGGCGTCCTCCATCGTGATCCCGCAGGGCGGCTTGCCGTCCGGCGGCGGCATGGGCGGCGGCGGCAAGATCCAGATGCCGTAGCGCGGCGTTGAGGCCCGTCGACGACGTCCGTTCCTGGATGGGCGCCGCGCGGCGCGTGGTGGCGCTCACGGGCGCGGGCATCTCGACCGATTCGGGCATCCCGGACTTCCGCGGGCCGCAGGGGCTGTGGACGAAGGATCCGGTGGCGGAGAAGATGTCGAACATCCACTATTACCTCGCCGACGCCGAGGTGCGCCGGGCATCCTGGAAGAACCGGCTTTCCAGCCCGGCGTGGAGCGCGAAGCCGAACCCCGGGCATCTCGCCCTGGTCGAGCTGGAGAAAAGGGAGAAGTTGCACGTCCTTGTCACGCAGAACATCGACGAGCTGCACCAGATCGCGGGCAATTCGCCGGCGCGGGTGATCGAGGTGCACGGCACGATGCGCAAGTTCATGTGCTGGGGCTGCGGCATGCGCGGGCCGATGCAGGCGGTGCTCGACCGGGTCCGCGCGGGCGAGGACGATCCGCGCTGCCTCGACTGCGGCGGCATCCTGAAGAGCGACACCATCTCCTTCGGCCAGCCGCTGGTTCCCGAGGTCATCGACCGTGCGATGCAGGCCGCGGCCGAGGCGGAGCTCTTCCTCGCGGTCGGCACGACCCTGCAGGTCCATCCCGTGGCCGGCACGGTCGACGTGGCGCGCGCCGCCGGGGCGAAAATAGTGATCGTGAACGCGCAGCCCACGCCCTACGACGACGTCGCCGACGCGGTCCTGCGCGAGCCCATCAGCGAGATCCTGCCGAAGCTATGCTGACCGCGGAAGAAAACGAGCGTCTCGTCCGCACCGGCCCCGGCACGCTGATGGGCGATCTCTTTCGCCGCTACTGGCTGCCGGCGGTGCTGAGCTCGGAAATCCCCGACCCGGACTGCCCGCCGGTGCGGGTCAAGCTCCTCGGCGAGCCGCTCGTCGCCTTCCGCGACAGCGAAGGGCGCCTGGGCCTCCTCTCCGAGTTCTGCGCGCATCGCGGCGTCTCGCTCTGGTTCGGGCGCAACGAGGAGTGCGGGCTGCGCTGCCCATACCACGGCTGGAAATACGACGTCACGGGCCAGTGCGTCGACCTCCCCTCGGAGGGCGAGGGCGGGCCGATGCGCAAGCGCATCAAGCTCGCGGCGTACCCGTGCATCGAGCTCGGCGGCGTGGTGTGGACCTACATGGGACCGCCCGCGCTCAAGCCCGAGCCGCCGGGGGTGGAATGGGCGCACGTGCCGGCCGAGCGGCGCTATGTGTCGAAGCGCTTCCAGGAATGCAACTACCTCCAGGCGATGGAGGGCGGCATCGACTCCTCGCACGTCTCCTTCCTGCACTCCGGTGCGCTCAAGCGCGATCCGCTCTTCGTTGGCAGCAAGGGCAACGAGTACAACGCGAACGACCTCATGCCGGAGTTCGACGTTGTGGAGTTCCCGGGCGGGCTGCTCATCGGCGCGCGGCGCAACGCCGAGAGCGGCCGCTACTACTGGCGCATCACGCCGTGGATCATGCCCGCACACACCATCATCCCGCCGCGCGCCGGCCACCCGCTCGGCGCGCACGTCTGGGTGCCGATCGACGACGAGCACTGCTGGGCCTGGAGCATCAACTATCACCCGAGGCGCGCTTTGGCTCCGAAAGAGCTCGAGGCCATGAGGAGCGGCAAGGGCATCCACGTCCAATACGTGCCGGGCACGTTCATCCCGCTGCAGAACAAGACGAACGACTACCTGATCGACAGGGTCAGGCAGAAGTCGGGCGAGTCGTACTCGGGCGTCGAGGGCATCGCGATGCAGGACGCGTCGCTCCAGGAGAGCATGGGGCCGATCCAGGACCGCACGCGCGAGAACCTTTGCCCGACCGACCGCGGCATCGTCCTGGCAAGGAAAAGGCTGCTCGACGCGGCCAAGGCGAACCGCGACGGCAGGGAGGTTCCCGCCTTGTCGGCGAAGGATCAGAGGGTCCGATCGTGCTCGCTCGAATTGCCGCGCGAGCAGCACTTCAAGGAGCACGCGCGCCATGGCCTCTTCGCCCCGCCCGACAGCGATCCCGTCAGCGTCTGACGTTCTCCGGGTCGGCGCGATCGAGGTCCGGCGCGTCGTCGAGTCCGTCTGCACCGGCTTCGAGCCGCGCGAGTTCTTCCCGGAGACGACTGCCGAGGACTGGGCGCGACACCGCCCCTGGATGGAGCCTCGTGCGCTCGATCCGGTCTCGGGCAATCTGGTGCTCCCGATCCAGGCGTTCCTCGTGCGCACGCGGCGCCACACGATCCTCGTCGACACCTGCGTCGGCGACCACAAGCCGCGGCCGCAGCGAAGCTTCTGGCACCTGCAGAAGTTCGACACCTTCCTGCCGCGCCTCGCCGCCGCCGGCGTGCGGCCCGAGGAAGTGGACTACGTCCTGTGCACGCACCTGCACTCGGACCATGTCGGCTGGAACACGCAATTGCGCGACGGACGCTGGATCCCGACCTTCCCGAATGCGAAGTACGTCTTCGCGCGCGAGGAATGGAAGGCGTTCGAGGCCATGCACCGCAACCATCCCCAGCCGCAGTTCCTCGACAGCGTGCTGCCCGTCATGGAGGCGGGGCAGGCGGAGCTCGTCTCGGGCGACTTCGCGCTGGACGACGAGGTCCGTCTCGAGCCGACGCCCGGCCACACGCCCGGGCACGTGTGCGTGCGCCTCGCGTCCCGCGGCAGCGAGGCGCTCATCACCGGGGACCTGATCCACAGCCCGGTGCAGTGCCTCGAGCCGCAATGGACGATGCGCGCCGATTCGGACCCGGCGCTCGCCAAGAAGACGCGCCGCGCTTTCCTCGAGCGCTGCTGCGGCCGCCCGGTCACGGTCTGCGCGACCCACTTCCCGGAGCCTTCGATCGGCCGCATCGTGCCGCGCGAGAACGCCTTCTGGTTCAGCTACGACGGAGAGCGATGAAAGGCCTCATCCTCGCTGCGGTGCTGCTGTGCGGCGCCGCCCATGCCGCGGACATCGACTGGGCGGGTGCTCGATCCGTCACGGTCGGGATGGTCGACGACGTGTTCGTGCCGGACAAGCTGACCTTCAAGGCGGGCGTGCCCTACCGCCTGCGCCTGGAGAACCGCGGCAAGGAGATGCACGAGTTCACCGCGCCGGAATTTCTCAAGACCGTCGAGGTGAAGAACCCGGAAGTGCTCGAGCAGGCGGGGAACGAAGTGCTCGTTCAGCCGGGGAACGCGAAGGAGCTGCTCTTCGTCGCGCGGAAGCCCGGGCGCTATCCGCTCACCTGCGCCGACCACGACTGGGACGGCATGGTGGGCGAGATCACCGTGGAGTAGCGTCGGCCTCGGCCTCGGGCTGCGGATCGAGCTCGAGCCAGTCCTCGCCGAAGAGCTCGACCGGATGCTGCGTCCGGCTCGTGCCGTTGCCGCAGGCGAGCGCGCCTACGGGGCAATACTTGTCGCAGCCCCAGCAGTTGCGCTCCGGATGCGCCGGATGGATCGGAAACTTCTTCGCCACGCGGCCAGTCTGCGCCGCCGGCCGGCGCCGGATTTGATCCCGGTCAAGCGCTCGGCGCGCCGCCGGCGATCTCGCCCAGCTTGCGGCGAAGCTCCAGAGGGTCGGAGATGCCCTGCAGCGGCTCGAGCGAAGAGCCCGTGCCCACGACGGTGACGTCGCCGTAGCCGAGCATGCGGCCCATCAGCGTCTGGTTGACGTGCAGGCTCTCCACTTTCGAGAGGTTCATCTCCACGGTGTCGCGCGAGATGAAGCCCCGCTTCGCAATGACTCGCCGGTCGGTGAGGACGAGCTCCGTCGTGCTGCGCCGGATGAGCGCCACCAGCGCCACGATCACGCCGAGGGCGAAGGGCGCCGCGGCTACGACGGCGGGCAGGTCCTGGTTGTGCCTCGACAAAACGAGCACAAGCACGGCGCCTGCGAAGCAGACGATCGCGAAAAGGTACGAAGCGAAGTACTTCCAGTGCGACACCGCGGCGCGGTGCACGATGCGCTCGCCCGGCGCGAGCACCGACTCGGCGTAGGAGGCCATCTCAGGCCGCCTTCGGCGGCAGCTCGACGAGCTCCGCCTGGTAGGCGTCCTCCATCCTTGGCGCGAGGCCGTTCTTCGCCAGCGCCTCGGAGAACCAGCGGCGCACCACGGGCGCCTCGTCGGCATAGTCGATCTGGTCGCCGCCGAGGCGGCGGCTGATCCAGGCCTTCGGCACGCCCTGCGGGTTGCGGATCGCAACCGCCTCGTGCTTGAACGCGAGGTAGCGCGAGGGCGTGCGCCCGCTGTTGAAGTGCTGGTGGAACCAGCGGTTGGGCGGCACGACCATCGTGCCGACCTGCCACTCGTAGCGCCTCGGCTCCTCGTTCTCCGGCCACATGAGGGTATAGCCCTCGCCCGAGAGGATGATGACGTGCGCGCCCGGCCCGTGCGCGTGCGCCTTCTTGTAGGTGCCGACCGGGAACTGGCTGATGTGGCTGTTCATCGAGCCGTTCGCCATGTTGAAGCGGATGTGGCCGCCGCCGGCGCCGCGCTCCTTCGCGCTGATGAGCGGCAGGTTCACGGCATCGGCGACGAAGTTGGTCTGCAGCAGCAGGCCTTTCTGCTCGCCCTTGCCGCTGAAATAATCGGCGCGGCCGTCGAAGCGGCTCTTGAAGTCGTAGTCGCAGCCGAAGACGAATTCGACCTCGCCGAAGGTGTTGATCACCGAGGGCGCGTTGGTGACCGCGACGTAGCGCGCGGGCTCACGCCCGGAGCCGTTGAAATGCTGATGCCAGGCATTGAGCGGGATTGCGAACAGCGAGCCGGCCTGCCACTCGAAGGCGACGCTCTGCCCGGCGTTGTTGCGCACGGTGGTCGAGCCGCGCCCGGACAGCACCAGGATCATCTCCTCGATCAGCTGGCGCTGCGGCTCGAGCTTGCCGCCGGCCGGGATCTCGCAGACGTAGCAGTCGTTCGACGTGCGCGAGGCCTCGTGGTTGATGTAGACGCCGCGCCCTCCGCGCCGCGCCCAGGGCTTGAGCTCCACCGTGTGCAGGTTCGGCACATAGTGGGCGCTCAGGATGTCGAGGCCTTCCTCGCGGATCCAGCGCGAGTAGGGCGTGTCCTTCTCGGTGGCGAACTTGCCCGCCATTGCCTCCGATACGAGCGCGTCCTTCGCCATGGCTATCTCCGGGGATCCTGGTTGAAGAGCAGCGACTTCACCGTGACCGGCACGGTGCGGGAGGGAAGGCGGATGCGGCCGAGGTCCACGTAGTCGAAGTCGAGCAGCGTGATGCCGTCGAGCACGAGGATATCGCTCTTTACGCCGCGCTCCTCGCGCAGGATCGCGCCCAGCGTCTGGGCGATGTCGGCGTCGAGCACCAGGTAGAGCGGGTGGCGGTGCTCGAGGGTGTGCGAAAGCCCCCGGCAGAGTCCCTCGGCGAATGCCGCGAGCCGGTCGTAGGTCGGCGGGCCCTGCCAGCGGAAGGCGAGCGCCGCCTCGTCGTGGCCCTCGTCGAGGTCGAAGGCCGCAAAGTGCGAGCGAATCGCCTGCGCGAGGTTTCCCGGAGAAATATCCCCGGAAAAATCGAAATCGGGCTGCAGGACCTGGAGATTGCGGCGCGGCAGGAGCTTGCCGGGGTCGCTGATGTAGCAGGTGTTGCCCGAGAGCTGCACGCTGTACTCGGAGGCGCCGAGCGCCGTCGCGCGGATGCATTCGCCGGCCGGAAGAAGGGGCCACGGCAGCTCCCGAATCCTTGTTCTGATGCAGGCACCGAGGCGCTTTCCCAGGTCCGCGAAGTCCCGGGACTCTCTTTCATAAACGTATTCGGCCACGCCGCC
>Ga0070741_10005046_pt1 | contig 29967 bp, 24 predicted proteins | sample Coa_R1_4_FD_66440 | JGI IMG/M metagenome (GOLD analysis project Ga0070741, IMG submission 66440) | Surface soil microbial communities from Centralia Pennsylvania, which are recovering from an underground coalmine fire - Coalmine... | ecosystem: Environmental > Terrestrial > Soil > Unclassified ... | reverse complement strand
CTTGCCGATTTCGACACCTGGCGCCGCCACATTCTCCTACCCGAACCGCCAATTCTTGCAACTCGCGCGGGCTGATTTGCGTACCAATTAGTGGATAAGACGTCCAATACCTGTGCGGCAACGCCGTCGCGCCGCACCCGCTTCTTTATACCTGCATGGTACTGCGAGACTTATTCGCCGACGTATTAAGGACGATCTGGTCGCACAAGCTGCGCACCCTGCTGACCATGTTTGGCATTGCCTGGGGCATTGTCTCGATTGTGCTCATGGTGGCGGCAGGCGAGGGATTGCGGGTCGGGCAAGAGAAGGTTTCGGAAACGCTGGGCAAGGACATCATGATCATCTTTGCCGGACGGACGAGCATGCAGGCGGGCGGCGAACGGGCGGGAAGAAAAATACGCTGGCGGGACAGCGACATTCCCATCGCCCAGGCCGACTCTCCGGATTGTTCCTACATCGTGCCCGAGCTGGGGCAGGACGACGTCAAGACTCACAGCAATTACAACAATGCCGCGCTGTTGGTGACCGGCTCTTACCCCGAATTCTCGTACATTCGCAGCCTGGATGTGGGGGAGGGCCGATATTACGACTGGCAGGATCTACATGAAGCGCGGCGTGTCGCCTTCCTCGGGAGCGACGCAAAGAAGCAGCTTTTCGGCAGCCGTTCGGCCATTGGAGAGAACGTCTACCTGAACGATTTTCCGTACACCGTGATTGGAGTGATGCGAACGAAGAAACAGGATTCGAGCTATGACGGGTGGGACGTCAACAAGATATTCATTCCCTTCACGACGGAACAGCGCGATTTTCCCGACAAGCCACCGGGGACCGCGCACACGATCGACCGCATCCTGGCTGTGCCGAAATCGGTGGAGCAGCACGAGCGCTGCAAAGCGGAAGTGACCGCGTCGCTGGCGAAGCTGCACGATTTTGATCCCCACGATAAAGAAGCGGCGAACATCTGGGACACGGTCGAGGAAGCGCAAGCCTTTCGCACCATGACAGACGGAATGAAGTACTTCCTGGGCGCGGTCGGAATCGTGACGCTGTTTCTGGGCGGCATCGGGGTGATGAACGTCATGCTGGTAGCCGTGCGCGAAAGGACGCGGGAGATCGGAGTGCGGAAGGCGTTGGGAGCGCCGAGCCGGAGCATTCTGCGGCAGTTCTTCGTGGAAACAATCATTGTGGTGTTCGTGAGCGGCGGCGTGGGATTGGCAGTTGCGTTCGGGTTGTGCGGCCTTGTGGACCTGTTCCCTATGCCTGATTTCTTTGCCGGGCTCCTACCGACATGGAAATCGGGGGTGGGAGCATTTTTATTATTGGGAACCGTCGCGGTACTCTCGGCCTTGTATCCCGCGCGGCGTGCGGCATCCATCGATCCCATTGAAGCGTTGCGCTACGAGGCGGGGGGCTGAGAAATGCTGCTCGAAGCCTTCCGTGAAGCCTGGATCGCACTGAAGCGCAGCCGGACGCGCAGCTTTCTGACCATGCTGGGCGTGGTATGGGGAATCGTTGCCGTCACATTGCTGATCGCGTACGGCCAAAGTTTCCGCCAGATTCTAACGGCGGGGTTCGATGCGTTCGGGAAAAGTGTGGTCATCTGCTGGCCGCAGCAGACCAGCGAACAGCCGGGCGGCCAACGCGCGGGCAAGCCAGTGAAATTCGAGCGCGCCGACCTGGAGATGGTGCGCGCCGATGCCAACCTGGTGAAGCACGCATGCCTGGAAACAGTCAAAGGGTTGCCGATTCAATATGGCGATCGCTTGGTGAGCACTTCGATACGCGGGGTCTGCCCGGAATATGGGGAGATGCGGAACGAAGTGCCCAGCCAAGGCCGCTGGATCAGCACGCTGGATAACGTGGAACGGCGTCGCGTGGCGTTCCTGGGTGGGCGGGTGCGGGAGCAACTGTTCAGCGGGCGTCCCGCAGTCGGCGAAACGGTCACGATCAACGGAGTGCGCTTCACGATCATCGGAGTGATGGAGCGCAAGATTCAGCTCAGCAACTACTTCACCAGCGACGACCGCAGCGTTTTCATTCCATTCAACACGGCGGGCGATCTGTGGGACACGCGTTACCCGCAAGTGATGATCTTCGCTCCCATCGCTCCGCAATATGAATCGAAAGCGATGGACCAGGTGAGAGCGGCGGTCGCGACACGCCAGCAATTTTCACCTACGGACAAAAAGGCAATTCAGATGTTCGGGCGCGATGAGTTTCGTCCCATCATCGATGGAATCACCATCGGGCTGGAGGTTCTGCTGATCTTCATTGGCTCGCTGACGCTCGGCATTGGCGGAGTGGGAGTGATGAACATCATGCTGGTTTCGGTGGATGAACGCATCCGCGAGATTGGGCTGCGGCGGGCGTTAGGGGCGAGGAAGTGGCACATCCGCCTACAATTTTTAACGGAGACGCTGCTGATCATGGTGCTGGGGGGCGCAATCGGGATTGTGCTGTCCTACGCCGTGGCCGCATCTGTGGGAACGCTGCCGTTAATGGGGCCGCTGTTCGAAGACAAGAGCGGAAAAGCCGACATCCACCTGCACATTTCGCTGGTGACCGTAGCGCTTTCGACGCTGGTGCTGTTGTTTGTCGGGGTGCTGAGTGGATTGGTCCCGGCGCTGCGCGCGTCGCGCCTGGATCCGGTCGAAGCGCTGCGCTACGAATAAAACTATAACCACAAAGGACACGAAGGGAACGAAGAAAATTCTGTGCACGCGCGGACAGTACTACGAGGCTCCCGAACAGCAGCAACAATTGAACTTTTGATCTTGCCCTTGGTGATCCTTCGTGTCCTTTGTGGTTAAGCTGCTTTATTCGCGGGCGCGGTTCTTGATCCAGATGGGCGTGCCGACGAATCCGAACTCGCGGCGGATCTGGTTTTCCAGAAACCGCTGATAGGCGAAATGGAGACGAACCGCGCGGTCGGTGAACAAAATGAAGGTGGGCGGCGCGACGGCCGCCTGGGTCATGTAATAGATCCGGATGCGCTTGGAAGAGGGCACTGAAGCGCGGTCAAAATCGATCTTTTCCAGAAAGCGATTCATCGCGGAGGTGGGAATTCGTTTACGCCGTTCCGCGGCAACCAGGTCGAGCGCATCAAAAACCTTCTCCACGTTATGGCCGGTCTGCGCGGACATGAAGATGATCGGCGCATAATTCAGAAACTTCAGCGCGGAGCGCACTTCCGCTTCGTACTCGGAGCGCTTGGCAACTCCATCGATGAGGACGGAGCGGCCTCGGCGGCGGTTGGTAGTCCCGTGTGATTTCGCCGACGATTTGGCAGCGATGGCCTTGGGACCGGAGACCAAGTCCCACTTATTGATCACGACGATGACAGACCGGCCGCTTTCATGCGCGTAACCGGCGATGTTGGCATCGAGAGCGCTGACGCCTTCGGTAGCGTCAATCATGAACAGCGCAATGTCGGCGCTTTCGAGGTGCTTGCGCGACATCACGACAGAAAGTTTTTCCGCCATCAGATGGGTTTTGCCCTTGCGGCGAATGCCGGCAGTATCAACGAAACGGTAGAGCCGGCCGTTGTGGTTGACGAGTTCGTCGACGGCATCGCGGGTGGTGCCGGGAACGGGAGACACGATCGCGCGCGCGCTGCCCGTGAGCCGGTTCAGCAGGGTAGACTTGCCGACATTCGGATGACCGATGATGGCAACACGAGTTTCTGTCGGATTCTCCGGGGAAACCTGTTCGTCTTCTTCGTCTTCACCTTCTGAGGGGCCAGGGAGTTCTCGCAGCACATCGACAATGGCATCGAGCAATTCGGCAACTCCGCGACCATGCTCGGCGGAGATGGGAAAAATATTATGCAGTCCGAGGCGGCGGAATTCCTCGATCAGGGATTCCTGCTTCTCGGTGTCAACTTTATTGACGGCGAGAAACTGGGGTTCGCCACCGCGCAGCAACATGCGGGCAAGCTCGATATCGGGCGCAGCGATTTCTGAGCGGCCATCCACCACCATGATGATGGCGTCGGCTTCGTCGAGGGCGACCCGCGCCTGACGGAAAATTTCCGAGGTCATGAGCTCCTTCTCGGAAGGCACAATTCCGCCCGTATCGACGACGCGAATATGGTGCCCGCGCCAGTCCAACTCACCGTAGAGGCGGTCACGAGTGATGCCGGGCTCGTCGCCGACAATGGCGCGCCGCGAACCGACCAGCCGGTTAAACAGGGTGGACTTGCCCACGTTGGGACGGCCGACGATCACGATCGTCGGCCAACGCGAGCGATGTCTCGCATCTGTGCCGGGATTTTCGGCGCCCTTGCGCAATTGCACTTTTTTCGACATGAAGAGATCACGCCAGGGACAAGCGGTTCCAAATCGGCTACCCTCGCGGAGATTGGCGTTGTTCTACGGCGTGCAGCTTCCTCTCGCGATTATTATAGAGACTCCGTGAGTTCGTACCCCCAGGCCGCGTCTGCTCAAACCCGTCGCGCAAGCGGAGAGCAGCTTTCGTTGTCGCAATTCTTCGGCCCGGGAGGACTGCTGTCGAAAACGCATCCTGCCTATGAATTTCGCCGTGGCCAGTTGCAAATGGCCCAGGAAGTAGAGAAAGCGCTCGCAGAAAAAAGGCACTTGATCATCGAAGCGGGCACGGGCACCGGCAAGACGCTGGCTTACCTGGTGCCGGCGATCCGGTCGGGCAAGCGAATTCTGATTTCTACGGGAACAAAAACGTTGCAGGAACAGCTGTTCTACAAAGACATTCCGTTTCTGGAGCAGGTGCTGTTCCCCGGGGCAGAAAGACGACAGTTGCGCGTCTGCTATATGAAAGGGCGCAGCAATTATCTGTGCCGCAAGAAGTTGTACCAGCTGGCTGATCTTCCAGTGCTCAGCGGGCGGGATGAGATTGAGCACTACCGCGCGATAGCAGCGTGGGAGAAAACCACAGACATGGGAGACCGGGCGGAATTGACCGGAGTGCCCGAGGGTAGCCCGCTGTGGCCGAGGCTGGACGCCAGGTCAGATAAGTGCATCGGACAGAAATGCAGTGAATTCGACCGCTGCTTCATTACGGAGATGCGTCGGCGCGCGCTGGAAAGCGACATCATCATCGTCAATCACCACCTGTTTTTCGCCGATCTGGCGATCCGGCAAATGGCGGAAGACGCGCCGGACGCGGGTATCCTGCCGGAATGCGGCGCGGTAATTTTCGACGAGGCCCATGAACTGGAGGATGTGGCCAGCAGCTACTTCGGCGTGTCGGTCAGCAATCTGCGCGTGAACGAACTGGCACGCGATGCCGAGGGTGTGTTGCAGCGGGAGAAGATTATTTCCGCGGCGCAGGAGAGCGCGATTCGCAGCCTGAGGGAGCGCTCACAATTTTTCTTTTCCGCGCTACCTCCCGGTGAGGGGCGGTTTGCGTTCGACCGGCGCCGCGAGTTCCTGGAGGAACGGGGCGAGGAGTTCATTGGGCTGATGCAGGCGGTACGGCGGCTGGGCGCGGAGATCCAGGGGATCAAGAACAAGCCGGAAGAACTGCACCAGGTGATCCGCCGGACAGAAGAGATCACGGTGCAACTTTCGTTCGTCATGGAATCCGAGGACCCCAACACGGTGTTCTGGATCGAGCGGCGCGGGGGACGCGATGGTCACGGTTCCAACGTCTTTTTGCAGGCGACTCCGATCGACGTTTCAGAAATCCTGAACAAATGTGTGTTTGAGAAGCTGGATACGGCGGTGCTCACGTCGGCCACGCTGGCGGTGAGCGGCGGATTCGAATACATCCGGCGGCGCCTGGGAGTGCAGAACGCGAGAGAAACAGTCCTGCCGTCCCACTTTGATTATCCGAACCAGGCGCTGCTTTATGTGCCGCCGGACTTGCCGGATCCCCGGGCGCCGCAGTTCACAGCGCAGGCGGCGGAGAGAATCCGGCGGCTACTGGAAATCAGCCGTGGACGCGCGTTTTGCCTGTTCACCAGTTTCAAGCAGATGCATGAGATTCACGACCGCCTGCTGGGGGAACTTGAGTTCCCCATGTTGTTGCAGGGAGACGCGCCCAAAAACGCGTTGCTGGAAGAATTCCGGCTGACGGCCAATGCAGTGCTGTTCGCGACAGCCTCGTTCTGGCAGGGAGTGGATGTGCAGGGGCAGCAACTCAGCTGCGTCATCATTGATCGATTGCCCTTTGCTGTTCCCAGCGATCCCGTGGTCGCAGCACGCGTGAAGGCGATTGACGCCGAGGGTGGCAGCGCGTTTTTCCAATATCAGGTACCAGCGGCGGTCATCACCTTGAAGCAGGGTTTTGGGAGGCTGATCCGCTCCTTGCACGATCGTGGCGTGCTCGCGCTGCTGGACAATCGCATCCTCAAAAAGTCGTACGGAAAGATGTTTGTGGATAGCCTGCCGAATTATCGCAAGACAACCGAGTTGACGCACGTGGAAGAATTCTTCGGCGCGAGCTGAAGAGAGCACGCGCGGCCGAGCAAAAAATTCCGGATACTGTGAATATCCCGCAACTCAGAAAGACACCTCCAGTGAAAGCTGGTTTACACACTTAGCACCCGGCTGCTAACAGAGAGCAGCGAGTTGCCATGCTGCGGCGGGTTGTCCCAGCTAAGTCAAAGCGTTGCAACTGGAAGTCCTTATCACGCACCCAGCGTAACGAGAGTCTTTCAATCGCGCCGGCAGCTCTCGAGTGGCCGCGAATTTGCTGATTAAAACTACGTCGTCGAAGCGATTTCAGCTCACCACCAGGCGGGCAGGGAAGCCCGCGAAACCAAGTTCCACGTTAAAAGGGAGAACCGAAAAATATGAAGATACACTCGTTACTGTTAACACTGACGTTAGCCGGTGCGACAACACTGGCCCTGGGCCAGATGACACCGAGCGGCTCACAAGCTGGACAGCAGCCGTCGCCGGGCATTCCGGACGCCTCGCAGCAAGGATCACCTTCCCAGTACCCAACCAACAATGACCAGACCAGCAGCACGACCAACACCAGCCGCAGCAGCACGAAGCCGATGGTCGATGACCAGACTCTGCAGAAGCAGATTCAGGACCAGATGACCTCAGATCCCGCTCTGAGCAACGTTCAAGTAAACGTGCAAAACGGAGTGGTACATCTTGATGGTACGGTCGCTTCGAAAGCCGACCGCAAGAAAGCCAAGGACGTGGCGAAATCGGTCCCGGGCGTGACGCGAGTGAAAGACAAGATCTCGGTGTCATCGTCGGGCGGCACCAGCGCTTCCGCGACCAGCCCTTCGGGCATGAGCACGTCGACGAGCAGCACGAGCCCGTCGAGTTCAACTTCGAGCGCCACCACGAACCCGTCTTCGAGTTCGTCGAGCAGCAGCAGTCCGCAGGCCTCGAGTTCGTACCCGAGCTCTTCCAGCACGAGCCCATCCACCTCGAGCGAGCAAACCACGACCACTTCCTCGACTACAAGCACGACTGAAGCCACGCCCAGCACGTCCAGCTCGAATGCCGGGACCAGCGGCAACATGAGCGGCACGGCAAGCTCGACCTCACAGTATCCGTCGAGCGCAACCAGCACCACGACGCCGCAGACGTCCGGCAGCGCCAGCTCAAGCCAGTATCCTTCGACCAGCACCTCCAGCGAGACTCCGAGCACCGCAGGCAGCATCAGCGGGAATACCCAGACCGGAACTTCGGGCCAGGTGGGAGCCACTGGAACGGCAGGAACTGCGGGAATGAGCGGTACGACCAGCACTCCGGTCAACACTGCGGGGATGAGCAACGATCAGCTGAAAGCGCAGATCGAGAATGCGTTGCGCAATGAACCGACGCTGTCGAATGCTAACGTTGCCGTCAGCGTGACCGACAGCAACATTGACCTGGCCGGCACGGTCCCGACCAGTAACGACAAGCAGACGGCCGAGCGCATTGCCCAGTCCTATTCAGGCAATCGCCAGTTGACGGACCATCTGAATGTGGGCAGCAGCAGCGGAATGACTCCGCAGAGCGGCACCACGGGGATGAGCGGCAGCAGCACCTCGACGGGCACGGAAACTTCTCCGAGCTCCACCACGCCGAGCACCACGACGCCGCCTAGCTCCACTACTTCACCGAGCACGACGACGCCTCCAACCACTCCGCCTCATCGGTAGATTGGGTTGAAGTCAATAAAAGGGCGGCCGAAAGGTCGCCCTTTTTTTATATCTCGAAGATCACCCTATGTGTGTTGGCTAGGCTGCGTGACTGGCAGCTCGTTTTGAGTTCCGTTTGACCACGCCTGCGGCAGAGACCGACACGCCCTCAAGCTCAAGCAGCTTGCGTTTCAACTTCAGGCCGCCCGGGCCGCCGTAGCCGCCCAACGTGCCGTCCGAGGCGATGACGCGGTGGCACGGAATCACGATGCACATGTTGTTGTTGTGATTGGCGCCGCCCACGGCGCGCGATGCCCGCGGCTTGCCCACCATCTTGGCAATGTCTCCGTAGGAACGCGTCTCCCCGTAGGGAATGCTGAGAAGGGCCTTCCAGCAGCGCTTCTGAAACGTAGTCCCGCGCAGATCCAGCGGGATGGTGAATTCGCGGCGCTGGCCGGAGAAGTATTCTTGCAATTCCTGCACGTATTCCCGTGTTTCCTCGGCCGACTCGTGCCAGGAGACCTGGGGCTTCTTACCCTTTTCGAGCGGCGGAAAGTTGCCGCGATCGAATTCCAGCAGGACTAGGCCGCGATGAGAAACGCCGACGATCATTGGGCCGACAGGGGAGTTGAATTTTGAGTAGTACAGGGTCTCCATGATTTCCTCTGGCGGAGAGATTAGCATCAGGCGAAGAAAGATTCTTGAATTTTGGCTGAGGAGGTCCGTTTGCGACTAGAGCGGCTTTGGCCCCTGAAACGTAACCGCCGGGGCTAAAGCTTCCCCAAAAACCGCCCCCTGGATGTACCGCTAAAGCGGCGCCACCCAAAACCGCAGGTGATGGTACCTCGACCGTAGGTGATGCGTACCTCGGCGGCCCGATCGCCCCTAGAGGGAAAATCGGGGAACAACCCAGTAGTGGCATAAAAGCTTCCAGCACAAACAAAAAGCCGCCTCTTGCTTGCACCGCAAATTAAAAAGCCTCTCGCTTGCGCGAGAGGCTTTCCGAAGGTCGAGGTACTAGCCCCCTGCAGGTTAGTGCCTCATCCTTACAACTTGGGGTTACCGCTGTGGCGGCTGATTGCTCTGCGGAGCCTGATTGCTCTGCGGCGCCGTCCCCGTTGAGTTCGGTGCAGTGGTGGTGGCCGGTTGTGACGGCGTGGTGGTGGTGCCGCTCACGCCCTGGCTCTGATCAGCCGGCGTGGTGGCAGAACCCGTATTCGCGGTCAGCTGCTCAAGATCGTTCTTCAACAGGCTGATCTCGACGCGTCCACCGTTGGTCCGGCGAGCCTTCTGGCCTTCCGCTGCCTGCACGGGCGCGTTGCCCATTCCCAGCAGATAGATGCGGTACACCGGGATGTCATGGTTCAGAACCAGGTAACGGACTACCGACTCGGCCATCTTCTGGGAGTTGGCAATCGCGGCCTGGCCATGGCCTGAGGAGAAGCCCTGCACTTCAACAATGTAGCCGCGCTGATTCTTCAGCGGAGTGGCCATATCATCGAGAGCTTCCTTGGCGCGCTTGCTCAGGACGGTCTGTCCCGGACGAAAACGAAGTTCCGTCTGGGTCGTGGCCTGGTACTGATCGATGTTGCCCACAACTTTCTCGACCGTCTGCAGGCGGTTGGTTGCCTGGGTTGCCGTCTGATTCGCCTGCTGAGCGCGATTGCCGGCATCGATAGCGTGCTGGTCGGCTTCATTGGCCTTCAACGAGGCGACGCGGATGCCTTCCTGGGAGCGTGCGTCGACGTCCTTGATCATCTTGGAATTTGAGGCGGTAAGCTCATCTAGCTCGTTGACCCGGTCGCGAACCGGAGAAAGTTGCCGCTGAACGTATTTCTTGCGGGCGAAGGGATTCAGCTTGCCCCAGAATCCTTCGTGCTTTTCCATGGTCAGAGGCTGACGTCCGCCGTTGCTCTGGCTGGTAGCATTGGCGTTCTGGTCGGTGGTAGCGGGCTGAGCGGCAGGCGCCTGCTGGTCGGTGGAAGTTGACTGCGCTGCGCTCGGCTTCGACGAGCTGTCGCTGGTCGAGGAATTTGTTTGCGCGGCAGCGGGCAGCATCAGGGCTGCTGCCACAGCCAGCGACATCCATACACGATTCTTCATTTCTAGATCCTCCGAATTGGGGAGCCTTCGGAACTCCCGGCACGCCGCAGCGTGTCCTTGCTGAATTTAAGTCCGTGAACCAGGAACAAAACTTATCTGAGCCAACGCTGTTTGAACCGGGCCGGCTCAGCTCTAGGGCGCGCCACTCCGACGCTGCCCGTACCCTTCCGTAACAACTTGGATGCCAAACTCGGCCCAGAACGAGGCCTGTAAGCTGTTGTCCCTTAAGAGCATTTTAGACGCAGGTGTATGGGATGGGACGGCGTATGGTTCTGGCCGGGTAATTTTGTTTGAACCTGATATAAAAACTGCAGTAACTCTGGGCCCTAGTCTTGGTGGGGGTGGAATGGTCAAAGCTGGGTGGTGGCAGCATCGGCGTGTCTTCTTTCCTATCAGTTTGCTGTCCTTGTTAATTGCGCAATGCACCTTGAGTTGTGCGCAGCAGCAGTCACGTCCACAGAGCGTCCCCGTACCCTCGGATGCGATTCCCAGCAATCACCTCACACAGTATGCCGATTCGGCCGTGAAGTGGATGCAGGAATATCTGCGGATCGACACCACGAACCCTCCCGGAAATGAAATGCGGGCTGCCACTTTTTTCAAAAACATTCTCGACCAGGAGGGGATCGAGAACCAGGTCCTGGAATATGCGCCGGGGCGGGCCAATTTTTGGGCAAGGCTGCCGCATACGAGTGCTCCGGCCAGGCGGCCCATCATTTTGCTAAATCATATGGATGTGGTGACCAGCGATCCATCGCACTGGCGGGTGCCGCCGTTTAGCGGCGCGATTGTGAGCGGGTCAATGTATGGCCGTGGCGCACAAGATATGAAGGATGAGGGACTGGCGCAGCTGGTGGTCATGGTGATGTTGAAGCGGGAGAGAGTACCCCTCAATCGTGACGTGATTTTTCTAGCGGTCGCCGATGAAGAAGCCAATGGCACCGGGACGGACTGGATGATCGCGAACCGGCGCGATCTTCTGGGAAATGCGGAGTACCTGATCAATGAAGGTGGAGAAAATCTGCTGGAAAATGGAAGAGTGCGCTACATCGGGGTCGACGTCGCCGAGAAGACGACTCTGTGGCTGCATCTTGTGGCACACGGGCGGCCGGGACACGGATCGCGACCGATCCCGGATTCCGCGACCAATCGCCTGGTACGGGCGCTGAACCGGGTGATCGCTTACCGAACTCCGCTGAAGCTGACGCCGGTGGTGCAGGAATTTCTGGAGACCATGGCGCCGTATGAGACACCGGAAAGAGCGAAGGAATTTCGCAACATCAAGTCGCTTCTGCAGGACAAGAATTTTCAGGAACGAGTGGAGCAGGACGAATCGTTAAACTATCTGCTGCGCGACACGATCTCGCTGACGATGCTGGGCGGTTCGCAACAGACGAACGTGATTCCACCCGACGCGTGGGCTAATCTCGATGTGCGCTTGCTTCCCGGTGAAGATCCCAAGCAGGTGTTGGAGAGTGTGCGGCGGGTGGTGGCTGACGGGGAGATCACGGTGGAACCGGAGAACCAGGAGTTCCGGGTGGCGAACGAATCGCCCACGGACACCGGGCTTTTTGCCGCGATCCGCGAAGTGGCAGGGCATTACTTTCCAGGAGCTCCGGTCGCGCCGCGCTTAACCAGCGGGTACACGGAAAATCAGCGCTACCGGCCGCTGGGAATCGTCTGTTATGGGTTCACGCCCTACACCGCGACCGACGACGAGGGGAGCACCGAGCACGGCAATGACGAGCGTATCCGCATTGATGAACTGCGGCGCGGATATCGCGTGCTGTACGACGTGGTCGGCTTGGTGGCTGGGGCGAAATAGCGAGCTTTTTTGACTCGCCGGGACCGCTAACCTAGAATCTTCTTGGCAGCCGCTGTTGATGGGCTCTCGAAACTCGCCGGTGGTGATTCCGGCGGAGGTGAACATGATAGGTAAATTAGGTCCTGTTGAAATTCTTGTTATTCTGGGGATTGCGCTGTTGATCTTCGGACCGGGCCGGCTCGCTGAATTGGGCAAGGGTTTGGGCGAAGGCATCAAGAATTTCAAGTCGTCCGTGAAAGATGGCGAGCAGGCTCCGCCTCAAGCCCCGTCCGACAAGAAGTAGCGGAAATTACCGTCCCCACTATGTGACGTTCCCTTTCTGCTCCCCGCAGTTCCCTGCCGGCACCCCATAAAGCCTGACGATCGTAGCTAGTCGATGTGGTCCCTTATCAGCGGACTTGTTGCGAGGCAACGGGGCTGGAGCTGGCAGAAATCACTTCGGTGGCGCGCGGGGAGGAACCGGCAATTTCCTCGGCCGCATCTTTGCCGGAGAGGATGCAGTCGGGCACGCCGATGCCGCGGTAGGCGTTGCCGGCAAGGGTCAAATTCGGGAGAGTGGCTCGCAAATTCCGAATGCGCTCCACCCGCTCCAGGTGGCCGACGCAATATTGTGCCATCGCGCCCTTCCATTTATAGACGCGGGAGAAACGCGGCTCGGCGGTAAGGCCGAGAATTTGATGTAATTCCTGGCGAACGATCTGCAGGATCTGAGAATCCGACCGGGTAAGGATTTCTTCGTCGCGGGAGCCCCCGAGAAAAACGCGAAGGAGGGCATGATCGGGAGGAGCGCGATGGGGAAATTTCACATGCACGAAGGTGCAGGCGAGCATGCGCGTGCCCTCGGTGCGGGGAACGAGAAACCCGAATCCTGGGGGCAATTTTTTGAGGACGTCCTTGCCGTACCCAAGCGTGACCGTCACGGAAGAGCTGTAAGCGATGTTCGCGAGCTCGTTCGCAAGTTCTGGTTGCACGGAGCGCAGGAGATTCGACGCAACCGGCGCAGGCACGGCGAGGATGACGGCATCGTAGGATTCGGGCCCGCTTTCCGCTGCAATCTGCCAGGTGCTGTCGCGCAGCCTCAACTCGCGCACCGGCGATGATGTTCGCAGAGCGGAGCCATTCAGGCGAGCGAGGATGCCGTCCACCATCTGCTGCATGCCATTTTTCATCGAGGTAAAGAGCGGCAGTGGCTTTGCGAACCTGACCGGAGCAGGCATTTTCTTTCGAGCTGCGAGCATCGCCCGGCCAAGGCTGCCGTGAGTTTTTTCCATGTTGGCAAAGCGTGGAAGCACGGCGCGAACGCTCAGGTTGGTGGCTTCGCCGCCGTAGACGCCCGAAAGAAGCGGATCGGCGAGGCGGTCCACCATTTCGGGCCCGTAATGGCGCTTCACGAGGGACGCAACGGTTTCATCTTCCTTGCCGCGGCGGGGGGGATGCAGCCACTCGGCGGCCATGCGCAGCTTCGTCCCCCAGGAAAAAAGAGGCGTGGAGAGGATGGGCAGCAGCTTGGTCGGGACCATAAACATCAGGCCGTCAGGAATGGCGACAAGCTTGCCATTCACCAGGATGTAAGTTTTGCGCTGCGCGTCGTTGGAACCGATGAGCTGATCTTCCAGACCGACTTGCCGGGCGAGCGCCTGGGCCCAAGGTTTCTCAGTAAGAAAAGAATCGGGGCCGGCCTCGACGACGCAACCGTCCACATGCTCGGAGAACATGGAGCCGCCGAAGCGGGGACTGGCTTCATAGAGGACGTAATCGAGAGCGATACCGTCGTGGCGCGCACGCTCGAGATAGAACGCGGCAGAGAGGCCGGAGATTCCGCCGCCGATGATTGCGACACGTTTCATGCCTATTGCATGCCCTTAATATTCACCAGAGATGAGGCTTGCTCCTGCTCCGCCGGGACAATGCGCGAACGGACAACGTCGGCTAAAGCGGCTACGAGCAGGGGAGAATCGTTGAGAGATTCAGCGCGCCACAGCCGGATCTGCTGCTGATCGGCGAAGTGTTTGAATCCGATGTCCACGTCATAGAGCACTTCCACGTGATCGCACAAAAAACCGATGGGCTGGATAAAGACTCCGTGGTGCCCTTGCTGCTTGAGTTCGGTAATAGTGTTCTCGACGGTGGGGCCGAGCCATTCACCGCCGGACATCCCCTGGCTTTGAAAAGCGAATTTCCAATCGTCGATGGAGAGCGAGGGTACTTCCATCGCAACCATCGCGGCAGTTTCCTTTGCCTGAGTCTCGTAGGGATCGCCTTCGGCGATGGTGCGTTGAGGCACGCTGTGAGCCGTGAAGATAACCGGAACCTTGGCGGCCATTTCACGGCAGGCGCGATCGTGGCCTGCTCTCAGCTTCTCGGCAAAGGCGCGGATCAGCAGCGGGTGGTCGTGCCAGGACTCGACGAAATCAATGGCGAACGGCGGCGCACCTTTTTTCTCGAGCGCGTGACGGTAGAGGCCAACACTGGTGCGGGAATTTTGTGGAGCGAGACAGACGACGATGGCGTGCTGGATTCCGTCGTCCGTCATTTGCCGAACCGCGTCGGCGATAAATGGATGCCAATTGCGCATGCCGACGTAAACGGGAATCTGCAGTTCGCGCTGCAAAGCGGTACCCTGCTTGAGAGTGATTTCCGTCAGAGGGGAGCGGCCGATCAACGAGTACCGGTGTTTGACTTCATCCACGACGGACGTGGGAAGAGGACGGCCGCCGGTTACCTGCAGCAGGAATTCGGGGACATCATCAACGTTATCGGGGCTGCCGTGGGCCAGGAGGAGCACGCCGAGTTTGTTGTCGGTTGGCATTGTGTTTCCACCTGGGGGCTCCGGCTAGCGATTCACCGTAGCCGCCTTGGCCGAGCGCTCGTGAACGAACTTGGCCAGGTCACGCACATTTTCGACCGGCGTTTCCGGCATGATTCCATGCCCTAAATTAAAGATATGTCCCGGCCGGCCGTTGGCGCGAAGCAAAATGTCTTCCCCGCGGGTCTTGAGTTCTTTCCAATCGGCGAAGAGCAGCACGGGGTCGAGATTGCCCTGCACCGCGCCACGATAATTTAAGCTCGCCCAGCCGGTGTCTAGGGGGACGCGCCAGTCCAAACCGATCACCTCGGCGCCCGTATCCTTCATGGACGGCAACAGCGTGGCCGTATCAGTACCAAAATAAATGATGGGAACACCCGTGCGTTGCAGGCTGCGGACGAGCTCGGTAGTTTGTGGCAGGACGTAGCGGCGGTAGTCCTCAACGCTAAGGCAGCCTACCCAACTATCGAAAATCTGCAGCACATCGGCACCGGCGCGTACCTGCTCGGCTGCATATTGCGCGAGCACCGCGACGAGCTTGCGCATCAACTCATCCCACGCCGCCGGTGAGCGATACATCATCTTCTTGGCTTCGACATAGTTGCGCGACCCGCCGCCCTCGATCATGTAACTGGCCAGCGTGAAGGGAGCGCCACAGAAGCCGATGATAGGGAGTTTCGATCCGAAATGGCGGACTACTTTTCGTACGGCTTCGGCTACGTAACCCAACTCGGCGGCGCGGTCCGTGCGTAGTTTTCCCACGTCACTTTTTGTGCGCAGCGGCTTTTCAATCACCGGTCCTTCGCCGGCTTCGAAATGAAAATCGAGACCCATGACTTCCAGCGGCAACAGGAGGTCGGCAAAGATGATGGCCGCGTCCACGCCGAGCGCCTCGGCAGCGGTGATCGTGACTTCCGCAGCCAGATCCGGCTGCTTACAAATTTCGATGAGGGAATGCTTTTTGCGGACCGCGCGATATTCCGCCATGTAACGGCCGGCCTGGCGCATGAACCACACCGGCGTCACCGAGACGGGTTGGGCGTTACAGGCGCGGACAAAGATCGAATCGGGGGCGGACATGAATGCTTAAATGTAGCATCTTTATGGTGCGCGGACAGCCCAGCAACACGCGTGAGCAGTGGCGACGATCAGACCAGCTCGTAACTTGAAGTGATCGCGATGGCCGGCTTCAGCGTGCGATAGAGCGGACAGCGATCGGCGTACATTCCGAATACGCGCTCGATGGTTTCGCGCGAGTCGGACGAGGCCTTGAGTTTCATTTTTACGTGCACGCGTCGGATCACCAAAACGCCCTCCTCAGTTTCAATCTCGCCGCGTACCTCTGCGATGAGGCGTCCTTCACTTGCGTCGATTTTGCGCGCTTCCAGCGCGCCGCCGAAGGTGCCCATCAGTCAACCACCCAGGCCGGCGATCACATAATCAATCGTGGCGGCATGGGGCTCCTGAATGCGCGCGGGATCTACCTTGTAATGCTCCGCGATCGCGCCATGCACGCTGAAAACAACAGGTTGCGGCTCTCCCGGCAGGTAGGCAATGCGCAGGGGCCCGGATTTTCGCTCGATTCGGATATCAGAGACATACACGACCGCCGACATAACAGCGCCTCCTGGCTGGCGGCTATGGTAACCGATTCGGGCATCCCTGAAAGGGCGGATAGAAATCACGCGAAACCCGCCACGGAAGCGCGATTGGTGATATAGTTTCCGACCGCCTGCCGTTTGGCTCCCGTCCGTTGCAGTGAAACCTGTTCGAGGGGAGTGATGATTATGCCAGCCAGCGTTTCTAATCTCCGTGCGCAATTCATGGTGTTTTCACTCGCGGTCGCCGTGCTCGCGACGACTGCTTTCGCGGCCAACGAACGAGTTTTGTATCCCTTCACTGGCGCTAACGATGGAGGCGATCCGGCGAGCGCGCTCACGTTTGACGCAGCCGGAAACGCGTACGGCACGACGGTGGTGGGAGGCGATTTTGGATTCGGTACTGTGTTCAAACTGACCCGCGACCAAAATGGCAACTGGACGGAGACCGTTCTTTACAGTTTTCAGGCCGGCGATGACGGAAAAAATCCGTATGGAGGCGTGATCCTCGACCGCGCGGGCAACCTGTACGGCGTAACGGCGGCAGGCGGCAACGGCGGCTTTTGCACGGGGGATGGCTGCGGAACGATCTTCAAGTTGACGCGTTCGGGCGACACCTATACGGAGAGCGTGGTGTACGCGTTCACCGGCGGCAACGACGGATTCGGTCCCGGCGCTGCGCTGGCGCAGGATCGCAACGGTGTGATGTATGGCATGACTCCTGACGGTGGTGAGTTTGCGGCGGGCACTGTATTCGAACTGATCCCCAACGGAAACGGGGGGTACCTTTTCAGAACCATCCACAGCTTCACCGGAGGTGACGATGGGGCGATTGGTTCTCTGGGCCCGCTATTGGTCGATTCGAACGGCAACCTGTACGGGGTCACGGAGCTGGGTGGCGCGAACGGCGTGGGCACGGTTTTCAAGATGACACCTGCGACGGCTATGGGTGGAGGGCCGTTCAATTTCACAACGCTGTATCCGTTCCAGGGGATTCCGGACGCTGCATTTCCTTATGGTGGGGTAATTCTTGACCAATCAGGAAATCTTTACGGCACGACGTACTTCGGCGGCCAGAACGGCGTGGGTGCGGTATACAAGCTCACGCCCGATAGACAGGAAAGCGTGCTTTACAGTTTCCAGGGCGGAACGGACGGGAGCTTCCCGACAACGACGCTCATCTTTGACGGCTCCGGGAATTTGTGGGGAACAACATCCACGGGAGGCGATCCTGGCTGCGACTGCGGAACCGTGTTCGAACTGAGTCCGGTAAACGGGCAGTGGCAGGAAAGCATTGCTCATATTTTTGAAAGCGTGCCCGACGGAGCTAATCCTTATTATGGGTTGACGCTCGACAACGCCGGCAACCTGTATGGCACGACGGCGACGGGTGGCACGCTGAACCAGGGCACGGTGTTTGAGATCATGCCGGCCAACCGGCTGATACGCTTTCGCACATCTCGGTGAGGTGAGGTTCGAAAATCGCACGGAGCGTCATCTACTAGGTCTGGTAGTAGAGACCGTGCCGCCGATATTTTCTAATCTTTGCCATCGAAATCCGGCGAGGCAATGGTCCGGCTGATCCGTTCCGCGCCTCGGTCGAGGATCTAACGCATAGTCTTCCCCCATATCATCTTTCGTCACCGCCAATCATCCATGGTCCTTGCGCAGAGTTCCCTACGATGTTTCCAAAATCTGCTTTCACTAATGTTCGCCGCAGTGATCGTCTCCTGCCTGGCCACCGCCCAATCGAATGCGCCCAGCGGCTCGATCAGCGGCGTGGTGGCTGATCCACAAGGGCAGATGATCGCCGGGGCAAAAGTCGTGGTGCGGAATAACGACCTCAACACCGAACGCGTCCTCACGACCGATGAGACGGGGAACTTCAGCGCCGCCTTCTTACTCCCAGGAACGTATACGGTGAAGGTAGAGGCGCCAGGATTTCAACTGAAACGGCCAACGCGGGTGACGCTGAACGTCGGGGGGAACGTGCGGATTGCGATTCGCCTGGCGATCGCGTCCACCAGCCAGGAAGTGACCGTCACCGGAACGGGAGCTTCGGTTGAAGGAAACACGGTTGAGACCAGTGCGAACAAGCAGGACACGACCGCAGGAAATTTCGTCAGTGGCCTGACGGTGACGTACCTTCCCAGCCGCGATCGCGATTTCCAGGAATTGGCGGAGTTGTCCTCGGGCACGAGTCCCGGTCCGAGCAGCACGGGAATTTCAGTGGCCGGGCAGCGCGCGACCGCGATCAGCACGACGGTGGACGGAGCGGAATTCGACGACCCCCTGCTCGGGGGACAGCGCGGCGATCGCGACTTGCCGTTTTTTCCGCAGACGGTGGTCCGCGAGTTTCAGGTCGTGCATTCCGGAGCGATGGCGGAGGTGGGGAGAACCAACGCCGGCGTGGTCAATATCGTTACGAAGTCGGGAAGCAACAAACTTCACGGAGAAGCCTTTTACATCGGGCGGCCGGCAGGACTGACGTCGGACGATGCCTTCGGTCACTCGCTCGACAATGTGCAAAATGAGTTTGGCGGTTCGATTGGCGGACCCATTGTGCGCAACCGCGTTTTTTTCTATGCCGGGATCGAGCAGGATTTTCTCCACGTTCCCTACTGGACGGAATTTGAAGCGCAGGCGCCGGGAACAAGCGTTCCGCAGGGGGTGGCGGGGCTGCAACGGCAGATCGTCGAAAAAACCAACCCCACGGCGCTGTTTGGGCGCACGGACTTCATCCTCAGCCCGAAAAATACTCTCAACCTTCAGTTGAATCTGAACCGCGTCGAAACCACTGACCTGAATGACGGGTCCACGCGAACTGTGGCGAGTGCCGAGCACGGGCAATTCAGTCGAGGAAACAACGTGTGGTTTCGGGCGAATCTGACAACCCTGGTGAGTGACGGCACGGTTAACCAGGTCCTGGCGCAGTGGGGGAAAGACCACCGGGATTTTGAGCCGAACTCCATCTCGCCGGAGGTGGTGATCAATGGCTTTGGAAGTCTCGGCGGCAATAGCCTCGATCCCTACCGGTACACATCCACGCAGTTCGCAGTCAGCGATGACGTGGCGGTGAGCCATCACAGCAGCTTGCTGCATTTCGGCGCGTACGCAGGTTACGATCCGGCGCGACAGACGCGCGAAGCCAACCTGAATGGGCGATTCGATTTCAGCTCTCTGGCGGATTACCTCGCCGGGATTCCGCGGCGTTTTCAGCAAACGTTTATCACCGGCGATGGCGTGTACCGGGGGTCGGTCCGAAGTCTCGGCTTATACGCGGTCGAAAAGATTCCGCTCGGCAGCAAATGGACACTGACCGCGGGACTGCGCTGGGATGCACAATGGAATCCGCAGCCCACCCGGCCGAATCCGGCGATTCCTTCCACCACACGAATCCCGAATGACCTTGGACAGTGGCAACCGCGGCTTGGGTTGGCATGGAATCCCCTGCGAAATACGGTAGTTCGAATTTCCGGCGGGCTGTATGACGCCCCCACTCCGGCAACGATTTTTCAGCGCGTATTTACGGATAACGGACTCAACACGGTGATGGCGGACAGTTACTTCGATCCGCAAATTCTATCGCTGCTTTCGGGCCTGAACCAGGGTTTGACACGTCAACCGGCGGGTCTGACGGCGCCGGCCGCGGTGGTAGTCGGGATTGCACCCGATTTCCGCAACCCGCGATCGTTTCAGGCCGCGGCAACGGTGGAACAGCAGTTAAGCGCAAAGGTCGCACTCTCGGCTGGGTACATTCGCAACAGTACGTGGGGGCTGCAGCGGCAGGCGGATCGAAATCTAAATCCCCCAATGCTCGATGCAACGGGAATGCCTATTTTCCCGGCGGCACGGCCAGATCCAACCGTCGGACGTCTGTTAATGAATGAATCTTCCGGACACTCGACCTATGACGGGCTTCTGCTGACCGCCAACGTCCAGATTTCGCGGCGCTCGCAGATCATGGCGAATTACACACTCTCGAGAGCTCGCGACGATGATTCCGGCTTGGGCCCCTTTGGCGTCCCGCAGGCCCTGAATCCATTCAATCTTGCGGCGGAACGGGCGTATTCCTCATTCGACATCAGAAATAATTTCAACCTCAGTGGAGTGGTCAATCTTCCACGCGGGTTCAAGATCAATCCGATTCTTGTCGCCCATTCGGGATCGCCGTATACGCCGGTCATCGGATTCGACACGCAGAGGGATGCCAACGACCTGAATGACCGGGCGATCCTCAACGGATTGGAGGCACCAAGAAATATCCTGCGACAGCCCGCGTTCTTCAACCTGGATTTTCGGGTGGTGAAAGACATTACGCTCCCGGGCGAAGGGCATCATCTCGACTTGTTCATGGACGTCTTCAACATAACGGGCGCGCGCAACCTGAATTTTGGGGCGGATGCGATCAGTCTTTTTGGAACGGCGGCAGCGCCGGTCTTCACGGCCGGCCAACCGTTGTTTGCTCCGGCAACGACCAGGTACGGTGGCGCTCGACAAGTGCAGTTCACAGTCAGAGTAGTGGCGTTTTAAGCGCCCATGACAGGCGTTCACCGTACAAGTAAGTCGTTTCCGCATGTTCACCCCGACGTCACCATCCCCCACTACGAGTTGTGGTAGTAGATAACCTTCTCCGTTAATTTTCATTATTCAAACCGGCTGCTAGGGACCGCGCTCTCTTTGCCGTTTCAAAAGTATTTGCCTCCCCACCGCGCTGAACCCGGCACCAACTAGGAAGGGTGTCATGCCTCGATCCATTCTTCTGTTCACGTGGTGGTGTCTTTCTTGTCTTTTAATCAGTTCGTGCGTTGCGCAAACCCCGGATACGGCAACCGTGCGGGGACGAGTCCTCGATCAAACCCAAGCGGCAGTGAGCCAGGTGCAAATCACCGCCACGAATAAGCGCACTGGTTTGCAACGAAACGCACAGACAGATGCCTCTGGCAATTTTGCAATCACCGGGTTGCCGATCGCCGGAGCTTACGACGTCACCGCCACCAAGCAAGGTTTCTCCGACCTGCACCTCAACAATGTGACCCTTGTGGGGGGAGCCACCGCGGATTTGAACCTGCAGATGAATGCCAGCGGCGGCAGCACGGAGATCACGGTGACGGGCATCGCCGGCGGCGTGCAAACGGACGAGCCGCAGGTGGGAACACTGCTGGGCGAACACGAAATTGAAGAAACTCCACTGCTAAACCGGCGAATCACGTATCTGCCTCTGCTTAACGCAGCCAATCGTCCCGCCATCAATCAGGGCGACATTTTCATAAATCAGAACCTGTTCACCACGAACGGCGCAGGACGGCGGCAGACGTGGTTCGAGGTGGACGGCAACAACAGCAGCGACATGTGGGGGCGGCAGACGATCTTTACCAACGTTCCCGTGGACGCTTTGCTTGAGATGGACGTGCTCGACAATTCTTTCTCAGCACAGTATGGAGCGACCACGGGAAGCGTGGTCAACATGGTCACGCGCAGCGGATCAAATCATTACCACGGGGATGTGCTGGCGTTGTGGCGTCCTTCGGACACATCGGCCAGACTGTCCGGGTTCACCCCATCGACAGCCACCAGCGGCGCGCAACTGACCAGCGACGAAATGGAGCAGGTGGCAGCGTCGTTTGGGGGTCCGATCGGAAGCAGCGGCAAGACGCAGTTCTTCCTCTCCGGCGAATACAGCTGGCAAAACCGGGCATCGCCGATAACATCGCCCATCGCTCCGGGCAGCTTTCTCGGGAAATATCGCGGATGGCTTGGATTTGCGCGCCTGGACCATCAGATCAATGACAACAATAACCTGTTCTTCCGCGCTGGGGCCGACAGTTTTCAGGACACCAATCCCGGAGGAGCGGTGGGAGGAAACAGCCTGCCGACGGTGGCGCGCGTGTTCAAGCGCCGCACGTACTTGGCACAGGTGGGCGAAACCGCGGTAATCAGTCCGACCCTGCTCAACAACGTGCGCCTCCAGTTCCAACTCGCATCCCCGATCACGCAATTCGATCCGGTAATCCTTGGAACACAATTCGTGGTTCCAATCTCGACCGGGGGGACATTCACCACAGGAACCTCACAGTCGGCGTTGCTGATGAACCGGCAGTACGAGTTCAGCGATACGGTATCCATGACCAAGGGCCGGCACAGCCTGAACTTCGGGGCCAATGTCATCTACTCGCACAACGGGGGCAACAGCAAGGAATTTGGCGGGCCGATTTTCCTTGGCCAATTTCAATTCAACGCCTGCACGCAGCCGCTATCGTTCTGCGAAAGCCCCGCGTATATAGGCAACATAAGCAACGTCAAGAGCTACACACAGAGCTTTGGGACGGGGAGCTACACGGTGGATGACACGCTCTGGTCCTTGTTCATCCAGGACGACTTCCGCTTGCGCTCCAACCTCACTCTGAATTTTGGCCTGCGCTACGAGCGGCAAACGTTTACCGATGATGACCTGAATTTCGCGCCCCGGGTTGGTTTTGTTTTCGATCCGTGGAAAGACGGCAAGACGGTCGTGCGCGGCGGGTTCGGCATTTACTATTCGCAGATTCCCGATAACGCCCAGGCCAACTATGTATTGACAGGTCCGACCGGGGTGTTCAATTTCACGGCAACGCCCGGCCAGATCGGCTTTCCGACATCGATTGCGGCGGCACCCATTCCGGCGTTCCCGCCGGGAGCCAAGCTGCCGCTGCGCAATCTCTACGTGCGGCCCGGCCGAAGCTCTTTCTACGACCAATTCTTCCCGACGTCAGTTTTGCCGAACTATCCCGACAAACTAATCAATCCGTACTCAGAACAGTGGAGCTTGGGAGTGCAGCGCGAATTGGCGACGAATTGGATCCTGAGCGTGGACTACGTCGGCGCCAACACCTTCAAAATTAATCGCCCCTTGGATGTGGATGCACCGGCACCGTTCGTGCGCACGCGGCCCGGCCAGGTGCGTACGGCGCAGGCGGCGAATTGCACGAGGCCTCTCTGGATCGCGTTTTATGCCCAGAACAATCTGACCTGCAATCCGCTGAAGGCGACGAATCCGCAGCCGCCGTATTCGGTGATTACTAGCGATGTCAACGACGGCTATGCCGGATATAACGCGCTGGACGTGAACCTCAGCCATCGCTTCACGAGCAATTTCTCGATGCTCGCCAGCTACACCTGGTCGCACGCGATCGACACCGTGGATCCCGATATTCCGGGACAGAATCCCAACGATCCCAACTTCACGGGGGTCGCCGAACTGGGAAATGCGATCTATGACCAGCGGCACAGGTTCGTGCTCAGCGGGTTTTACACCGCTCCGCTGAAGATCAATCTCGGCGGAGTATTCACCGCGGGATCGGGCCTGCCTTACAACATTGTTACCGGAGTGAACAACAGTGGCGATCCGGGAGCGACGGCGGATCGCCCGGTCGTGGGGGGCGCGGTGATTCCTCGCAACGCCGGGCGCGGCGATGCGATTTACGACTTCTCACCGTTTGTTGAGCGGCCGTTCTCGCTGGGAACAGAACGAGTGCGTTTGTTCCTGCGCGCGGAGGCGTTCAACATTCTCAACCACGCGAACTTCGTCGGCTATAGCGGAACCTGGGGCAATGGAGCAACGCCTGGAAAGGGCTTCGGCCAACCGCTTGCCGGTATTACCGCCCAGTTGCCGGCACGATCATTCCAGTTCTCGGCAAAGCTGACTTTTTAACCTTTCGTCTGACCGAAAAACGAAAGAGACCCAGGGTGAAGCATTCATCGTGCTTCGCCGTGGGCCTCACCACCGGTATAGCCAACTGAGCGAAGGTGGACTTACCAGATGCGATAGTTAATCAGGGTGAAGCGCGCTTTTCCTCCGAGAAGATTCACGCCATGGCCGAAGAAACTTGAACCGAACGTGAGCCCAACCGACCCAAGGTTCTGCAGGGTTTTTTCAAACTCCGCCGGGTTTTCATTCCCATCCACGTTAATCCAGCTATCCGCAGTCAGCGGGACGGTCAGGGTGATGGCAGTGTTGTCCTCGGATCCGAGAACATAGCCAATCGGATAAGACCACCATCGAGCGTTCACGTCGCTTAGGTTGTCCCCTTGTCTCTCCAACAGCAAGTGAAAGGTTGCTGGACCTTCGCTCGTGGGATCCACCTGGCCGTTGTAGACAGGGTCCGTGCTGGCAACTTTGAAGGTGATGGTCAGAAACTGGTGTTGCGTCGTGGCATGGTACGGCGTTTCGAGGTAGTGAACCGAACCGGGCGGTCCAGGAAAATCGAACGACCAAGCGCCATCGCTTGCGGGCACCGGGCTGGCGGGCATGTCTGGACTGTAGAGAATATGCCACTGGCTGGGCTGTAACGAGACTGCGTCGAGAACCTGCGGCTGCATTGCCGGGGGTTGAGATCCGCCCCCACCACCACAAGCTGATAGCAAAAATATTGTCGCGAACAAGGAAGCGGTGATGAGGCGCTGCCTGCTCGCACCCTTGCGCTCACTTGTTGAGGCGTCGTTCAGCTCTTTTCTGGGGTTCATCTGAATCCACCGCACATTCACGCGGGCACCTCGCGCGTGGTGTGTCCGAGTCCTGTCGATTACTTCTGCAGGTTCACTCCAGATTCATCGGAACATCGGGTGGGCTTGATGAGGTACGTAAGTACGTGCCACGACGGGGACTCAAGATTTGTTCGGAAGGTGCCGATGTGTTTCGGATGAATGGGGATGGACGCGGCCCAACCAGCGGAAACCTGTATGAATGCCGGGCGCGCCATCATTCCAGGCGAGAACGTATGGGCGATTTCCCAATCATCAGACCGGAAGGCATCACGCCGGCGAGCAACACGGGCGAGCAGGATTCGGCTCGCGATGACTCTCGGCGAGAACGCCGCCCTCGCCCTGCGCCAACACCGGTAACGCCCGACGCTCCTCCGGATCCACCGGAGGACGACACGACCCACCAGGTTGACGAACTAGCTTAAAAATTTGGGATGAGAAGCTATGCGGTAGCCCCACCAGTCATTTCGCGCGCCCATTGCATGGCGGTCCAGTGAGATTGGGAAACGAAGCTTTCGGGCAGGTGCAACGAGCTACTGGCGCTGGAGACACGTTCCCAGTCTCCCGCTTCTTGCGCCAGCATGAGGCCGTAAATCGGAGAGAGGATACTGGGATTTCCCAGAAGAACCGCTTTGGTTTCCTGATCGACGGAAATTCCTTCCAGCACAACGCCCATGGGCAGTTCGAGGATGGCATCCATCATGGAGAGCAGGCCGACCAGGAACAGGTCGGACTCGCCATGCTTGACCTTGTCGCCCAGCAATTCGCAAAAGCGGGCCCTGACCATGGCAGAAAGCACGAGATCGGAGGACTTGCCCTGACCGGCACTGAGAGTGGCGACGAGTCGCAGCCAGCGGCGCACTTCACGCTCGCCCATGATCGCCAAGGCATGACGAATTGACTTGATCTCAGAGCGGAAACCGAACGCGGCGGAATTCAGATAACGCAGCAAGCGGTAGCACAGCGAAGCCTCGCACTTAATCGCCTCCTCAAGTTCCCGCGGCTCCAGTTCGGGCCGCGAAAGTGCTTGCATCAGGCGCATGTAGTTGAGGCGGTTCGAGGGGATCTCGCGCGCCTGCACCAGCTCCGGCCGGCGAAAGAAGTAGCCCTGAAAATACGCAAATCCGGATTTGTGGGCGGCCTGGAATTCCTCGCGAGTTTCCACCTTCTCTGCCAACATCCGGCAGGTCTTGCTTCCATAGCGCTTCACCATGGTGGCGCAACTCTCGGGCGAAGTGCTCCGCAGATCTACCTTGATCATGTCGGCAAAGCCGGCCAAAGGCTCGCGTGGATCATTGGCGGCGAAATCATCGAGCACGATGAAATAGCCGGCTGCTTTAAGCCGTTGGCAGGCCGCGACCACCAAATCGTCGGGAGGAACAGTTTCCAGGACCTCGATAGCGGCCTGGGCAGGAGGCAAAAGCGTGATGTAGTCCTTGAGCAAGACGTCGCGGGTGCAGTTGATGAACGCACGGCGGCCGTCACACAGCACATCCAGACCCATCAGTAACGAGGTATCCAGGGTGCTGCGCGAAGCGTCTTCAGCATTCGGGTTGCGAAAATAGTCCTCAACTCCGTCACGGAACAGCAACTCATAGCCAAAAACTTTTTGCTCGGCAGTGAGAATGGGCTGCCGCGCAACGTAACGGAGAAGCTGGCCGGGTTTGGCACCGGCGCCGGATTGTCCACTCATAGATCCCACGAGGCCTCTTTAATCGGTACTGTGGTGGAAAAACTTTAGGCGAAAAACCCGCACGTGATTTCCACCCGCGCAACCAACCCGTTATTTCGAACCCGGGTCGTTAAGCTCCCGGATCATGGCATCCGCGATCTCGCGGGTATCCACCTGGTACGTGCCGTTCTGGACAGCCTGTCGCAGGGCTTCAATTTTGTCCGCACGCAACGGAGTTGACTCCAAGGCCTTAGCGACCAAAGACGCGGCGGAGGTATTGTTTCCGGAAAAAGTTGCCGCATCCTCGTCTCCATGAACCGGATCCGAGGCAACAGGCGGGGCCGGAGCCGCGTTGCGCTGGGTCGAACTGATGCTGTCGAGCGTGGATTTGTCGAGATTGTTCAAGTCAATTTTCACTGTGCGTCCCCTTCGAAGGCTTCAACTGTTCAGCCACGATCTCATTTTTCACTCATCTGCTCCGGGCATCCCGTCTCACCGCGTTGCTGAGTTCAGAACACCCTTGGCGGCGGTATGTTGTGGATCGGAAACTTCGGTAATGCGGAGGCCATAGTTTCCATCGACGATGACGACTTCGCCACGCGCGATCAGCTTGTCTCCCAGAAGCAAATCTGCAGGCTCCTGTACCCGGCGGTCGAGCTCAATGACCGAGCCGGAACTGAGGTCGAGGATTTCGCGCAGCGTCATGGAGCGCTGGCCGAAGCGCAACGTAAGGTTTAGATCGATCCCCAGAAGCAAATCGAGGTTGCCGTCGGCGGCAGGGCTGTTTTCGGTCGCTGCTGGAGTTACTTCAGGTTGAGCGAAAACGGCTGGGACGTCTGAACCAGAAACAGGCACGGCATTCAGCATCTCCGTACTAAGCCGGAGTTGTAGGGAAAAACTTGCCGCAGTCGATTCAGATGCGGTCAGTGCAACGGTCACGCCAGCCCAAGCCGGCGGTTCGATGGTACTGACCTGGAAGCTGAGGTCGCCGAAGTGAGTCTTGAGCCCGGCGGCTGCCAGTTCGGCAACCTGGCTCAAGAATTTTTCAACCGCCTGCTTTCTCGCCTCGGTCATTTCCGCAGAAACATCCGGCGGTTCCGCCAGGATTTTTTGCGCTAAAAACACCGCGTCGCTTTGCCGCAGTTGGAAAGTGGCGTTGCCTGGCAAGTTACCGGACGGCGAGATCCCACAACACAAGGAACCGTCGGCTGGAGAAACATTCTCGGAACTGGCCTGTACGTTCCATGTGGAGGCGAGGGCCTTTTGCAGCGCATCCGCGAGCGCCTGGCGAAAGGCGTCCGTAAACAAGGGCAGCTGGGTTCCCGGCGTGGTTTCGGCCATTGCTATTGCTTCCTTTCTGCATCGGCGGACGGAATTGGTTGCCGCACCTGGGCTGCGCGGTGGCGTCCCTGACGCACCGGTTCCGCCTCAAAAACCTCACGACCGGCAATCAGCAAGGCAGCGGGCATGCGCACCGGAATTCCCAGGTTGCAAACGTCGCCTTCGGCAAGATCGAGCAGGGTCTGGATGCGCAGCTTAATGTCGGGAATGGCGAGCATCATGGGAAACGGGCACTCGAGCATTCGTTCGGTCAGCTTCTGTCCGGAGCGGCTGACGGTTCGCGATTTTCCATAGGACCAGTCCGTGGAAAGCTTGCGCAAAAGCGTATTCGAAATGGAAAGAGGAAACACAAGGTTCAATGCACCTGTCGCTTCCGCCAACTTCACGTCGAAACTCAAGCACAGTGTCCTTTCCGCGGCGGTGAGAAAGCGCTGCATCTGCGCGGTGGGTTGCCGGTGTTCGAGCTCAATATCGGTACTCATGGGCGCCCAGGCAGCCGCCAATTCGCGGCACACAATCCGGGCGACGCCATCCATGATCTGCTCTTCAATTTCTGTGATCTCGCGAGTCATGGGTTCGCATTGCCCGGTGCCTCCGAGCAGGATGTCCACGAGAGGAAAGACGAGTGAGTGATCGAGCTGCATGGCGGCCGCAGCTCCGATCGGCTTCACCTGGAACGAGGCCATATAAGTAACTTCAGGCACGCGCTGCAGAAATTCCGAGTAGGCGAGTTGCTCAACCGAGGTCAGGGTGGCTTCGAAGACCACGCGCAGGTAAGCGCCCAGTGACTGGGACACACTGCGCGCGAAACCTTCGTGCAGGATGGTCAGAGCGCGAACCTGTTCCGCGGCTAACTGGCCGGTTTGTCGAAAGCTGCATGGTTTGACGACCTGCTGCTGCGGCCGGCCATCGTTCTGGCGGCCGCGAGCAGCCTGTACCATGGCATCAATCTCTTCCTGAGTAAGAACTTTTTCCATGCTAGTGATTGTCGAGTGCGCGAGTTAGAAACAAATGAGCACTAGGCAACATCTGCCTAGCGGTAAAGCACGGGAAATGCCAAAAGCGGGAGGAATGATTACTTCGGAGCGAGGACTCTATTTCGGGGAGCGGCGCAAAGCGAAACTGCCGCTGCGGAGAGAAACCACGTATTTCTGCACATGCTCGCGCTGGTTCTGCGAGGAAAAATTAAAAGCAAAGCCATGCTCGCCATGATCCTGGTGGCTGACCGTGGCCGCGACTCGCAGACAAGTAGTTTTGCCCGGCAAGGTAAGCAGCAAGACCACCCGCGTGCCGACTTTCAAAGATTGCGGAATGTGGGCTGCCAGTCCATCCTCACTGATGTCGCGACATCTTGCATCCAGCAATGTTGATTCAGGCTCGATGGTTTGTACCAGCAGGCGAAAGTCCGCGGGAAACCGGGGCACGCGATAACCGAACTTCGTAACTGCATTCTTGGATTGGTGGCTCATCGTACGCCTCGCCTGGATCTCATGAAAACAATTGCACGCGTCATGCCAGTGCCGATGCATGAAGAAGATCGCCTGACCTTCTCATCCGTTCCTAATCCTCGATCTCCGTGTGAGGAATGAAGCGAAGCCGCACCTTGGCTGCCGCGTCGCTAACGAGAACTTTAATCGGCAAATAAAGCGGGATTCGCCAGTAGCAGGGAAGAAAGTCAGGCGGGCGATGATTACCTTCGGTAATGCATGACTGAGCGGATTGTGTTTTTGGCAAACGCGTTGCATTGCCACTAGGCAGATGTTGCCTAGCTCTCATTTGAGTCCAATGGAGGGTGTGACCCCACGCCCGGCGGCAAACGGCCCCCTCGCCGATGCCTTTGCCTCGTTTATCGCGGCCGCAGACCGTTTGGAGACTTCTCACCGGCAGCTGCACCGGGAAGTCGCCTCCTTGCGGATGCAGCTCGAAGAACGCAATCGGGCGCTGGCGTCCAGCTTGGCTGAGAACGAGCGCATGCGGCTGGCGCTTCGGCAGATCCTCGACGCCCTGCCGTGCGGTGTTGCCGTTCTGGAGCCG
>Ga0070741_10005045_pt1 | contig 29970 bp, 29 predicted proteins | sample Coa_R1_4_FD_66440 | JGI IMG/M metagenome (GOLD analysis project Ga0070741, IMG submission 66440) | Surface soil microbial communities from Centralia Pennsylvania, which are recovering from an underground coalmine fire - Coalmine... | ecosystem: Environmental > Terrestrial > Soil > Unclassified ... | reverse complement strand
GTAGTCCAACTGTTCCATCAACAGCCGCTCGCTGCGCACCGTGTACAGCACCTGCAACAACAGCGCGCGCAACAGCTTCTCCGGAGCAATCGAGGGCCGGCCGGTGGCCGCATAGATCGCTTCGAACCGCGGGCTCAATTCGCGCAGCGCCACATCGGTCATCGCGCGGATCGCGCGCAGCGGATGATCCTTCGGCACCCGCTGCTCCGCCGAGATGTAACTGAACATCGAAGACTGCTGGAGCCGCAAGACCTCCTCGCGGATATCGTCCTCTAACCGACCTGAGACCGACCCGCAACCGATCCGGAGCCGAACGAGATCAAAAAAACCAGCAATTTCTGGCGCGCCCTGAGGGATTTGAACCCCCGACCCTCTGATCCGTAGTCAGATGCTCTGATCCGCTGAGCTAAGGGCGCGCCGGGACCTATGAAATTTTCACATCCGCGCGCGCCTCGCAAGTCGGGACCGCCGTCCGCGCCGGGATGCGTCGTGGGACCTGCGGGAGGGCGTTATATTCGCGAGTGGCGGACGCGCGTCACCTAAGGTCTGGTTCGATGCGGTTTTAGCTGCCGACCTTTTTGGCCATCTGGCTGTGTTCCTTCGCCAACTTTTCATCGTCGGCGGCGATGCGGTCCCACATCCTGGCGATCCCGTCGCACATTTCCGCCATTTGGGCCGGCTTTGGAATCCCCATTTTGCGGTATGTGGCCGCCCATTCGCGGTGCAATGCCGCCTTCTTTTTGGCTTCGTCCGACTGTTGCTGGAAGAAGGCGGCGATGGCCTGGTGGTCTGCCGGTGTTTTTGGCGTTCGCAATCGCCTGGTCGAGGTTGTCCTCGGTCACGATTCCCGGCTGAGCGATTGCCCTTATGGCTGGCAGCGCGACTGCGGCGAACAGGCATACGCTCGCCACAAGCACGAAGGTTCTTCGCTTCATTTCTGTTCCCCCTCCCTCTTTGGCCTAACTGCCCTTCGCCTGATCGGCGCATTTGTTGGCGGTGGTGTCGTCGGGATCGATCTTCTGTAAAGTACCGCCCGAAAGCGCCGACCGCGTTAATCCGAATTTCCGGGGCGCCATCGCGCCCCGTCTATCAAAGCAAAACGCCACACGTAGGGCTAAATCGAAAAAGCTTCTCGATCTTATCGCGACTACTGGCCGGCGGCGGGGATGGTCACGGTTACGGTGGTGCCGACGCCGAGGCGGCTTTCGATTTTCAATGAACCGTGATGGAGCTGCACGATGTGCTTGACGATGGCGAGGCCGAGGCCAGTGCCGCCGAGTTCGCGCGAGCGCGCGCGATCGACGCGGTAGAAGCGCTCGGTAAGGCGCGGGATGTCGCGTTCGGGGATTCCCTCTCCCGTGTCAGCCACGACGAGCGCGACCGCCGGGGTCGCCCCGCCGCTTCCGTTCAGAGCGGCAAGGCGGGCGGATGCGGTCACGTGGCCGCCACGCGGCGTGTATTTGATCGCATTGTCCAGCAGATTCACCATCACCTGATGCAGCCGGTCGTGATCGCCGAGCAGTCTCGGCAGTCCTTCGGGGCACTGCACTTCGAGAAGCACTCCCTCGCGGCGCGCCGCGACCTTCATCAGCTCGGCGGCCTCGCCGATCACGCTGGCGGGATCGAGGCTCTCCATCTGAAGGGGGGTGTGACCGCGTTCGAGGTCGGAAAGGGAAATCAAATCGTCAAGGAGGCGTGCGAGCCGGCGGGCCTGCCGGTCGATTATCCCGAGAAAGCGCCGCTGCGTTTCCGCATCGTCCACCCCTTGCATCAGCGTTTCCGCGTAGCCGTACAGGGCCGCCAGCGGCGTGCGGAGTTCATGGGTGAGGTTGGAGATGAAGTCGGAGCGCACGGTTTCGTACGCCTTCAACTGGGTGATGTCATGGAAGACGAAGACCCACGCGGCGTCATGCGACATCCGCACGGGAGCGGCGGAAGCCGAGAGATGGCGCTGGGCGGGTTTTTGGATCATGAATTCGCGCGAGATGACCTCGGTCGCCGATTTCATCGCCTGCGCGGCGAAGTCCTGGAGCATCGGATCGCGGCACAGCTCGACGAAATCGCGTCCGGAGTAGCCGGCTTCGGCATCGAGCGCGAACATCCTGCGCGCCGCGCCGTTGAGGAGCACGACTTCGCCGCGGCTTCCGGTGACCACGACCGCCTCGGTCATGCTCCGGAGGATGGCCTCGAACTCGTCGCGCTGGTCGGTGAGCGACTCGACCTCGGAAACTATGGAGTCGGCGGCATCGAGGAGCCGCTGTTCGGCGCGCGCGATGGCATCGTGGTTTTCGCGGAGCAGATGGGGCGGGAGCTGGCGGGCCTCAAGCGCCTGTGCGACCGCATCGATGCGCTCGGCCCTGCGGCGCCATTCCGCGGCGACGGCCCATGCGGCGGCGCCGCCGCCGGCAATCCCCAGTCCCAATGCCGCGGCGACCATCCACGGGGACGCCGCGCCGGTCGCCGCAAGGACGACAAGGGCGATCACTTCGGGGATAAGCCCCGCGATTACGGCAAGGAGTACCCGCAGCCAGGACGAGTTAGCCAAGCGCCTCCGGGTTGAAGCGGTAGCCCACGCTGCGAACCGTGAGGATCAGCTCTGGGTTCGCATCGTCGCGTTCGATATGCTGGCGCAACCGCCGCACGTGAACATCGACCGTTCTCGGTTCGACGAACGTGTCTCGCCCCCAGACCATATCGAGCAACTGTTCGCGCGTATAGACGCGCATCGGATGCTGGACGAAGAATTTCAACAGTTCGAATTCGCGCAGCGCCAGGTCCTTCTTTCGGCCGTCGACGAAGACCTGGTAGGTGCCGAAGTCGATTTTGAGGCGGCCGCGCTCGTAAATGCCGGCCGCTTCGGATTCACCCGCCGGGTTGGCTCGTCTGAGCAGCGCCTTGACGCGCGCGACGACCTCGCGCGGGCTGAACGGCTTAACCACGTAGTCGTCCGCGCCCATCTCGAGGCCGAGGACCTTGTCCACCTCGGTTCCCTTGGCGGTGACGACGAGGATCGGGAGGTTCGCCGTGTCGCGCCCTGCCCTCATCTGGCGGCAGATTTCGAGGCCCGGCGTGCCGGGAAGCATCAGGTCGAGCAGAAGGATATCGGGGATGCGGCGGCGGATCTTTTCGAGCGCCTGTGCGCCGTCGGCGGCCTCCTCGACGAGGAATCCTTCGCGTTCGAGGTTGTAGCGCAACAGTTCGCGGATGTCGGCTTCGTCCTCGACGATCAGTACGCGGGAGCGGATGCCGCCGCGGCGTTCTTCCTGGGCTGCCTGTTGGTTCATCATTGTTTTTTGTCCATGTGGCGAACGACCTTACCCTTGACCATGAAGATCACCATCTCGGCGATATTGGTGGCATGGTCGGCGATCCGCTCGATGTACTTTGACACGAACAGGAGCCGGGTAGCCGCGCCGATGGTGTGGGGATCCTCGGCCATGTAGCTCAGCAGCTCGCGGTAGATCTGATAGTTGAGCGCATCGACCTCGTCATCGCGATCGATGACCTGCTGGGCGAGGTCGCTGTCGTTGCGCATGAAGGCATCTATCGAATCCTTCACCATCGACTGCGCGATCTCGGACATCCGCGGCAGATCGACATAGGGCTTGAGCTGGGGGACTTCGTTGAGTTCGAGCGCGCGCTCGCAGATGTTGACCGCGTTGTCGCCGATTCTCTCGAGGTCGGTCGTGATCTTGAGGCCAGTGGTGATGAACCTGAGGTCGCTGGCGGTGGGCTGATGAAGAGCGAGGAGGCGGATGCACTGTTCGTCGTTGGCGACGTCCATGTGATTGACTTCCTCGTCGCGGGCGATCACCTCGCGCGCATGGGCGCTGTCGCGATCGACCAGCGCCTCCATCGCCTCCGCAATCTGCCGCTCGACCAACCCGCCCATCTTGAGCAGACCGGCGCGCAGGCCGCGCAGATCTTCTTCATATTGCCGATTCGTATGCTGCGGCTGCGTCGTGTCCATCGCTCTCTCCTCCGGTCGCGTCAACCGAAGCGGCCGGTAATATAATCTTCAGTCTCGCGGCGCGTGGGATTGGTAAAGATCTGATTGGTTTCGCCGAACTCGATGAGTTCTCCCTGGTAGAGGAACGCCGTGTAGTCGGAAGTGCGGGCGGCCTGCTGCATGTTATGAGTCACTATAACGATAGTGTAGCTGGACTTGAGTTCAAGCAATAGCTCCTCGATGCGCGCAGTCGAGATCGGGTCCAGCGCCGAGCACGGCTCGTCCATCAAAAGCACTTCCGGCTCCACGGCAAGCGCCCGCGCCACGCACAGGCGCTGCTGCTGGCCGCCCGAAAGACTCCCTCCCGGGCGCCTCAGATGATCCTTCACCTCGTCCCACAGGGCCGCCTGCCGCAGGCTCTTCTCGACGATTCGGTCGCGCTCGGCGCGGCTTAGGCCGACCGAGTTAAGGGTGAGGCCGGCGGCTACATTGTCCTCGATCGACATGGTCGGAAACGGGGTCGGCTTCTGGAACACCATCCCGATCCGCCTTCTGACCTGAACGGGATCCATCTCGGGGGCGTAGATATTCTCGCCGTCGAGTAGGACTTCGCCCTCCGCGCGGGCGCCGGGAATCACCTCGTGCATACGATTGAGGCATCGCACCATCGTGGACTTGCCGCATCCGGAGGGTCCGATGATCGCGGTGATATGCCCTTCGGGGAAGTTGAGGCTGATATCCTTCACCGCGCGGGTCTGGTTGAAGTAGGCATTGAGGTGCCGAACGACGAGTTTGTCGACCATAGTCAGCGCGCAGTCCTCGCGGGCGCGCGGGTTACCCATCGCACGCCCAGCTCAAGCGCAAGCACGATTGTCGTAAGCACCAGCGCCCCAGCCCATGCCTGGCGCTGCCAGTCGGGGAATGGGGAGATGGCGTAGGTGTACACCTGCACCGTGAGGGTGGCGATCGGCTGGAACAGCGAGGTTGACCAGAATCGATTGCCGAAGGCGGTGAACAGGAGCGGGGCGGTCTCGCCCGCCACGCGCGCAATCGCCAGTATCACGCCGGTCGCGATTCCGCTGAGCGCGGTGCGGGCGATAACGGAAAGCGAGGTCTTCCACTGGGGAACTCCAAGCGCGAGGGCCGCTTCCCGAAGTTCGTGCGGCACGAGCAGGATCATTTCCTCGGTGGTGCGCGTCACCAGGGGGATCATGATGATCGCCAGGGCCATCGAGCCCGCGAGCGTCGAAAATCCGCCCATCGGCCGGACCAGAACGGCGTAGGCGAAGATGCCGATCACGATCGACGGCACTCCCATCATCACGTCCGCGCAGAACCGAATCGTATCGGCCAGCCGGCCGTGGCGATGCTCGGCGAGGTAGATGCCCGCGCCGATACCGACAGGAACGCCTATCATGCACGCGATTCCGACCACCTCGAAGGTGCCGATAATCGCATTGGCCATCCCTCCCCCCTTCTCTCCGACTGGCGCCGGCATATGGGTGAAGAATGCCCAGTTGAGGCTGGTGGCGCCCTTGAAGAGGAGGTAGCCGAGGACGAGAAACAGGGGGATGAGGGTGACTACGGTGGCGGCGACCGTAATCGTCATCATCAGGTCGCTCTTGAGTTTGCGCAGCCTGTAGCTGCCCTCCTTGAAACGCGATCGCTCCACTTTTCTACTCGCCGCTGAACCTTTGACGCGCCACAGCCGCCACCAGCAGCCGCGCGATTACGTTTAGAACCACTCCGACTCCGAGCAGGACCAGTCCCAGTTCGATAAGGGCCGAGACGTAGAGATCGCTGGTGGCCTCGGCGAATTCATTGGCAATAACGCTGGCCAGCGTGGCCGCCGGGGCGAACAGGGAGGCGGAAATCTGAGGCGAATTGCCGATAACCATCGCCACCGCGATCGTTTCGCCGAGCGCGCGCCCGAGGCCCAGGATAATCGCGCCGATTATTCCGCTAAGCCCGTACGGCAATACCGCCATCCGCACCATCTCCCACTTGGTCGCGCCCAGCGCTATCGCCGCCTCGCGCTGCGTCTGGGGCACCACGCGGAAGACGTCGGTGCATACCGATGAGATGTAGGGGATCACCATGATCGCGAGCACCACGCCCGCCGAGAACATCCCGACCGCCACCTTGGGGCCCGCGAAAATCGGCAGAAAGCCGAAATAGGTTCCGAGAAAGACTTCAACATGGTCGCGGAGCCAGGGTCCGAGAACGAAGATCGCCCACAGTCCGTAAACGACCGAGGGAATCGCCGCGAGAAGGTCGACCAGAAATCCGAGCCGGCGCGACAACCAATCGGGCGCCATCTCGCTCAGACACAGCGCCACCCCAAGGCTCAGGGGAACCGCAATAGCGAGGGCGATCGCGGACGAAAGCGCGGTACCATAGATGAACGGAAGCGCCCCATAGAGGTCGTTTACGGGGTCCCAGTCGGTGCTGATTAGGAAACTGAACCCGAACTGGCGCAGTGCCGGCCATGCATCCACGACCAGCGCAATTCCGAGGCCGAACAGAAGTAGAAGGATAGTGAGGGCGAGGCTGACCGTGACGATATTGAAGACGCGGTCGCCGAAAAGCCGGACGTGCGTGCGCCTGCGCCGGCGGGTCTCTTGTCCCACCACCGCCACATTTTCCGCCACCGAGGTTCCCAAATCCGCCAAGTAAGACCCGTCGCCCGACGTGGGCCGATGGAGAGGCCCGCTGCCTGAGCGAGTTTACCTCTCTCGCACAAATTTTAGCTATGGATTGTTACGATGATGTTACGTGACCTCGAAATCTGGGTGAAACCGCCTCCGCCCCTGCCCCTCGCCTGCCGTCTCACCGAGCGCCCGAGATTCGTTCCATTCCTTCAAGGTAGGGTCTCAATACCGGAGGAATCGTGATGCTTCCATCCTCGTTCTGATAATTCTCCATTATCGCAATCATCGTGCGAGGCAATGCCAGACCCGACCCGTTGAGGGTATGGACAAATTCGGGCTTGCCTCCCTTGGGGCGAAAGCGAATCTGTGCGCGCCGCGCCTGGAAGTCCGTGCAGTTGGACACGGAGCTGACCTCGAGCCATTCGCCGCATCCGGGAGCCCACATCTCGAGATCATAGGTGATCGCGCTCGAGAAGCTCAGGTCAGCGGTGCAAAGCTGGACCACTCGGTAGGGGATCTCCAGCTTCGCGCAGATCTCTTCGGCATTCGCTACCATCCGATGGAACTCCTCGTCGGAGGTCTCGGGGCGTACCAGCTTGACCATCTCGACCTTGTCGAACTGGTGGCCGCGCTTGATACCGCGAACGTCGCGTCCCGCGGACATCTTTTCGCGGCGAAAGCACGGGGTATAGGCGGTCAGGTAGATGGGAAGTTTGTCCTCGTCGAGGATCTCATCGCGGTAGAACGCCGTCAGAGGGACTTCGGCGGTGGGGATGAACCAGAAGTCCTCCTCGAAGTCGCGATACATCGTGTCGGCGTTGCGGGGCAGATGGCCGGTGCTGGTGGCGGTTGCGCTGTTTACCATCAGCGGCGGGAGCATCTCGAGGTAACCCTGCTCGCGCTTCAGATCCAGCATCCAGGTGATAAGCGCGCGCTGAAGGCGTGCGAGCGCGCCGATCATGACGTAAAAGCGGGTGCCTGCGAGCTTGACCCCGCGATCGAAATCGATCACGCCGAGTCTCACGGCGAGGTCCCAATGCGGAATCGGCTTGAAGGAGGTGAACTCCTGGGGAGCTCCGACGGTCTTGATGACGCGGTTGTCGGCCTCGCCCGCTCCGGTAGGCACCTCGGCTCGTGGGATATTGCGGATTCCGAGCATCAGGTCGGAGAAGTCGTGTTCCAGGGCGGACAGGTCGCGTTCGCCGGCGGCGATCGAATCTCCGAGCGCGCGCATCTCGGCGCGCTTTTTGTCGCGTTCTTCGGGAGAGGCCTTTGCGAGTTCCTTCGATTCGCGGGTCCGCCGCGCGCGCATCTCGTCGAGTTCATGCTGGAGCTTGCGGCGCCGCGCATCGCAATCGAGCAGGCGGTCTATTTCGGCGGGATCGACGCCGGAGCGTCCGAGTTCGGCCTTTACGAAGTCGGGCTGTTCGCGGATTAGCCTGATGTCGAGCATTCAGAAAGCATCCTTGAAATGTTCGATTCGCGCCGGGGCGGGTCCGGTGATTGCGACCACGTCGAACCGCATCGGGAATTCCCCGGCGCGATTGCGGGCGACGAAAAATTCTGCGGCGCGGCGAATCTGTTCGCGCTTGCGCTCATCCACCGCCTCTTCCGGGGCGCCCGCCTCGAGCCCGGCGCGGCGCTTCACCTCGACGAACACAAGGGTCCCGCGGTCCATCGCCACCAGGTCGATTTCGGCGCCCGAAGCGCGAAAGTTGCGTGCCACGATTCTCATACCGCGGCGTCTCAGATATCGCTCCGCCATCCGTTCGCCCTCGCGGCCGAGGGCAACACGGGATGGAGCCTGATCGGTTCGGCGGGCGAGTCGTGACCATAGTCCGCCGATCCTGTCGCCGATCAACCTGGAGATCGCTTTGCGCGGATTCATCTTATATGCGCCGGGGCGATGCCGCGAGACGACGCCGATGAAGCTACGGAACTCGAAAAGCAACCGCAAGGCAACGCTCCCCTGACACGCGCGGCTTTGGATGTTACGATTTGCGAACGATGGCACAAGGGAGAATATCGCCCGAACAGGTGCGGCATGTGGCGCTTCTGGCGCGGCTCAGTCTTGCGCCCGACGAAGAGGAACGGATCCGGGCCAATATGGACGAGATCCTCGCCTACATCGACAAGCTCAATGAACTCGACACCCGCGAGGTCGAGCCGACCGCCCAGGTCGGGGATCCGGGGATGCCGATGCGGGACGATGTGGTGACGAACCGGCCTGACCCGGAGGGGATGCTTGCCAATGCGCCTGCATCGGAGCGGGGTTACTTCAAGGTGCCCAAGATCATCGAATAGGATTTGCGAGCGAAAGACCGATGGCATCGTCGTCCGACCTGAACCGGCTTACCATCTCGGAGGCGGCCGAACGGCTTCGCCGCAGGGAAATCTCGGCGGTGGAGCTGACGCGCGCCTGTCTCGACCGAATCGCGGCGGTCGATTCGCGCCTCAACGCTTTTATCACCGTGACCGCGGATGAGGCGCTCGTGCAGGCGCGGACCGCGGACAAGAGGCTTGCGGGGGGCGATGCGCCCGCGATGTGCGGGATTCCGCTCGCGATCAAGGACATCTTCTGCACGCGGGGCGTGCGAACGACCTGCGCCTCGAAGATCCTGGAAAACTTCGTGCCGCCGTTCGATTCCACCGTCATCGCGAAGCTCCGCGAGGAAGGCGCCGTGTTCCTCGGCAAGACCAACATGGACGAGTTCGCGATGGGCTCGTCCACGGAGAATTCCGCCTTCGGCCCCACGATGAATCCCTACGATCTTGGCCGCGTCGCCGGCGGATCGTCGGGCGGCTCCGCGGCAGCGGTGGCGGCCGACGAGTGTCTCGCTTCGCTCGGGACGGACACAGGCGGTTCGATACGGGAGCCGGCATCGTTTTGCGGCGTGGTCGGAATAAAACCCACGTACAGCAGGGTGAGCAGGTACGGCGTTGTTGCATACGCCTCGTCGCTCGACCAGGTGGGTCCGTTCGCCAAGAGCGTGCGGGACGCGGCGATGGTGCTGCGGGCGGTGGCCGGGCAGGATCCGATGGATTCGACCTGCTCCGCGCGTCCGGTCCCGGACTACGTCGGCGCCCTTACGGGAGACGTCAGGGATCTGCATATCGGCGTGCCCAGGGAGTACTTCGTCGAAGGTATGCAGCCGGAGGTCGAGCAGGCGGTGCGCGCGGCGCTCAGGCATTACGAATCGATGGGTGCCAGGACGATCGAGATCTCGCTGCCGCATTCCTCGTACGCGATCGCCTGCTACTACATCGTGGCGACCGCCGAAGCGAGCGCCAATCTGGCGCGGTACGACGGGGTTCGCTACGGATTGCGCGCAAGCGCCGAGGACAATATCGCGCTTAACGAGCGCACGCGGGAGCAGGGATTCGGCGCCGAGGTGAAGCGCAGGATAATGCTCGGCACCTTCGCGCTCTCCGCGGGCTACTACGATGCCTACTATCTCAAGGCGATGAAGGTGCGGACGCTGATCCGGAGGGACTTCGAGCGGGCATTCGAGCAATGCGACGTTATCGTAACCCCGGTCGCGCCGACCACTGCCTTTCGATTGGGCGAGAAGATGTCGGATCCGCTGACGATGTACCTCTCCGACATCTTCACGATCTCGGTCAACCTTGCGGGGCTTCCGGGCCTTTCGGTGCCGTGCGGATATGACAGCGACGGACTGCCGATCGGGATGCAGATAATCGGACCGCAGTTCAGCGAGGAGACGGTGCTCCGCGCCGGGGACGCATTCGAACGATCGGGAGCGGTCGCATCGCGGCGGCCCGCCCTATAGACGGAAATCGGCGATGAATCGAGACGCATACGAGGCGGTGATCGGGCTCGAAGTCCACACCCATCTGCTTACCCGCTCGAAGCTGTTCTGCGGATGCTCGACGGAGTTCGGCAAGGGGCCCAACGAGAACGTGTGCCCGGTGTGCATGGGGATGCCGGGGGTTCTGCCGGTGCTCAACCGGCGGGCGGTGGAGCTGGCGGTCAGGACCGGAATCGCGGCGCACTGCGAGATCGCGCCGCGTTCAATCTTCGATCGAAAGAGCTACTTCTATCCGGATCTGCCGAAGAACTACCAAATCTCCCAGTATGAAACGCCAATCTGCAAGGGCGGATATATCGAACTGCCGGGCGACGGGAATCCGCGGCGCATCCGGCTCGTGAGAATCCATCTCGAAGAGGACGCCGGCAAGAACATCCACGAAGCCGACTCAAGCCTCGTCGATTTCAATCGCTCCGGAGTGCCGCTGGTGGAAATCGTCAGCGAACCTGACATCCGCTCCGCCGAAGAGGCGGGCGCGTACCTCCGCGAGCTTCGCAATATCCTGCGTTATATCGGCGCATCCGACGGCCGCATGGAGGAAGGAAGCTTCCGATGCGACGTCAACGTGTCGGTGCGCAGAAAAGGCTCGTCGGAGCTCGGCGTAAAGACGGAGATCAAGAACCTCAACTCGTTCCGGTTTGTGGAGAAGGCGATCGAGCACGAGGTCGCGCGGCAAATCGATCTGCTCGAATCCGGCGGCAAGGTGATGCAGGAGACGCATCTGTGGGATCCCATTCGCGAAGAGACGCGCCCGATGCGATCGAAGGAGTTCGCGAACGACTATCGCTATTTTCCCGAGCCCGACCTTCCGCCTCTCGTGGTGCCGCCCGAGATGGTCGAGGAAGTCGCGCGCACGATGCCGGAGCTGCCGGCGGCCAAGCGCGTCCGCTACGCGGACGACTACGGTCTCAACGACTATGAAGTCGGGGTTCTCACGGCCGAACGGGAGACGGCGGATTATTTCGAGGCGGTGCTGCCGGGACTCAACAATCCAAGGACCGCGGCGAACTGGGTGATGACCGAGGTGCTGAGGGCCGCGAACGAAAGCGGCAGGTCGATCGCCGAGGCCGCCCCGCCTGCTTCCGAGGTCGGCGCGCTGCTGCGGATGGTAGAGGAGTCGAAGATCAGCCTGAACGCCGCCAAGACGGCGTTCGCGGCGATGTGCAAATCGCGGAAGCCGGCGGCCGCCGTCGTCGAAGAAATGGGGCTCGCGCAGGTTTCGGATGAAAGCGCGATCGCCGCCGCCTGCGACAAGGTAATTGCCGCGGAGCCCGGCAAGGTCGCCCAATTTCGCGGCGGTCGCGACAAGCTGTTCGGATTCTTCGTCGGGCAGGTGATGAAGGCGATGGGTGGGAAGGCGAATCCGAAGGTCGTCAACGAAATTTTGAAGAAGAAGCTGGCCGGCTAAAGCCCAATCGTCAGCCCGCGACGGCCGGCAGGCGCAGCTTAATCACGGCGTTCGCCTCTTCGGCTATCTGTCTGACGATCTCTGCGGCGGGGCGTATCTCGCGCACGAGGCTTACCGATTCGCCCGCATAGAACGGCAGGCTCTCGATATCGCCCTCGATATAGTCGGCTGGGGGCGCGACCGTGTATTTGACGAGCGGGACTTCGAGCTCCTTCCCCTTCATCGTGGCGATTTCCACTCCCTCGCCGGGCCGCTTTCCGGATTCGGGGCGCCCGGCTCTTTCCCATTCCTCCACGAGCCTGGTTCTGAGCACGCGATGAGGCGCATCGGGCCATCCGATGTCAAAGAGGGTCGTATGCACGGTTTCTGAAGCGTGCGCTTCAAGCAGGCGCCGTTTGAAGATCGGATGAGCCGCGGCCTCCATTGAAGCGAGAAAGCGGGTGCCGAAGACCGCGCCGTCGGCTCCCAGGGCGAGGGCGGCGGCAAGACCGCGCCCGTCGGCGATTCCGCCGGCCGCCAGCATCGGCAGATCGCCGATCGCATCGCGAACCTCGGGAATCAGCGCCATCGTGGTGACGCAGCCGCGCACGTGGCCACCGGCTTCGAATCCCTGCGCGATGATGGCATCGGCGCCGGCGCGCTTCGCCGCAAGGGCCTCGTCGGCCGAGCCGCATTGCCAGATGATCCGGCGGATGCCGGCGGCGCGGGCCCTGGGGATTAGCTCGGACGGGTCGCCCCAAAAGAGGGTGACGGCATCGACAGGTTCCGAGGCGAGCAGTTTGAGGGTGCCTTCACGCAGGAACGGCACGAGCAGGTTCACGCAGATCGGCTTTTGCGTCATCCTGCGTGCCGCCGAGATCTCCGAGAGCATCGCCTCGTGCGAGAAGGCGGCCAGGCCGATCGTGCCCATCCCACCGGCCTCGCTGACGGCGGCGGCAAGCGGGGCGAGCGCCACGGCGCCCATCCCTGCATTGAAGATCGGCAGCTCGATACCGAACAGTTCGCATATTCGCGTGCGCATCTAAGGGCTTTCCTCCGCGTAGTCCCACGAGATGATGCGATCGGGCTTGAGGCGAACGATCACAAGCGGCTCGCCCTTGAGGGATTTTGCGTACGCCTCGCCGTTTCTCTTGCCCAGGTACGCGATCGCCATGCGGCGCAGGCGGCTGTCGTCGGTTCCTTCGGTCATCTCGACCTTGCCCTTCAGGACCACGCTTTTGTAGGGCGGTTTTTTGGTATCGACCACGAGGGTGACCCGAGGATCGTGCCGGAGGCACTTATACTTGAAGGCTTCGGGGCCGGTGTGAAAGACGACCTCGCCCGCACGGTACTCGTACCATGTGGGAACGGCGTGGGGCGCGCCGTCGGGCGCGGTGACGGCCACGACGGCAACATTCGGTTCACGAAGGAATTTCTCGATGGCGGATTTCTTCATCGGCATATGCGGCAATCTCTATGTGGCGGCCGGTTTGGCGAAGCCGTTTTGCTAGCGGCCCTGAAACTGCGGCTTGCGTTTTTCCTTGAACGCACGAAGGCCCTCTTTCACGTCCTCGGAGGGGTTGGTGATCATCACGTTGAGCGCCGCATCCTCGAGCGCATTGAGCAGCGTCATCTCCTGCTGCTTGTACATCATCCGCTTCGCGGCGCGGATGGCGAGCGGAGGACCCTCGGCGAGCCGCCGCGCGAGTTCATCCACGCGTTCGTAGAGCCTGGCGTGCGGCACCACCTCGGTGACGAGGCCGAGTTCCAGGGCGGTTTTGGCGTCGTAGACTTCCGACAAGAGGGTCATCTTGAGCGCCCGGTCGAGGCCCATCACGCGGGGAAAGAAGTACGCGCCGCCTTCATCGCAGAGCAGCCCGAACTTCAGCGCCGTGTCGCCGAGCCGCGCCTCGTCGGAGGCGATCCGGATGTCGCAGCAGAGGGCGAGGGTGAGCCCACCCGCGACCGCGGCGCCGTTGATCGCGGCGATCACGGGCTTGTCGAAGCGATTGAGCGAAAGGACCAGTTGATGGAATCCCTCGCGCATTTCGAGCAGATGGCCCATCGGATGGCCGTGGAAGCGCGAGCGGGCATCGGGGGCGCCGCTGATATCTCCGCCGGCGCAGAAAGCGCGCCCGCTGCCAGTGATGATCAGGACGCGAACGTCGTCATCCTGGCGGGCCAAGTCCACGGCCGCAACCAGCTCCCTGACCATCGGCTCGCTGTAACCGTTCATCCGCTCGGGCCGGTTGATGGTGATCCTGGCTATATGGTCGCGCGACTCATAGATGATCGTGCTGAAATCCATCGTGCTCACCTCGTGCGAAAAGCCGCGGTTCTCGCCGAGCGCGGCGACTTTCTATCGTCCCTTGAAGACAGGTTCGCGCTTTTCGAGGAATGCCTTCACGGCTTCGCGATGGTCCTCGGTGCGCCCGGTCATCGTCTGGCCCCACGCCTCGCGATCGAGAAGCTCGGAGAACTCGTGGGTGATGGCGAGGTTGAGGTTGGCCTTCATGTAGGTGTAGGCGACGGTCGGGCCGTTGGCGATTCGCCGGGCGATCGCATGAACCTCGTCGCGAAACGACTCGGCCGGGAAGACGCGATTGACGAGTCCGATTCGAAGCGCTTCGGCCGCATCGATCATGTCGGGCAAGAAATAGAGTTCGCGGGCCTTTGCGGAGCCGACCAGCCGCGTGAGCGTCCATGTGCCGCCGTAGTCGCCCGAGAATCCGACGCGCGCGAAGGCGGTCCCCAGCCGCGCATTGTCGGCGGCGAGTCGAAGGTCCGCCGCCATCGCAAGCGACAGTCCCGCGCCCGCGGCGGGTCCGTTGACGGCGGCGATCGTCACCTTGGGCATCTCATGCAGGAGGCGCGATGCTTCCTCTCCGCGCCGAAGTCCGGCGACGCGTTCCTCGATCCTGGTTTCCGAAGCGCCCGCGGACTCGTTGCGCTCGCGCATCGCGGACACGTCGCCGCCGGCGCAGAAGCCGCGGCCCGCGCCGGTCAGAACCACGGCGCCGATGGCGGGATCGCTCGCCGCTCTGGACAGGTTTTCGAGCAGTCCCGAGACCATCTCAGGGCTGAGGGCATTCAACTTGTCCGGCCGGTTCATCGTCAGATAGAGAACGCGGTCGCGAACTTCGGTCAGAAGATGATCGTTCGGCATTGTGGCCTCTCCGGATGGTGCGATTTCAATCCCGTACTACTTCACCATCGCGATCCTGTCGAGGGCGTCCGCGACAGCCTGCGTGCCGTCGAGATCGTGCCCCATCGCTGCCGCCGTGTTGAACATCGAGATCATCGTGGCAAGTCCGGGCAGCGCGAGGCCCGAATCGCGCGCGGCTTCGGCCACGAGGCGGAGATCCTTGCGGAGGAGTTTGATGAAGAAGCCGGGGCGCCAGTCGCGCGCGATTATCTTCGGACCGAGGTTGCTTAGCTGCCATGACGATGCGGCGCCGGCGCCTATCGCTTCCAGTACGCGCGCGGGATCGAGTCCGCCGGCGGATGCGAGCTTGAGCGCCTCGGCGGCGCCCTCCAGTGCGAGGGCAACGGCGATCTGATTGCACATCTTGGTCATCTGCCCCGCGCCCGCGGGTCCCATGTGCGTGATCCTGGCGCCCAGGTGCTCGAGAATCGGGCGCGCGCGCTCGAAGACTTCGGTCTCGCCGCCGACCATGATCGTCAATTTCCCTTCTATCGCTCCGGGCTCTCCACCCGAAACCGGCGCATCGAGATAGGCTACTCCCTTGGCGGCAAGCCGGGCCGCCGTGGCGCGCTCGGAGGCGGGGGCGATGGTGCTCATGTCGACTACCAACTGGCCGGGCTTAAGCGCGGGCTCGATCGCATCGATCACCGTTTCGACGTCGGGCGTATCGGACACCATGATGAAGACGGCGTCGGTTCCGGCCGCGGTTCGGGAAGGGTCGGCGCCGATGATGGCGCCGTCATCCTTGAGGCGCGCGGCCTTTTCGGGCGATCGATTGAAGACGCGGACGCGATGTCCGGCCGCGAGCAGCCGCCGGACCATCGGCGCCCCCATGATTCCGGTTCCGATCCATGCAATCTCCATCGGCCGATGCTCCTTGAATGGATGGAGCCGAGAGTAGTCGGCGCGAGCGATCGATTACAGCGGAGCGACGCGTTTTGCGCGCCATGAGAAGCCGGACGGCGACGTGGCGCTGATGAATGCGAGCGGCGCCCACAGCGTGAACAGCAGACCCAGGAGCGGACGATGCCACATCCAGAACATGCCGTAGCCGACATATGCCGCCGCCAGCGCCGCGTGCAGCGCAACGCGCGGCTCGCCCAGCCTGTCCTCGAGCCGCGGGAACATCCGGGACACAACCACAGCCTGCCCCAGGCAATGCCATGTCCCGTAAAAGCGGCATCGACGGCATACGCTCACGCTCGACTCGAACCATAAGGCGGCCAGAAGCAGCAATCCCAACACCAGGTAGGACGCGCCGTGCGCGGCCGCAATCGACAGAAACAGGACCGTGAACAGGACGAGTCCGACAATCCCCAGCATCCTGAAGGAGGTCCGGGTCTGAAGCACATAGAAGAACGGTTCAAGGGGACCAGGATTCGGCCGCATCGCGAATATTCTCTCTCGGCGGCCTAATGTACTCATCGCGCCGACGCGCGCAAGACAGCCAATCGTCCGCAGCTGGGCCAGGCCCGCGCGGCTATTGCTGCCCGACCCAGTCGGCGGAAGCCGTCTCGCGCCATCGTGCGCGGATACGCTGATAGTCGCGGTCGGGCAGCGGTCCGGCCGATGCGAACGCCGCGTTCTGCTGCCATCGTCCCGGCCGACTCGTCCCGACTATCGCGCAATGAACCCCCGCGGTGCTGAGCGTGAAGCGCAGCGCGGTCTCCACGGCGGCAGGCGCATCGCGGTCGAGAAACGGATAAGCGAGCTTGCGCAGGCGTTCCCGGTAGGGGCGCGAATACCAATCGCTTGCGTTGGCCTTGAGCCACGCCGCGTTGGCGATCGGACGCTTGGCGATGACCCCGAGGTTGCGCTCCTTCGCCTTGGGAATAACCAGGTCGATCGCCTGCTGATCGGCGATGCTCACCGAAATTTGGAGCGTATCAAACAAGCCCGACTCAACCGCGTAAAGCGCGTCCTGCCCGTCGCCGCTGTAGCCGATAAAGCGGATTTTGCCCGCATCGCGCGCCCTGCTCAGCACCTCGATCACGGCTCCGTCGCGCAGTACGTCGCGCGAGCAGCTATGAAGCTGCATCACATCGATGTGGTCGGTTCTGAGCCGTTTAAGGCTGCGATCGATGCTCTTCGCGACCATAGCGGGATCCCAGTCAGCGCCGGGCAAGCCCGCCGCGTGCCCGCATTTGGTCATCAGGAAGAACTCCCCTCGGCGGCCGGAGACGGCGCGACCGATCTGTTCTTCTCCGTCGCCGTAGCATGCGGCCGTATCGATCAGATTGAGACCGTCATCAAGAGCGGAGTTGAGGATTTTTGCGACCTCGGCGGGAGACATGCCGGCGTATCCGGTTTCGGATCCTCCGAACCCCAGGATGCCGACTTCCATCCCGGTTCGCCCAAGCATTCTCCGCTCGATGTTCACGGAGGAGATGGTACGTGATGAGAGAGAAGCGGCGCCAGAGCCGATGATCGCACCGGTCGATCATCGACTCCGGTCGCCGCTTCGCAAGTGCCCTGGACACAACTTACTTGAGCGACTGCTCCTGGCTCTTCACCTCGGACTGCGCGGTGTCCGACGCGAAGTTGGCGGTGCCGGTAATGTTGGTCAGGTCCTGCTCCAGTTTGGGCGGCTTTCGGAGATCTTTGCTGATCGCGTTCACCCTGGACTGAGGAGACTTGGAGGCGGCGGCATCATCCAGCGCGGGCATCACGTGCTGGGCGATATACGCCTGCTGTTCCTGCACCACGAGGCCTCCGAGAACCGATGCGACGAAGAGATTGCTGTTCACGGTTTTCTCCACGCCGGCCGCACTCGGCACCGCGGGCAAGTCCGGCAAACTCTTCGAGAGCGAAGGCGATGACGGCGGCAAGGCGTCATCAAACGACGGAGCCGGCGAATCCAGAGAGGCGGTGTTCACGTCGAGCGAGCGGCTGACACGCTGTCCGGCGGCATTCGCATTGACCCTGGCTCTGACGTCGACCCCCGGTGCTCCGGATTTCGATCCGGCAAGCGCGGGCATCTGAGGTGCAGCGGGAATCGGCAATCCCGCCATGTCGGGATCGAATGCGGGAATCGACGCCCATGCTTTCGACGCGGTCGCGTTGCCGAAGGGATTGCGGCCGGAGGCGGCGGACAATCCGGATGGGCCATCCGCCGCGCCGATCGGCAGATGGCCGAGCGAAGCGCCGCCCAGGTTTGACGCGACGCCGCCCACGGCCGGGACGGCCCCGACGGCGCCCATCACGGAACTTACGCCGCCGACCGGAACCGCGACGCTGATTCCGCCGACTGAAATTCCTCCCAGTCCGGCGGCAAGTGCCGGCGGCGAAGCTCCGAACACCACTGCAACGGTCAGAGCAATGCGAGACATGAATTGACGGTTATGCATTGATTGTCACCTCGCCTGGGCCTGTGCGATAGGCCTGGAATGTCTTGTCTGGGAAAATCTTCTTCTCAGTGCGCAATGACGCTCAAGCAAAAGATGCAAACCGCGATCAATGAATATTTCACTTTCACATCGCAATTCGGCGCATACATCTGAATATACATAACGCGAAGATTCCTACTTCGTTCTTGCGCGGTATTTGACGGCCTGACGGACCCGGCGGACCGTCGTTCAACGTTCGCGATCGCTCTCACACCGATCGCGGAGCATTTTTGCTTGAAGAGGCACCCTCCGGATTCGATACTTCGAAGTATGAACCGTACCGCGAAGTCCGGGACAGATGAGACGGCGGGATCAGTACGTGATCGCAGGGCGCAGCGCACGCGGTCGGAGATCATTCGGGCCGGGCTGAAAGTTTTCGCGGCCAAGGGTTTCGCCGCGGCCACAATGGACGACATCGCGCTCGAACTCGACGCCACCAAGGGCTTGCTCTACTACCACTTCAAGACCAAGCACGACCTCCTCCGCGCGATACTGAATCAAAGCCCCCTGATCCCGGCGCTGGAGAACGGCCTGCAGACGGCGCTCGATCTGCCGCTGGAACAGGCTCTTCGTCTCGCGATCCACGGGTCGCTCACGCTCCTGGAGGCGAATAGCGACTTCGTGAGATTCCTCCATGTACAGGCGCTGCTGTCGCAGGAGGAAGCCGGCATCGTCTATCACGAGGTCCTCGACCGCCTTCGCGAACGCATCGAGCAGGGAATCGAGCATCGCAAGGCGCGCGGCGAGCTGCGCTCCGATATCAACTCGGGCCACTGGGCGCGGATGCTGATGAGCCTGGTGACGTCGTATTTCCTCGAGCGGCAGGTGTTCGGGACGAAACGGGACGACGATTCCGGGTATCTCGAGCACCTGGTTGCGACGGCTGTGAATGCGCTTGCGACGCCGCCCGCCCCGGGGAATCCGGGAAGGTGAGTGAAGATGCGCACCGACGAGATCAATCCGGCCTACCTCGATCGAATCATCGCCTCTGCTCGTCATCGATCGTTCGATCCCTACGAGGAAATCGACTGGGAAGTCCCGTTCGACCTCTCGCGCTTTTATCTGCCGCAGGAGCTGGTATCGCTCTACGGCACCGCGATGTGGACGGCGATGACGCGCGAGGAGCGGGTGCGGCTGTCGTTGCACGAGGCGGCAAGCACGCTCGCTGCGGGAATATGGTTCGAAAACCTGCTGTGTTTCAAGCTGACGGACTACCTTGGCGCGATGAGCCCGCACGACTCCCATTTCTACTGGATGCAGATCGAAGTCGCGGACGAATGCCGTCATTCGATGATGTTCGCGGAGATCATCCGGCGGGCCGGGGTGCCGTGGTATCGGCCTCGTTACGGCGCGCTGTTCGCCTTCTTCACCAAGCATCTCAGTCCGCGAATCTCCGTGATCCTCGGGACCCTGATCGCGGAAGCGGTCACCGACTATCTGAACCGCAGGATCCTGGAGGACCCGAAGTGCCATCCGGCGATGAGGGAGCTGTCGCGAATCCACATGATCGAGGAAGCGCGCCATCTCGGCTACGCGCGCGAGTGGCTCAAGGCCAACTGGCCGGTGATGGGCGGGATGCGGCGCGAGCTGGCGCGCTACGATGCGCTGGTGTCGGCGGCGGTGATGGCCTCGATGCTGGTACATCCGGACGTCTACTGCAACTGCGGGCTTCCGCGCGATGCGCGCGCGATCGCGAGAAAGAACCCGCACGCGGCCAAGGTCATCCGCGAGGCATCCGCCGATGCGATCCGCTTCCTGACCCGGCTCGGTGTGATTAATCCGCGGCTGGAGGCGGGATGGCGGGCCGCGGGACTTATTGCCTGATGGAGGCAGGAAAAGATCGGCGGTGAAAGTCCGGCTTTTGACCTGAGCCGGTTCAGCCCCGGCCTATCCTCTGGTCCGCGCTGACCCCTATCCCTGGTGAGAATCGCGATCGAGGAAACGGTCCGGCGATTCCCTGCATTGGACCTGTGCAGGTCGGTCGAATGTCGGGAAAGGACGCGGGAAAAGAAAAGGCCGGACGTTTTGCGCGTCCGGCCTTTCGTCTGTTTCCTTTTCGCCGCGGTCTCGGGCTATGCCGCCATCTTCGAGCTCGCTCCTTCGGTGACGTCGGCGATCGAGCCGCGCTTGGAGAACGCGACGGCGATGCCAAGCAGGACGATCGAAAGCACCACCACCAGCACGCGCGTGGCGGTAACTTCGTTGAGCGAAGTGGTGCAGAACGGCGCCGCGAGGATTCCTACCAGGTTCATGACCTTGATCATCGGGTTGAGCGCCGGACCCGCGGTGTCCTTGAAGGGATCGCCTACGGTGTCGCCGACGACCGCAGCCTTGTGGATATCGGTGCCTTTGCCGCCGAGGAAGCCGTCCTCGATTTTCTTCTTGGCGTTGTCCCAGTTGGCACCGGCGTTGGACATGAACACCGCAAGGAGCTGGCCGGTCAGGATCGCGCCGCCGAGAAAGCCGCCGAGCGCGCCCGCATCGAGACCGAACCCGACCAGCAGAGGGGCGAAGACCGCGAGAATTCCCGGACCGAGCAGTTCCTTCTGCGCGGTCGCCGTGACGATATCCACGCATCGGCCGTAGTCCGGCTTCTCCTTGCCTTCCATGATACCCGGATGCTCGCGGAGCTGGCGGCGCACCTCGAAGACGACCTGGTAGGCCGCGCGGCTGACCGCCTTGATCGCGAACGCGCTGAACAGGAACGGCACCGCGCCGCCGATCATCAGGCCGACGAATACCGTGGGCATATTTACCTGGACGCCGAGCGCGCCGAGATGCGCCTCGTCGATGAAGGATCGGAACAGCGATACCGCCGCGATGACCGCGGTGGCGATTGCCAGGCCCTTGGTCAGCGCCTTGGTGGTGTTGCCGATCGCGTCCATCCAGGAGAGCGTGCGCGACGCTTCCTCCTGATGCACACCGCCCATTTCGAAGATTCCGTGGGCGTTGTCGGTGATCGGACCGTAGGTGTCCATCGCGAGGATGAAGCCGGTCGTGGTCAGCAGTCCGAGGCCGGTCAGAGCGATTCCATAGAACTGGAGCGCGAGAGATTCGCGGAACAGCACCATCGCACCCACGATCGCGAGCGCAATCACGACCAGCGCCCACACCGACGATTCGAGTCCCTCGGCGAGGCCCGAAAGGATCAGCGTGGCCGGGCCGGTGCGCGCCGAAGTCGCGGTCTCGGTGGTGGGGCCTTTCTCGGGATGCGTGAAGTAGTTGGTCAGCCACAGGGTGACGACCGCGAGCACGATGCCGAGAGTCGCGCAGCATGCGAAGCGCCAATCGATCGCTCCGGTGCGCGGGTCGTGCATGTAGAGGCCGTTGACGACGAAGAAGCCCAGAATCGAGGCGGCCGCCGAAACCATATAGCCGTTGTTGATGGGACGCATCGGGTCGCGCATCGTCGACCCCGCCGGCACCTTCACCGCCATGATTCCGAGGATCGACGAGAAGACACCCACCCCGCGCAGGATCAGCGCGAACAGGATCAACTTCATCGCGAACATCCCGGCCGCCGCGCCGTATGCCGCCTTGAAATCGGGCTCGCTTACGGCGTACGCGGCAAGGATGATCGCCGCGACCAGGGTGACTTCATAGGATTCGAACACGTCGGCGGCCATCCCGGCGCAATCGCCGACGTTGTCGCCGACGTTGTCCGCGATCGTGGCGGCATTGCGGGGATCGTCCTCGGGAAGATCACTCTCGACCTTGCCGACAAGGTCGCCGCCGACGTCAGCGGCCTTGGTGTAGATGCCGCCGCCGATGCGCATGAAGAGCGCGGCCAGCGAGCCGCCGAATCCGAACCCGACCAGCACCTTCATCGCATCCTGCTGGTAGACGAGGAAGATGATGGTGGCGCCAACGAGGCCCAGTCCGACCGTGAACATTCCGGAGACCCCGCCCGCCTTGAAGGCGAGTTCCATCGCATCCTTGAAGGAGGTCAGGGCGGCGTTGGCGCTGCGAACGTTGCCTTTGACGGCAAGCCACATCCCGACGAAACCGGCGCCATAGGACGCCGACACGCCCATCAGAAAAGCGATCGCGATGCCGAGCGACAGCCACAGGTCGTGGTAGACGCTGCGATACATGAAGAAGAGGGCGATAAAGATTGCGATGACGAAGAAGATCATGGTGCCGATCTGGCGGCGCAGATACGCCATCGCGCCCTGCTCCACCGCATCGGCCACATCGGTCATCGACTTGGGACCCGGGGCGGCGCGCAGGACGGTGCGGACCAGAAGCAGGCCATAGCCCAGGCCCACGACGGCGGAAATCAGGACGAGCCAGAGGATCATTACCTGCCCGCTGGAGAGCGCCGGCAGAACAATATTGGCTTCACTCATCTCTAATCAGATCTCCTGAAATGGACGATTGACCGGAACCCGGACCTCCCCCCGCGGCCGCAGGCACGGCGGGTCCCGGTTCCACAGCATATCTGGCGCAGTCTAAGTTTTCTGGACGGTGAAGTCTAGTAATTTGGCGGCAGTCGGCGGGAGCGCACGGGCGCGGCAATCGTGCAAATGAGCGGTTCTTCAAGCAATCTCGCGCATTTTTCTTCGGGAACCTTCTTGCTCCGCTTCTTGAGGGTCTGATACGTTCGCTTCTCCGGGCACCACCCGAGAGCGTCAGTTGTATCCCGTCCCCATCGTCTAGCTCGGCCTAGGACACCGGCCTTTCACGTCGGTAACACGGGTTCAAATCCCGTTGGGGACGCCAACCACAGTTCCACGCAAGAAATCCGCAGTTTCGGCTCGGCGCGATTTCTCTGCAAGTGCTTCGGGGCAGCGTCCGGTGCTTCGGCGATTTCCCTTTGGTCGCCCCTCTGTCAGGGAAGCGGGCAGTCGAACGCGAAGTCCAAGGCGTACTGAAGCTGGCCGTCGTCGGTAAAGCGCGCGGAAATCAGGTTGCAGCATCCGCAGGGCATCGCGGCTTTCAACGCGTCCAACTACGGCGAACCGATTTGATATCGAGCTGCCGTGGAGCAGGTCACGGCTGTCCCCTGCTCGCCCGCGTCCGCCGCGCCACACTGGCGGGTCAAGTTGGACAGGTTCTGACGGGTCTCGGTGGATGTTCCGGCGAGCCTTCTACATTGTCACCACCCGTCAACATTTGTCGCCCGGCAGCGCCACGGTCAGGAGCGCCGGGAACCGCCGCCGTCTGCTGCATCCTGGATCATTTGAATTGTCGGGTCGGATTTTCCTCAAGTAAGATCGCGCATCGACCTCGCCGTAGGTTGAAGTCTTCAAAGAATGGAAATGCGGTTGAAGAGTGGCGTAGCCTTGTTTCTTTCCATGGTCCTCGCGCTGTTGTCTCGCACGACGGCGGGAGCGCAGCCTTATATGGGCGGGCCGGGAGCGAAGCTGGAAATTCCCGCGGGGCGGATCCTCCATGGATGGGGTCGGTTTTCAATCGCGTGGGACAAGGGCGCCCGCGACGGCGGCGGTGACGAGGCCGACCTCGCCGCGTATGAGCGATCGATGGAGCCCTGTGCGCCGGCTGTCCTCTCCTTCTACACCGGTCTCGATTCCTCGCTGATGGCCGATTTCGCGGAGCGGTACAAGGCGCTTGCCGCCCGCCGCGGCCCATTCGTCGCGCAGATTGCTGTCGGCTTCCAGAGCCATCAGCAAGACACCTCGCAGGGGATGCGCGATCCCCAGATCGTGATGATGATGGATACGATTCGCGAGGCTGGGAAGCCCGCGCTGCTGCGAATCGGATACGACTTCAACGGCCCCGCCGCTTACGACCCGAGCCCGTTCATCCAGTCGTTCCGCCGCATCGTCGATCGGATGCGCGAGGCGCGGCTCGACCGCGTGGCGACGGTCTGGAACGCGACCGCATCGGGCCTCGACGGGCAGAACTTCATGCGATGGTACCCGGGCGACGATGTGGTCGATTGGTGGGGAATCGATCTGTTCGATATCGCGGATTTCGACAGCAGACCGGTCGCGGAGTTTCTCGCCAAGGCTCGCTCGCATCGAAAGCCGGTGATAATCTGCGAAGCCTCGCCCGTGTTTCGGACCCCATCTGCGGGACGCCTGAGAGCCCCTCAATCAGCCGCCGAGGCAAACCGATGGTACGAAAAGCTCGCGGCTCTCCTTGGAGCGCACCAGGAGATCCAAGCGGTCGCGTTGTTCTCCGTCGATTGGCGGCGCGATCGCGAGACTTCGCAGGGGACGGGATGGCCCGATGCGCGGATCGCGCGATGGCCGTCGGCGGTCGCGATTTGGAAGAAGGCGATGTGCGACAGGCGGACGATCAACGCAGGTGACCTGCACGCCGCCCTACACGTTCCCTAGATGCGCCCGCGCTGCCTGCCTAGGCGGTGGCGCGTTGGACAGGAGTCACTCCGGCAATAGTCTCGCCGGCCAGGATGGCTTCCTTTCGCGTCTCGGTGAAGGACAGGAGCTTTTGCATGTAGTCGAACCGCATGTAGTCGCGGCCCGCCGCCGAAAGCTTGTCGAACCAGTCGTCCTCGCCGAGCATCTCGGCGAGCCGCGGCGAATTGCGATACAGCATCTGGACGTCGATCTTCTTCGGTTCGAGGCTGCGCAGGATGCCGCGGTTGAAGTGCGCGTGCAGGGTCACGCGATCACCCGGCTCGGTCCGATCCCCCTGCCAGTGCCACACCCCGTGGGTGAAGAACACCACCGACCCCTTCGGCATCTCCATCGGGACTCCGTCCTCGCGCGCCTCTCCCCGGCGGGGAGGACGGCGGAACTTGTGGCTTCCGGGAACAATCCACGTCGGCCCGGATTCGACGCGCCAATCCTCCAACGCCCACACACCGACGCCGGTCATCGCGAACTCGGGGTAGGGCTCGGGCACGTGGGCGTAGTCGGTGTGGATCGGGATGACGCCGGGGCCGGGGCCTTTCCTGATGCAACTGAACGATGCGATCACGGCGCCGCGCCCCAACGACGCATCGACCAGCGTCATCATCAGGGGATTCTGGATGAGCTGTTCGAATTCGCGTCCGTGATAGAGCATCCAGTTCATCGAGAAGGTCTGATGAGGCAGCAGGGCGCGCAGAGTTGCGCTGCGGACCTCGTCGGCGAACTCGGGCGAGATCGCCCGTTCGATAATCGTGTACCCCTTCTCCTCCATCTCGCGGATATTGCCGATCAACCCCTGACGGGCGGCGCGGTGGGCAAGGTCGGGATTCTCGATGGTCCTGCGTCCCAGGTGATCGTGGAGCAGGGCGAGAACCTCGTTGGCGGCATCGCTCCGAAGCGCGCCTCTTATCCGCAGCGCGTCCTTGCCGAACATCGTGGCGACCTCGCGCGCCATCGCGGCCGCCGCTCCCGGCGCAAGCAGACCCACGAACTGCGCAGCGGTGAGGGCGGCCTGATAGTCGCCTTCGGCGACCATATCGGCGGAAGGATCGAACCCTCGCGCCACGACGAGCGAATCCCCGTCGAAGCGCGCGGTCCATTCGGCGACGTTGTTTTCGAGCTTCAGGTGAGGCGGAGCGTCGGTAAAGCGCTCGCTTATGGAAAAGCCCCGTGGCCCGAGCTGCTCCTTTCTCGCCTTGCACTGCGTTTCAAGGAACTTCCGCGCTTCATCGAGCCATTCGTCCGACAGGAACTCGCATCGCCCGGGCAACGTGAACATCCGGCGTTTCTCCTGATTCCAGGGGTCGTACGGGTTTCGTAGTCGAGACGGACCGATATCACAAGCCAATCGAACTGCGGACTGGCGCGCGCATCGCATGGTAGCATGGCAAACGTGCGCCGATTTGCCGCCATCGCCGCTATCGTCTCGTTCGCGCTCGCACTGCATCCGGCGACCGCAGGATGCGCAAGTTCGCCCCCTCCGTCCGAGTTCGCGGGGGTAAGCCTCGGAACGCCGCTCGGAGAGCTCAAGGAGCGTCATCCGGAGCTGTCGCGAAACCCGGACAGCGATCGGCAATTCCAGATCTATCAGGCCCTCGACTTCAGGGGTCTCCCCGTGAAGACCCCCGTCGCCTTCAGCATCTACAAGGGCCGCGTGGTCGGTGGCCAGATGATGCTCGACTCCCGAAGCGCGCGATACTGGTACGACACGATGGTTCAGCGGTACGGCGATCCGGACAGTTGCACGTACTGCGGCGACGCGGATCTCGTGAGCGCCTCATGGATGTGGGGCAACGGAATCAGGCTTCATATCGGCGGGGGGATGCTCACCCTGTTGACCGAAGAAGGCGCCTCGCAGCGGCGGGAATGGCAAGCGCGCGGCGATTCGCCGGAGCATGCCGACAGCGGAGACGAGACGAGCGACCTTGGGCAGGAACAACCCCATCCCGTCGTCGTTCACAGGAAAGCGCCGCCGCGAAAGAAGGTGGCCGCCGCCCCGGCCGCCCCCAATCGCAAACCCTCCGGATGGCGCGGGTACTACGAAGAAGCAAAGGATCGGCTCTCGCGATGGATCGGCTGGAGCAGATGAGACCCCGGCGCTGCGCGGATACGTTGGGACGGAACGCCGGACTCGCCCGACAGGCGATCGATCGCTAACCTAGGCGAAGCCTCCGAGGGGATCGGCGATGGCTTTGGGAGACGCTGCGGCACACGACCGCCTTCATCTCAAACTGGTTCCCTGCGCCGATGAGTTCTACCGATGCGCGATCGAACTGCTGCCTTTCGCCGCCGACGATCGGTTCGAGATACTCGACCTGGGCGCGGGAGCGGGCTTTTTGTCCGGAATGATCGCGAAGGCTTTCCCGAAGGCGCGGCTTACGCTCTTTGATCCCGCGCCCGAGATGCTGGCGATCGCGCGCCAACGGCTGAAATCGGCCGGCCGCAGGGTCAGGTTTCTGACCGCGGATCTGGCCGGCTCGGCGCCGTCGAAATCCTACGATGCGGTGGTCTCGGCGCTCGCGATCTATCATCTGCCCGACGGCGGCAAGCGCCACCTCTTCTCCGACATCTTCAAGTACCTCACCCCCGGAGGAGTTTTCGTCGATGCGGACCAGGTGGCGGGCGAGACGTCGGCGGTCGACGAGCGGGCGCGAAACCTGTGGGTCCGGCGCGCGCGCGACGCGAAGATTGCCGAGCACGAGCTTGCGGCGGCAATCGAGCGGATGAAGCACGATTTGCCGGCCACGGTCGGCCAGCATCTGGCGTGGATGCGCGAGGCGGGATTCGCGGATGTTTCCTGCGCCTACCGCAATCTGATTTTCGCCGTGTTCTCGGGCACGCGGCCGCGCGTTCAGTAAATCGAACGTATCGCAGTTCGGGTTGAGCGCGAACGAGTCCGTCGCGGCCCAAAGCCGCGCCATTCGGCGGGGCGGCTTAGGAAGTCGCCGCAGGCGATGCGGTCTGCTCGAGGCCCTCGTTAAGGGAATCCTTGAGCTGCTTGCCGGGTTTGAATTTGGCCGAACGGCTGGCGGAAATCTGGATCGCTTCCCCGGTTTTCGGGTTGCGCCCGGTGCGTGCCTGGCGGGAGGACACCGAGAAGGTTCCGAACCCGGAAATATTGACGCGTTCTCCCTGCTTGAGGGCGGCGATGATATCGTCGAGCAGGATGTTAATCGCGCGCTCGGCATCCGCCTTTGGAAGAGGAAGCTTGTTGGAAAGCGCTTCGATCAGTTCGGCCTTGGTCATGGCTCTGTACTATACGGCCCCCAGCCGTGCGTTAAGACGTCCCCCGCTTCGATCCAGCCGGGATCGCTAGTTTAAACGTTCACCCGGTTTGTGGCCAATCTCCTCCCGGACCCGCCTAGGAGAGATTCGGCGACACTCCCGTATCTTCTTCGTCGTCAGCCGCGATCGGCTGCTGCTTGTCGGTCTCGCGAAGGAAGTCGAGGTCCTTTCGAGCCGGCTTGGGCTTGAAGAACTCGTCGGGATCCTCCAGGACGAGCGCATGACGCAGGACATCGTCCACGTTCTCGACCTGCACCAACTGCACGTTCTTGAGAATCTGCGGAGCGATCTCGCTGATGTCCTTCGCGTTTTCCTTGGGGATGATGACGGTCTTGATGCCGCCGCGATGGGCCGCGAGGACCTTTTCCTTGAGCCCGCCGATCGGCAGGACGCGCCCGCGCAGGGTTATCTCTCCGGTCATCGCAAGGTCGTTGCGGACCGTTTTGCGGGTCAGCGCCGAGACCAGGGCCGTAGCCAGGGTGATTCCGGCCGAGGGCCCATCCTTGGGAATCGCGCCTTCGGGGATGTGAATATGGATATCGATCTTGTGATAGAAGCCCGGGTCCAGTCCCAGGATGTCGGCGCGGGAGCGCACGAATGACAACGCGGCCTGCGCGCTCTCCTGCATCACGTCTCCGAGTTGTCCGGTGATCGTGAGCTTGCCGCGTCCGGGAACGATCGTCACCTCGACGTTGAGCAGCTCGCCGCCCAGTTCGGTCCATGCGAGACCTGTGGCAACGCCGACCTGCGGCTCCGTCTCCGCCATCCCGTAGCGGAACTTCGGCGGACCGAGATATTTGCCGAGGCTGGATGCGGAGATCTTCACATGGGCGTTGCGGTCGGTCTTGACGACTTCGACCGCGACCTTGCGGCATATCGAAGCGATCTCGCGCTCGAGGTTCCGCACGCCCGCTTCGCGGGTGTAATGGCGGATTATGCCCAGGAGCGCCTTGTCGGAGAACTCGACGTTCTCAGGCTTCAGTCCGTTCGCCTCTTCCTGCTTCTTGATCAGATAGCGCTTGGCGATCTGGAGCTTCTCTGTCTCCGTGTAGCCCGGAATCCGGATCACTTCCATCCGGTCCTGCAACGGACGCGGGATGCGCTCGAGGGTGTTGGCGGTGGTGATGAACATCACCTTCGACAGGTCGTAGTCGCAATCGAGGTAGTGGTCGTTGAAGGTGTTGTTCTGCTCGGGATCGAGGACTTCGAGCAGCGCGGATGACGGGTCGCCCCGGAAATCGGTGGACATCTTGTCCACCTCGTCGAGCAGCATCACCGGGTTCGACGACCCGGCCTTGCGGATCGACTGGATCACCTTGCCGGGCAGTGCGCCGATGTAGGTGCGGCGATGGCCGCGGATCTCGGCTTCATCGCGCACGCCGCCCAGCGATACGCGGACGAACTTGCGGCCGGTCGCGCGCGCGACCGACTTGCCGAGCGAGGTCTTGCCGACGCCCGGAGGTCCCACCAGGCACAGGATCGGACCCTTCATCTGGCCGACCAGGGTTTCGACCGCGAGGTATTCGAGAATCCGCTGCTTTACCTTCTCAAGGCCGAAGTGGTCCTCTTCAAGGATGCGCTCGGCCTCCTTGATGTCGAGCTTGTCCTCGGTGTACTCGAACCAGGGAAGCGCGAGGAACCAGTCGAGGTAGTTGCGGACGACGGTCGCCTCGGCGGACATCGGCGACATCATCTTGAGTTTCTTGATCTCGCGCTCGCATTTCTCGCGGGCCTCCACCGGCATCTTCTTCTGGCGGAGTTTCTCCTCGAGTTCCTGGATCTCGTTTTTGAACTCGTCCTTTTCGCCGAGTTCCTTCTGGATCGCGCGCATCTGCTCGTTGAGGTAGTACTCCTTCTGGGTCTTCTCCATCTGCTTCTTGACCCGGGAGCGGATGCGTTTTTCGACCTCGAGGATTTCCAGCTCGGAGCGCATGTA
>Ga0070741_10005044_pt1 | contig 29979 bp, 25 predicted proteins | sample Coa_R1_4_FD_66440 | JGI IMG/M metagenome (GOLD analysis project Ga0070741, IMG submission 66440) | Surface soil microbial communities from Centralia Pennsylvania, which are recovering from an underground coalmine fire - Coalmine... | ecosystem: Environmental > Terrestrial > Soil > Unclassified ... | reverse complement strand
AAGGACGAGAAGGACGAGAAGGACGAGAAGGACGAGAAGGACGAAGGACGGAAGACGAAGGACGGAAGGACGGGAGCGCGAGGCGTGCAGGACGATGGCTTGCCGGCCGGTGCGGCGCTGGGGGATAGTGCCGGTCCTTCTTCTTCGATCGTTCGCCCGCTGATCCAGGCGCTGCTGGGCAGCTGGCTCAACGTGCTGCTGCTCTTCCTCCCGGTGGCGCTGGTGCTGGAATGGCTGCATGCCGGCGAGGTGCTGGTATTCGTGACCGCTGCCCTGGCGATAGTGCCGCTGGCGGCGCTGATCGGCAGGGCGACGGAGGAGCTCTCACACCACGCCGGACCCGGCATCGGCGGGCTGCTGAATGCGACGTTTGGCAACGGCGCGGAGCTGCTGATTGCCTCGTTTGCTGTGCTGGCCGGGCTGCCGGACGTGGTCAAAGCGTCGCTCTCCGGCTCGATCCTGGGCAACATCCTGCTGGTGCTCGGCGCGGCGGCCTTCGTCGGTGGCCTGGGCCGGGAGCGGCAGACATTCAGCGCTGCGGGGGCAAGCGCACGGACGCTGATGCTCTTCCTGGCCGTGGCCGGGCTGGTCATGCCAGCAGTGTTCGATCTCACGGTGCTCGGGAGCCTCACCGCCCATAGCCCGGTGCTCTTCGAGGAGAGCCAGCTCACGGCTGCCGTTCTGCTCTTGGTGTACATTGCCGGGCTGGTCTTTTCGCTGCGCACGCACGCGGCGGTCTTTTCCACTGCCGGTGAGACGTCCGCTGAAGCAGGCGCTGAGGCGGGCGCTGAGGCGGGCGCTGAGGGGGCCATTGCTCCGACGATGTCGGCCAGAGGCGCAGTGATCCTGCTGCTGGTGGCGACGGCGCTGACGGCGGTGGCGGCGGAGGTGCTTGTCGGCGCAGTGGAGGGCGCGGCGCACGCGCTGGGCATGACCGACCTCTTCGTCGGCTTCATCGTGGTGGCGGTGGTGGGGAATGCGGCCGAGCACTACTCGGCGATTGTGTTCGCGCGCAAGAACCAGATGCAGCTAGCGATCAACATCGCCAAGGATTCGAGCACCCAGATCGCGCTGTTCGTCTCGCCGTTGCTCGTGCTCTTCTCGGCCTTCGTCGGCAAGCCGATGGATCTCGTCTTTCATCCCTTCGAGATCTTCGGGCTCGCGCTGGCGGTGCTGACGGTGGCGTTCGCGTCGATCGATGGCGAGACGAACTGGTTCGAAGGAGTGCTGCTGCTGGCGCTCTATGCCATCGTGGCGATTGCCACCTACTTCGTGCCAGCCTGATGCCAGCCTGATGCCGGCCTGATGCCGGCCGGGGTGGGTGAGGAGAATGGCTCACCCAACTGGATCTGGAAGCGATGGTGGTCCAGGAGGTGGGTTGGTCGGGAGAATCAAGGGCGGACGCGGCGGCTGAGTGAAATCGAAGTCCTCCAGCAGGTTGCCGAGCTGCGGGAGAGCCTCGCGGACATCAGGGCGCGGGTCTGGGCGGCCATCGGTCCTGGGGTCAAGGCGCTCGCCACCGAGGAAATCGTCTTCGATGAACTTGACGTAGGCATCAAAGCTCAATACCTGGTGATCAATGTATCCCTTCTTGGCATAGGGGCTGATCACGAGACCGGGTACCCGCAGGCCGTAGCCATTTTCGTCGACACGTGGAGGCGGGACGTGATCATAGAAGCCGCCCCAGTCGTCCCAGGTAAGAAAGATGGCCGAGCTGCTCCAGTTGGGGCTTTGCATGATGGCGTTGATAAGCCCGGTGACGTAGGCCTGACCTTCGCTGATCAAGGCCGGGGGATGCTCGCTGGTGCGGCCATTAGGCACGATCCAGGAAACGGCCGGGAGCGTACCGGCCCTGGCATCCTGGTAAAAGTGGTCGAGGGTCTGGATATTGTGGAGCTGCTGGTTCTGGCGAACCGTCGTGAACCAGGGGAGGGGATTCCAGATGCCGGGAGTGCCGGCGCGCTGTGGCCGAGGCACGCACGTCATCTCATCATCCTCACAATCGGGCTGCGTGCCCTCGGCGACGTAGTATTTCCACGTGACATTGTGCTTGTGGAGCAGATAGGTAAGGTCGGTCCAGGCATAGTTGGGGCGCTGAACAGACTGGACAACGCCGGTTGCCGCCTGGCCGGCTTGGTTGGGCATGGCGCGCGGCGTCGGCTGCTGCCGGCGCGTTGCTTGGCCGGGCTGAGAGCGTGGCGTGGACTGCTGCTGGTGGCGAGTACGGGGTGAGGGTGGTGGCTGCCGTCGTGCAGAGGCAGCAGCGCGTCGAGCCTGGCGGCGAGCAAAGTCGGGGGGGCGATCGGGATTTTGGAGCTCGTTGCGGCAGCTCATGGGGTCATCGCGAATGGTGCATTTGGCCGACCACTCGGAGACCATGAAGAGGTGCTCGGGCAGGCTCCATGGGGCATTGGGCTCGAACATGTGATCCTGCAGCACGAACTCCTGTGCATAGCGCCAGTAGTTGGGGATCTCGCGGGCATCGTGCCAGCCCATTACATCTGGGCGCGCTTGGGCGCCGCCAGCCTGAACACACTGCGGATCGTTGGGGTCGCGGCAGGCTCGCCGCCTCCCCTGCTCCGCCTGCGCGATAAAGCCATCCATCTGCCCGCCGTTGATATCCGCGGTAGCATTCGCGGCGCCGTGCGGGCCGCCGTAGTTACGGTCGTTCGCATCGTGGTAGGGCTTGATGCACGCTCCCGCTTCGGGATCGGGAACGCACACAGCTGGCTCGCCGTCCTGCATTGGGATACCGTCGGCGCCGGGAAAGGTCCCAAAGTAGTGGTCGAACGAGCGGTTCTCCTGCATGATGATGATGACGTGCCGGATCTTGTGGATATCCGCCGCTGCATCAGCCGGCGCGTCTCTGCCGGAAGCAGTGGGGAAACCTGGAAATACGCAGCCGGCGACTACGCCTAAGAAGGCAGCCGCAGCGACGCAGCCTGGCGACGCCCAGTGAGCTCGTGTCCCGGCAGTAAGGAGCATGATGCGCGTGCCTCCCCTCTCATCAATGAGGCACGCATAGCTGCGCGGGATCGTTTCAAAATGCCGGCTGGCGGGGAAGGGGTGCCGGTGATGGGGGCGGGCAGTACCACCGCCGGCACCCCTTCCCCGCCAGTAGTCGGTAGCCAGTGGTCAGAAGTTGGCAGTCAGCCATCGGTAGCCAGGAGCTGGTAGGCAGCGCACTGGCAGCTGCCTACCGACCACTGACTACCGGCCCTCGCTCCAACGACTACCCAGCGACCTGCGACCACAGGGCGCCACGGTAGTCCACCCAGCCGCCCCCAAATTCCCACCGGATCTTGTACGTGATCTGGTCGTTCGTGAATACCTGCCCCGTATCCGGCCGATCCTGCAGCAGCAGCTCCGGCGTCTCCCGGCCACCCACAAACCCGATCTCGATCGTCTCCACCTGCTGCGGGTCGGTCACCAGGTACCAGTCCGTCGCATCCACAAACTGCGGCACGCTGATCACCTCCACCGCCCCCTGCAGCACGTTCTTGTCGTTGTTGTTGCTCCCAGGCACCAGCGCCGACTGCACCAGCGTCAGCGCCGTAAACAGCAGATCCGGCGGCACCAGCAGAAACCGCGGCCGAAGGCCCAGCCGCTTCCCAGCACTGTTCGTCTGCTTCAGCATCGTCAGCAGGCCCGTGCGCAGCCCCGCCGCATCCAGCGGCGCCGTAATCCGGTTCCCATGCGTCGCCTGCACCCCGTCATCGAACACCTTGTCCCCGTCGCTCATAAACGGGTTGCTCGTGAACAGCTGGTACACAAACTCGTTCATCGTCACGCCCGCCGCCACCGCCAGCTTCGTCGGAATGCGCCGGATCGCCCCCAGGTCATCGTTGATAATCGCCTCGCGCGTCACCACCACCGTATTGCCACGCTTCTGGGGCGTATAGCTCTCCTTCGCATCGTCCCAGGCCAGGTTGACGTACGCTGCCCCCTCCGCCACCGTGCTGAGCGACCCAAAGTCAAATAGCCGCACCCGATCCTGCGACTTAAAGTCGCGAATAGCCACCACCGTGCAGAAACGCCGCCAGTCCTGTGGCTGCCCCGCATAGTCGGCAATCAGCCGCTTGGTCATGCTGTTCAGCAGCGCCTGGTTCAGCACCGCCGTGGTGACCTCGTTCGCCTCACGCACGATCGACAGCTCCGGCTGCACCACCCCCGTCACCAGCGCATCGCCCGTGATCTGCGTATACGCCTCCCGCAGGCTCGTCCAGTGTGGTGCCACGATGCCGGCGCGGCGCAGCAGCGCCACCTCCGGGTCATCATCCGACTCCCGAAGGCCAAAGAGGCGGTCGAGTGCTACCTGCACCGCTGCCCGGCCGCGGGTGACGGCGTCGATGCCGGCATCAACGCGCGGCGCACCGTAGCCACGCACCAGGCCGGCCCCGCCCGGCCCGCTTTGTCGGGAGTCCGTGGCCAGCTGGCGGTGATCAGCCTGCTGACTCCTTTCCACGGGCCACCCCACGGGCCACTGGCCGCTCGTGGCATCCCGCAGGGCGGCAAGTGTCTCCACCTCAGCCTCGATTGCCGCCTCGAGCGCCCGCACGTAGGCATCGCTACTCTCCCACCGGCCTCCTGCCTGCTGCGCCGGGCCAAAGGGGTCCCAGGCGCGGCGCAGCTTCACCCGCACCGGCTCCGGCAAGGGCAGCGCTGCCAGACGTTCGCCAAGGAGGTGGGCGCATTCGAGCCGCACCTGCGCCTCGCGCACCCTGGCGAGCGCCTCGCTCACTTCGGTTGCCGGTTGCTGGTCGTCAGGAGCCAGCTCTCCGACCACTGACAATTGGTTCCCGACCACCGACTGCGGGCTGGCAGGCGCGGGCTGCGCCTCCGGCGCTCTCCAGTCTGAGCGCTGGTCGCCTCCATCTTCGCGAACTTCGCGAACACGCGCCAGGGGTTCAGCGGCCATTGCTGCGCCGGGCGGCATCTGTATCTGAGTAGTGGCCATCAGTTCCTGCTCCTTCATGTGGTGGTGTGGCTTGGCCATCAGTTCCTGCTCCTTCATGTGGTAGTGTGGCTTGGCCATCAGTTCCTGCTCCTTCAGCTGGTCGTCGGTTGCCGGCGAGCCGGCTACCGGCAACTGGCTACCGACAACGGCCACGAACCGGCCGCCCGCCGAGGCGCGGGTCACCACGTCGCAGCTCTTGAGCACGGCGACCGATTCGACGATCTGGACGGCTTGCTCCGGCGCCCTGTGTTCATGGGGAGCCGGAATGGGGCCATGGCGCACGCGGCAGAGCGCATCGATCGAAAGCCCAATCAGCTCCGGCCCGTCGGGGGCGAGCGAGGCCTCGACGAGATCCCAGAGCCAGCCAGCGCTCTCGAGGACACAAAGCGTTGCCTCCACCTGCGCTGGCGCCGCGCCGGCGGGCTCGCCCGGAACGACACGCGGATTGCGGAAATAGCCGACCAGATCGCGCACGGAACGGGCCGGCCGCTGCCGATCCTGCTCCGGGGTCGGATGGTCGGCGAAGCAGCGCAGCCCTTCGGCCGCCCGGGCGACGTCGTGCAGGGCAGCGAGCGTGAAGTACCGGCCGCTCTTGGCCAGCCCCTCGCGCAGCAGGATGGCCCGCACCCGCCGGCTGCCGCCTCCCACTCGGCATTCGGGGTTCGGTATTCGGCATTGGGCATGCGGGGTTGGGCATGCGGGCCCCCCGAACTCCGAACGCCGAACGCCGCATGCCGAATCATGCCCTTCCACGGTCCCACCGGCCTCGCAGACCGGTACCAGCACCTCTTCCGCATGCATCGCCCCGCTCCAGTCTGTTGTCGGTTATCGGTTCTCGCTTATCGGCCGCCAGTTGGCGGCTCTGTGACTACTGGCTACTGGCTGCTGACTCCTGGCTCCCGATAAAGCGCCACCAGAGGCGGCGGGCCTCATCGGCGGTGATCCAGCCCTGGCCAGAAGCAGTAGCGAGCGCGCCGGCAAAGGCCGCCGCTGCCGTGCCCAGCTCGCCAGAGCGCGTCTCGCCCAGCTCATCGAACTCGACGGTGAAGTGCCGATCGATGCGCGGTCCCAGCCGCCCGGCGCGCTGCTGCTCCTCCAGCACCCGCTGGAGGATGCGCTCGATGATGCTGCGCAGAAACTCCTGCCGGCGCTGGAAGCGCTTGATCGCTGGCAGCCCCATCTCCGCCGCCGTTGCCCGATTGGCGTTGCCGCCTTCGGAGAGGTAATGCTCTGGCACCCCGGCACCGGTAGCGATCATCAGGCGCAGCGCGCGTCCGTCCTCCTTGACGTCATCGGCGCCGATCTGCGGCTGCACCGCCCGCCACGTCTCCGCCTCGTTGTGGAACAGCACACTCCCCGGCTCCGGCGGCGCCGCCAGCTCCGCGCGCAGGCGCTCCAGCTGCGCCCGATCTGCCCCGGTCACGGTCACGTCGTAGAGGAAGGCTGCCTTATAGCGATTGATGCGCACGCGGTCGGCCAGCCACTCTTTGTAGCGGCGCAGCCACGGCAGCAGCGGCGCCAGGTCGCTCCGCCCACGCAGCGCATTGCTCACCTTGTTGATCGCCACGTGCAGCACCTCGTCGGCAGGAATCCATTCGCCCTCCATGCCAGCCCCAGCCACACCAGCGCCACCAGGCACCTGACCAGGCGAGCGGGGCGGCCGGTACAGATACCGCAGCGGGCGCTCGATGTCCTCCGGATCGGTCTCAATCGCCTCCACGTAGAGCGGATCCAGCTGCCGGAGCACCACCCGCCCCGTCAGCGGATCGACAAAGAAGCGCACAAACTGCTCGCCGAAGAGGGAGAGCTCGGTCTGGATGGCGTACACGCGCTGATCCATCCGGTTCTCCGGGTCGTGCCAGAAGCGGTCGATCGCCTGCTGGACGCGGGGCTCTCTGGCCACGGCGCGCACGCCGCCGCCGAGCACGAAATTGACCGACTGTTCGATCACCGCATACGCCAGCGGATTGGTGCAGTACGCTTCGTAGGCTTCCAGGAGCAGTCCGCGCCAATCGCCTGGAGCCAGGTCCCGCTCGGTGCCGCCCAGCGCGGAGCCTGGTGCCAGGGCCCAGGCGGAGCGCCAGCCGGCATCGTCTTCGGGCGCTGATTCGCGGGCCGGCGTGGGGCTGTCGGCGGTGCTGAGCACCCTGGGCTTGCGCCACCTCAGAGAGGTCCACCAGGCCATCGTGCGTGCTCCATGCGTGCTCCATGCGTGCTCCATGCGTGCTCGACGGGTGCGCGGGACGCTCTGGGCCGGTGTGGCTCTGAGGCCGGTGTGCAGCCCGTTCACAACGCCGAAGATGCGCGGGGCGGCCGGAAAGAGCACGCCGCCGGCATGCGGATCGCCGTACGCTCTTGGTGTGCGCCGCTGGCACGCGACTTGCGGAACCTGGAGAGAAACGCGGGTGGCCCAAGGGAAAGCGCGAAAGGGGAGTGGCATGAGTAGCAGGAACACACGCGAGACGCAGCGCGCCGACGCGGCCAATCCGGACTACCCTGGCAAGGGAACGATCAAATCCGACGACCAGGGGGTGGGGCCAGGCGGCATTGTGCCCAATCTGCGGGTGCTTTCGGTCGTTGCGATCTTCGATCGCGATGAGCAGGCCGAGGCCGCCATTGGTGCGCTCGAACGTCGCGGCTATAACCGTGCCGACATCTCGATGGTACGTCGCGGCCGGGGCACACCGCCGGAGCTGCCGGCCAATAGCACCGAAGCTGATAAAGGCGCGGTGGCTGGGGCCGGCGTCGGCGCGGTGATCGGGGGCGCGGTGGGTGTGGGGCTGCTGGCGCTGGCCGGTCTGGGGCCGGTGGTCATCGCGGGGCCGCTGCTGGCGGCGATCGGTGGGGCTGTGACCGGCGGCGCACTTGGCGCCCTTGCCGGCTCGCTGGCAGGCCTGGGCGTTCCCGACGAGCGCGCCAAGCACTACGAGCAGGCCGTGCGTGAGGGAGGCGTGCTCGTGGCGCTCCAGGCGGCCGATGCAGCCGAAGCCGATCGCGTGAGCAGCCTGCTGACGCAGCACGGTGCTCGCGACGTAGAGTGCTTCAAGCCGGCGTTGTAGAGCCGGCGCCTTCATGGTGCTCTTCCGGGGCAGCGAGTGAGGCGGCGGCGCAGGGGAAGCGCTTCAAGCCGGCGCTATCCGGTGCTATCGGGGCGGTGTTTCACGCTCCAGGCTCCTGCCGGGGAAGAATGGGCAGGTCTGGGGGAACGTCTTCGGGGAAGAGGGTGGCGGGGTTCATAAGGCCCTGGGGATCGAGCGCCTGCTTGATGCGGCGCATGGCATCCAGCGCGGGCCCGTGCTCGGCCGGCATGTAGCGCGCCCGCACCGCGCCCACCCCATGCTCGCCGGTAGTGGTGCCGCCGAGGCGCAGGGCGAGCCGGTGGATCTCATCGGCCACGAGCAGGACGCGCCGCACCTCGTCGGGATTACGCGCGTCGATGAGGTGGCCGGCGTGGAGACTCCCGCCGCCGATGTGGCCATAGGTGGCGATAGGGAGGTCGTACTTGGCGCTGATGGCCTGGATCTCGCGCAGCGCCTCCGGGATATGCGCGACCGGCACGCAGATATCCTCGCCGCAGTAGGCCCGATTCGACCCTGGCCGGAGCGCGCCGATGGCCGCGCCGACGACCGAGCGCGCCTCCCAGAGGGCGGCGATACGCGCCGGCTCGGCCGACCACTCCACGCCACGGGCCAGCGGCGTGACGATGCGCGTGATCTGCTCGGCGTCGTAGCGGACGCCCGGCGGGTTGCCATCCACCTCGAAGAGCAGCAGCGCCTCCACCTCCGGCAGGCCCGTGCCGGGGCGGTAGAGATTGACCGCACGGAGACAGCGCGCATCGAGAATCTCGATGGCTGAGGGCACGATGCCCGCAGCGTAGACGGCCTGGACGGCTTCGCCGGCCTGATCGAGCTCGTCGAAGAGCGCGAGCACGATCGCTCGTGCCGGCGGGATGGGCATGAGCTTGAGGCGCAGGCGGGTGATCACGCCAAGCGTGCCTTCGGCGCCGACGAAGAGCTTGGTGAGCTCCAGGCCGGCCGAGGATTGCCGGGCCCGCGAGCTGACGGAGCCGGTCTCGATCAGCGTGCCATCGGCGAGCACGACGCGCAGCCCCAGGACCCAGGCCCCGGTAGGGCCGTACTTGGCGGCACGCATGCCGTGCGCGTTGGTAGAGGCCATGCCGCCGACGGTGGCCATGCGGCTCGAGCCGGGGTCCGGGGGAAAGACAAGCCGGTGCGGCGCCAGGGCCTCGTTGAGCTGCGCGTGCACGACGCCGGGCTCGCAGATGGCCTGCATGTTCGGCACGTCGATCTCGAGTATGCGATTCATCGCATTGAGCGCGAGCACGATCCCGCCGCGCAGGGCGACGCAGCCGGCCGTCTGGCCGCTGGCTGCGCCGCGCGGTGTCAGGGGAAGGGTGTGCCTGGCGCAGTAGCGCACCAGCGCGACGACATCGTCTTCGCTTCCGGCGATCACCGCCAGGTTGGGAGGGTGGGGCGCGAGCTGGGTGAGGAACGACGCGTCGTGTGCGTACGCCTGCAGCTCCGCCGGCCCGGCGATGATGCGGCTGGCGGGCAGCAGGCGCCGGAGATCGGCGGCGATGGCAGGCCAGTCGTGCTCAGCACCACCGGCCGTGTGCTGAAGAGCAGGCTCCCGCGACTCGCCACCGAGGTCCAGCAGGCGCCAGTCGTGCTCAGCACCACCGGCGGCGTGCTGGAGGGCAGGGGTGCTGGGCTTGTGGTCGTGCTGGTTCACGCTCTTGTTGCCTCATCGAGCAGCTCGATGATATGCCGCACCTGGACGGGGCTGCCGCGCTCACGCAGGCCGCTCTGGAGCTGCAGCAGGCAGCCGGGATTGGCGGTGACGATGATGTCTGGCTGCGTAGCGAGCGCGCAGTCGAGCTTGCGCTGCTGGAGCTGCCGCGCCGTGTGCGGATGGGTGAGCATATAGATCCCGGCGCTGCCGCAGCAGAGGGTGCTCTCGCGCATCTCGCGGAGCACGAGCCCCGGAATGCGCTGCAGCAGCGCTCGTGGCTGCTGCGTGACGCGCTGGGCGTGGGCCAGGTGGCATGGGTCCTGGTAGGTCGCCACCAGGCGGAGCGCGCGGCGCAGGGGTAGGTCGCGCCCGGCGAGGAGCTCGGTCACATCCTGAACGCGAGCCGAGAAGGCCGCCGCGCGCTCCGCCCAGGCCGAATCGTCGCGCAGGAGGTGCGCGTAGCTCTTGAGCATGGCGCCGCAGCCAGCGGAGTTGACGACGACCGGCGCCTGGCCGTCGCGCTCAAAAGCGGCGATGTTGCGCCTGGCCAGATCACGTGCGCCGTGCAGGTCGCCGCCGTGGGCATTGAGCGCGCCGCAGCAGCCCTGGCCGGCGGTGTTCGCCACGTGGTAGCCGGCGCGCTGTAGCACGCGAATGGTGGCGCGGTCGATCTCGGCGAGCGCCGTGGACATGATGCACCCGGCGAAGAAGGAAACAGTGGGGGGAGCGGCGTGAGCTTCTCCGTGTGGCGGCGTCTGATCGTGCGCCTGGGCTGCCGGGTAGACTTCGCCGCGCGGCATGAGGAAGCGAGCATCGATCTCTGGCAGCAGGGCCTCGCTGCGCTGCAGTCGAAGCAGTTGGAGCAGGCCGGTGGCGCGGGTCAGGTGGCGCACCCCCAGGTGCTGGTAGAGCCAGAGCAGGCGCGCGATCAGCCGGAAGCGAGCCATGCTGCCGAAGCAGAAGCGAAAGGCGAGCCGGCGCAAGGTGCGCTGCCAGGGTGAGTGGGGCGGCCGGTCTCCCCCAAGGCCGCTTTCGAGAGTCGCACGCAGGGCGATCTGGATCGGCTCCATATACACGCCGGCCGGGCAGACGGCGCTACAGGCATCGCAGACGAGGCAGCTCAGCTCGTGCCGGACGAGATCCGGCGAAGGAGCGAGGCGGCCTTCGAGGAGCGCGCGGGCCATCGCCACGCGCCCGCGCGGGCCTTCGGCCTCATCCAGCGAGAGCACATAGGTGGGGCACGAGGTGAGGCAGAGGCCGCAGCGCACGCATGCGAGCAGGTTCGGGTACTCGGCGGCGAGCGGCGTGTGCGGCCCTGCGTGGAGGGCGCCGGCAGCGGGCGCGGCGGCACCTTCCTGCCGGGGGCCTGAGCCGTTCATCTGCGGCAGATGATACGGCCGGACGCGGGATGCTGCGATCGTAGCACCGCGCGCCGGTGAGTTTATCCGGCTCAGGTGGCTTCGTTTGCCGTACCTTTACCGAAGCCAAACGGGGCTCCATGGCTCCCATCCTGGCCTTGAGGGGCCAGCTTAGTTCAGGTTCAGTGCGTAGGATGAATCAATGCGAGGCCTGGAGCGGACCGGGCCAGCCACGATGGCTGCCGGCGCGGTATGCTTGGGGCTCATGGCAGGGTCTTCATCACTCACTCCGGCGAGCGCCTCCGGCTCTTCCGAGGCCGGCCGCGCGATCACGCGTGAGCAAGCCAGGCAGCTCTTGACTGAGTTCACGAAGTCACCGGCCTTGATCCGGCACGCACTGGCGGTGGAAGCGGCGATGCGTGCGCAGGCGGCACGCGCCGGCGGCGACCCCGAGTACTGGGGCATCGTCGGCTTGCTGCACGACTTCGACTACGAGCAGCATCCCACGGCTGAGGAGCATCCCTTTGCCGGCGCCGCCATCCTGCGCGAGCGAGGCTATCCGGAGCTGGCCGAGGATATCCTCTCGCACGCCACCTACAGCGGCGTGCCGCGGAATACGCCGCTGCGCAAGGCGCTCTACGCCGTCGATGAGCTGACCGGCTTCATCACCGCGGTGGCGCTCGTGCGGCCAAGCAAGAGCCTCTCCGACGTCGAGCCAGCGTCGGTGCGAAAAAAGATGAAAGATAAGGCGTTTGCACGCGCCGTGAACCGCGAGGATATCGTCAACGGCGCGGCCGAGCTCGGGGTCGACCTCGACGAGCATATTCGCTTCGTCACCGAGTCGCTCAAGCCGGTGGCGGCCGAGCTGGGGCTGAATCCGTAGAGCCGCCACAGATAGGCTCGCGTAGCGGCCGGCGCCAATCCGTCAGTGACCGGTGGGGAAGTGACCGGTGGGGAAGTGAGATCTGCTGCTAAGCCGCCCTTATCACGGTACAGGGATATCATCGTTACCAGCCAGGGAATCGCCACTCGACCGCAGCGCTGCTAAGCCGCCCTCATCACAGTAGAGAGGGGTACCAGCCATGGGACCAATCGCCGGGCTGCGCTTCAATCACATCGCCTTTCGTGTGGAGGACCTGGACCGGAGTATCCGCTGGTACGCTGGTGCGTTCGGCGCGCGCGAGGCTTTTCGAGCCACCCACGACGATGGCTCGCCGCAGCTCGTCTATCTTGAGCTGGCGCCGGGCCAGTTCATCGAGCTCTTTCCGAATGGGAAGAGCAAGGTTCCACAGCCGCCCGAGGCGATCGGCTATGGACACTTCTGCCTGGTCGTCGATGACCTGGACGCGGCGCTGGCGCATCTGGCACAGATGGGAGCTGCGCCGGCGGCTCCCCCACGCACTGGCCGTGCCGGCCAGCGCCTGGCGTTTATTGCCGATCCGGATGGCAACCGCATCGAGCTGATGGAGATTCCACTGGGCTCGCCGATTTACCGAGAAGTGGATCGGCCTCAAGGCTGAGAGGAGCGTAGGCCGCATGAAAGTGACCGAGATCAAGACCTATGTGCTGGAAAGTCCCGGGCGTGAGTATGTGTTTGTCAAGGTGCTGACCGACGAGGGATTGCACGGCTGGGGCGAAGGCACGCTGGAGATGAAGCAGGGAACGGTGGTGGCCGCCGTGCGCGATCTGCAGGGCTTCGTTGTGGGGGAGGATCCAACGCGGATCGAGTATCTCTGGCAGCGCATGTATCGCCACGGCTTCTGGCGCGGCGGTGTCGCCATTCTCTCGGCCATCTCGGCGATCGAGCAGGCGCTGTGGGACATCACGGGTAAGGCCTACGGCCAGCCGGTCTATAGGCTACTCGGCGGGGCCGTGCGCGACTACATTCCGTGCTACACGCATACCGGCAATCCCGAGCAGGCGCGTAAGTACATGGAAGAGGGCTGGCGCGCGTTCAAGTTCGGCCCCAGCCATCCCGGGCAGCGCGAGAGCGGCGTCGATGAGCGGCTGCTCATCATGCACACGGCACAGAATTACGCGCGCATGCGCGAGGCCTGTGGGCCAGATGTGAAGCTGATGTGCGACGTGCACGGCCGCCTACGTCCGGCGGCGGCGATCCGGCTGGGCAAGGCGCTGGAGCCCTACGATCTCTTCTTCTTTGAGGAGCCGGTCCCTCCCGATAACATTCAGGAGCTTCGCCGAGTGCGGGAGGCCGGGCTTTCGATGGATCTGGCCACGGGCGAGCGGGCCTTCACCAAGTGGGGCTTCCGGGAGATGATCGAGCAGCAGCTGGTGGACGTGATCCAGCCCGATCTCTGCCACGATGGCGGCATCAAGGAGACGCTCAAGATCGCTGCCCTGGCGGAGACGTACCACATCATGGTGGCACCGCATAATCCGAATGGCCCGGTGGGGACGGCCGCCTCCGTCCATGCCGCCGCGGTGATGCCTAACTTCCTGATTCTGGAATATGCCATGTCGCCGACCAGAGATGCGTGCCAGGCGGCGAGCGAGGCGGAGTGCTTCAAGGCTCGCAATGGCCGGATCGAGCTGCCAACAAAGCCTGGGCTGGGGATCGAGCTGGACGAGGAGTATCTGGAGGCGCATCCCTACACCGGCGTCAAGCTGTGGCCAGGCCTGCGCTATGCCGATGGCGGCGTGGCCGACGTGTAGGGAGGCCTGGTATGAAGAAGGTGGCTACTGGAGCCAGCCGGTGGCACTGGTCCTTGCGGTGCGCGACACCGGGGTGGGGATGCCGGATGAAGAAGGTGGCTACTGGAGCCAGCCGGTGGCACACCGCCGCCGGCGGGGCCGACGTGTAAGCGGCGCATGGCTCGCCCACGCTTTCACCTGCTGCTTACCGCCCCACTGGCCTGGCGCGCGCACCACCGCTGGGGGCCGCTGGCCGCGGCCGGAGCGCTGGCGGCCGGCGTGCTGATCGATGCCGACCATCTGGTGGACTACGCGCTGACGCGGCTGCGCCGGGAGCGCAGCCATTACGTGGCGCCGCTGCACGGCTGGGAGCTGGCAGCGCTCGTGTCTGCGCTCGCTGCTGGCGCGGCGCTGGCGCGGATGGCTGAAGCCACGCCGGACCCCGGCGCGCCCAGGCTGCGCTTCCCTGGAGTGGAAGCCGCCGGCCACGTCGCGCACCGGCGATGGCGGCGGTGGCTGTGGGCCTGGGCGGCGGGACTGGCCCTGGGCTGGTGGCTGCACCTGATTCAGGACGTGGTGAGTAACCGGCCGCGGCACCCGGGCGTCTACTCGCTGCTCTACCGGCTACGCGGCGGCTTTCGGCGCGAGCTGACCGGCTGGGGTGAGCACACGAGCTTCCACGGCTGGAGCGATCTGCCGTGGTATCGGTGGTTCTAGCCGAGCCCGCAGGTATCGGCAGGTATCGGTAGGTATCGCCAGGTATCGGTGGTTCTAGCCGAGCCCGCTAGCCCTATAATGGCGCCGCACGCCGTGCGGTAGCGGGATACAGCCGCCAGCTGTCGGTGGCCAGCTGCTCCCTTTCTGACTACTGGCCACTGACTACCGACTACTGACAACCGACTCCGGGTGAGCAGAGAGGAGGCTTGCAGCGATGGTTGCGACTGAGGTGCGGGCGTATCGAGCGCGGATGGTCTTCAAAGGCCCCGGGCTCCAGGTGAATGGCCTCGAGGCGGTGCCCGAGGGGCTGTGGCTATCTGACCAGCGGGATAATCGCACCTACCTAGTCGATTACGAGGGGAAGGTGCTGACCAGCTTTGCGAGCCCGGCGCGCAACGCCAGCGGCACGAGCTTCGGTGCCGGCTCGGTGTGGGTGGCCTCGAATATCAAGCCATCGATGATCTTCCGCCACGATCCGGCGACCGGCCATTGCACGGCCTGCCTGCTGCTGCCAAATGCGGATCGGGGTGGGGTGCATGGGATCCAGTGGCGGCCCTACGAGCCGGGTGAGCAGCCACCCCCGGCGCCGGAGCCGAAGGCGGAGCTCCATCCTAGCGCGCCAGCCGGCAAGCTCAACGAGGGGCCCGGCGCAAGCGGCACGCTCTGGGTCACCCGGCCCGGTGCGATGGTGATCGACCATATCGATGCCGAGACCGGTGACCTGCTGGGCCAGATTCCCTTCCCGGCCGCGCGCTCGCATGGCCTCTACTGGGACGAGGCTCGGGGTGCGCTGGTGGTGGCCGAGACGAACTTTGGGCACGTCTATACGCTGCATCCCCGCACCGGGCAGGTGCTCGATGAATGGCGGATCGAAGGTGCTGAGGTGCATGCCATGACCCGTAGCGCCGATGGGCGCATCTGGATCGGCGATGCCTCGACGAACGCTATCCTGATCGTGGAGCTTTGAATGATGACGCTAGATCTCACCAAGCAGCCGCCGCGCAGCCCGTATGACGAGCTGGGCGGGATCACGTTTCTGCCGCGCTCGATCGACAAGATGCGCGCCTATCTTGCCGGCACTGCCGGCGAGTACAACGCCAAGACCGGCTACAGCACGCAGCTCTTTGCGCTGTTCGGGGTAACGGCCGATGAGTTCGAGCAGATCGTGCGCGAGAACCCCACCGACGAAGGCGTGCTGCGCGCGCTGCTGGCGCGCAAGCCGCTTACGAAGGAGGAGATCGACGCGTGGAACGAGCGCTCGATCAATCGCACGCCGGTGGATGAGGCGGGCTGGGCGCGGCACTGGAAGCAGCTTGAGGATGCCGGCTATGGCCACCGGAAGGACATTCGCACAATGTACGACCGGCTCGACCTCGACGACGGGCGTGAGGTGCCGGTCGGCGGCCGCCCCCACCCGCTCAAGAAGGTGTGAGGCGGCGCGGCTGCGTGCTGCCGGTGGTACTCGACCCACCCGCCCTTCACGCCCAGTAAGCCAGCGGCGGTTGCTGGCGTCTTTTGGTGCGGGCCCGCGCGCCGCACGCCTGCGGCCGGCTACCATGAGCGGTATGAGAGAGAGGGAACGCTCGTGGAGCTTGCCGGCCGTGTGGCAGTGGTAACCGGTGGAGGGCGCGGGATCGGGCGGGCGATTGCGCTGGCGTTCGCGCGCCATGGAGCCGCCGGCGTGGTGGTGGGCTACCAAGGGAATCACGCGGCGGCGGAGGCGACACTTGCCGAGCTGCATGAAGCCGGCTGCGAGGCGCTGGCCCTGGCGGGCGATATCGTCGATCCGGCCACGGCGCGCCGCCTGGCTCGGCTGGCGGTCGAGCGCTGGGGCAGGCTCGACGCGTGGGTGAATAACGTCGGCGTCACGGCCGATGGCCCGTTTCTGCGCATGCCCGAAGCGCGCTGGCGGCGCGTGCTCGATACCAACCTGGAAGGCACACGCCACGGCTGCAACGCGGCGCTGGAGATTATGTTTCGGCAGCGCTCCGGCGCGATCGTGAACGTGACGAGCGTGGTGGGGCTGATCGGGAATGCGGGCCAGGCGAACTATGCTGCCTCGAAGGCGGCCATCGTTGGCCTGACGCGCGCACTGGCCGTGGACTTTGGCCGGCGGGGGGTGCGTATCAATGCCGTGGCCCCCGGCTACATCGAGACCGATCTGACGGAGAACCTCGATGCGCGGGCCAAGGAGGCGCTGCTCGGCCGTGTGCCGCTGGGCCGCTTTGGCCGGGCCGAGGATGTGGCCGAGCTAGTGGCCTTTCTGTGCAGCGATCGCGCGGCGTATATCACCGGCAGCACGTTCGTCGTCGACGGCGGCCTGACCACCGGGCTACGCCTGGAGCCATAAGCCGCTGGCCGGTGCAGAACACGGTATCCTTAAGCGCTATCACGCAGATCAGGCAGACCGGGCAGATCAGGCCGGCAGATCGAGGATCCCCATGGAGCGACGGCGCGTCGTCATCACCGGCATGGGGTCGGTGAACCCCTTGGCACACTCGATGGCTGAAACCTGGCCGCGGCTCGTGGCCGGCGAGTCCGGGGTGGAGGTGATCCGTAGCTTCGATCCCGTCGAGCTAGGGCTGGTGACGCACATCGCCGGTGAGGTGAAGGACTTCGATCCGGCCGACCACATGGATGCGCGGGCGGCACGACGCATGGATCGTTTCTGCCAGCTGGCCGTCGCCGCCGCCCTGGAGGCAGTGCGCAACGCCCGACTGGAGGTGCATGAGCACAACCGCGACCAGATTGCCGTGCTCTTCGCTACTGGCGCCGGGGGGCTCTCGACGATCGTTGAGCAGGAGGCGGTGCGCACGACCAAGGGGCCGGGGCGGGTAAGCCCGGTGACCGTGCCGGCGCTGATGCCCAATGCCGCTGCCGGGCAGATCGGGCTGCTGCTGGGCGTGCGTGGCATGGGCATGGCGCTGGCCTCTGCCTGTGCCTCGAGCAACGACGCGATTGGCCTTGCCTTTGGCGCCATCCAGCTGGGCTGGGCCGACGTGATCATTACCGGTGGGGCCGAGGCGCCGATCCTGCCCCTGGCCATTGCCAGCTTTAACCAGGCGGGCGCGCTGGCAGCGCGGTTCAATGACCAGCCGCAGCGTGCCAGCCGGCCATTCGACAAGGAACGCGATGGCTTCGTGCTGGCCGAGATGGGCACGGCTCTGGTGCTCGAGACGCTCGAGCACGCCCGTGCTCGCGGTGCGCCGATCTGGGCGGAGGTCGCCGGCTATGGAGCCTCGATGGATGCCTATCACCTTGTGGCGCCGGCGCCCGACGGCAACGGTGCTGTGCGCGCGATGCGCGCGGCGCTGGCGAGCGCCGGCATGCACCCTGAGGAGATCGACTACATCTCGGCGCACGGCACGAGCACGCCGCTCAACGATCGCATCGAGACCCTGGCGATCAAGGAGGTGTTTGGCGAGCGCGCGTACCAGATTCCTATTAGCTCGATCAAGAGTATGGTGGGACATTCGGCCGGTGGCTGCGGTGCCTTCGAGGCAGCTGCGTGCGCGTATACCATCTGCGAAGGCATTATCCCGCCGACGATCAACTATGAGCATCCCGATCCGGAGTGCGACCTGGATTACGTCCCCAACGTGGCGCGTCGGGCCGAGGTGCACGCGGCCCTCTCGAATAACTTTGGGTTTGGCGGCCACAACTCCTGCCTGGTGCTACGACGCTGTGAATGACAGAAGCTAGAGGGGGTATGGGGCCACGACCATCCTAGTACGTCGCCACCGTGATTCTGCTGGGTTCCGCAATGTGGGCTGCAGCTCTCAGCAGCACCGTGGCCAAGTACTAGCCGAATATTGCCGAATACTGGGCAGAGCCGGAGAGCGGATAGACTTGGAGCAGTAACCTGCGTGGGAGGGCCTCGGAAGAGCAGATGAGCGTGACGACTGTTGCTTTGACCACCGCCGGCGCCGTCGCCGCAGCGCGCGGCTTTAGCTTTGAATGGTTCTCGAGCCTGCCGGTGTACCGGGCGGCGAACCGGGCGCAGCTCGAGGCGTTTCTGGGTGATCTGCGCCTCCCCTCCCCGTGGCAGGGCATCGACGTCGCCTGTGGGGTGGGCTTGATGAGCGAGCTCTGCCATGAGATCGCGGGGCGGGTAGGGGCGCTGATCCAGCGCACGATCTGCGTCGACCTCGACCGTCAGGCGCTGGAGATCGCTCGCGAGAAGCTGGCGCGCTATCCGGCCTACTTCCTGCAAAGCCTTGGGCAGCGCCTGCCGGTGCGAGACGATGTGGGCAGCTTTGTGGTGATTGGCAACGGCATCCACAACTTTGGCGCGCAGGAGAAGGTCGATCTCTTCAAGGAGGCGTTCCGCGTCCTGCGCAGTGGCGCCAGCCTCTTCTTCAACAGCGCCTTCTACCAGGGCGCAGCCGTGGAGGGGACCGAGCGCTTCTACTACGACAACGTTCGCGGCGCGCTGCGATACATCCTGCGCATGAAGCCGCGCCCACCGGAGCTAGCCGGGGAGAAGCCGCAGGCGGTGCAGCACATCTCGCCGCGGGAGTACGTGGAGCTAGCGCGCGAGGCGGGCTTCACCGACGTTGAGTATCACGAGACGGATGTGCGCATGCCGCAGGAGCTATGGGAAGCAATCTGCGACTACTACGACTACTCCCAGGGGGCGCTGCATTACAAGTACCCGGCGGAGGTTGCCTGCCCGGCGATGCGCCAGGCGGTGCGCGACATCTTCAATGACCCCGAGTGGGAGCAGAAGTATCCGGGCATGACCGATGAGCGCGGGCAGCGCTTCATTCCACGCCGCTGGCTGTGGGTTACCGCGCGCAAGCCGTAAGCCCACTGCGCTCTTACTGCTCCTTGTCACTATTTCTTGCTCCTTGTCCTAGCATGAGCTACTACCTCGATGGCCGCCGTCATCGGCTGCTCTCCGGGGGCACCGGTGGCGGCGAGTCTTCCTGACCATGGGACGCTACTTCGACGATCTGGTGGAGGGCGAGGCGATCACCGGCCCGATGCGGACGGTGACCATTGAAGACATCGAGGCATTCGTCCGGCTGACGGGCGACGACAATCGCCTGCATACTGACGATGCCTTTGCGCGCGAAGCCGGCTTCGATGGCCGTATTGCCCACGGCGCGCTCGTGCTCAGCCTGGCGATCGGGCTGGCGTGGCAGACGGGGCTGCTCGTCGATACAACGCTGGCCTTCCGCTCGATCGACGATTGGAAGTTCTCGCTCCCCGTCTATCCTGGCGACCAGATTAGGCTGCGGGGGCGCATTGCCGAGCGCCGCGCGCTGCCGCGTGCTCGGGCCGGCCTGGTGCGATTTGACCTGGAGGTGGTCAATCAGCACCAGCAGGTGGTGAGTAGCGGGAGCCTGCGTCTGCTGATGCGCATGCGACCCGAGTAGCCAGTAGCCAGTAGCCAGTAGTCGGTGGCCAAGAGTCGAGAGGGGGAGCGGTGGCAAAAGGATGATTGGGAGGTGGGAGGGAGGGGCTTGCGCCGGCCCGGCATACTGATTGCGGGTTCTGCCATAGACTGAACCAGAACCCCAGGGAACCCAAAAGGAGTGGTAAGGAGGAACTATGGCGCAGACTGAGACCAAGCTGCCCAACGACCAGTGGGATGGAGGATGGGTGCCGGAAGCCAACGAATGGAAGCCGCGCCCACGCGATCGTGTCATCGGCGGCATCGAGTGGCTGGCCCGGATGTCTGATAAGGCGCGGGCGAAGGCGAAGGGCACCATCGGCGCCTATATCTATCCCTGCCCGGCCGATAAGCGGTTGCTCGAGGCGCTGGCGCTCGATCCCGACACGTTCCAGCAGCTTGCGCTCAAGGCGAGCAATGATGAGGAGCTGGTAGAGGCGGTGCGCGAGGCCAGCCCGACGATCAAAGCGGGCACCTTCCACTTCTCTCGTAAGGCGTAGAGCCGGCGAGCCGGCAGACGCCCTTCTCTCCCTCTGAGGTGTGCGGCTCGCCACGTCCGACTGCTCCTTAGGTGGCCGGCGTGGCGGGCCAATCGACGCCATGGCCTTGCGTGCGCGCTGCTTGAGTTGACCCGGCGCCCGTTCGTGATTACGATGGCGCGGCAGGAGGTGGAGGCCCTCTCGTCGCTCACAGTGGCATGCGCTGGTACAGTTCCTTCATGCAGCAGTTTGCGGGGCGAGTGAATGCGCCCGAGTTTCCAGCCGGCCTGGAGTGGATCAACACGGCCCGGCCGCTGCGGCTGGCCGATCTGCGCGGCAAGCTGGTGCTTCTCGACTTCTGGACGTTCTGCTGAATAAACTGCCTGCACGTGCTGCCGCAGTTGCGGGAGCTGGAGCGGCGCTACGCCGATCGCCTGGTGGTGGTTGGCGTGCACTCGGCGAAGTTTCCCGAGGAGCAGGCAACCGAGGCGGTACGTCAGGCGGTGCGGCGCCACGGCATTCGCCACCCGGTGGTCAACGACGCGGCGTTTCAGATCTGGCAGGCGTACGCGTGCCGTGCCTGGCCAACGCTGATATTCATCGATCCGCGAGGCAAGGTGATCGGACGCCACGAGGGCGAGTTCGAGGCCGGCCAGCTGGCACGCGTGATCGAGGCGATGCTCGCCGAGTTCGAGGCGAATGGCTGGCTCTCGCCCGAGCCGCTCGAGCTGGGCGACGCCGGTCCGGCGGCGCAGATGGCGCCGGCCGAGGCAGGGCCGCTTGCCTTCCCCGGCAAGGTGCTCGCCGACCGGCGCGGGCGCGGCCACGTGACGATTGCCGATAGTAACCACCATCGCCTGGTCATTATGGGCCTGGCGGTGATGGACGGCGCGGTGCATCACATCGTTGGCGGGCCCGACCCGGGGCTGCGGGATGGTCTGCCGGCCGAGGCGCGGTTCAGCTGGCCACAGGGCATGGCCCTCGACGAGCGCACCGGCGTGCTCTATGTCGCGGATACCGAGAACCACTGCATCCGGCGCGTGAGCCCGGCCGACGGGCGGGTGACGACGATTGCTGGTACCGGCCGGCAGGCGCGCGAGCTTGTCCAGGGCGGTGAAGCGCTCGAGGTCGATCTCAGCAGCCCCTGGGACCTGGCCTTGCTTCCGGATCCCACGGCCGGGCCGCCCCTGGAGCCCGGCTCGCACGAGGATCCGCATGATGATCGTGGCGTGCTGCTCATTGCCATGGCCGGGCTGCACCAGCTATGGGCACTGGACCTCGCCCGGGGCATCATCGGCCCCTATGCCGGGAGTGGGCGCGAGGCGCTGGTCGATGGCCCGCGGGAGGCGGCCTGCTTCGCGCAGCCTTCCGGCCTCTCGCTTGATCTTGTTCACCGGCGGCTCTTCGTTGCGGATAGCGAGACGAGTGCCCTGCGCGTGATCGAGCTCGATACCGGACAGGTGGCAACGCTGATCGGAGCCGGCCTATTCGAGTTTGGCGACATCGAGGGTCCGGCCGAGACAGCGCGCCTGCAGCATCCGCTGGGCGTCTGCTACTGGCAGGATGACCCGCGGGGGCCATCGGTACTGATCGCCGATACCTATAACCATAAGATCAAGCGCTACGATCTGCTCTTTCGCGAGGTGCGGACGCTCGTGGGGGCCGGCGCGCCGGCCGGCTACGAGGATGGCCCGGCCGGGCAGGCGCGCTTCTCAGAGCCCGGCGGGCTCAGCATAGCCGGTGGCCGGCTCTTCGTGGCCGATACCAACAATCACCGCGTGCGCGTCGTTGACCTGCAGACCTTGGATACCGATACGCTGGCGATCGACGAGTCGCGCCGGGCGCATGGGAGCTAAGCCTTGCTGGTGTCGGTTGCGGTAGTAGTCCACCACATTGCATGTGATGGACGGTAGCCAGCTGAGGGAACGCATCGTCATCACAGTGGCCGAATAGGTAGGAGAGAATACGCGCCACGACCTCGCGACCGGTCGGTTGTGGATGCGGCAGGATGCGGGTTCCTAGCGCAAGTAGCGTATGTAGGTACTCCACCGGCGCATGTGGCTAGCTGGGTACGATAGCGCAAAAGCAGCGCGTGCTCTTCTGAAGTCTTGAAGTCTCAGGCGACCTGCTGCGCCACGAGGCTTACCTCGAGCCGGATCTCGTCGACGACGGAGAGCACCACCGCTACCTGGGGCGGCCGCATGCCAAAGTCTTCGAACCGGAAGCTGGTGGTGGCCGTACCGGTGAGCGAAGGGCCAGCACGCCGGGCATTCACGTCCCAGGTGAGGTCCTTGGTCACGCCGTGAATGGTCATCTTGCCGGTGAGCTTGAAGGCTGCAGTGCCCGATTCCGGCAGCGGGCTGGGTAGGCCGGTTGCCTGCACTGGCACGAACTCGGCCGTGGGATACTGGGCGGTCTGGAGGGTATTGCGCTTGATGAAGTTGTCGCGCTGCGGCTCGTCGGTCTTGAGTGAGCTAAGATCGACGGTGATCTTCGAAGACTCGGCGACGATACTGGAATCGGGGCGTAGCACCAGCTGCCCGGCCACGGCGCCGGTGCTCCCGACGGCATCGCTTGGCGCCGGCAGGCGGGCTAGCTGCTCGCGCACGCGGAACGTGGCTTTCGATTGGTCCGGGAGCACCCGAAAGGTGATGGTGGCGGCCGGAATGGAGGCATTGGCCGCGCCGCCCACGGGCGCCGGCTGAACGGTGGCCTGTGCTGATGGGGCCGGCGTGGTGGATTGCGGGGCTCTGGTGGTGCCCGCGGTATTGGGGGCAGGAGTGGAACTGGTGCCGGGAGAGGCATCGGAAGGCGCGCTGCCACAGGCGGCGAGGCTGAATGTGAGTGGAAGGGCCGTGAGCGCCAGCGCAATGATGGCGCGACGCTGGTGAAGGTTCAAGCTCATGAGAAGCAGTCTTAGCCGCGACGGCCAGGGACCGGCACCATGACCGGCACCGGCTCCGGCCGCGGCTCGGGGAAGAAGATGCGCCGCAGGATCTCAGCCGCACGCTCCGGCCAGGATGGCTTGGGCAGTGGCCGCCGTTCGGCGGGGTCCTTCGGGCGCTCGGGACGAGGTGCCGGGCGATTAGGAGCTCCCATTGTTGTCGTACCTATGACATACCTAATCATACGCATCATACGCGCCAAGCCGGCGGGTAGATGTACTGCTGCGTCTGTAGAGGCAAAGCCGGCAGTGCATGGTGTACGCTTGCGCGCTGCAGCGTTGGGATCGGCCTGCGTGCCGGGAGAGGACCAGCTGAGGCGACTCAACGTCGGAGTCAAAGTGGGGGCAGGCGCGTGCCAAGAGAAACGAAGGGGAGCGAATCGAGGTAGAGCGTAATGAGCGAGCAGGTCACTACGGTACTGATCGGATGTGGCAACCGGGGCTTGAACGCGCTCGGCGCGTGGGCCAAGCAATCATCGAAGCTGCAGCTGGTGGCTGTATGCGACGTAGACGAAGCGCGGCTCGAGGCGGCGGAGGCGGTGCTGGGCGTGCCGGGCGAGCGCGACTACCATCGGCTGCTCGATCGTAAGGACGTGCAGTCGGTGCTGATCGCGACGAGTGCTAGGTGGCACGTGCCGGTGGCGCTCGACGCCGTGCGGGCGGGGAAGCACGTGTTTATCGAGAAGCCGCTGGCCGACTCCGCGGCGGCGGGGCGCGAGCTCGCACGTGCGGCGCAGGAGGCGGGCGTGGTGGGTATGGTGGGCTATCAGCTCCGGTTCTCCGGCTTTGCCAACGGGCTCAAGCGCGAGGTGGAGGCAATTGAGCCGATGCAGGCGCTGGTGACGCGCCAGCGGGGGCCATTCCGCCGGCAGTTCTTCTTCCCCGAGCATTACGGTGGCATCATGGACCACCTGACCCACGATATCCACCTGGCGCTGTGGATCATGGGCGGCGCGCCGACGGGCGTCTACGCAAATCTCACGCGCGGCCTGATCCTGCACGACGAGACCATTGAGTTCGCGACGATCCTGATCGAGTTCGAGGGCGGGAAGCGCGCGGCGAGCCTGGTGGCCAGTATGCACGGCGTGCAGACGCCGAATGTGGTGCAGGTGGTGGGGACGCGAGGGACGGTAACGACCTTCGACCGTAAGACTCTGCGGGTGGTACACCATGAGCCGATCACAGAGCCGGCGCCGGCACCGCCGGCCGGGCTGGAGGTGGCAACAGTGGAGACGGGCGGCGAAGGTGGAGATACGACCGGAGCGATGCTCGACCACTTTGCCGACCTCATTGCTGGCCGAGAGACGGTGCAGCGTGGTGCCACGCTCTGGGAAGGCGCGCAGGCGGTGGCGATTACCGAGGCGGCGGTGGAGGCAGCACGGACAGCTCGGCTGGCGGTGATCGGTGGCCAGTAGCCAGAGCTGACTATCGACCACTGGCCACCGGCCACCGGGATGAGCGAGATGGAGGGCTCTATTGGCTGCCAGCTCAATGCGTGGCAGCGCGAGCTTGATCTACGTACACCGGCATGGGAGAAGCTGGATGCAGCGCTGGCACAGCTGGCGCGGGCGGGCTATGCAGGCGTGGAGGTGCCGGGCTGGAGCGTGCCCGATCTGGGCGAGCCGGCCAAGCTGCGCAACCTCTGTGCGCACCATGGGGTCACGCTTATCGCGCTGCATGTCGGCGGCCCCTTCTTCGACGATGTGGCCTACCGCGAGCAGACGCTGCCGCGCGTGCTGCCGGTGGCGCAGTGTGCTGCCGGAGCCGGCGCGGTGGGGCTGGTGGTGAGCAACGCGTCGATGAAGCCTCGCCTGGCCTCGTTTGGCACACCCGAAGGCCGCACGAGCGAAGCATGGCGCGCGCAGGTGCGCAACCTGGGCGACCTGGCGCGGCGCCTGCGCGACCTTGGCCTGCGTGCCTACTTTCATAACCACTACCAGCAGTTCGAGCACAACGGCTGGGAGATGGAGAGCGTGCTGGCGGCGGATCCAACAGTGGTAGAGCTTTGCGTCGATGTGGGGCACGCGGCGCAGGCGATGGCCCAGCCGGCTTTGCTCGAATGGCTGGCAGCGCACTGGGAACGCATCGGCGTGCTGCACTACAAGGACATCGATCGCGAGGGCCAGATCGTCGAGGCGCTGGGCGATGGCACAGTAGACTTTGCGGCCATCAGCCGGCTGGCTCGCGAGCGCGGCTGCTCCGGCTGGATCGTGGCTGAGCTCGAGACGGAGCATGGCCGGCCGCCGGTGCGCACAGCGTTCGAGGATGCGCGCCGAAGCTCTGCGCTGATCGCGCGCACGCTACAGGAAGGAAGCGAGTAGATCGATCAACGACGAAGAGCATGAAGGAGGGAGCGTGGCTCGACCGAATGTGCTGGTGATCCAGACCGATCAGTGGCGCTGGGACTGTCTTGGCGCCTATGGGAACCGACAGATCCAGACGCCGCACCTGGATGTGCTGGCGGCGAGCGGAGTGCGCTTCGACCACTGCTTCTGCCCGCTGCCGGTCTGCACGCCGTCGCGCTATTCGCTTCTTTCGGGACTCTATGTGCACCAGCACGCTGGCTGGACGAACCGCTCGACGCTGGCGCCGGGGATTGCCACCTTTCCCAAGCTGCTTCGCGCCGCCGGCTATCGCACCAAGGCGGTGGGCAAGATGCACCTGACGCCTACCTACCTGGACGTGGGCTTCGATGAGATGGAGCTGGCCGAGCAGGATGGCGATGGACGCCTGGATGACGATTACCACCGCGACCTGCGTGCCCATGGCCTCATCGATGCGATCGATCTCATCGACCAGCGGCGCGAGTTCCGGCGGCGGGCGCCGGATGAGTACTGGGCGACCTTCGGCGCGCTGCGCTCCGATCTGCCTGAGGAGTGGCATTCGACGACGTGGATTGGCGATCGGGCGGTGCGTACGCTGGAGGCCTGGAGCGGGGAGGCGAATCTGCTGCTGGCCAGCTTCATCAAGCCGCATCATCCATTCGATCCACCGGCGCCGTGGGATGCGCTGTACAGTCCCGACGCCCTGGAGCTACTGCCGGGGTGGATGGAGGCAGTGCCCGAGCACGATCGGGCCTACGCGCCGGGCTACTTCGACAACACCAAGCTCACGCCGGCCGCGCTGCGGCGGGTGATGGCGTACTACTATGCGACGATCAGCCAGATCGACCATCATGTGGGGCGCCTGCTGGCGGTGCTGCGGCGGCGCGGGCTCTATGACCGCACGCTGATCGTCTTCACCGCCGACCATGGCGAGTACCTGGGCTATCACCATATGCTGCTCAAGAGCGGACACCTGTACGAGCCGCTCGCTCGCGTGCCGCTGCTGCTCAAGCTGCCCGGCGGCGAGCTGGCAGGCACGTCGTGCGACGCGCTGGTGAGCACGGTTGATATTGCACCGACGATCCTGCGCGCCTGCGGGCTCGAGCCGCCGGCGCCGCTTCCAGGACTCGACCTGGCGTCGCTGGCCCGCTCTGCCGAGGACGGGCGGCCGTTCGTCTTCGCCGAGAACCGGCGCGGCGGCAGCTACATGGTGCGGTCGCGCACGCACAAGCTGCTGCTCACGCGCCAGCCGGGGCAGAGCCTCTTCTTCGACCTGCGCGACGACCCGTACGAGCTACGGAACCGGATCGACGATCCGGCGTGTGCGGCGCTGGTGGAGACGCATCGAGACGCGCTGGCGCGCTGGATGCTCTTCGAGACGCCGGTGCCGGCGTATAGCGATCCCGAGGCGCCGTGCATCCGGCAGCCCAATGTCCCGGCAGCCGGTGATGGCCATCGCGAGCAGATGATGGCCTACTTCGAGGAGCGCGTGGCAGCGTATCTGCAAGCGTATCTGCATGGGCACGCGGCCGGCTCCTGATCAAGCCGGCGCGAGGCTGCAGCATCACGCATCGTGCCGCCGGCACCTGCCGCCGATTACCAGGGCACAGGCACGTCGAACTCTCTAGCGACCGATTCCAGCTCGCTGCGGTGGCGGCTGCCCACCGGCACGCCTTCGATGGCCCACGCCTGCTCGCGCTCGTGCTCGAGCGTGCCAGCAAGGGTGGCGCGGTCGGTGCCGGCAAAGGGCTTGAGCTGGTGGACGAGGCGGTGGTAGTCGTCCATCTCGCGCTTGAGCACCTCAGGGTCGATGAAGCGGGCTGGATCGACGAAGAAGAAGAACGCTCCTTGATTGGCGCCGGGGAAGGTGCGCTCGGCGCGCTCCTCGCGCACCGGCACACCGGCGAGCAGGCCACCAAGGCTCTGGCAGATGGTGCCGAGGCCGAAGCTGCGGTAGAGCGTGCTGGGCAGATGCTCGAGCAGGTAACGCTGTCGTTCCTCATCGATGTTGTAGAGGTCGTGAATGGCGCCGAAGTCGAGGACGAGCGGTGGCTCCTCGCCGGCTGGGATGGCGAAGCTCATTGGCGAGCCGCCGGCGGCATGGATCTGCCCCTGGCCGGGCTGGAGCTTGAGCTGGTGGCCGGAGGTATCGTAGCCGATCAGGCCGGCCGCGACGGCGACCCTGGTGTAGAGGCCGGCGGCGCCGAAGTGGCCGTGGTTGCGGGTGACGGCGGCGGCGACGCCGATGGCCTTCGCCTTGTGGACGAGCGCGTGCGCTGCCTGCCAGGAAGGAAAGTAGCCCAGCCCGCCATCGCCATCGAGCAGGAGCGTGGCCGGGCTCTCGCGCAACGTCTTGATCTGAGGGCGTGGATTGAGCTTGCCATCGCGCAGATCGCGCGCATAGGTGGCGATCTGGCGCGAGCCGTGGCTGAACACGCCACGCAGGTCATTACTGACCAGGAGGTCGGCCAGGAGCGAGGCGTGGGCCTCGTCCATGCCAGCGCGCTCGCCGAGCGTGCGCACGAGCTCATGCAGCGCTGCGGGCGGCACCGGGATTCCATCGGCTGGTACGCGGTTCATCGTCTCTCCTCCTCGCTTGCGTCTCCTCACACACGCCTACCGGCGGCGGGTCGGTGATCTGTACCGGCAGGTAGCGGTCGCTGGGCTGCTCGCGTCTCCTCACACGCGCCTACCGGCGGCGGGGTATACCGGTGATACCACACGGTGGCCTGCCGGGCCGCGCGGCGGCGTCGGTGGGATGGCATCTATCGCGGCTGCCGGATTGGCGTGAGCTCACCCGGCGGCTGCTGGTACCGTGCGGCGGGGCGGTGCGCCCGCGTGCTGGCTACCATTGGCCCAATGGCCCCTTGGGCCATGCCGCCTGCATGCCGTCCTGGGCGGCCGGCAGGTTCTAATGGGCCAATGGGCCAAGGGGTCGGTGGGGTAATGGGCCGATAGGCAGTGTGAAGCCAGTTTCAAGAAGGAGCAGAGTGCAGGAGTGTGATGATGGCAGCGGTGCAGATCGGGGCAGTCTTTCCGCAGACGGAGATCGGTACCGATCCGGGCGCGATTCGCGCCTACGCGCAGGCGGTGGAAGCGATGGGCTTCTCTCACCTGCTGACCTACGACCATGTACTGGGAGCGAATGTGGCTCGACCGGACCGGCAGGCGCAGCGCTGGGCGTATACGATCGAAGACCAGTTCCACGAGCCGTTCGTGCTCTTTGGCTATCTGGCCGCCACGACGCAGCGTCTGGGCCTGGCTACCGGCGTGATTATCCTGCCCCAGCGCCAGACGGCGCTGGTGGCCAAGCAGGCGGCGGCGGTGGACGTGCTTAGCGCCGGGCGGCTGCGGCTGGGCGTGGGCATTGGCTGGAATGCGATCGAATACGAAGCGCTGGGCGAAGACTTCCACAACCGCGGCCGGCGCTTTGCCGAGCAGATCGCGGTGCTGCGTGCGCTCTGGACACAGCCATCGGTCACCTTTCACGGCCGGTGGCATCACATCGATGAGGCGGGTCTCAACCCGCTGCCGGTGCAGCGCCCCATTCCGCTCTGGATCGGCGGGGCGCAGGCGCCGGGCGAGGCACCGGTGAGTGTGCTGCGCCGCATTGGCGAGCTGGCCGATGGCTGGGTGCTGACGCGCACGCCGGCACCCGATATCGAGACGAAGTGGAACCGCATCAAGGAGTTTGCGCGCCAGGCCGGGCGCGATCCGGCGCAGCTGGGGCTTGAAGGGGCGATCCGCTATCGCGACGGCACGCCGGAGACGTGGCGCCAGGCGCTGGTGGCCTGGGAGCAGCTCGGGGCGACGCACGTCTCGATCAATACGATGGGGGCCGGGCTGCACGCGGCCGATGGGCACGTGGAGGCGCTGCGCCGCGTGAAAGAGGCGCTGGCGCATTGATCACAAGCGATGCGTAGTCGACCCGCCTCGTGGCTCAAGGCGAGAAGCGACGCGGGGCGACGAGCAAGGGGGAGTGAGCATGGGTCGAGCAGTCACGCAGCGCCGGCGCGTGAATGATGAGGCGGTGGCCGGCACGGGCATGGTGGTGGCCAAGCAGCCGGCAGCGGCGCATGCCGGGGTGGACGTGCTCGAGCGCGGGGGGAATGCCGTCGACGCGGCGGTGACGGCGGCCTTCGTTACCGGAGTCGTCCTGCCGCTGGCTACCGGGATCGGTGGCGGAGGCTATCTGGTCTTCCATGAGGCGGCGACGGGCACGACGCACATCATCGATTACGCCCTCTGCGCGCCGCTGGCCGCGCACGAGCGGATGTACGATCTGGAGCCCGGCGGGGGCTTTGCCACGGCGCAGGGCTGGCGCCGCGTGCGGGGCGATGCCAACTGGCACGGCTGGCAGTCGATGGCGGTGCCGGGCAACGTGGCTGGCCTGGCGCT
>Ga0070741_10005043_pt1 | contig 29988 bp, 29 predicted proteins | sample Coa_R1_4_FD_66440 | JGI IMG/M metagenome (GOLD analysis project Ga0070741, IMG submission 66440) | Surface soil microbial communities from Centralia Pennsylvania, which are recovering from an underground coalmine fire - Coalmine... | ecosystem: Environmental > Terrestrial > Soil > Unclassified ... | reverse complement strand
TGCTCTTCGCGTTTTTTCTTTTCACGCTCGCTGCCGTGAGCGCGGCGGGCTACGCCTTCGTTCTGAAACCTTCGCGTAGCGACAGTCAGCCCGGAGCCGGAATTCCTGTCCTCAATCCCCCCGACCTGCCTGTCGCCCAGGCAGCCGCCATGGATATTTTCCGGCTGATGGGCGAGGCGCTGCCCTCCTGGGCCGCGCGAACTTCGGAACTCCGGAGCGAACTGGCCGCGGCCGGATACCGCTGGCCTTCAGCCGTCTCGGTTCTGCTGGGAATCAAGTGCGCCAGCGCGTTGATGCTGGCCGCGGCGGGAGCTTGGGCGGCGGTCACCTTCGGAGACAATGCTTCGAGCGCTCTGCTGCCGGCCGCCTGCGGGCTGGGATTCGGCTATCTCCTTCCCGACCGGGTCGTCTCGCGGCTCGCCCAGCGGCGCTCGGCGCTGCTGCGGCGCGGTTTACCGGCGGCGCTCGACTTGATGGTTCTGGCTGTGGAAGCAGGCCAGGCCGTCGATGCCGCCATCCTCGATACCAGCCGCGGTTTGCGCATCAGCTATGCCGATCTGGCCGCCGAGTTCACCCAGTTGCATCTGGAACTGAAGACCAACACCTCTCGCGAAGAAGCTCTGCGGAATTTCGGACGGCGCACGCGGGACGCCGAAGTCAAAAAATTTGCCGCCCTTCTGATCGATACCGACCGTTTTGGGACCAGCCTCGGACCCGCGCTGCGGGTCCACGCCCGCTACCTCCGCACGCGCTTCCGTCAGGCGGCGCAGGAACGGGCCCGAAAGGTCAGCGTGAAGCTGATTTTCCCGGTATTCTTCCTGATCTTTCCGTCGGTGGTGCTGGTGACCCTAGGACCCGCGGTGCTGCTGATCTTCGGGCAACTGAAGAGCATCCTGGGGCAGTAGGGCCAGCCTTGCGCCCTCCCGCGGTCGAAGACGGCGCCCTGCTAGTTGCCGGGCTTCACTGCGGTATGCAAGGAACTCCAGGAGCGGTCCAGCAACTCCCCGATGCGCTGCCAATCGGCCTGGGTAATGCGCGCGCCTCTCCCATCCCGCAAATCCATGGCTTCGGCGCGCAAACGCGCGTGCTCCCGGAACCGCTCTGCGGGCGCCCCGTAGATCTCCGCCTGGAGCGCCGCCAGCGCTGCCGGAAGATCCGGCGGCCGTTCGCGGTGCACAATCCACCATTCGAGTTCGAGCCCGGCCGCGCGATGGGCATCGAAGGAGTTGGCGCTGCGGGCCGCGAGATTCGCATAATACGCCTCCAGATCCGGCAGGGCTTTCGCATAGTCGGCGCGGCTGCGGCCATCCTTGAAAACGAAGGCCGCGTGCGCGGCGCGATAGGCGTTGATTACTGCCTCCAGCGGCGGCATCCCGTATTGCGTTCGCAGCAGCGTGATCATCTGCCGAAACAGACGCACGGGCCGCCGCTCATAATACGAGCGCCACATATCCGTATCCAGCTTCCCGACCGCGGCGGCGTCGAACACCCGCAGGTCGGAACGGCCCTGGCGGAAACGCTCGCGAGCCCACTCGGCGCCAAGCACCATCATCGCCATGGCCGCCAGCACGACGAGGATATTCAGAGCGCGCCGCATTCCTTTTTCCCCCGCATTCCTTTTCCCTTAGATACCACACGAAGTCGGCCCACAGAAAGCGCGGATGCTACCCTGAACTCTACATGCTTCGGAAGCGTTTCGAGTGGAAGCTCCGGGATAAAACTCTGCAACTCGGCGAGCGGACCTTGCTGGTGGGCGTGCTGAACGTGACTCCGGACTCCTTCTCCGATGGCGGCAAGTATCTCGATCCGGACCGGGCCTTTGCTCATGCCGTGGCGCTGGAAGAGGAGGGAGCCGACATCATTGACATCGGGGCGGAGTCCACGCGTCCCGGCTCCACGCGGATCTCCGAAGGCGAGGAACTCCGGCGTCTGGTTCCGGTGCTCAAGCGCCTGCGAAACAAGCTTACGGTGCCCCTTTCGGTGGATACATACAAGGCGGCCGTCGCGGAAAAAGCCCTGGAACTTGGAGTGGACATTATCAACGATCCCAGCGCGCTCACCTTCGACCCGGATCTGGCCCGTACCGCGGCGCAGGCCAACGCCGGCCTGATCCTGAATCATATGCGGGGCACGCCGGAAACCTGGACCAAGCTGCCGCCGCTCAAGGACGCCCTGCAGGTGATCCTGAAGGAACTGGACGCGTCCGTGCATCGCGCATTACGCGCCGGGCTGGACCGCAAGCAGATCGTGATCGATCCGGGCCTGGGCTTCGGAAAGCGGAAGGAACAAAACGCCGAGATCCTGGCGCAGTTGCCGTTGCTGGCGCGGCTGGAGATGCCGATCATGACCGGCCCGTCCCGCAAGCATTTTCTGGCCCGGGAATCGCAGGAGGGGACCGAATACGCCACCGCCGCGGCGGTCACGGCGTGCGTGCTCCACGGCTCACACCTGGTCCGCGTTCACGACGTGAAGGCCATGAAACCGGTGGTCGAGGTGGCCGACCAGATCTGTGCGGCGAGGCAGGATTTCAACCTGCGCGACGGCTTGTAACCGTCGCGGAGGGCCGGCGCCACTTACCGCCGCTGGCACTGCGCGCAGTAATGCGTGCCCCGCTGCGCCACCAGCATCTTTCGAACCGGCTTGCCGCAGTGGACGCACGGCTCGCCTTCCCGGCCATAAACGCGGTGTTCCATCTGGAACCATCCGCGCTCGCCCTGCGCGTTCACATAGTCCGAAATGGACGATCCCCCCAATTGAATGGCGTGCGTGAGAATGCCGCGAATCGCCCGGTAAAGTTTTTCCGCGCGCGCCGCGTTCAGCCGCGATGCGACCGCCAGGGGATGAATCCCGGCGGCGAACAGGCACTCGTCGGCGTATATGTTTCCCAGGCCCGCCAGAAAGGTCTGATCGAGCAGCAGCGCCTTGATTCGCGCTTTGCGGCGGAGCCGCGCGCGGAACTCCTCGAAGCCGATTTCCAAAGGCTCCGGGCCCAGCTTCGCAACTCGCGCCGGCGGGCCCTCGCTGAACTCGATCCGCCCGAACTGGCGCGGATCGTGATACAGCAGCAGCCCCCGATCCAGAGTGAATACGCCATGCGTGTGCTGGTCGGCCTCGCCTTCCACCAGCAGTTTTCCGGTCATCCCGAGATGGATCGTCAGCGTGCCCCGATCCAGCGCAATCACGATGAACTTGCCGCGCCGGTGCACCGATTCAATGCGGCGGCCCGCGAAACGTTCGGCCAGCCTGACGCGGTTCCCCGGCGTCACGAATCGAGAAGTGAAGCGGGCATTCAAAATTTTCCGGCCAGCCAGATGCGCCGCGACGCTGCGGACCACCGTTTCAACCTCGGGAAGCTCGGGCATGCCTATGCGACTTCGATGAAAATGTCGTCGCCCTCGATCTTCACCGGAAGGACCGACAGCCTCAGCCCGTCGTCCCTCTCGTTCCCCCCGGTGCGGCAGTCGTACTCCCACGCGTGCCAGGGGCAGACCAGCGTGGTCCCGTGCAGCGCTCCTTGCCCCAGCGGACCGCCCGCATGGGGACAGATCCCTTCCAGCGCGTGAATCTCGCCGCCCGCGTTACAGATCGCATAGGTTCGGTCTCGGATTTGCGCTTCCATCACGGATCCAGGGGGAAGCTTCGAAAGCGAACCGACTCTGACAAATGCCATCGACCTATTCTTCCACTTCCTCGCCGGGCGGGCGTTTATATTTGGGTTTCTTGCGGCGCTTCGGCGGCTCAATCGCGCGGGAGGGCTTCACGGGTCCGACCCGCTCGCGCGCGATCGCCCGGATGTCCGTCTTCTGATCGAAACGTTTCGGATTAAAACCCTTTTGCTTAGAGATGGAAGGCTTGCGCTTCATGGTACACTCAGGGTGCAAGGAGGCCGTGTATGTTGAGACAAATAGGCCCAATGGAGTTGCTGGTTATTCTCCTGGTCGCTCTCCTCCTGTTCGGCGGCAAGAAGATTCCGGAGCTCGCAAAGGGTTTGGGCGAGGGAATTCGTAACTTCAAGGATTCCTTGAAGGGCGAAGAACAACCGCCCGCACAACGCCCCGACGAAAAGAAGCAGGCGTAAGGCTTCCTGGCGGCGCCAGCAGTACCGGCGCGGCCTAAATCGGCTTTAAAACGAAAAACCCCGGCTCGCACTCGCGGTCCGGGGTTTTGCTTTTTGTTCTAACTCGCCGTTACTTTTTTTTTGGGACGATCGCGTCCTTCACCGCCTTAGCGACGCGGAACTTCACCACCTTCTTGGCGGGAATCTTGATCGCCTCGCCGGTCGCCGGATTACGGCCCATGCGGGCTTTGCGGTCCACGCGCACCAGCCGGCCGAGGCCCGGCAGCACGCAAACGCCGTTTTTCTTGGTCTCTTTCACCGCCAGGTCCGCGTAGGCCATGACCATGGCTTTCGCGGTCTTGTTGGGTACGTCGGTCGCCGCCGCCAGCTCCTTCATGAACTGCGATTGGGTCAACTTTGCCATATCTCTCCTTTTAGACTTTTAACGGATTCTTCCCATGTAACAGGCTCCGCCAACTGGATTTTTCTGCGGAGGCTCATTCGAATCATACGGGATCGTCCGCGTGCTGTAAAGAGAAAACTGCGAAAAAACCCAGGTTTTCCGCCGTTTTTTTGCGTCGCGTGCGTGCGGCGCCCTGCTCCGCGCGCTCCCCAAAACTTGGCCGCGCGGCACCCCCGCCACCCGTGCTATGCTTGCTTGGGGCCGGCAAACAAAAGGCGAATGGGCGACTTACGGCAGCAACTGGCCGATCTTCGCGAGCGCGTGGCGTGCAGAAACTCCAGGTACGAGCCGCGACTCTCGTCCTGGCCGCCGTCAGAGCGCCAGCAGGCCCTTCCAATGCGCGAATCCACTGCGCAGGCGCACTCCGCCGTCGAAGGTTGGCTGGGGGGAGAAGCCGTCGAAACCGAATTCGGACGGCATTTCGAGACCGAAAAACTGTATGAACGCTATCGCCGCCACGGCAGCGCCGATATCGGCTCCCTCGCCGAACTTCCCGAAGACCTGCTGAACGCCATCTCGGAAGGTGCCGCTCCATCCGCGCCTCCGGACACGTGGGCGTTCCTGGACACCGAAACCACCGGATTATCCGGCGGAACCGGCACTTGCGCCTTCCTGGTCGGCATCGGCAGAATCACTCCCGAAGGATTCCGCGTCCGCCAGTTTTTTATGCGGGATTATTCCGAGGAAGCCAGCCTGTTGGACGCCGTCAAGCGCCATCTCGCGACGTTCCGCATCTTGATCACCTACAACGGCCGCGCCTTCGATCAACCCCTGCTCGAAACCCGCTACCGGCTCAACCGCAGCCGGCCGCCGTTCGGCGCGCTGGAGCATCTGGATCTGCTCTACGGCGCGCGCCGGCTGTGGAAATTGCGCTACGAGTCCTGCCGGCTGGTGGACCTGGAAACTCAGGTACTCGGCTTCGAGCGCGAAGGCGATGTCCCCGGCGCGCTGATTCCGTATCTCTATTTCGAGTACCTGCGGACCCAGCGGGCGGCACGCCTGCTTCCCGTATTTCATCACAACGCCACCGATATTCTGACGCTGGCGTGTCTCACGGGAATCGTGCCGCTGGCGTTCAAGGATCCGGGGAATCTGCCATTCCGCCACGGAGCCGAAATCGCCGGCATCGCGCGCTGGTTGCGCCAGGCGGGCGAACTGGAGCAGGCTCGCGAACTTTTCCGCCGCGCCCTCGACGCCGCTTTGCCGGACAGCTTGCTGTTCCGAACCGTCTGGGATCTGGCTGCTCTCGAACGCAAGCTGGGCGCCGACGACCAGGCCGTCGCTCTTTGGAAGGACTTAACGGCAGTCAGGAATCCGTTCCGCGGCCTCGCCCTGGAAGAGCTCGCCAAATACTACGAACATCGCCAGAAGGATTTGCCGCGCGCGCTGGAAGCGACACGCGCGGCGCGGATCGACCGGGACTCCCCCGCGCTCCGCCGCCGCGAACAACGGTTGCAGCGCCGCATAGTACAAAACGTCACCGGCCTTAGTACTGTGAAAGGCCCCCGCTTGCTGTAGGGTGGAAACATGCGCGCTCTCGCTCTGCTGTGTCTTGCCGCCGGAATCTGCGCGGCGCAATCCGACCTGGTTGCCGCCCTCGACCAGATCGCTTCCTCCGAAATTTCCCGCCAGAAGATTCCCGGCGTGGCCGCCGTCGTGGTTAAAGACGGTCACGCTATCTGGGCCGAAGGTCTGGGCGTGGCCAGCCTGGAATCGAAAGCGCCGGTCACGCCCGACACGCTCTTCCGCATCGGCTCCGCGCGGCCCTTCCTGGCAAGCGCCGCGTTCGAACTCTCCCGCCAGGGACGGTTGCAGCTTGACGCCCCTGCCGGCGACTACCTGTTCGGCCTGGACGACAAGCACGCGCAGCTCTCCACGCGGAAATTGCTCAGCCCGCCCTCGGAAGGCGGCGAGGAAGCCGTCGCCGCGCGGCTGATCCAGACCATCCGCTTCCGGCCCGCCCCGGCTTTGCTGGACGAGATGGTTTTTTCCCCGCTGGGCATGCAGCACACTACGTTTTCTCCCGCGCTGGCCATGACCTATCCTCTGGCCATGGGGCACACCGCGGACCGGAATGTCATCCGGCCGCTCGAGGGAACCGCCCTTTTCAGCTCCGCGCACGATCTGGCCCGTTTCCTCGCCGCCTTTCTGAACGGAGGCAAACTGGGCGACCAGGAGGCGATTTCTCCCGCCCTGATTGCGGCCCTCTCCAGCGAGGGCGGCTTCGGCCTGGACTGGGACGCCGAGCGCGGCGTCCGCCTGATCCGCCACACCACCGCGGCGCCCGGATTCGCCAGCGCGATTCTCATGGCTCCCGAGTTCCGTACGGGCGTGGTGGTGCTCGCCAACCGCGACGGAGCCAGTGCGCTCACGATCGCTCAGAAGCTGCTGGAACGCTCGCTGCCGGTGCGCTTCCCACAAGCGGCCGCCATCGTCCGGTAAAGTGATTCTTAGATGTCCCGCCGCCTGATCCTGCTGTTCGCCGCGGCCTTGGCCTCCTTCGCACAGGCCAGCCAGCTCGATCTGGATTCCTTTGAAAAAGTCTGGACCACCATCCGCGATAAGCACTGGCAGGTGAAACCCGGCGGCCTGGATTGGCAGGCGATCCACGACGAATACCGGCCCCGCATTGAGAAGGCCGCGAGCCGTGACGAAGCGCGAGCCATCACGCAGGAGATGCTCGGCCGCCTCAAGCAGAGCCACTTCGCGATCATCCCCGCGGCGATTTATTCGGTCTTGGACCAAGACGAAGGCGGCCCGGGCGTCGCCGGGATCGACGCGCGCGTTCTGGATGGCGAGGCCGTCGTCACCAGCGTCGATCCGGGATCTTCGGCCGAGAAGCAGGGAGTTCGTCCTGGCTGGACGATCCAGCGCGCGGGCGGCAAGGAGCTGAAAGCGATCATTGGCCAGGCGCGCTCGAATCCCGCCGTCCACGAGCTGCAACTGACCCGGGCCGTGCTGGCCCGCCTCAGCGGACCTATCGGCGGCACGCTGGACGCCGCGTTCCTGGACGGATCCGGCAACACCGTAACGCTCAAACTGGAACTGACTGCCCCGCGCGGCACTCTCTCCGCCTTCGGAAATCTTCCGCCCCAGCGCGTCTGGTACGAAACCAGGACCCTCGGGTCGACCGCGTATGTACGTTTCAACCTGTTTCTGGATCTCCCCAGGATCATGGCACGCTTCCAGCAGACCGTGAATGACTGCAAATCCTGCGACGGACTCGTAATTGACCTGCGCGGGAATCCGGGTGGCATCGGCGGGATGGCCATGGGCATGGCCGGATTCCTGGTGAAGCAGCCCAACCAGCGGCTGGGAACCATGTACATGCGGGACACGACGCTGAATTTCGTGGTGAATCCCCGCGCCGACGTCTTTTCGGCGCCGGTCGCAATCCTGGTGGACGGCTGCTCTGCCTCGACATCGGAGATTTTTGCGGGCGGCCTTCAGGATCTGGGCCGCGCGCGCGTGTTTGGGACCCCGACGGCCGCCGCCGCCCTTCCCTCCGCTTTCGAGCGGCTGCCGAACGGCGACGGATTTCAATACGCCGTCGCGAACTACGTTTCCGAAGGCGGCCAGCCGCTGGAAGGGCTCGGAGTCACGCCCGACGTGGAGGTGAAGCTCACACGCGCCGCGCTGCTCGCGGGCCACGATCCCGTATTGGACGCGGCTGTAGATTGGATAAAGACAGAGTCACTACGGAGGAAAACACCATGAACCGTCGCATGTCGCTGGTTCTGCTTTGGGGAGCCGTAAGCGGATTCGCGGCCGATCCGCTGCCTTCGGCCGAATCCGTGCTGGACCGCTACGTCCAGGTGACCGGCGGGAAACAGGCGTACGAAAACCGGAAAACCGAAATTTCCCATGGGACGCTCGAATACCCCGCAATCGGCGTCAAGGGCGCCATCACGCGCTGGGCGGCCGAACCTGACAAATATTACGCATCGCTCGAAATCCAGGGGCTGGGCAACGTCGAAATGGGCGTCAACGGCGGCGTCGCCTGGGAAAACAGCGCCATTCTCGGACCTCGCGTGAAAACCGGCGCGGAGCGGGCCGAAGCCATCCGTGAAGGCAACATGAACTCGACTCTCCACTGGCGCAAGCTGTATCCGAAAGTGGAGAACGCCGGAATCGAAACCATCGACGGCGAGGAGTGCTACAAGATCGTGATGACGCCCGACCAAGGACAGCCCATCGTCGGCTATTACCAGAAGAAAACCGGCTTACAGGTCAAGATCACTACCGTGAGCACCACCCAGATGGGAGATATCCCGGTGGAACTGATCGCTTCGGACTACAAGGATTTCGGCGGCATTCTGGAGCCCGCCAAAGTCACCCAGAAGGCCGGGCCGCAGGAGTTCACCGTCACGCTCGACCGCGTAGAGGTGAATCCGGCGATTCCGCCCGAGCGGTTCGAACTGCCCGCCGAAGTCCGCAAGCTGGTGGACCAGGCAGCAGCGAAATAGCCCCAACAATATCTGGTCTTTTTGCTCGATTCGTTTTATAAACGTATAGGGCACCTTGTTCGAGCGAATCCGTAAGATTGCGACTGGAGGCAGAGTAGCGCTGGTTCTGCTCGCCGTGGTGGTCGTTTACGCCTGCATCGCCGTAAGCGGTCCGCAGGGATTGCAGGCGCTGATGGCCAAGCACCGCGAGATCCGCGAGTTGCAGGAGCAGAACGCGGCGCTCACGCGGGAGATCGAGCATCGCCGCGATCGCATCCGCCGCCTGGAAGGCAGCCGCAGCGAGCAGGAGATGGAGATCCGGAAACAGTTGAAGCTCCAGCGTCCTGGCGAGACCACGTTTATTCTGCCGGAGAAGCCGGGCGATCTCGGCAATGCTCCCGCCGCCGATCCCGCCAAGCCATAGGCCATCGCGGCCCGGGAAGCCAAGCGCAACCGGCGATCTTGTCGCCTCCCTCGTCGAAAAGCCCGCTCTACTTCTCCAGCAAAAAATTCCCCACAAACATCGCGTCGATCCCCGACGAGTAAAAGCTCCGCACCGCCTCGCGCGGCGTCGAGACCAGCGGATCCCCGAACAGGTTGAAGCTGGTGTTGTAAAGCACCGGCAGACCCGTCGCCTTGCCTGCTTCCAGCAGGAGGCGGTGATACAGCGGATTGTCCTTCTCCGAAACCACATGCGCGCGAATCATATTCTCACCAAGGATGGCGGCTTCGAAGGTTTTGCGATGCTTGGGACGGACGCGCCCCACCGTGGCGAGATACCGCGCGTTCGGTCCGCTTTCGAAGTACTCGCTGGCCAGTTCCGCCGGCACAGAAGCGGCAAACTTGCGGAACGGCTCGCGATGCTTGATGTAGACGTTCAGATTTTCGGTCGAGTACGGATCCAGGGGGGAAGCCAGAATGCTGCGGTTGCCCAGCGCGCGCGGGCCGAACTCCATGCGCCCCTGCATCCAGGCGAGAATCTTGTGTTCCTCCAGCATCCGGACCGCCTGCGACAGCATCTCGTCGGTCGAACGCAGGTACTGGAAACGCAGCTTGCAGTTTTCGAGCACTTGCTTGATCTCTTCGGCCCCATATCCCGGCCCCAGGAACAGCGATTCCAGCCCGCCGCGCCGCTTATGCCGCCGCACCTGATGCCAGACGTGATACACCGCGCCCAGGGCGGTCCCGGCATTCCCGGCCGCGGGCTGGACGAAGACGTGTTTCCATTGGCCGCAGCGCTCCAGGAACTCCACCAGCATCACGTTCAGGAACAGGCCGCCCGCCAGGCACAGATTCTTGCCCTCCCCGGCCATTCCGAGCACCGTCTCCTCTACTGTTTTCTGCAATCCCCGCGCAATCGCGGGCGCCGCGGATGCAGGTACCGGGCTGCCCTCGGAAATTCCTAAACGCTCGAAGAATTTCGGGCTGAACCCGCCCGCCGACTGCCGGTTGCCGTCGAAAAAGCTCGCATCCAGCCGCGCCGCCGAAGATACGATCTCGCGGAACAGAGGCGCATAGCGCTCGTCCCCGGCGGCCGAGATCCATTGAACTTTGTGTTCCTCGGCGCCCGCGCGGTAGCCCAGTAACTGCGCCACAGCGCCGTACAGACGGCCCAGGGAATCGGGGTAATACCACTCGCGCTCCGCCTGAATCTGAGTGTCTTTCGCGTGCCAGCGCGCGCCGCAGCGGAAATCGCCCGCATGATCCAGGGTCAGCACAGTGGCTTCGTCGAACGGCGAGGCGAAAAAGGCGGACGCCGCATGCGCCTGGTGATGCTCGACGACGACGATTTCGGCCTTGGGAAACTGCTCCCGCAGCACCACGTGCATGTGCGCCTCGGGAGGACGCGCAAACGGCCGGACCACCGCCACGCATTCCACTTGCTCGCGCGAGCTGCCGGCCAGCCGCAGGCACTCCGTGATCGACGCACGCGGCAGCCCGCCGGGCTTCCACATCCGATCCAGCTTGTTTTCTTCAATGGCGGCTTTCAGCTCGCCGTCTTTGAGGACGGCGCAGGCCGCGTCGCCCAGCAGACCACCCAGTCCCAGAATCACCATTCAGGAGATCACCATGTGCGGGTTATTTTGATTTCGCCTCGATTTTGGCCCAGGTATCGCGCAGCGCGACAGTGCGGTTGAACACCGGGTTCCCAGGCCGGGCGTCTGGGTCCACTGCGAAGTAGCCCAGCCGCTCGAACTGATACCGGCTCCCCGGAGGTGCGTCGCGGAGGCTCGGTTCGAGCTTTGCGCCCACGATTACTTCGAGCGAGTTCGGATTCAGATTCGCCGTGAAATCCTGGCCTTCGGGAACCTCGTCCGGATCCTCGCGCGTAAACAGCGTGTCGTAGATCCGGACTTCGGCGTCGATGGCGTGCGCCGCCGATACCCAGTGGATGGTCGACTTCACCTTGCGTCCGTCCGGAGCGTTTCCGCCCTTGGTCGCCGGGTCGTAGGTGCAGTGCAGCTCGCTGACGTTGCCGTTCGCGTCTTTGACCACTCCGGTGCAGGTGACCAAATAGGCGTACCGCAGCCGCACTTCGCGCCCGGGCGCAAGCCGGAAATACTGTTTCGGCGGATCCTCGCGGAAATCGTCCTGCTCGATGTAGATCACTTTCGAGAACGGCACTGGGCGTGTGCCCGCCGACGCGTCCTCGGGATTGTTGACCGCCTCCATCTGCTCGACCTGGCCTTCCGGATAATTGTCGATCACCACTCGCAAGGGGCGCAGCACCGCCATGACGCGCGCCGCCCGGCGGTTCAGATCGTCGCGGACAAAATATTCGAGCAGGGAAAGCTCGGTGGTGCCGTTGGTCTTGGACACCCCGATGCGGTTGCAGAAATTCCGCAGCGCTTCCGGTGTGTATCCCCTGCGGCGCATCCCGGATATGGTGGGCATGCGCGGATCGTCCCAGCCGCGCACCAGCTTGTTCTGCACCAGCGCCAGCAGCTTGCGCTTGCTCAGCAGCGTGTAGGTCAGGTTCAGCCGGTCGAATTCCACCTGCTGCGGATGATAAATCCCGAGTTGCTCGATGAACCAGTCATAGAGCGGCCGGTGATCCTCGAATTCCAGCGTGCAAATGGAATGCGTGATGCGCTCGATGGAATCGCACTGGCCGTGGGCGAAATCGTACATCGGATAAATGCACCACTTGTCGCCGGTGCGGTGGTGCGTGGCGCGCAGGATCCGGTACAGCACCGGATCGCGCATGTTGAGATTCGGCGAGGTCATGTCGATTTTGGCCCGCAGCGTGCGCGCGCCGTCCGGAAACTCGCCTTTGCGCATGCGCTCGAACAGATCCAGGTTCTCCTCGACGCTTCGGTTCCGGTACGGGCTTTCCTGGCCGGGCTCGGTCAGCGTGCCCCGCTGCTGGCGCACCTGGTCGGCCGAAAGGTCGCAGACGTAGGCCTTGCCTTTCTGGATCAGCTCCACCGCCCATTCGTAGAGCTGGTCGAAATAATCCGACGCGTAGAACAGGCGGTCTTCCCAATCGCCGCCCAGCCAGCGGACATCTTCGATGATCGATTCGACGTACTCGGTTTCTTCCTTGGACGGATTCGTGTCGTCGAATCGGAGATTGCATTTCCCTCCGAATTCGCGCGCCAGCCCGAAGTTGATGTGGATCGATTTGGCGTGGCCGACGTGCAGATAGCCGTTAGGCTCCGGCGGAAAGCGCGTGTGCACGCGTCCGCCGAACTTTCCGGTTTTCAGGTCGTCGAGAATGATATCGCGGATGAAGTTGGAGGGAGCCGGCGTGGCGCCGGTTCCGGATTCATCCTTTGGCATGGTCATGGAATCAAGATCCTCACGTCCGAAGCGAGGGCAGCATCTCCAGAGCCCTGTCGATCCGCTTGAGCGCTGTTTCCCGCCCCAGAACCTCCAGCGTTTCAAACAGCGGAGGCGCGACCTTGCGGCCGCAGACCGCGACGCGAATCGGCTGGAACATCTGCCCTGGCTTAATCTTCATCTCGGTGGCGGCCGCCCGCAGCGCCGCGTCCAGTGCCTCGTGCCGGAACTCCGCTGTCTTCAGAACCTCGCGGGCTTTTTCCAATACGGCGCCCGCCATGGCCGCGTCGCCCTTCTGCGGAATCAGCTCGGCGCTATCGTACGGCGGAAGCTCGTCCAGAAAAAAAATATCCGCGGTCGTCGCCACGTCGCGCAGCAGCTTGATGCGCTCCTGAATGAGCGGAGTCACCTGCCGCATCTTGTCGCGATCCGCGCGGAACCCGGCGGCCTCGGCGAACGGCAGCAACAGCTCGGCAAGCTGCTCCTGCGGCAGCCTGCGGATATGCTCGGCGTTCAGCCATACCGCTTTCGGATCGAACGGATCCTGCTCGGTGAAATTGACCGTCGCGTTGCTGTGGTTGATCCCTTCGAGCGAAAAAGCATCGATCAGCTCGCGGCTCGACATCACCTCCCGATTATCCTTGGGAGACCAGCCCAGCAGGCACACGAAATTCACAAACGCCTGCGGCAGAAATCCCGCATCGCGATACGTAGTCACGCTCACCACAGGCCCGTGCTTGCGCTTCGACAGTTTCGATCCGTCTGGCGCGATCAGCAGCGGCAGGTGCGCGAAGGCCGGCAGCGCGGCTCCCAAGGCTTCGAAAATCAGCACGTGCTTGAACGTGTTCGTCAGATGGTCCTGCCCGCGGATGATGTGGCTGATCCGCAGATCGGCGTCGTCGGCGCAGGAAGCCATGTGATAGGTCGGCACGCCGCTCGAGCGCAGCAGCGCGAAATCCTCGATGTCGGCCGTGGCTTTCGACTGCGGCCCGTAGACCAGGTCCTCAAACTTTACGTCCTTCCGGGATTCTCGCGGCACGCGGAAGCGCAGCACGAACGGCTCCCCCGCCGCCGCGCGCATGTCGCTCTCCACCTTCGGCATCTCGCGCATGCCGGGATGGAACAGCCACGGTCCGCCGGCGCGCGACTTTTCCTCTTCGTCGGAAACCGCTGCGGGCGTGAAATCCCGGTACGCGAGCCCCTTGGCGAAAATCGCCTCGGCCGCCTTGCCATGCAGCTCGCCGCGCTCGGACTGCCGGTAGAACTCGTCCCAGCTCAGACCCAGCCAGTCCAGCCCTTCGTAGATGGAATCCAGCGATTCCTGCGTATTCCGCTCGACATCGGTGTCGTCGATGCGCAGGATCATCGTACCCCCGTTCCGCCGGGCGTACAGCCAGTTGAAAATGAAGGTCCTGGCGCTTCCGATATGGAGATACCCCGTCGGGGACGGGGCGAAACGGACGCGAAGCATGAAACCTCCAGCATAACAGCCGCCCTGCCGATTGCTAACATCAGATGGCGCGGAACCTCAGCGAGGGTTTTCACGTCGGGACGGTTGTAGGAGGCGGGCTGGCCCGCCTCCAAAAACAGGGGTGTATCAGGAAGGGAAAATGAAACTCAACACACACTGGTTTTGCCTGGCAGGTGCAGTGCTCTTGGCGGCTCCGGGATTCGCACAGCAGGTGCAGACGTTTCGCGCGCAGATCCGGGGCGGCGGCGGCGATCGCGGCAAGTGCACGATCGAAGTCGAAGTGGATTCCGTCGCGGAAGTCGAGATTCGCGGCGATGAGGGCCGCCTGCGAACCATCGCCGGCAGCCCGGCTGTGTGGCGCCGCATGGTCTGCAACCAGCCGCTTCCGTTGAATCCTCTGGAGTTCCACTTCAGCGGCGTCGACGGCCGCGGAAATCAGATGCTGGTTCGCGACCCGGCCAGTAACCGCGGCACTGCGGTCATTCGTATCGAAGATCCCAAGGGCGGCCGCGAGGGCTACACGTTCGACATCGAATGGCGCGGGGCGGGCGGCGCTGGATATCGCGATGGCGGCGGGTTCGGCCGCGGCGGCGATTTCGACCACGAGGACGACGGTTTCCGCCGTGACCGCGACGGCCGCTGGGATGATGATATTCACTTCCGCGGGCGCGGCGACGGCGTCTTCAACAACTTCCGCGGCCCGGACGAGCGGCTCTACGATTGCGAAGTTTCCGTCGACCGCCGCGGCCGGGTCTCGGTGATCTTTGAGACGGCTCGCCGTTCGCAGCTCGTTTTCACCGGCCGGCTCATACGCTTCGATCGCGGTTTGATTATCGCCGATATGAGCGGCGTGGGCGTACGCGGATCGATGGAAATCCGGCTGAACGGCCGCGACCGCGTGACCGATATCGATATGTCGGCCCGCGGCCGCGAGCGCTTTGAATTGCGCTGGCGCCGGTAGGCGGAACGCAGCCTACTGATGGAATTCCAATTTCGTCTTGGACCCGCCCAGTTCGATGGCGGTGATCTGAACGGTATCGCCCTGCTTCGCCGTGTCTACCGCAGTCTGCTTATATTTCGTGTTGCTGTTCTCCACTTTCACCGGAACCGTGACCGATTTGCGGTCGTGCATCGCGGTGAAAACGGCGTTTGATCCCTCGACCTTCAACTTATATTCGCCCGGCGCGAGCTGCGCGCTGCCCGCTTTCGCGGAGCTGTCGAGCATAATGTCATACGTCTTCGGATTTGCCATTGCCACGGTGGAAAAAGTCAGGGCTGCGCCCCACAGTAGAATTTTATTCTTCATAGGAAATTCGTGTCCTTGGTGAGGCCGCTATCGGCTCTCATCTGAAAGACGAATGACGCGCCGGTTGGTAACCACTGCCATAAAGGCAGGCCGGATGCATTCTGGGTCGCGGCCGTGAGGGAGCGGCTTCTGCCGCTAATACAGTATGGACGGGAGATACGCGCCCGCGGGCTCGTTGTATAGACCCAGCGTCATCAACGTCATCGGCTCCACCACCCGCAGCCCATGCGCCAGGCACCACCGGAACAATCCCGCGTTCCTGGTCGGCACCAGAATTCCCGGCCCGCCGAATCCATCCGATGCGGCCAGCAGCGCCTGCAAATCCACGTTGCTCTCCGCCACGGCGTGTCCGAAGAACGCAAGGCTGCTGCAATAGGCTGTGATTTTTCCGTGCCGCTCCGCCACCGCCGCGCTGCCTTGCGCGATCGCATCCGCCAGATCGCCCCCGCGATCATGCCCGTGCACCTTGACGCTGAGCCGGTTGCACGCCTCCAGGTCCGCTGTGGTCGCGGGCCGCACGAGAAATCCCTCCAGCGTCTTCTTGATCGCCGGGCCCTGCATCACCGAAAGAGGCTCGCGCGCATCAAATCCCAGCTTCGTGTAGAGCGATAGCGATCGTGTATGAAACGCCGCTTGCACCAGCCGCACTCCCGGGAAATTCCGCTCGCGTGCGCGGCCCATCACTGCTTCCATCAGCTTGCGGCCCACGCCCCGGTTTTGCGCCGCTGGATCGATCGTGATCGGACCGATTCCCGCGATCGGCGAGCGTTCGTCCATGCAGTTGCTTCCCACGATCCGGCCGTCCTCCTCCGCGACCACGCAAAAGAATCCGGGATGGCCGAACATGGCCGTCAGGACACCCACGGCGGGTTCTTCGGACGGCAAGTCCGGGGGGAATCCGTGCTGTGCATTGATCTTATGGAAAGCTTCGTAACAGATTTTGCCGCACGCCGGAACATCTTCCAGTGTGGCGCGTCGAACCGTGACTGGCATCGCGCTCAGTTTACCGCACTCGATCGTCCGGAGAACGGTACACAGCGACCGAACGGGCATGCGCCGCGCGCGGCATCAGTCGTTCGTGAGGCGGGCTTTCAGCCTGCGCGGAGCTTTCGCTCCGCCATGCGGCGCATGCACTCGTGCGTGCCGCGTCGCCACTCCTGGCAGCGCATGAATTCCGTCAATCATTCGCCCCTTACCAAAGTCACTCCGTCGATCATCCACCCGCCCTCCGCCTGCCGCATTACGTCGAATTTGTACACCAGCTCTCCTCCCGCGGGCGGATGCACCCGCAACAACTGTTCTGCATGCCCGCCGCGCACTTCGAGAGGACCAAACTCCTGACGGTGATCCCGCAACAACGGCGCATAATCGGCGCTCCGCACCAGCGTCAGAAAGCGCCCATACTTTCCCGTGGAGCCGTGATTCAGCGGGGAGGCAAACTGGTACGCCAGATAGATGCCCGCATTTGGAATCGGGCGGTTATTCTGCCGCAGAGCCGCGGCGACTTTCTGAATCACCGCGCCCGGCTCCCCGGCCCGTTGCGGATTCGGCGGACCGTTCAACACCGTGAGGACCAGATACAAGTTCCAGAGGACCAGCACCGCGTACCAGATATTGATGACGGGGATCAGCCGCGTGCGCTTGAGCGCGAAGCACAGGGCCACCAGCCCAATCGCGATCAGCTTCGAGACAATCAGGCCCGAAACCGGCCCCCAGCGGACCAGTATCCGAATAAAAGGACTCGCTTCCGTGTTTCCCAGACTGAATCCGATCAGCGTCGATAACAAGTCCAGGACTTGCAGGTACAGGAACAGCCTGACCCACCCGCGCTCCTCCGAGCTCATCTGTTAGGCTCAGGCTAGCACGTTCTGACCGCAGAACATGCAATTTGGTTGAAACGCCAGCCACCTGTCAGTCGCGAAAACATTCCATGGTGGCGCTTGTGGCCGCCGTGGCGGCGTCCGCATCTCAAGCACCGCTCGCGAAACCGGGAATGGAAGAGCGCGCGGAACTTCTGCGCCGATGCGCGCTCGTTCTCTGGGTCGCCTTGTGACTCGATGCACAGCAAAGGTTCTGATTGTCTCCGGGAAATGGCAACCGGTTCACAAACGCCGCAGCCTCCACACCAGGAATGTTCGGGATGCACGGAAGAGATACGCCCAGGGTTTATTCACGTCCATGCACGGCTAAACCAGCATCGCCCCCGTCCGGCTCGTATCGTATCCCGCCAGCATCTCGAGCCTCTTCCGCAGCGTGGCCTTCTGGAGCACATCCAAAAACGCTTGCGCCGCGGCCAGATCCATCGTCTGCTTCCGCATCACCAGGTCATAACGCTCCTGGCGCAGGGGAATGAAATCCAGCCCGAACGTTCGCGCGGCCGACCGAGTAGCCAGGCAGCAGTCCGCCTCCTCCGCAGCCACCGCGTACGCGGCCGCCAGATGACCGTAGCAGACCCGGTAATATCCGTCGATCGATGCGGCACGAACGCCCGTCACGCTCAGCAGCTCGTCCAGCAGCGCCCGGCTTCCCGACCCCGGCTCGCGATTCGCGAACCGCACGTTCTTTCGCGGCAGATCCTGAACCTTGCGAATGTTCTTCGGATTGCCCGCTGCTACCACCAAGCCTTCTTCCCAGCGCGCGAACGTCACCACGCGAAACTCCTCGCCCGCGAACTCGCGTTTCAGGAAGGGCAGATTGTACTCGCCGGTCTCCGGATCTTCCAGGTGCGTTCCTGCGATGTGCACTTTGCCCTCTTTCAGCCATTTGAGCGCCAGCTTGCTCGATGCCGCTGCCGTGACCACCTCGACGCCCGTCACCCGCTCCACCATGCGAGCCAGCACATTCGTCGCCGGATCGCACCCGGCCAGAACCAGACGCTTCTGGAATGCTTCGTTCCGATCGAACACCGCCAGATTCGCCCGCCCGCCGTAACTCACGCGCCCGATCACCGCGTCGGCTTCCGGCAGGTAGTAAGGAACCGCGCTCACCGGAACGCTCACCCAGTGCGATCCGACTTTCGAAATCCGCACCGGCTGCCCCTTCACCGGCTCGGCCGCGCCCAGATGTTCCGTGGGCGTCAGACCGGACCTGTGCGGCAAACTGTCTTCCGTGAAAAACAATTCTTCGACCGTCGTCTTCAGCGCGCGCGCCAGCTTCAATGCCACGTCCGTATTCGGAACGTAGTTTCCGGCTTCGATCGCATAGATCGTCTGGCGCTTCACACCGACGCGCTCGGCTAGATCCGCCGCCCCCACGCCTTGGCTCTTGCGGATCTCCGCCAGCCGGTTTCTCATGTCTTTTTTCACGGCGAAATCTCCTAAAAATGCACCTTCGCCACAAACTCGAAATCCCGCGGATTCCCCGCGCTGATGATCGATCCAAATGCCGGGCTCCCGAAACTCCCATTCGGATCGTTCAGCGGAGGCGTGTTCGACACATTGAAAGCCTCCGCTCGGAACTCCAGATTCACGCGCTCCGTCAGCCGGAACGTTTTCCCGATCATCACATCCGCGTTCTGAAGCCCCGGCCCCCGCACCGGATTGCGCGAACTGGTTCCGATCGCAAACTGCGGCGCCGCGCGGAAAGCCGCCGTGTTGAAATATTTCGCCACGGTGCGGTCAGCGAATGCATTCGGATCGCCCACGCGGTTCGGCCGCTGCAGTGCGTATCCCAGGCTCGCGTTGTTGTTGACCGCCTGCGTCACCGCCACCATGTCGCCTGACTGGATCCGGACCAGGCCGCCAAGCTGCCATCCCGAGAATTTCCAGACACGCGGAATATCGTACACCCATCCGAGCGCGAAGACACGCGGAATGTCGCCGCTCGAAAGATCCTTTTCCAGGTGCCGGTTGTTCGCGTCGGCCGCGCCCGTCGTCCCCAGCACCGGACCCGTAAAAATGCTCTGCGAAAACACCGCCGAGGCGTCGTCAATCAGCTTCGAAAACGTGTACGACGCCTGCACCGTCAACCCGTGCGATAACCGCTTTTCCAACTTCACCGCCGCGGCGTTATAGGTCGAGTTCCCTACGTTGTCGCGGAACAGCGCCACATTCGTGAACCGCGGATACGGACGCAGCAGGAGCTGCTGCGCGATCGTCGCTCCTGCCAGCGACGAGGAGGCCGGAATCTGCCCGAAATACGGATTCGGAACCTTGGTCAGCAGCGCTGCGCCCAGATCCAGGTACGGCGACGGAAGCTGGTTGATATTGGCATCGGGAATCCCCAGCCGCGTGTTCTTCGAGCCCAGATACGCGATTTCGACATTCCAGTCATTGCCGAGCGTCTTCTGGATAGTAAAATTCCACTGCTGCGAATAGCCTGACCCGTTATTGCGATCCACGCCAAACACTCCCTGCCCGAGCCCCGAATTCGGATTCGGCGCGGTCACCTGCACCGACGGGCCCTGCGAAAGCAGAAACGCGGCGTTCACGTTGTCTTGCGATTGTTGCCCGAGCGTCTGCACGAACGGAAACTGGGGCATCGTGAACGGCGTCGTGATCCCGGACTGCTCAAAAAATATCAGCCCGTAGCCCGACCGGATCACCCAGCTTTCGCCGATCCGATACGCCAGCCCGGCGCGAGGCCCGAAGTTGCAGCACTCCAGCTCACGTGCGGTGTGCGGAAAATCCAGCACCTGCGTCTTCAAATTGAACACCGCGCCCTGGTCCCGCTTCTCCGTAGAAGGAAAGTTCAGCGTGTAGCGCGTGCCCAGGTTCAGCGTGAGCCGCGGGGAAACCTTCCAATCGTCACCCACGAAAAATTCGGCGATGTGCGCCCGCGGCTGGATCACGTTTCGCTGGAGATCGATGCTGAACGCGTTCACCTGCCCCAGCAGCAGCGACGCGAGCGCGTTGCCGCTCCCCGGTACCGACGGATTGTTGGTTCCTGTCGTGGAAAAACCGAACGACCCAGTCGGATTCGGCGGGTTCAGCACGTCCAAAGTTTCGCGCCGGAGATCCGTACCGAACTTGATCGTGTGCCGGCCGCGGATCAGTGTGAACGTGTCCAGGAACTCCGTGACCGACGTCGTGAAGTTCGAATTCGCCGCCGTGGTCGGACCGATCTGCTGGTACCCGGCGACCGCGAAAATCGGCAAAACGGATCCGAACGAGTTCGGCGGAAGTCCCGGCACGCTGATGCCGCCGTTTTGCAGCGAGGATTGTTTGAGATCGCGCCGGGAATACCCCGCGCGAAACTGATTCAGGGCCGAAGGCGAGAGCATCCAGTTGTACTCGCCCGCAATCGCCTCGCCCCGGGTGATCGCGTGTCCGATGACTCCCGAGGTTAAGTCCCCGCTTCCGTCCGGCAGCGGCGTCACGGGAGTATCGTCGTCGGCGAAAAATGTATAGCGCGCAAAGACCCGGTGCTTGTCTCCGAAGTAGCGGTCCACGCGAAAATCGGCTTGGTCCTGATTATCCGGCTCGGTCGCGGTGCGCGTGAAATTGTTCGCGCCCGCAACGTTAGGCAGCGGATAATGATCGAGCACGGCTCGGCCCAGCGCGTCAAATTGCGTTTCCGGAATCGTGTTGTTCACGAACGGCGCGCGCGGCGAGCTTCGCGGATCGAAAATCGGCTGCGCAAAGACCCCCTGTCGCTGCGCCAGTGTCGGCACCACGCTGAAACGCGTGATGCCGGTCCGCTGCCGCGTTCCCTGCCAGTCCACAAAGAAGAACGTGCGATTCGTCTGGATCGGCCCGCCCAGGGTCGCGCCGTACTGATTGCGGCGGAACTCTGGTTTCGGCCCCGCGGACGCGAACAGGTTTCGCGCGTTCAACGCTTCGTTCCGGAAAAACTCAAACACGTCGCCGTGGAACTCGTTGCTCCCGGACTTGCCGATCACCATCACAGTGCCGCCGTTCGAGCGCCCGTACTCTGGCGAGTACGAATTGACGTTCAGTTTGAACTCGGCCATGCCATCGATGATCGGGTAATAGACAACCTGGCCCGGCTCCGGTTGGAGCACACTGATGCCGTCGTAGAGGTATTCGTTCGTGCGCGGGCGGCTGCCGTTGATGCGCGGCAGAAATTCCCCGTTCGGCAGCGCGACTCCGGGCGACAACGTCACCAGCGGAATAAAATTCCGCCCGTTGAGCGGAAGCGTCGCGATTTTCTGCTGATCGACGTTCATGCTGACATCGCCGCTGGCCGTCTGCAAAAGCGGCGCGGCCGCGGTCACGTCGATGGTCTGCGATGCCTCGCCAATCTGCAATTTCACGTTAATCGCCGTCCGGTCGCCCAGACGCAAGGTGATTCCGGATTGACGATACGTCCGGAATCCGGGTTGCTCAACCGTCAGCGTGTATTGCCCGGCGGGCAATCCGAGAATGTGATACGCGCCGCGCTCATCCGCGAGGGCGCTGTAGCGCGCCATCGTGGCCTGATCCTCGGCTTCGATGTTCGCTTTTGGGACCGCGAGCCCTGAGGGATCCTGGATGGTTCCGAAAAGCTCCGCCTGCCCAGCCTGCCCCAGGCCAACCGCGGCGGAAACGACCAGAATTGAGAGGATTTGTTTCTGCATCTCTGTCGTGTAAAAATGACATTTGTCATGCTAACACGACACATCAGCCTGTGTCTGGCTGTTGTTCTGACCGGATGCGCCCCGGCCGGCTCGAAGCCCGAGTTCCTGGTCGCCGCCGCGGCCGACCTCCGGATCGCGCTGGGTGAAATCGCCGCGCAGTTCCAACGCGCCCACCCGGAAGCCGCTGTCAAAGTCAGTTACGGTTCTTCGGGGCAATTCACCCAGCAGATCGAAAACGGCGCGCCGTTCGATGTGTTGTGTTCCGCCGATTCAAGCTATCCGAAAAAACTCGCCGGCGAAGGTTTCGCGCTGCCCGGCTCGGAATTCATCTACGCGATCGGGCGCCTCGTTCTGTGGGTTCCCGACTCCTCGCCGCTCCAACTCACTGGCCCTGAGGCGCTGCGCGATCCGTCGCTCCGCCATATCGCGATCGCGAATCCGGCCCACGCGCCCTACGGCAAAGCCGCCGAAACCGCGTTGCGTTCCATGGGCCTCTACGATGCCGCGAAGGACAAACTCGTGTACGGCGAAAACGTTTCGCAAGCGCTGCAATTCGCCGAGACCGGCGCGGCAGGCATCGGAATCGTCCCGGCGTCGCTGGTGCAGGGCGGACGCTCGTGGGAAGTGCCGCAGCAGTTCTACCCAAAACTGGAACAGGGCGGCATCATCATGAAGCGTTCACGAAACGCCGCCCTGGCGCAAGCATTTCGGGCGTTCCTGCTGGGTGAACAGGGACGAACCATCCTAAAACGCTACGGTTTTTACTTACCGTAGCTGACCCGCCAGATCACGCGCGCGCCGTCGTCGGTGACCAGCAGTGAACCGTCGGTGGCGGTCACGACGCCTACTGGCCGGCCCCACGCGACGCCGTTGGTCGAAAAACCTGTGAGAAAGTCCTGATAGACTCCGCTGGCTTTGCCTTTTTCGAGCGGGATGCGGATGACTTCGTGGCCCGAGCCTGCGGCGTGATTCCAGGAGCCGTGCTCACAGGCGAACGCATCGCCCGAAAATTCCGCCGGGAACATCTTGCCGTCGTAGAAAGTCATGCCGAGCGAAGCGCTGTGCGCCTGCACGAGCACATCGGGGACGATGACCTTGTCTTTCCACTCGGGATGCTTGCCTTGATGGGCGGGATCGTAGTTGCCACCGATGTAAAACCACGGCCAGCCGTAGAATCCGCCGCGCTCGACATGGGTCACGTAATCGGGAACAAGGTTGTCGCCGTAGGTATCGCGCTCGTTGATGGAGGTCCACAGCTCGCCTGTTTCCGGGTTGATCGCCAGCCCGACAGGATTGCGAATCCCGGAGGCGAAGATCCCGACGAACTTGCCGTCAGGAGTGTACTCCAAGATATTGGCGCGATGAAATTCGGCTTGATTGTCGCTGTTGTTGGATGCCGAGCCGACTGCGACGAACATGCTCTTGCCGTCTTTCGAGAAAACAACGTCACGGGTGCGATGGCCGCCGCCGGAGGGGAGCTCGGGAATGATCGTTTCCGGCGCGCCGGTCGCTTTCAGATCACCGTTTTTATATGCGAAGCGGACGACCGAGTTGGTGTTGCCGATGTAGACCCACTGCGGATTCGCGCCGTTGGGATAGAAGTTGATGCCGAAGGGCTGGTTCAGGCCGGTGGCGTAGACCGAAGTTTCCTGGGGCGTCCCGGCGGCCGTGATGCCGCGGAAAATCTTGATCTGGCCTGCGCTGGTGTCGGTGACAAAATAATCGCCATTGGGCGCGCGGCGAATCTGGCGCGGATTCGTGAGGCCCTGATCGACATAGACGCTGACTTGGAAGCCGGCGGGCGCCTGCGGCATGGCTCCCGCTGGCCGCGGCCCGTTGCCGCCGCTGCGGCCCGAAGGCGTGTCGCCGGGTCTGGGCAGATCTTTCGCAGTGATCTTGTGGGCCTGACCGGGCTTCAGGTTCGCAGTCGTGCTGAAAGCCTGCTTGCCGGTGGCGATGTTCATGTTGTCGGTCTTGGCGGCCTGGAGCAAAAGCCCCGCGGCCAAGACCATCAGTCCCGCGGGGAGGATCCAGTGGAGCGGTTTCATGCCCTTCAGATTATCGCAGGGGCAGACGAGGCACAACGACTCACGGGCGAGATCTTGCTGGGAGAAGCCTGAGAGTGTTTGCAGAGGCGCTTCGTTAGAATGGGGTGAAGTGAGTTCCGTGCCGGCACCTAAACAAGCAGCATTGAAGTGGGAGCAACCTTCATTCGATGCAAGACCCTACTTGAAGGCTGGTGCGCCTCCGGCGTGTTACGTTTCTGCGCTCGGGGCGCTTTTCGGTGAGGATTGCATGGCTGTGCTTCCGCACATTAAAGACGGCGTCGTGGACACGGTTTTCGCCGACCCACCATTTAACCTCGGCAAGCAGTACGGCAAGCGAAGTAAGGATGACATGCCGGATGCAGCATACATCGCGTGGTGCAAGAGGTGGATTACGGAATGCTGCCGGACATTGAAGCCAGGCGGATCTTTCTTCCTATACAATCTACCCAAGTGGAACATCCGGCTGGGAGCCTTTTTGGACGAGCTCGGGATGACGTTTCGGCACTGGATTGCCGTGGAAATCAGCGCTTGCTTACCGATTGCCGGCCGGCTTCACCCCAGCCATTACAGCCTGCTGTACTACACGAAGGGCAAGCCTAACACGTTTCGCCGGATACGAACGCCGATTCAAACGTGCCGTCATTGTGGCGGGGAGATCAAAGACTACGGTGGGCATCGGGACGCGATGAATCCGCGAGGCGTAACTCTGAAGGACGTCTGGACAGATATTCCACCCGTACGGCATTGGAAGTTCAAGTCGCAGGAGAGAAGAGCGAACGCGCTTTCGACGAAAGTATTGGATCGTGTGATCGAGATGTCCACAGCGCCAGGCGACCTAATCCTCGATCCGTTTGGCGGAAGCGGAACAACCTTCGCAGTATGCGAAAAAAAGCGACGGCGCTGGCTCGGGATGGAAATCGATTTCTCGAATGAGATCATCGATCGCATCGAGAGCGGAGAGATCCGAAGTCATCGAAACGACGATTATGTAGAAGGCTAGCGCGGCCGGTTGCGAGGCGGCTTCGATGTGCGTTTCGCCTGCTTTTCCAAGGGTGCGCCGGGACCATCATGTTCGATTGCGAGCAGGACCAGCGGCGAGTCTTCGAGTCGTGCCGCCTTCGCGTGCTTTTTGGCGTCGGAGATGCATGGGCCGCGGTCCGTTAAGAATCGTGATAATTTGTCGGTCGGCACTATGACGACGCCGACGTCCAGGCGGCCATCGCGGAAGGCGGCGTTCAGATGAATCATGTCCACAACGAGGAGATCTGAACGAGCAGACACTTGCACTTCCACACCCACACACACTCGAGTTCCGTTTACCTGCTTGCATTTCAGCCAGTCGATGTCCCCAGCCACTTTCTTGGTCCATCCGCCGAGCACCTCGAAACGTGCGTCAATGAGCTTGCGTACGGCAGCTCCACCGTTGGCGTCAACTTCTTCCTTTACCCGAAGCTCAAATCCGGAAATTACAGAGCGGATTTCATCCATGAGCGGCGTCAATCCCAGCCGCGCAATCCGTTCCTTGGCGCCGTCGTAGTTTACCTCCTCAACAATTCGTGGCATGTCGTTTCAGTTTCGCACTGAATCATTCATCTTTCAGATGGCCAATGAATGTCTGCTGAATGGACCCGTGCGCATGGAGCGACCATGGTACTTTTTGGCGCGTACTGTCCTTGACTTGGAGAGAAGCGGTGCTAGAATCGCTGGGCATGTTGTTGCCCCTGATCGCCATCGCGGGGATGGCGCTGGTTGTAGCCGCACTAGTACTCCATGCGGCGAGAAGGGCGGCTGAGCGGCGACAGTCGCTGCGGAGAGCCGAACTGATACGGTTGCGGCTTCAGGAAGAACCTGCTCCGCAGCGAGTCGCATACCGGAGAATTCAGATTCGTTTGAGCGGGAGTTAACTTCCGAACGACAGGCGGCAAGACCGCCGGTCCTACTTCGCTGGCGCGGGGCCGCGCGCGGGGGGGCGCTCGTTGCCGAAATGGTCGGCAAGCTGGTCGGCGGTGAAGCCGCCGTTGGGGAGAGGCTGCTCCGGCAGCATGGTGGCGTTCCAGTTTTCGTATTCCTGCACCAGACGCCGGTACACTTCCGGCTGGCGGTCTCTCAGATTGGCGCGCTCCAGAGGGTCGTCCACGACGTTAAACAGGAACGTGTTTTCGCGGATCTTCAGATATTTCATATCGCCTTTGCGCATGGCATGCTGCGATTTTTGGTTGTAGCGCCAGAACAGCGTTCGCGGAACGGGAGCGGCGTTCTGGGTCAGCGTGGGCAGGAGACTGATCCCGTCGGGCGGATACGCCGGGTCGGGCTTCGCTCCTGCGGCGGCGAGGAACGTGGGCATCCAGTCCATGGAGATCGCGACCTGCTCGGTCGTGCTGCCCGCCCGAATGTGCCCGGGCCAGCGGACCAGCGCGGGAATTCTCAGGCCGCCTTCCAGGAGCTCGGTTTTCTTGCCAGTGAACGGCCACGTGTCTGCGAAGCGCTCGCCGCCGTTGTCACTGGTGAAGACCACGATGGTGTTATCCGCCAGCCCCGTGCTGGCTACAGTCTGAAGAACACGGCCGACCTGGCGATCCAATTCACCCACCATGGCGGCGAAGGTTTGGAGCGATCCGCCGTCGAAATCGGCGAGCGCGCGGATGCGCTGCGATTCGGCCTGATCCATGGGGCCTTCCCAGGGCCAGTGCGGAGCGGTGAAATGGAGACTCAGAAAGAAAGGGCGGCGGGCAGCGGCGTAATCGGTGACAGCCTTCACGGCGTGGTCGCCGAGAAGAGTGGTGAGATAGCCGGTTTCATTAACGGGCGTGTCGCCGTCCCAGAGATCGGCGGGGGCGCCGGGCGCGAGGCTGGCCTTGTGTGAGAAGTAATCGACGCCGCCGTTGTGAATCCCCCAGAAGTGATCGTAGCCGCTCTTGAGCGGGCTGTAGTTCGGCAGATTGCCGAGGTGCCATTTGCCGATCAGGGTGGTTCCGTAACCGGCTTGACGGAGCAGCGACGGCAGCGTGGGATGCTCGGGCGGCAGGCCGACCGTGGTGTTGCCGGTGCCGAGCGGTTCGGCGAGGCCGATCGGCAGACGGTACTGATAGCGTCCGGTGATGAGCGCGGTGCGGGTGGCGGAGCACACGGCCGAGTTGGCGTAGGCTTGCAGGAACTTCATGCCTTCGGCCGCCAGGCGGTCGATATTGGGCGTGGTGTAGTCGCGGCGGCCGTAGCAGGAAAGATCGGCATAGCCGAGGTCGTCGGCCATGATGTACAGGATGTTGGGCTGCGGGGCCTGAGCCCGTGATTTGCGCGCGGTAAGCGTCACGGCAAGGGGAGCGGCGAGGACGTTGCGGCGGGTGAGTAGAGGCATCGGAATTATTGTGCCTTAAAAGAACGTCCGGGCGCGTAGAGGCTTCGCGCTCGCGCTGGAGCCCGATGCCCGTAGAATGGTACTTCGAATGAACCCGGAAGCAGCGCTGATCAATGTGGTCTTGCTATGGATGCTGACCACTCCTCATGAGTTCGCGCACGCTTGGGTGGCGACCAAGCTCGGCGACGACACTCCGCGGCGCGAGGGGCGCGTCACGCTGAATCCTCTGGCGCACGTGGACTGGATCGGCACGGTGCTGCTTCCGGCGGTGACATCGCTGGTTGGCGCCGGGTTTCTGGGATGGGGCCGCCCGGTGAACACGAATCCGTCCAAGCTTCGCGGCGGGCTGAACGGGATGGCTCTGGTCGCGTTGGCAGGGCCGGGCAGCAACGTCATCTTCGCGGTGGCGCTCGCCGCGATCGCGGCCTTAGCCGCAGGCGCCAGTGCAAACGTTGCGAACTTCGCCGCGCGAGGCGCGCGATTGAGCATCTACCTGGCGCTGTTCAACATGATTCCCGTGCCGCCGCTGGACGGATCGAAGCTGCTGCTTGCCGCGCGGATTCCCGTCGAGGTCTACGCGATGGTGGCGCGGTATGGGTTTCTGCTGCTGATCCTGCTCATCGCCTACACCGACGTGGGAATTACGATTTCGGCATGGAGCGTGGAGGCAACGCGCGCGATGCTGGGCTGGTTTTCCTGAGAACGCGGCGGGAGCTCGACACAACCAAGGATGCCCGCGGCTGTGATCGGTCAGGGTTACTCCGCGCCGGATCCGGGGCGCATGCCTGCCAGCAGCCGCAGGACCAGCAGGTCGGACGGCTGGAAGGTGGTGGCGGGAACGTTGTTCAGATCCTCGTCGCGATCCACCACGTGGCTGCGAATCATGGTGCGAAGCTGCGCGACAGTGATGCCCAACTCCTCGGCGGCCTCCGCTTCCGAGTACTGCCCTTTGCCCGGTCGGGCTCCCACTTGCACGCTCATAACCGCATTGTAAGAGGCTGCGAGGCGAGCCCCAATTAGGAATAGCGCTTATTTAGGTCCGGGTATCGCCTGACGTACGAACGTACTAAGGCCGCTCGCCAGACCCGAAGAGTACACTTCAAAGTGATGGCAGACGAAAAACATACTCTCCGACCGCCGACGGAAGTGCTCACCCGCGGATTCGATCCGCGGCTGTCGGTCGGTTCGGCCCGGCCGCCGGTGTTTCGCAGCTCGACGTACGTGTTTTCGAGCCCGGAGGCAGCCGAGCGCGCCTTCGATCTGGTGGCGGGGCGCGCCGCGCCGCGGCCGGGGGAACATCCCGAGCTGATTTATTCGCGGTTCAACCATCCCAATGCGGAAATACTCGAGAGCCAGATCGTGCCGCTGGAGCGCGGGGCGCAGGCGGCGCTGGTGTTCAACTCCGGCATGGCGGCGATCATGACGGCGTTGCTCACGTTTCTGCGGCCGGGGGATTCGGTTTTGTACACCGTGCCGATCTACGGCGGCACGCAGTCGCTGATTGAGGGTTTTCTGGCAGCATGGGGGGTTCACGGTATTGCGGCGCCGGCGGGTGAGACCCAAGCAATTGACGAAGCGATTCGCGCGGCCCACAAGCTGCGCGTAATCCTGATCGAGACGCCCGCCAATCCGACGCTGACTATGACGGACATCCGCCGCGCTGCGCTTACAGGCGCGTCCAGGGCGGGCGAGCCGCCGCTAGTAATCGTCGATAACACTCTGCTCGGACCGACGTTTCAGCACCCTTTGGAACGCGGCGCGCACCTGGTGGTGTATTCCGCGACAAAGTATCTTTCGGGATTCAGCGACCTGATCGGGGGCGTCGCGCTGGCCGGCGATCCCGAACTCATCCGGCTGATGCATTTCAAACGCAACCTGTTCGGCAATATCCTTCAGCCCGACGAGTGCTGGATGCTGGCGCAGCGGCTTCCGACGGTCGGGTTGCGCATGAACCGCGCGAGCAAGAACGCGCAGCGGATCGCCGAGCGCCTGGCATCGCATCCGAAGGTGAGCAAGGTTCACTATCCGACGCTGTTCGACGACGCGAGCCAGATCCGGATTCGCCTGGAGCAGTGTGATTTTCCCGGCGCGATGTTTTCGCTGGAGCTGCACGGCGGCAAGGCTGCTGCGTTCGAGTTTCTGCGAAGGCTGCGGCTGGCGTACAACGCGGTTTCGCTGGGAGGCGTCGAGACGCTGGTGTGCCATCCGCAGACGACCACGCACTCGGGATTCACGGAGGCGCAGTTCGCCGAGGCGGGCGTGACGGATGGGCTGGTGCGGGTGTCGGTGGGGATCGAAGACTGGCGGGATTTGCTGGCAGATTTCGAGCAGGCGCTGGGGGATTAGCCCGCGACCTTCCGGGGACGCGGCTGCATTTGCGTCCCGAGCGCGCAGCGGTTTACAGCCAGAAACGAGCGCATAAGCGGTTTTCAGCGTTGTGCGCGATTCCAGAAACGAGCGCACAGCGGTTTTCAGCGTTGTGCGCGATTCCAGAAACGAGCGCACAGCGGTTTTCAGCGTTGTGCGCGATTCCAGAAACGAGC
>Ga0070741_10005042_pt1 | contig 29994 bp, 32 predicted proteins | sample Coa_R1_4_FD_66440 | JGI IMG/M metagenome (GOLD analysis project Ga0070741, IMG submission 66440) | Surface soil microbial communities from Centralia Pennsylvania, which are recovering from an underground coalmine fire - Coalmine... | ecosystem: Environmental > Terrestrial > Soil > Unclassified ... | reverse complement strand
GACCGTCAACACGTTGGAGTCCATGATGGGGAGCGTACGACTCGATTTCTCCTACCGCATCGTCGACGTCTTCTCTGACCGACCGCTGGCGGGCAATGCCCTCTGCGTGGTGCTCGACCCCGTGCCCGAGCCGGTGATGCAGGCGCTGGCCCGGGAGGTCAACCTCAGCGAGACGACCTTCCCGGTCATCACCGGGCCCGACGAGTACGAGATCCGCATCTTCACGCCGACCGTCGAGCTGCCCTTCGCCGGTCACCCAACGCTGGGTACGGCCTGGGTGCTCGGAGCCGGTCAGTGGACGCAGCGATCGTCGGGAGCGACCGTCAGTGTTGACGCCGACGAGCGCGGCGCGGTGATGACGCAACCGGACCCGTCCTTCACCGAGGCGGGCATGGCCGAGCCGGTGGCCGCCGCCCGGCTTCGGGGCGCCGACGGCGTCTGGGTGGCCGAGGCGGCAGGCAACCGGCACGTGGTCGTGCTGACCGACGCGCCCATCGACCGGCTGGACCCCGACCTGGGCGCCGTGCGCGACTACGTGGCCGCCGCCCGGGCCATCACCTTCGCCGTCGTCCGCCGGCTGGACGACCGCACCCTGCACGTGCGCGTGTTCGTACCCGGCGCCGGCATCGCCGAGGACCCGGGCACGGGCTCGGCCGCTGGTCCCATCGGTCTGCTGGCTCGGCGCCACTGGGGAACCGACCCCGACGTCACCATTCACCAGGGGTCGGAGGTGGGCCGCCCCTGCACCATCGAGGTGCACGCCGAGGTTGGCGCCTTGCGGGTCGGTGGAAGGGTGTCCCTGTGTGCCAAAGGACACTTTTCTTTGTAGTCAGGGTGCCGGGTAGCATCCTGTTGCTTTGACCACTTTCACCGCAGACGCAGCTGCCCAGCTGCCCGGGCCGGCGTGGCTGCGTGAGCAACGGATCGCAGCCGCCGAACGCTTCGCGGGCGCGTCGTTGCCCACCGAGACGGAAGAGGTGTGGCGCTACAGCCGCATCTCCGAGCTCGACCTCGACGCGTTTGCCCCACTCGTCGACGGGCCCACCACCGAGGACGGCATCCCCGATGCCCTCCAGCCCCTCATCGACGCCGTGGGTGAGCGGGCGGGGTTGCTCGTCCTGCGCAACGGCCGCATCGCCCACCGGGAGCTGGACCCCGACCTCGAAGCCAAGGGCGTGCAACTGCGGGTCCTGGACGAGGGATGCATGGGTTCGGTGGCCACCGCGGCCGATGTCTTCACCGACCTGGCGACCGCCTTCACGGCCGACGGCGCCCTGGTGCGAGTGCCGCGGGGCGTGGTGGTGCCCCGCCCCATCGTCGTCCTCCAGTGGATCGATGCCGACGGCAGCGCCGTGTTCCCCCGTCTGGTGGTCCAGGCCGGCGAGGCCAGCCAGGTGACCGTGCTCGACCACCTGTCCTCACCGGCTGGCGTGCACGCGCTCACGGCGCCCGTGGCCGAGCTGGACGTGGCCGACGCCGCCAACTTGTCGTACCTGAACGTCCAGGAGCTGGGCTCCTCGGTGTGGCAGGTGGGGTACCAGGCCAGCCGGGTGGGCCGGGACGCCACCCTCGACTCGTCCGTTGTCGCCCTGGGCGGCGACTACGCCCGGGTGCGCGCCGACTCCCGCCTGGCCGGGCAAGGGGGTTCGTCCAACCTGCTCGCCGTCTACTTCGGCGACGGCCGCCAGATGCACGACTTCCGCACCATGCAGGACCACGAGGCGCCCAAGACCACCAGTGACCTGTTGTTCAAGGGCGCGGTGGAGGACAACGCCCACTCCGTGTACTCCGGCCTGATCCGGGTGCGCAAGGGGGCCAAGGGCACGAACGCCTTCCAGACCAATCGCAACCTCGTGCTCACCGAGGGGGCCCACGCCGACTCGGTGCCCAACCTGGAGATCGAGGAGAACGACGTGTCGTGCAGCCATGCATCGGCCGTCGGCCCCATCGACGAGGAGCAGCGGTACTACCTCGAAGCCCGGGGCGTGCCCACCGACGTGGCCAACCGGCTCATCGTGCTCGGCTTCTTCAACGAGGTCATCGAGCGCACGCCCATCGCTGGCCTGCAGCCCCGGCTGCGCGGCCTGGTCGCCGCCAAGTTGGGCTCGTCCCTCGCCGGCGGGGTGACGTCGTGACGTCGCAGGTCATGGAGCGGCTGTGCGGCAAGGACGAGATCGCGCCGGGCACGGCCCGCCGGTTCGACGTGGGGCCCCACCGCATCGCCCTCGTGCGCGTCGGCGACGAGTTCTACGCCATCGGCGACCGGTGCAGCCACGCCGACTACTCGCTGTCCGAGGGCGAGGTCTACCCGGAGGACAAGGAGATCGAGTGCCCCAAGCACGGCTCGACCTTCTGCCTCGTCGACGGCGAGCCCCAGTCCCTGCCCGCCACCAAGCCGGTGCCCGTGTACGAGGTGAAGGTCGAAGGCGACGACGTGTACGTGGTGCTGCCATGAGCGTTCTGAAGATCACGGGTCTGCGGGCCAAGGTGGGCGAGCGGGAGATCCTCCGGGGCATCGACCTGGAGGTGCGCTCCGGCGAGGTCCACGCGGTGATGGGGCCAAACGGGTCGGGCAAGAGCACGTTGTCGCACGTCATCATGGGCCACCCGGAGTACGAGGTCACCGGGGGCAGCGTCACTGTGGACGGCCGCGAGGTGCTGGGCCTGCCCACGTGGGAGCGGGCCCAGGCCGGACTGTTCCTGGCCATGCAGTACCCCATCGAGGTACCGGGCGTGAGCCTCGAGGACGTGCTCGAGGAGTCGTTCGTGGCCGCGGGCCGGGACCGGGGCGAGGTGCGGGAGCGGGTGCTGGCCGAGGCCGGCCGCATCGGTTTCGACGAGCGCTTCCTCACCCGGCCCATGAACGTGGACCTGTCGGGCGGCGAGAAGAAGCGCAACGAGACGCTGCAGCTGGGCGTGCTGCGACCGCTGTTCGCCGTGCTCGACGAGATCGACTCCGGTCTCGACGTCGACGCCCTGCGGGATGTGGCCCGGCGGGTCGAGGCGGCCACGTCCGAGGACAACCTGGGCGTGCTCGCCATCACCCACTACAACCGGCTGCTGCACGAGCTCAAGCCCGACGTGGTGCACGTGCTGTCGAGTGGCCGCATCGTGGCCACCGGCGGCCCCGAGCTGGCCAGCGAGTTGGAGAGCACCGGCTACGCCGGCTACGGCGGGGCGGAGGCCACTGACACCAAAGTCCACTCGGCGGCCGACCCCTTCGCCGATCCCCTTGCCTGACGTCAGCGACGACGACCGCGAGCGGGTGGTCGCCATCCTGCGAGAGCAGGCGGCCGAGGGAAGGCTGGACATGGAGGAGTTCGGCGGCCGGCTGGACGAGGCGTACGCGGCCGTCACCATGACCGCCCTGGAGCACGCCCTGCGCGACCTGCCCGTGCCGCCGTTGCGCCAGCGCCAGGCGGCGCCGTCCGGCGCGACCACCAGCCGGCGCCCGGACCGGCCCTACCGGCAGACCTACCCACCCCGGCCCCGTCCGCCGGCGGCCCGGCACCAGCACCCCATGGCCCACCCCAAGGGGGCGGTGGTGCGCAAGGCCATGTGGCACGCCCACCTGTGGAGCTACGTCGCCGTCAACCTGATGCTCGTGGTCATCTGGGCGCTCACCACCCCCGGCGGCTATTTCTGGCCGGTGTGGCCGATGATGGGCTGGGGCCTGGGGCTGGCCATGCACGGCATCGGCGAGGTCACCGCCCGCCAGAAGCACCCCGACCAAACCCAGTAGCCCACCATTCTCGTAACGCTGAGGCCCACATAGGCGGCGCCAGCGTTACGAGAACAGTTAGGGGTGGAGCGTCGTGCTCGTTGTCGACGTGGTGCTGGTCGAGGTGGTTGACGTGGAGGTGGTGGTGGTGGGGGACGTCGTCGACGTGGTGGGGGGCGCTGTCGTGGGCGGGTTGGGCGGGGCCTGGCCCGGCGCGGGCTCGTCGAACGGGACGGGCGCGGCCTTGCCGCCCACCACGTACACCGGCGTGCCCCGCGGGACCGTGTTGTAGAACCACAGCGAGTCGGCCATGGGGATGCGCACGCACCCGTGCGAGGCTGGGTACCCGGGAACCGACGGCGCCCCATGGATGGCGATGCCGCCGTTGAAGAACAGCGGGTTGTACAGGTGGCCGAGCTTGCTCACGTGGTCGCCCAGGATCTTCACGCCCACCCGGAACGACCCGCCCGGCGTGACGGCCACGTCGCACTCGCCGTCCACGCAGTAGCGCTGGCCACTGCCCGTGGACACGGGCAGGATGCGGCTGAGGGCACCGCCCTGGAACAGGAACAGCACCTGGCGCTTGAGGTCGACCTCGACTCGCATGGAGCCTCCCGCCGGGACCATGGCGGGCGGGTCGGTGGCGGACTGGAGGGCGGCCACCACGTCGTCCGTGGCCCGGCCCGTGCGGGCCATGCCCGTGACCTTCTGGAACGCCATCACCGCGAAGGCGGTGGTCGAGTCGAACGTGCCGTCCACCTTGCCGGTGTCGTAGTGGAGGTCGGTGAGGCGTTGCTCAAGGGCCTGCACGGCCGGCCCCTTGGCCCCGACGCCCAGGCCGGGCAGGGGCTTGGCCGTCGTGGTGGAGGCGGCCGTGGTCGTGGTGGTGGGTGCCTCAGTGGTGGTCGTGGTGGAGGACGCCGTCGTCCCCGTCGAAGCGGCGCGCGAGGCGGCTGCGTGGTGGCACCCGGCCAGGCCACCGGCGAGGAGCGCGGCGACAGCCAGGTGCGACGTGAGGCGGGGAAGCGAACGCATGGGGAAGTCCGGGTCTCAAGTATGGGCGAATCGGACAGGCCCCGTCGAACTTGACCGACCGGTCAAGGTATACAGTTCGCGCCGATGCGGATCTTCAGCTTCCACCTGATGCCCTATCCCGCACTGCCCTCGGAGTACGACGGGCCCGCCTGGGTGACTTGCCCCAACGAGCTGTACGACCCCACGGTTGGTACCCAGATCTACAACCGCTACCTCGACGAGCTGGTCTACGCCGACGAGCTGGGCTTCGACGGCGTGTGCGTCAACGAGCACCACCAGAACGCCTACGGGCTCATGCCGTCGCCCAACCTGATGGGCTCGATCCTCGCCCGCCAGACCAAGCGGGCCAAGATCGCCATCGTGGGCAACGCCCTCCCGCTGTACGACCCGCCCACGCGGGTGGCCGAGGAGTTCGCCCTCATCGACAACATCAGCGGTGGCCGCCTGATCGCCGGCTTCGTGGTGGGTGGCGGGCCCGAGTACTACTCGTTCTCCATGAACCCGGCCCACGCCCGGGAGCGCTTCGCCGAGGCCCACGACATCATCATGAAGGCGTGGACGGAGCCGGGGCCGTTCGAGTTCATCGGCAAGCACTACAAGCTCCGCTACGTCAACACGTGGCCCCGGCCGGTGCAGCAGCCCCACCCCGAGGTCTGGATCCCCGGCGCGGGGTCGCTGGAGACCATGGACTTCGTGGCCCAGCACCGGTACGCGTACATGGGCATCCCCTACTTCCACATGAGCGTGTTCGACCGCACCTTCCGCATGTTCCGGGAGGCGTGCGAGCGGGCCGGGTACGAATACGACCCGCTGCAGGCGGGCTGGCTCACGCCCATCTACGTGGCCGAGACGGACGAGGAGGCCCGCCGCCAGTACGAGGAGCACTTCTTCTACTTCGTGAAGCGGCTGCTCCCCGGCATCAACATCTCGCCGCCCGGCTACACGTCCATCCGCTCCATCGAGAACATCCTCAAGGGAGCCAAGACGTTCGCCCTCAACCTGGAGACGTGGGACGAGGTGGTCGAGGGCGGCTACGCCATCGTGGGCTCGCCCCAGACCGTCACCGAGAAGCTCACCGAGTACCTGCGCCGGCTGGGCACCGGCAACCTGCTCGGCCTCTTCCAGTTGGGCACCCTTCCTGCCGATCTCACCCGGCGCAACCTGGAGCTGTTCGCCACCGAGGTCATGCCCGCCCTGCGCGCCGAGTTCCCCGAAGGCAAGCCCGTGCTCGGCAATCAGGCGGCGGTGGCCTGATGGCGACCATGGCCGAGGAGCGGGTGTCCACCCAGGTGGGCAAGGTCCAGGTGTACCGGGGCGGTAGCGGTACGGCAGGCGCGCCCATCGTGTACCTCCACAGCGCTCAGGGGGAGACGCCGGGCCTGGCCGTTCTCGAGCAACTGGCCGACAGCCACGAGGTGGTGGCGCCCCTCTTCCCAGGCTTCGGCGAGTCCGAGGGCATCGAGCAGATCGACGACATGGAAGACGCCGTCTTCCACCTGCTCGACGTGTTCGACGTGCTCGGTCTGGACGCCCCGGCCGTGGTCGGGCTGTCGTTGGGTGGGTGGATGGCAGCCGAGATCGCCACCCGCTACCCGGAGCGGGTGTCGTCGCTGGTGCTGGTCAACCCGGCCGGGCTCTACATCCCGGGCCAGGAGATCAAGGAGATCTTCGGGCGGCCCCTGGACGAGTTGGCGCGCGACCTGTTCGCCGACGAGCAGCACCCGGTGGCCCAGCTGATGACGTCCCTCTCGACCGCCACCACCGCCGACCCGGGCGACCTCCCGTTCGAGCTGTTGCGGCCCGTGTTCCAGTCGCTGGCGGCCACCGCCAAGCTGGCGTGGGACCCGTACCTGCACAACCCCAAGCTGGCCCGCCGCCTGTACCGGGTGACGGCGCCCACGCTGGTGGTCCACGGGACCCGGGACGGCCTCATCCCCCGAGCCCACGCCGAGGCCTACGCGGCCGGCATCACCGGGGCCCGGCTGGTGGACGTGGAGGGCGCCGCCCACATGCTCCCCCTGGAGCAGCCCGACGAGCTGGCCCGGCTGGTCGGGGAGCACATCGCCTAGCTCGCGCTTCGGAGCGGGGGCGCGTCCAGGGAGCACTGCGTCTCGCAGGCCGCCTCCTCGGCGGGCTCGTTGCGGATGGCGGCGAAGGCGATGCCGACGGCGGTCATTGCCAGCGCCGCGCAGATGAGCACGGCCAGGTGGAACCCGTCGGAGAAGGTGGACGGGTTGCGGTAGTCGTTGCCCCGGATGCCGGCGGTGAGGGGGAGCACGGCCACGGCCATGAGCCCGGCCACCCGGGCCACGGCGTTGTTCACGCCCGAAGCGATGCCGGCGTGGCGGTCCTCGGCCGCGGCCAGCACGGTGGCGGTCAGGGGCGCCACGGTGAGGGCCAGCCCCAACGCGAACACCACCACGGCGGGCAACACGTCACGCACGTACGTGGAACCGGCACCGATGCGGCCCATGAGCAGCAGCCCGGCGGCCACGACCAGCGGGCCGACCGTCATGGGCAGGCGGGGGCCGATGCGTTGGGCCAGGGCGCCCGCCCGGGACGACAGGGCCAGCATGATCAGGGTGATGGGGAACAGCGAGGCGCCGGCGGCCACGGGCGAGTAGCGGAGCACCTGCTGGAGGTCGACGGCCAGCAGGAAGAACGTCCCGCCCAGGGCCGCGTACATGCAGAACGTGAACAGGTTGGCCGCTGCGAACTGGCGGTTGGCGAAGATGTCGATGGGGAGCATGGGGTCGGGCTGGCGGCGCTCGTGGGCAACAAAGGCGGCCAGGGCGATCACGCCGAGGACACCGGGGAGGGGCGTGGCCTCGATGAGGGCGTAGGTCACGCCGGCCAGGCCCAGGGCGCCCAGGGCGGCGCCGGTGACGTCGATGTGGTGGGCGGCGGCCGGGTCGGCCGACTCGGGGACGTGGCGGGCGGCCACGATGACCAGCGCGGCCAAGGGCAGGTTGAGCAGGAAGATCAGCCGCCAGGACACGGCCGACACCAGCCACCCGCCGGCGAAGGGCCCGATGGCGGTGGCGATGCCGCCCAGGCCCGACCAGGCGCCGATGGCCCGGCCCCGGTCCTCCCGGGCGAAGCTGGCCTCGATGAGGGCCAGGCTGCCCGGGGTGAGCAGGGCCCCGCCCACGCCTTGGAAGGCCCGGGCGGCGATGAGGGCGGGGAGGTTGGGGGCCAGGCCGCACAGGAGCGACGCAGCCGAGAACCAGATGACGCCGATGACGAACACCCGGCGGCGGCCGTAGCGGTCGCCCAACGACCCGCCCAGGAGGATGAACGAGGCCAGGGTGAGCAGGTAGCCGCCGATGACCCACTGGAGCCCGGACACGCCTGCGCCCAGGTCCCGGCCGATGGCGGGCAGGGCCACGTTGACCACGGTGGCGTCCAGGGCGGCCACGCCCGACCCGAGGACGGTGGCCACCAGCACCCAGCGCCCCTCCGGGGTGCCGAAGCGCACGGGCTGGGGCGGGCCGTCGCTCACCGGCGCATTCTGTTGCAACCGAGCGCCGTATACGGCGGTCAGTTGCCCGAGAACGAATCGGCGGCGGCGATGCGGGACCGCCAGGCCATGATCCGGTGGGGCATGTTCATGGACAGCGCCCCCACCAGCCGGTCGCCCCGGCCGAAGGCGGCCACGAACCGGCGCTCCTCCAGCGACCCCTCCACCACCGCGAACTCGTCGGTGGCCGTGGCCCGGCCGAGGAACTGGATCTTGGTGTCGTACTGGTCGGACCAGAAGTAGGGGATGGGGGCGAACGGCTCGGTGGCGAGGCCCAACAACGAGCGGGCCGCGTAGGCACCCTGCTCGGCGGCGTTGGTCCAGTGCTCGACCCGCATGGACTCGTCGAAGCCGGGATGGAACCAGCGGGCCACGTCGCCGGCGGCGACGACTGCGTCGGCGCCATCGGCCCGGCACCACGCGTCGCACACCACGCCGTCGTCGAGCGCCAGCCCCGACTCCTCCAGCCACCCGGTCACGGGCACCACGCCGACGCCGACCACCACCACGTCGGCCTCGACCGCGGTGCCGTCGGCCAGCCGCACCCGGGCCACCCGCGAGCCGCCCTCCAGGCTGGCCACGCCGATGCCCAGCCGCAGGTCGGTGCCGTGGTCCCGGTGCAGGTCGGCGCAGGCCTGGCCGACCACCGGGCCGAGCACCCGCAGCAGCGGCAGGTCGAGAGCCTCGATGACGGTGACGTCCAGCCCTCGCGCCCGGCACGACGCCGCCACCTCGGACCCGATGAACCCGGCCCCGATCACCGCCACCTTGGGGCCCTTGTCCAGCTCCGCGGCCAGGCCCCGGCAGTCGTCCAGCGTCCGCAGTACGAACACGCCGCCCATGCGTTCCGTACCCGGCAGGGTGCGAGGGGCGGCGCCGGTGGCGATCACCAGGCCGCCGAAGGGCACACGCTCGCCGTCGGCCAGGACCACCGTGCGGTCGACCAGGTCGAGTGCGGTCGCGGCCACGCCCAGGCGCAAACGCTCCCGCACGGCCGGGTCGACCCGCAGCCGGGTCTTCTCCGGGTCCCACGAGCCGGCCAGGACCTGCTTCGACAACGGCGGCCGGTCGTACGGGAGCTCGGCCTCGGCCCCGATGACGGTGAGCGAGCCGTCGAAGCCCGCGTGCAGCAGCTCGTCGGCCGCCCGCACGCCGGCCAGGGAAGCGCCGACGACGACGATGCGCTCCAGCGCCCGGCCCTCAGTCCTCGACGGTGATGGCCTGGGTGGGGCACACCCGCGCCGCCGCCTCGACCTTGCCTCGCAGCTCGTCGGGCGGCATGTCGTTCAGGATGTAGAGGAAGCCATCCTCACGAACCTCGAAGACCTCGGGCGCCTCTGCCATGCAGAGGGCGTTGCTCTGGCACCGGTCGAAGTCCACCACGACGCGCATGCCGGGAACCCTAGGCTTGCTTCCCGTGAAGGTCCGGATCGGGTACGGCCTCGGGGTGGAGGGGCTGACCGATCCCGAGCGCCGCTTCGCCGAGCTGGTCGACGCCCTGGAGGACCACGGGGTCGACTCGCTGTGGCTGTCCGAGCGGGTGGGCGCCCCCGCGCCGGACCCGCTGATCGGCCTGGCCGTGGCCGCCGGTCGCACCACCCGGCTGAAGTTGGGCACCAGCGTGCTGGTCGTCCCCGGGCGCAACCCGGCCCTGCTGGCCAAGGAGTTGGCCAGCCTCGACGTGCTCTCCGACGGCCGCCTCCTCCCCGCCTTCGGCCTGGGCGCGGCCCGGCCGGCCGAGCAGCAGGCGTTCGGGGTGGAGCGGGGGGAGCGGGCGGCCTGGTTCGACGAGGCCGTCCCTCTCATGCGCCAGTTCTGGACGGGCCTGCCCGTCGACCACCACGGTCCCCGCTTCCGGTACGACAAGCTCACCGTCCTTCCCCGCCCTGTCCAGCGCCCACTCGACGTGTGGCTGGGCGGCCTCGCCCCCAGCGAGCTGCGGCGGGTGGGCCGCCTGGGCGACGGCTGGCTGCCCAGCTTCTGCACGCCCGACGACGCTGCCGCCGGCCGGGTGGAGGTGGAGAAGGCGGCCGCCCAGGAGGGCCGGACCATCGACCCCGAGCACTTCGGCGCCTTGATCGTTTACGCCAAGGACGCCATCCCCGAGCGGGTGGCCCTGGCCCTGGCCCAGCGCCGCCCGGGCGTCGAACCCGCCGACGTGGTGGCCGTGGGGTGGGACGGGGCCCGGTCCCTGCTCGAGCGCTTCATCGCTCGGGGGTTCTCCAAGTTCGTGCTCGTGCCCGCGGCCGAGCCCGAGTCGTGGGAGGCCGAGATCAGCGAGCTGGCTGCGGAGCTGCTGCCACTTCAGGTGTGACGGGCCGGGCGTCGTCGTCCAGGGCGGCCAGGGTCTGGGGCCGGGCCAGGGCCAGGCCGGCGACGAGCACGGCCAGGAGGATGGCACCGGTGGTGGTCGTCCGGGCCAGGGTGAGATGGTCGGCCAGGGCACCCTGTACCAGGGCGCCGAGCGGGTACACGACGCCCAGGGCGACGAAGAACAGGCTGAGGACCCGGGCCCGGTAGACGGCCGGCGCCCGCAGCTGCACCACGGTGTTGAGCCCCGACAGCACGCCGATGTACGACGCTCCCACCAGGGCCAGGGCGGCGGCCGCGGCGGGCACGTTGGGCGCGTAGGCGTAGAGGGCGAGGGCCAGGCAGGCGACGAACACGTCCAACTCGATGGCTCGCCGGCGGCCCACCCGGGCGGCCAGGGGGGCGATGAGCAGGGCGCCCACCACCGCCCCGACGCCCTGGGCGGTGGTGAGGATGCCGGTGATGCCGGCCGTCTGTCCCAGGGCGCGGGTGCCGGCGGCGTGGGCCAGGAGGTTGGCCTTGGCCGGGATGAGGGCGATGAAGGGGGCGGCCAGGAAGGCCACGGCGGCGATGAGGCCGATGGCGGCCCGGCACCCGCGCTCGGCCCGGGCCACCCGCACGCCGTCCTTGATGCCGTGCCAGAGGCCCCGGTGCTCGTCGGCCTTGGGCACGGCCGGGACGTGCATCAGCACCAGGGCCACGATCACGGCGAGGAAGGACACGGCGTTGACCGCAAAGGCCCAGGTGTAGGACGTGGCCGCGATCACGGCGCCGGCCAGGGCGGGCCCGATCACCCGGCCCATGTTGAACTGGGCGGAGCCGAGGGACGTGGCTGCCAGCAGGTCCTCCCGGGGCACGATGTCGGGGATCATCGCCATCTGGAAGGGGAGGGTGAGGGCGGCCATGCACCCGCCGCCGAAGGTCAGCAGGGTGACCACGCCGGGCGTGGCCCGGCCCGCCGCCGCGGCGAAGGCCAACACGGCGGCCAGCATCCCCTGGACGAGGTTGCCGATGGCCAGCCAGCGCCGGCGGTCCAGCCGGTCGGCCAGGGCGCCACCCACCGGCGACAGCACGCCCACCGGGAGGAAGGCGGCGGCCGCCACCAGCGCGGCCCACGACGCCTTGCCGGTGCGAGCGGTGACCAGGGCGCCCACCGCCACTGTCTGCATCCACGTGCCCACGTTGGATACCAGGCTGGCCCACCACAGGAGGGCGAAGTCCCGATGGCCCAGCGGCCGGAGGCTCGCAAAGCGGTTGCTCACAGTGGTCCCGAGGTTAGAAGCGCGTGGTTTGGAAAATTTCCTGACACGCAGCAGACCCGCCGTCGTAGTACCGGTTCGGGGAGATCGTTCGGGGGAACTGGTCCGCGCCGGCCGCGCTCGGCTCGCAGCGCCGCTGGCGCCGTGCACCTCCCCCTGTGGTTGTGGTGGGCCGTACGGGAGGCGGCCCACCCAACCACGTCGATCGAGGTGGCAGGCAGGCCTAGGTGGCCAGTTCGTCCAAGCCCTGCTGGAGCGTGTTCCAGGACAGGGTGGCGCACTTGATGCGCACCGGGAACTTGACCACGCCCTGGAGGGCTTCGAGGTCGCCCAGCTTCACGCCCGGCTCGTGGGCTTCTGCCGGCTCGTCCGCTTCTGCCGGCTCGCCGTCGGCATCGAGGCGCTGCTCGTGGATGGACATCATGGCCTTGAAGGCCCGGATGAGGGCCCGGGCTTCGGCCACCGACTTGCCCTTCACGGCTGACGACATCATCGAGGCGGATGACTGGCTGATGGAGCAGCCCTGCCCGCTGATGCGGAGGTCGACCACGCTCCCGTCTTCCACGTCGAGGAAGACGACGATCTCGTCACCGCACAGGGGGTTGAAGCCCTCCACCCGGTGAGCGGGCGGGGTAGGCAGCTCGCCCCGGTTCCGGGGGTTGCGGTAGTGGTCGAGGATGATTTCACGGTAGAGGTCTTCGAGCCCGGGCATCAGCTCACTCCACCGTTCTCGTTGCCAAGAGTCTCGGAGGGCGAGCGAAAACGCAACCAGAATGTCTTGGGGCAGGTCGGCAGGCCGGGCATGGCGGCGGCGATCCTACGAGAACAGCTCGGCCGTGTCCGCCAAGGCGTCAGCCAGGGCGTCCACGTCGGCTTCGTCGTTGTAGACGTACAGCGAGGCCCGGGCCGTGGCACCGACACCCAGTCGCCGCATGAGGGGCTTGGCGCAGTGGTGGCCGGCCCGCACGCACACGCCCGCCTGGTCCAGCACCTGGGACACGTCGTGGGGATGGATGTCCGTGAAGGTGAACGACACCACGCCGCCCCGCTGGGCGGGCTCGGACGGTCCGTAGATGGTTATGGTGTCGCCGAAGCGCCCCTTCAGGGTGCGCAAGGCGTACCCGGTGAGGGAGATCTCGTGGGCCCGCACCGCCTCCATGCCCAGGCCCTCCAGGTAGTCGATGGCCGCGCCCAGGCCCACGGCCTCGGCGATGGGCGGGGTGCCCGCCTCGAACTTCCAGGGGATCTCGTTGGGGGTGAAGCCGTCGAGCCGGACGTCCCTGATCATCTCGCCGCCGCCCAGGAACGGGGGCATGGCGTCGAGCAGCTCCTCCCGGCCCCACAGCACGCCGATGCCCGTGGGCCCCAGCATCTTGTGGCCGGTGAACCCGAACAGGTCGGCGCCCATGGCCACCACGTCCGTGACCAGGTGGGGTGCGTACTGGGCCCCGTCGACCACCACCACGGCGCCGCCCGCGTGGGCCGCGTCGGCGATGCGCCGGACGGGCGGCAGCGTGCCGAGCACGTTGGACATGGCCGTGATGCCCACCAGCTTCACGCCGTCGACCAGCCGGTCGAGGTCGGTGAGGTCGAGCTGGCCGTCGTCGCCCACGGGGAGGTACCGCAGCTCGATGCCCAGCGCCTCCTTGAGCATGAGCCAGGGGACGAGGTTGGCGTGGTGCTCCATCTCGGTGAGGAGGACGGCGTCGCCCTCCCGCAGGTTGGCCCGGCCCCAGGACTGCGCCACCAGGTTGAGGCCCTCCGTGACGTTCTTGGCGAAGACCACGCCCCGCTCCGAGGGGGCGTCGATGAAGCGGGCCACCTTGGCCCGGGCGGCCTCGTAGGCGGCGGTGGCGTCCTCGGCGATGCGGTAGACGCCCCGGTGCACGTTGGCGTGGGTGGTCTCGTAGTACCGGGTCATGGCGTCGAGCACGGCGTGGGGCTTCTGGGAGGACGAGGCAGAGTCCAGGTACACCAGCCGGTGGCCGTTCACCGTCCGGTCGAGAATGGGGAAGTCCTTCTTCACCCGGGCGACGTCGAGCGGGGTCACCGCCATGCCTCGTACCCTTCCTCCTCGAGGCGCTTGGCCAATTCGGGTCCGCCGCTGTCGACGACCCGGCCGTCGACGAGGATGTGCACCCGGTCGGGGGTGAGCTCGTCGAGGATGCGCTGGTAGTGGGTGATGAGCAGCACGCCCATCTGGGGGCGCTCCTGCCGGACCTGCCGTACGCCCCGGGCCACGATGCGCAGGGCGTCGATGTCGAGCCCGGAGTCGGTCTCGTCGAGGATGGCCATGTCGGGCTCCAGCATGGCCATCTGGAGCACCTCGTTGCGCTTCTTCTCGCCGCCGGAGAAGCCCTCGTTGAGGTAGCGGTCACCGAAGCTGGGGTCCATCTCCAGCTTCTTCATCCACTCCATGATCGTGACCCGCGTCTCCAGCACGGACAGGTCGTCGATGCCCTTGCGGGCGCCCAGGGCCTGGCGCAGGAACTGGACCACGGGCACGCCGGCGATCTCCTCCGGGTACTGAAAGGCGAGGAAGATGCCGGCCTTGCCCCGCACGTCGGTGGGCCAGTCGGTGATGTCCTCGCCCTTGTAGCGGATGCGGCCCGACGTGACCTGGTAGTCCGGGTGGCCCAGCAGGGTGTTGGCCAGCGTCGACTTGCCGGAGCCGTTCGGGCCCATCAGGGCGTGCACCTCGCCCTCCTGCACGGTGAGGTCCACGCCCCGCAGGATCTCGGTCCCCTCCACGGCGACGTGGAGGTCCTCGATCTGGAAGAGAGGTGTCGGGGGGGTCGGCACGGGTCCATTCTATTTCCCCTATGGGCGTAGGGGAAATGACCCGGCGCCGGGCGGCAGTAGGGTGCGCGCCAGTGAGCGACCCCTACAACTTTGCCGGCGAAAGCCCCCTGCTGGGGCAACCAGGTGGGATGGTCACGCTGGTCGAGGGGTCGGCCTTCTGCATCTCCGGGCGGTCGGGCGACATCGTGTTGGGCAGCCCCCAGGGCCTGTTCTTCCGGGACACCCGGTTCCTCAGCCGCTTGGAGCTGCGGGTCAACGGCGGCCAGCCCGAGCCCCTGGCCACGGCCACCGTCGACCCCTTCAGCGCCATCTTCGCCAGCCGCACCCGCCCCCGGCCGGGCCGGGCCGACAGCACGCTGATGGTCTTCCGCTACCGCTACGTGGGCCGGGGCATGCGGGAGGACATCGTCATCCGCAACTTCGGGGACGAGCCCGCCTACTGCTCGGTGGAGCTGACGGTGGCCGCCGACTTCGCCGACCTGTTCGAGGTCAAGGAGAGCCGGGTCACGGACGACGGCGAGCACTCCGTTGTCCACGGCCACGACTCGTTCGTGTTCAAGCACCGGCGGGGGGGCATGCGCCGGGGCGCGCGGGTGTCGCTGTCCGAGCAGCCGACGCAGATCAGCGGCGACCTGGCCGTGTACGAGGTGATCGTCCCGCCCAAGGGCAACTGGACGGGATGCCTGCAGGTCTCGCCCATCATCGACGAGGACGAGATCCAGCCCCGCTACGCGTGTGGCGAACCGGTGGGACGGGCCACCCCGGCCGAGCGGCTGGCCAAATGGCGCCGGTCCATCCCCGCCGTCGACACCGACCACGACGGGCTGAAGGCGGTGCTCGAGCAGTCGTCCGAGGACCTGGGCGCGCTGCGCATCTTCGACCCCGACTTCCCCGAGCGCACGGTGGTCGCGGCCGGGGCGCCGTGGTTCATGACGCTGTTCGGCCGGGACTCGCTCATCACGTCGTACATGGCCCTGCTCGTCGACCCCGACCTGGCCCTGGGCGTGCTCCAGACGCTGGCCCGGTTCCAGGGCAAGGATGTCGACCCCAGGAACGAGGAGGAGCCCGGCCGCATCCTCCACGAGATGCGCTTCGGCGATGCGCCCTCGCTCTCCCTGGGCGGGGGCCGGGTGTATTACGGAAGCGCCGACGCCACGCCCCTGTTCGTCATGCTCCTGGGCGAGCTGCGGCGGTGGGGCCTGGCCCGCGAGGTGGTCGACCAGCTGCTGCCCCACGCCGACCGGGCCCTCTCGTGGATCGAGGACTTCGGGGACAAGGACGGCGACGGGTACGTCGAGTACAAGCGGTCGACGGACCGGGGCTTGCAGAACCAGGGCTGGAAGGACTCGTGGGACGGCGTCCGCTTCGCCAGCGGCGAGGTCGCCCGGGCGCCCATCGCCCTGTGCGAGGTGCAGGCCTACGTGTACGCCGCCTACCTGGCCCGGCTCCACTTCGCCCGGGAGGCGGGCGACACGGAGGTGGCGGCGCGCTACGCGGAGAAGGCGGCCGCGCTGAAGGAGGCCTTCAACCGGGACTTCTGGCTGGAGGACCACGGGTGGTTCGCCGTGGGGCTCGACCACGAGAAGAAACCCATCGACGCGCTGGCATCCAACATGGGCCACTGCCTCTGGACCGGCATCGTCGACGAGGACAAGGCCGCCCTGGTCGCCAAGCAGTTGGCGGGGCCGGCGATGTTCTCGGGCTGGGGCATCCGCACGCTGGGGTCGAACATGGGCGGCTACAACCCGATCAGCTACCACTGCGGGTCGGTGTGGCCCCACGACAACGCCCTGGTGGCTGCCGGCCTCATGCGGTACGGGTTCGTGGAGGAGGCCCAGCGGGTGATCATGGGCCAGCTCGATGCGGCGGTGAGCCAGGGTGCCCGCCTGCCCGAGCTGTTCAGCGGCCTCGACCGCCGCGAGTTCCCGTGCGTGGTGAGCTACCCGACGTCGTGCTCACCCCAGGCCTGGGCGTCGGCGTCGCCGCTGCTGTTCCTGCGCACGCTGTTGCGGCTCGACCCGTGGATGCCGCAGGGCAAGGTGTGGCTGTCGCCCGTGCTGCCGCCCGAGATCACGTACCTGCGGGTGGAGCGGATCCCCCTCGTGGGCCGGCGGGTCTCGGTGGAGGTGTCCGAGGGGAACGTGAAGATCGACGGCCTGCCGCCCGAGCTCGAAGTCGTCAGCGTGCCCCGGGACCCGCTCAGCGCGCTGTAGGTCCCGTCTCGCTCCGGCCGTGGCCGGGCGGCCCGGCGCCGCCCGCCGATGGGCCGGCCGGCTGCGCCGTGCGGCGTTGTTACAGCCCGGGCGTACCATCGCCCGCATGGGATTCGTCCTCCGCCGTTCGCTCCCGTCCATCACCGGGTTGGTGGCGCTCCTGGTCGCCGTGGGGGCGCTGGCCACGCCCTACCTGGGGGCCCCGCTGTGGTTCGCGCCCGTCTTCGCGCTGGTGCTGATCGGTCTCCAGTTCGCCCTCAACCCGTTCCTCATCCAGTGGCTGGTGCCAGCCGTCGTCATCGCGCACGATGGCTCGCGCTACCTCACCGACCACCCGGTGGGCGAACTGGTGGCTCGGCGCTGCCGGGACGCGGGCGTACCGCTGGTGAAGCTCGGCATCGTGGACGACGGCATGCCCAACGCCTTCACGTTCGGGCACGTCCCCGGGGACGCTCGCATGTGGATCACGCGGGGCCTCCTCGAACGGCTGGACGAGCGGGAGCTCGACGCCGTGGTCACCCACGAGGTGGGCCACGTGAAGCACTGGGACTTCGCGGTCATGACCGTGGCCGCCGCCGTGCCCATGATGCTGTACCTCGTCTACGTCATGACCAGGCGGATGGACAAGCAGGGCAAGGCCGTCGCCATAGGTGCGTACGTGGCGTACGTCATCAGCCAGTTCATTGTCCTCGCCCTCAGCCGCGCTCGGGAGTATGCGGCCGACCACTGGAGCTGCCAGTGCACAGCCGACGGCGATGCCCTGGCCTCGGCCCTGGTGAAGATCGCCTACGGCATGGGCCAGGTGCACCAGGAGGAGAAGGAGCGCGCCGCCCATCTGCTGGAGCAGGGCAAGGAGGGCCGCAAAGTCTTGGCCCGGGAGCAGCAGAGCCGGGGGCGGGTCCAGGCGTTGCGGGCCATGGGCATCTTCGAGCCCCGGGAGGCCGACGCCATGGCCGCCGCCCTCGCCGGTGGGATCGACGCCGATCGGGCCCTGGCCGCCATGCGGTGGGATGCGGCCAATCCGTGGGGGGCCACGCTGGAGAAGCTGTCCACCCACCCGCTGGTGGCCCGGCGCATCGCCGCCCTGGAGCGGTCGGGGCTGCCCGGCGCGCCCCGGCAGTGGAGCGTGCTGCGGTCGCTGGCCCAGGTGTCACCGGGCGAGCGCATGGCCCTGCGGGCCCGCTGGGCCAAGGAGTTGTTCGTGGCCGTGGCGCCGTGGGTGGTCCTCGTGGGCATGGTCGGGTTCGGCGCGGCGACGGGCTCGGCCATGTCCGTGGGCCTGGCGCTGGTCGTGGCCGGCGTGCTGCTCGTGGTGAAGCAGCAGCTGCGGTACCCCATGCGGTTCGAGCCGGTGGAAGAGATCACCTCACTGCTGGAGCGGTTGGAGGCCAGTCCGGTGAGCGGCATCGGCGTCGAGGTTCGGGGCCGGGTGATGGGCCGGGGCATGCCCGGCTACGTGCTCTCGCCCGACGTGGTGATCCAGGACGGGTCCGGCTTCGTGCCCCTCTTCTACAACCAGCCCATCCCCTTCGCCCGGGCGTTCTTCGGCCTCACCCGGGTGCAGGAGTTGCTGGGGCGGGATGTGGTGGCGCGGGGCTGGTACCACCGCTCGCCCCAGCCGGTGATCGAGCTGCGAGAGCTGGTTCCCGAGGGCGCGCGCCGGGCGCGGGTATGGGCGTGGGCCGCTCGGTACGCGGCGTCCGCCCTGGTGCTGGTGGCCGGGTTGGTGGTGCTGGCCGCGTCGGTGGGTCGATGAACCGATGAGCGCACCGCGGATCGAGCCCGGCGCCAAGCGGGTGCGGGCCTGGCTGGGCGGCGAGCTGGTGGTCGACACCATCCGGCCCATGCTCGTGTGGGAAGGGCCGGGGTACCCCGCGTACTACCTGCCTGCGGCCGACGTGCGCATGGAGTTGCTCATCCCTACCGCGGGCACCAAGCACTCACCCGACCGGGGCGACGCCGTGGTGTTCGACGTGAAGGGCGGCACCAAGGTGGCCGAGGGCGGGGCCTGGCAGTACGCCGAGTCGCCCGTCGATGAACTGCGGGGCCTGGTCCGGTTCGACTGGGCGGCCATGGACCACTGGTTCGAGGAGGACGAGGAAGTCTTCGTCCATCCCCGCAGCCCGTATACGCGAGTCGACATCCTCCCCAGCTCCCGGCGGGTGCGGGTGGAGCTGGGCGGGGTCGTGGTGGCCGAGTCGACGCGGCCGTGGCTGCTGTTCGAGACGGGCCTGCCCACGAGGTACTACCTGCCCCTGGTCGATGTGCGCATGGACCTGCTGCGCCCGTCCGGCACCCACACGAGCTGCCCCTACAAGGGCACGGCGTCGTACTGGTCGGTGGAGGCAGGTGGTCAGCTGTTCGAGGACGTCGCCTGGTACTACCCCACGCCCCTGCCCGAGAGCGAGCGGGTGGCCGGGCTGGTGTCGTTCTTCAACGAGAAGGTCGACCTGTACGTCGACGGCGTGCTCCAGGAACGGCCCAAGTCCAAGTTCGCCTGAGCGGGCGCGGGCCGAGCCGTTGCCCAGATGTGGGGTGAGCGGCCGCCGCCGTTGAGCCCGTCCCCGCCGGTTGTTTTGTGTGCAGTAGTGGCGACTATGTCGCCACTACTGCACAACAAACGGCTTGGCGGCCGCCGCCGAGCGTGCGATGCGCGGGCGCCGTCGGCGCTCACCCGGCGTCGCGCAGCGACTCCTTCCACTGCCGGAACCGCTGGTGCACCACGCCGTCGGGGCCCGTGCCCTCGCCGGTGCCGTCCTCGGACAGCCGGAACGTGAAGCGCACCGACAGGTCGTCGGCCCGCAGGGCCATGTACCGGGCATTGCCCTTGGTGGCCGGGCCGGCCCGCCACAGCAGCCAAGGTCCGATGCGGCGCTTGTAGTCGGCCGTGTCATGGCCCAGGTCGACGCCCAAGGCGAGCAGCTCGGGCGGCGCCTCGGCCCACGCCGACGCGGGGATGTTGCGGTCGCGCACCGGCGTGTCGGGCAGGTCGGCGGTGTGGACGGGCGTGTGGTCGGCCGGGCGCTGGTCGTAGGGGAGGGCGCCGCCGGGGTGGACGGCCCGCTCGTCGGTCACTCGTACTCCGGCTCCCGCCAGCCCGGGAAGAGGTCGGGCAGCCCGTCGCTCACCTTCTCCGGGAACTGCGCCGGGCGCTTCTCCAGGAAGGCGGACACGCCCTCGCGCACGTCGGCCGAGCGGCCCCGGTCGTAGATGCCCCGCGAGTCGGCCCGGTGGGCCTCCATGGGGTGGTCCTCGACGAGGCCCCGCCACAGCATCTGCCGGGACAGGGCCACCGACACCGGCGCGGTGTTGGCCGCGATCTCCTTGGCCAGCAGGCGGGCCTCGTCGAGGAGCGACTCGCCCGGGTGGACGCTGCGCACCAGACCGCCGGCCAGGGCCTCGGCGGCGTCGAACACCCGCCCGGTGTAGACCCACTCGGCCGCCCGGCTGATGCCCACGATCCTGGGAAGGAACCAGCTCGAGCACGCCTCGGGCACGATGCCCCGGCGGGCGAAGACGAACCCCATGCGAGCGGCGTCGGACGCCAGCCGGATGTCCATGGGCAGCGTCATGGTGATGCCCACGCCCACGGCCGGGCCGTTGATGGCGGCGATGACCGGCTTGTGGCTGCGCCAGATGCGCAGGGTGACCTCGCCCCCGCCATCCTCGGGCACGCTGCCCTCACCGCCGCCCGCCCGCTCGCCGGCGTCGAAGGCGGACGAGCCGCTGGACAGGTCGGCGCCGGCGCAGAAGGCCCGGCCCGCGCCGGTGACGATGACCACCCGCACGTCGTCGTCGGCATCGGTCCGGTCGAAGGCGTCGACCAGCTCGTGCTGCATGCGGGTGGTGAAGGCGTTGAGCTTGTCCGGCCGGTTGAGGGTGATGGTGGCGACGGACCCGTCGACCTCCAGGGCGATGTGCTCGTAGGTCATGGGCGCCATTCCTCCACCAGTCCGTCGAGGTCGGGCTCCCGGGCCGGCTTGGTCTTGTCCTCCCGGGGCGTGCCGATGTAGATGAACCCGACGATGGCGTCGTCGGGCGACAGGCCGAGGGCGGCCTTCACGTTCGGGTCGTACGAGGGGTCGCCCGTGCGCCACATGGACCCGTAGCCCAGCGCGGTGGCGGCCAGCACGATGTTCTGGGCGGCCGCGGCCGCGGCGTTCTCCTGCTCGGGCCAGGGGACGGCGTCGCTGGCCCGGCGCACGGCGCCGACCACAACGACCAACGGGGCCCGGCCCAGCTTGGTGCGCTCCTTCTCCAGCGCGGCGGGTTGGGGCGACGGGACGCGGGCCACGTAGGCTTCGGCCAGCACCTGGCCGAAGGCAGCCTTGGCATCGCCTGCGAGCACGATGAACTTCCAGGGCCGCAGCTCGCCGTGGTCGGGCGCGGCCGCGCCGGCCGAGAGGATGCGGCGCAGGTCGTCGCCCGAAGGTGCTGGGTCGACCAGGCGACTGATGGAACGCCGCCCGAAGATGGCGTCGAACGTGTCCACTACCAACCCCGGTCGATCCACTCCTGGAGGTGGGGGCGCTCCCGGCCGATGGTGGTGTCGTCGCCGTGACCGGGCAGGACGATCGTGTCGGCGGCCAGGGCGGCGAAGAGCCTGTCCTCGATGGACCGGATGATGGTGGGGAAGTGGCCGCCCTCGAACTTGGTGGCGCCCGGCCCGCCCGGGAAGAGCGTGTCCCCGCTGAACAGCACGGGCGACCCTTCCAGCCGGAAGCACATCGACCCTGGTGTGTGGCCGGGCGTGTGGATGGTGTGCAGGCGCAGGCGGCCCACCTCGATGACCGACTCGTCTTCCAGCACGAAGTCGTAGGAGGGCAGCATGGCCGCGTCGGCCGCGGTGACGCCCACCTCGTAGCCGGCGTCCCGCACGGCGGGGACGGCCTGGATGTGGTCCCAGTGGCCGTGCGTCTCCAGCACCTTGCGCACGCCCAGGCGCTGGCACAGCTCGAGCAGCTTCTCGTGCTCGTTGGCCGCGTCGAGCAGCACGGCGTCGCCCGTCTCCTTGCAGCGGAGCACGAAGACGTTGTTGTCGACGGGGCCGACGACGAGCTTGTGGATCTCGGCTTGACTGTCCTCGAAGTGCACTTGACCGTCCGGTCTAGTAGAACTTGTGGGCCGTTGCTAGAGCCCGTCTTAGGGGGATCACGCTAGTGAACTTCGCATTCAGCGAGGAGCAAGAGGAACTCCGCCGGTCTGTCCGTCGCTTCCTCGAGGACAAGTCGCCCAGCACCGAGGTCAGGCGCCTGATGGAGACCACCGAAGGGTACGACCCCGCCGTGTGGGACCAGATGGGCCAGCAGCTCGGGCTCCAGGGCCTGGCCATCCCCGAGGAGTACGGGGGATCGGGCTACGGCTACGTGGAGCTGGTGGTCGTCCTGGAGGAGATGGGGCGGGCCCTGCTGGCGGCACCGTACTTCGCCACCGTGGCCCTGGCCGCCAACGCCCTGCTGGCGTCGGGCGACGACGCCGCCAAGAAGGAGTACCTGCCGGGCATCGCCGCGGGCGACACCATCGCCACCGTGGCCCTCACCGAGGCCAACGGCCGGTGGGACGAGTCCGGTGTCACCATGGAGGCCACCAAGGGGGGCGATGGCTACACGCTCTCCGGCGAGAAGACCTTCGTGATCGACGGCCACACGGCCAACCTCATCCTGGTCGCCGCTCGCAGCGGGGGCGGGGTGTCGCTGTTCGCGGTGGACGGGTCGGCATCGGGCCTCACCCGCACGCCGCTGTCCACCATGGACCAGACCCGCAAGCAGGCCAAGCTCACGTTCGACAACGTGCCCGCCAAGCTGGTCGGCGCCGAGGGGCAGGGCTGGCCCGTGCTGGCCAAGACGCTCGACTTGGCCGCCGTCGCCCTGGCCGCCGAGCAGGTGGGCGGGGCCCAGAAGGTGCTGGAGATGGCGGTCGAGTACGCCAAGGACCGGGTGCAGTTCGGCCGGCCCATCGGCTCGTTCCAGGCCATCAAGCACAAGTGCGCGGACATGCTGCTCGAGGTGGAGTCGGCCAAGTCGGCCGCGTACTACGCGGGCTGGGCGGCGAGCGAGGACAACGACGAGCTGCCGGTGGTGGCGTCGCTGGCCAAGTCGTACTGCTCGGACGCGTACTTCCACGCCGCCGCCGAGAACATCCAGATCCACGGCGGCATCGGCTTCACCTGGGAGCACGACGCCCACCTGTACTTCAAGCGGGCCAAGAGCTCCGAGCTGCTGCTGGGCGATCCCACCTACCACCGGGAGCTGCTCGCCCAGCGCATCGGCATCTAACGCACGCGCCGCAGCCGTTTGGCCGCGCTGACGCCGCCATCGCGGTGTGGGCGCGGCCAGCGCGCGTCAGGGGGCGCACTCCTCCTGTTCGATGGCCGCGATCTCGTCCAGCCGGGGCTGGTGGCGGCCGCCTTCGAACGGCGTGGCCAGGAAGACGTCCACGATGCGCAGCGCCAGCGTGTCGCCCAGCAGGCGTCCGCCCAGCGACAGCACGTTGGCGTCGTTGTGCTGGCGGGCGAGAAACGCGGTCGTCTCGTCGTAACACAGCGCGGCCCGGGCGCCGTGCACCTTGTTGGCCGCGATCTGCTCGCCCTGGCCGCTGCCCCCGAGGACGATCCCCACGTCGGCCTGCCCGTGCACCACGGCCCGGGCCGTGGCCGCGCAGAACGGCGGGTAGTCGACCGGGTCCTCGCCGTGCGTGCCCAGGTCCTCCACCTCGTGGCCGGCCTGGCGGAGGTGGTCGGCCACCGCCTGCTTGAGCCGGAAGCCGGCGTGATCGGAACCGATGGCGACGCGCATAGCAGCCGAAGGTAGCCGAGGTAACCTCCGCGCCCGATGGTGCTGCTCTTCGGGCTGGCGGCGGTCGTGATCATCTTCGTCGTGGCCGCCGCGGTCGTGGGCCGGGAGGCCCGCCGGCTCGATGCCGTGCCCCCGCAGCCCACGTTCGACCTGGACGAGGCGGTGGCATGGGTGGCCGAGCACCTGCCCTTCGAGGTCAGCGCCGAACTGAGCCACGACGACGTGCGCCGCATCATCGACTGGAACCTCGAGTTCTTCCGCATGAAGGGCGTGTCCGGCAACGGCCATTCCGTGCCCAGTGAGGGGCCGGTGGTGGTGGGCGGGGCCGAGACGGTCGACTACGTCCTGGCCCGGGCCCGGGCCCTGGGCGTCGACTACACGTCCCCCCAGGTCCACGCCGTCCTCGACGCCCAGATGAGCTACCTGGAAGCCATAGGGGCCATCGGGCCCGAGGCGCCCCCCGACGAGCCGGCCGCCGGGTCGCCGGGTTGATCGCGGGCTGATCTTGGGCTGATCGCCGGAAAACGCGCGACCACCCAGGCCGCCTCTTGTATCTTGGTCGGCACCAGGGAAAGGAGGTGGTCCAACTGCACAGTCAAAGTCTTGGGACCCTGGAGGTGGCTGGCCGCTAGTTCGGCCGCTGGACCCAGCTGGCGAATCCCAGTCAGCTACCGCTCGGACGAGCCCAGTCGGGAGCCGGTCCCACCCGACGCAGCACGGCAGCCGAGTCCTTTTCTAGCGAATCGACGTGAACGGGCGCCTTCGGGCGCCCGTTCCGCGCGCCGGGGTCGGCGCAATAGGGTTCGGGACATGGCCCGACCCGTTCGCTTCGAGCACTTCCGGTGGCTGGGGGACAAGCGCATCCTGCGCGTGCACGACCTCGACAACACCACCGACGAGTGCGAGTTGGACGATCTGCTCCGGTCCGAGCAGTTCGCCACCTTCGGCCCCGACATCCTGCCCGAGGCCCGCAACCGCAACTACCACCCGTGCCCGCACTGCGTGCGCCAGGACGAAGAGGACGTGGCCTGACGTGCGTGCCATCGACATGCACGTCCACCTGTCCACCCACGAGTGGATGGACGGGAGCCTGGGCGAGATGCGCGAGGCCACCGAGCGCCATTTCCGCACCCAGGTGCCCATCCGCACCGTCGACCAGATGGCCGACGAGTTCCGGGCCGACGATGTGCTCGCCGTGGTGCTGGCGTGGGACGCGGAGTCGGGCACGGGCCTGCCTCCCACCACCAACGAGTACGTGGCCGAGTGCGTGGCCCGCCATCCCGACACCTTCATCGGCTTCGCGTCCGTGGACCCGTGGAAGGGCAAGAAGGCGGTGGCCGACTTCCGCCACGCCATCACCGACCTCGGGCTCCGGGGCCTGAAGCTCCACCCCGGCTGCCAGCTCTTCGCCCCCAACGACACCCGCTTCTACCCGCTGTACGAAGCGGCCGCCGAGCTGGGCGCACCGATCATCTTCCACACGGGGACAACGGGGCTGGGCGCAGGCATGCCCGGCGGGGGCGGCATCAAGCTCGGCTACTGCCGGCCCATCTTCTTGGACGACGTGGCTGCCGACTTCCCGGAGCTGAACATCGTCGCCGCCCACCCGTCGTGGCCGTGGCAGGACGAGATGCTCGCCGTGGCCCAGCACAAGACCAACGTGTGGCTGGACCTGTCCGGCTGGTCACCCCGCAAGTGGTCGCCCGAGCTGACGAAGAACGTGCTCGGCCCCTTGCAGGACCGCGCCCTCTACGGCAGCGACTACCCGTTCCTCACCTTCGCCAAGTGGCTCGACGCCTTCCACTCCTACGACCCGCCCGTGGAGGTGGAGGAGAAGATCCTCGTCGGGAACGCCCGGCGTCTGCTGGGCGTGTAAGCACCCCATGGACGTCGTGTTCCGGTCCGGTGAGCTCACGCTCCGGGGCCATCTGGCCGAGCCGCCCGCCACCGCCGCCGGGCGGCGGGTCCTCATCCTGTGCCACGGCTTCCCGGCCGAGTCGTGGGGCTCGGCGGCGGTGAGCGAGAGCTACCCGGACCTGGCCGACCGCCTGGCCGCCGAGGCGGGCTGGACGGTCATGTCCTTCGACTTCCGGGGCGCGGGACGCTCCGAGGGCAACTTCTCGCTGGATGGCTGGCGGGACGACCTGCGAGCCGCCATCGAGTACCTGGCCGCCCACCACGACGCCGAGGGCGTGTGGCTGGCCGGCTTCTCCACGGGTGGCGCGCTGGCCCTGTGCGCGGCGGGCGAGGGCGAGCGGGTGCGCGGCGTCGCCACCTTCGCGGCGCCGGCCGACTTCGACGGGTGGGCCCACGACGCCCGCCGCTTCCTCGAGCACGCTCGGAACGTGGGCGTCATCAAGGACCGCACCTATCCCGAGCACTTCGACGTGTGGGCCCATGCCCTGTCCGAGATCCGGCCCCTCGTCCAGGTGCCCAAGATCCCGCCCCGCGCCCTGTTGATCGTGCACGGCGCCGACGACGACGTGGTGCCGGTGATGGATGCTCGGGCCTTGGCCGACGCCGCCGACGGCGACGTGGAGCTGCGGGTGCTGAACGGGGCCGGGCATCGCCTGCGCCACGACCCGCGGGCCATCGCCGTGCTGATCGGCTGGCTGGACCGTCAGAGCGCGTAGGCGGCGTCGATGGCCTGCCGGAGGCGGCGGGCGTTGGCCTCGGGGTCGGCCGCTTCCGTCAGCCAGCGCACGACCACGAAACGGGTGGCGCCCGCCGCGAGCATGGTCGGCAGGGTGTCGGGGGTGACGCCGCCGGTGACGAAGAAGGGATGGGCCGCCCGCTCGGCCGCCAGGGTGAGGTAGCCCACACCCACGCCGGCGCGGCCGGGCTTGGTGGGTGTCGCCACCACTGGGCCGGCGGAGATGTAGTCGACGGGCTCGCCGTTGCTGGCGTCGAGCTCGGCCGGTGCGTGGGTGGACAGGCCGATGATGGCCTCGGGGCCGAGGATGCGCCGGGCCAGGCTGGCCGGGCCGTCGTCCTGGCCCACGTGGACGCCATCGGCTTCGACCTCCAGGGCCAGGTCGGGGCGGTCGTTGAGGATGAACGGCACACCGTGGTCCCGGCACACGTCCCGCACGACGCGGGCCCGCGCCAGCAGGGGCTTGGCGTCGAGGTGCTTGTCCCGCAACTGCACCACGTCCACACCGCCCCGGATGCACGCGGCCACGAAGGTGGCCAGGTCGGGCCGGTCCGGTGTGCAGAGGTAGAGGCGGCGGTCGCCGAGCGGGTTCGGGGTCATCGGGTCATCGGGGTCATCGGGTCATCGGGATCAGCCGCCGGCCACCGCTCGCACCAGCTCCAGCCGGTCGCCCTCGGCCAGCACCGTGGTGGCCAAGTCCTCGCGTCGCACGGGTTCGCCGTTGCGCTCGACCAGCACCCATCTGCCGCCGAGGCGCAACTGCTGCAGGAGGTCGTCGACGGTGGCGCCGTCGGGAACGTCGGTGGGCTTGCCGTTGGCCAGGACCTGCACGGCGGCGATGCTAGAAGGCGCTGATCTCAGAACGCGCCCACGAAGGCGAACTCGCCCCGGATGCGCAGGAAGTGCACCGTCCCGTCGTCGAGGGACACGACCGCCACCGTGGAGCGCCCGTTCGTGGCCGCGACCGGCACGAAGAGCGACGAGCCCAGCCACACGGCGGCCGGGCCGTTGGGGTACCCGTCGATCGTGGCACCCGGCCGGGGTGGCCCAGGACCGTCGAACCGCCAGACTCGGCCCGCGGCGTCGACCACGGCCAAGGCCTTGCCGTCCGGTGAGAAGGCGCCGAGCACCACCCCGGGACCCGCCGTCCAGTCGAACCCCGAGCCGCCGGCATCGATCACGTGGAGCGCGCGGGAGCCGTCGGACCACGCCAGCCGTCCGGTGGTGACGGCCACGACGTTGCCCGGCCCCAGGGCCCGCAGCACCTTTCCCGACGGGTCCCGCATCTCGAGCCGGGAGCCGACGCGGGAACGGATGCCCGACACGATGAACGTGCCCGCGTCGGCGAAGACCGGCCCGGGGAAGGTCCGTCCGGTGGGGCCGACCCGGTTGAACTCCTGGGCTCCGCCGGCGAGTCCCTGCAACCACACGGCATCGGGCGCCGACGACGCCACCGGGTCGGTGGACCCCGGGACGACCCGTTTGAGGCGGGCCCCGTCCAGGCCGACGACGGCAACGCCCTCGATGGTGCTGATGGCCGCCCAACCGTCCCGGAGGACGGCCCCGTTCAGGGCGCCGGGAAGGGTGGCCACGTTCCCCGTGTCGGCGTTGAGGATGTCGAGTCTGCTGAAGCGGTCCAGGGCGAGCCGGGCGTGGATGGTGACGTCGGCGACCTGGCGGAAGCGGGCCAGGGTGGCATCGGCGGCGTGCAGTTGGACGGCGGGGGTCGAGGCCGACGGATGCACGTGCCATCGCCGCAGCTCCCGGTTCCTGGCCCGGTCGGCCGCGGGCTCGTCCGCCAGCCCGAACCGGCCCCGGGGTACGGCCAGGAGTTGGGCCTGGCGGCGCAGCGCTTGGGCGGTGAGCCGGCGCAGGCGGCGGACGCCCGGGTCGACGGCCACCACCCGGTCCGCCCGCCCGGCCAGGCGCCGGAAGGCGGCGGCCTGCTCGTCCTGGAGGGCCAGGCTGGCTGTGTTCGCATCCCGGACATCGTCCGGGAGGAGGGACTCGGTGACGAGCTTGCCCGCCTTGTCGAACCGGTCGGTGTCGAGCGCTTGGGCCGTGGCGTTCACCCGCTCCAGCGTGACGACGGCGTGGCGGGCGGCGGCCACGTAGGCGGCGAGGGCGGCGAGAAGGACGGCGGCACCAAGGGCGATCCAGCGCCACGGAGGCGAGCGTCGCTCGCGCCCCGGCGCGGGCAGGTCGAGCGGCTCCCAACCGCCCGGGACCAGGGCAGGGAGCGGGTCAGCCTCGGCTGGCGGCCTTGGCAGCGGCCTTCATCTCCTGCTTGTACTCGCGCACGCGCGAGAGGCTCTCGGCGTCGGTGATGTCGGCCACGGAGCAGTAGCTGCCAGGCCGGCCGAACTCACCGGCAACGTCCTCCCACCCGGGCGGCCGCACGCCGAGCTGCTTGCCGATCAGGGCGACCATGATGCGCGCCTTGCGCTCGCCGAATCCGGGCAGGGCCTTGATGCGCTTGTACAGCTCGGCCCCGTCCTGGGCCGTCTTCCAGATGCGGTCGGCCTTGCCGCCGTACTGGTCGACCACGATGCGGGCCAGCTCCTGCACCCGCTTGGCGTTGGCCGCCGGGTAGCGGTGGAGGGCAGGCGGTTGCACGAAGGCCTGCACCAGCGCGTCAGGGTCCATGGCCGCGATCTCGGCCGCGTCGAGGCGGCCGCCCAGCCGGCGCTGCAGTTCATACGGGCTGCGGAAGGCCCACTCGATCGGCACCTGTTGGTCGAGCACCATCCCGATCAGGAGGGCGAACGGATCCTTGGACAGGAGGGCATCGGCCTTGGGGTCCTGAGCGAGCGCGAGCTTGACGGCAGCCATGCGGCCGATCATCGCGCGCCCTCACGCTTCTCGTAACGCTGGCGCCCACTATGGCGGCGCCAGCGTTACGAGAACGGCGGGGGCGGGGAGTGGGGAGCTGGTTAGGCGGAGCGGGGGTCGGGCGCCTCGGCGTCGATGCCGTACCGGGCGATGGCGTCCTCGACCTCCTCGGCCTTGGCGTCGCCCGTCTCGGCCAGCGCCTTGAGGGTGGCGACCACCACGTGGGCGGCGTCGGTCTCGAAGAAGCGGCGCAGGTCGGCTCGGGTGTCGGACCGGCCGTACCCGTCGGTACCGAGCGGCGTGAAGGGGCCGGGGACCCAGCGCGCCACCTGGTCGGGGACCGCCTTCATGAAGTCGGTAACGGCCACGAACGGCCCCTCGGCCCCGGACAGCGCCTCCGTGATGTACGGCGTGCGGGCGGGCTGGCTGGGGTGCAGGCGGTTCCACCGCTCGACGGACAGCGCGTCTTCCCGCAGTGCCTTGAAGGACGTGGCCGACCACAGCTCCGCGGCCACGTCGTGCTTCTCGGCCAGCAGCCGTTGGGCCTCCCGGGCCGCGCCCTGGGCCGATCCCGAGAACAGGATGGTGGCCCGGCGCGACGGGCCGTCGGGGGCGGCGGCGAAGCGGTACAACCCGCGGATGACGCCGTCCTCGATGCCCTCCTGCATGGGCGGCATCTCGTAGTTCTCGTTGTAGAGGGTGAGGTAGTAGAAGCGGTCTTCGGGCGCGTCGCTGTACATGTGGTGCAGCCCGTGGCGGATGATGACGGCGACCTCGTAGGCGAAGGCGGGGTCGTAGGCCGACAGGTTGGGGATGGTCGACGCCAGCACCAGCGAGTGGCCGTCCTCGTGCTGC
>Ga0070741_10005041_pt1 | contig 29995 bp, 34 predicted proteins | sample Coa_R1_4_FD_66440 | JGI IMG/M metagenome (GOLD analysis project Ga0070741, IMG submission 66440) | Surface soil microbial communities from Centralia Pennsylvania, which are recovering from an underground coalmine fire - Coalmine... | ecosystem: Environmental > Terrestrial > Soil > Unclassified ... | reverse complement strand
CGCGCTGCACATCCTATCGGCCATCGGCTATTTCGCGGGCGTTGCGCTGATCGTGTTCGCGGTGCGGCCGCAGGGGCCGGTGGCGTCGATCGCCGATCACCCCGGCACGATGATGCTGTACGCGGGCTTCATCGTCATGGGCCTGTCGCAGGGGCTGGTCGAGGGCGTGATCAATCCGCTGATCGCCACGGTCTACAGCGAGCGCAAGACGCAGCGCCTCAACATGCTGCACGCGTGGTGGCCGGGCGGCATGATCATCGGCGGGCTGGCGGCGGCGGCGATGACCACGTTGTTCCACGCCCGCTGGGAGTGGAAGCTGGCGACCATCCTGGTGCCGGCGCTGGCCTACCTGCTGATGGCGATCCCGCTGCGCTATCCGGCGACGGAGCGGGTGCAGCGCCAGGTCCCGGACGGGGCGATGTGGCGCGAGGCGCTGCGCCCGGGATTCGTCCTGCTGTTCGGCTGCATGTGGCTGACCGCGGCGATCGAGCTGGGCCCCGACCAGTGGTTCCCTTCGATCATGCATGCCCTGGCGCCGCGCCTGCAGGGCGTGCTCTACCTGGTCTACACGGCGGGGCTGGTGTTCCTGCTGCGCACCTTCGGCGCCGGCATCGCCCACCGCTCGCCGCTGGGCACGCTGCTGGCCTGCTCGGTGCTCTCCGGCATCGGCCTGCTCTGGCTCGGCGGCCTGCAGCCCGGCAGCGGCGCGGTGCCGGCGCTGGCGGCGGCGACGGTGTTCGGCGTGGGCAAGGCCTTCCTGTGGCCGACCATGCTGGGGCTGACCTCGCAGCAATATCCGCGCGGCGGCGCGCTGCTGCTGAGCCTGATGGGCGGCGCGGGCATGGCCTCGGTGGCGGCGGCGCTGCCGCTGATGGGCGCGCGCATCGATGCCCTGGGGCCCGGCGCGGCGCTGCGCATGATGGCGGCGCTGGCGCTGCCGCTGGCCCTGGTGTTCGCCGGGATGATGCTGGCGGGCCTGCGCGGGCGGGCGCCGCAGGCGGTGCATTGAGGCGATGCGGGGCGCATCCGCGCCCCGGCCGGCGCGCGGCGGGCTGCGCCTGGCGCCCCGCTGTTGCGCTGCGCCGGAAGCGCCGGCGCCTCCTGCCTCAAGGGTAGTGATCCGGATGCGTCTTGCAGAACTGCCGGCATTGATCGAGCCCGCCGGAGTCCTGGATGCAGCCGCGCTCGCAGGCGTTGCGGGCGGCGGCGAAGTTGTCGCGGTCGTGGCGGGACGCGGATTCGAACAGCGCGGCGGCCAGGCCGATCACCGCGGCGAAGACGGCGATGGCGGCGAGGAGGTACTTCACCGGAAGCCTGCGGGGCCGGCCGGCAGGGAGTGGATGCATCGCCGTCACCTTCCGCGCCGGGGTCCTGGGCAAGGCCCATTCTATGCCGGCGTGGATCCGCGGCGGGGCGCCGTCCGTGCGGCGGCGAACACTGCGTCCCGGCGGCGCGGGTTAAGCTTGCTCCGGGCCTCGCCGGAGCGGGGCCGCACGAGGAGGCGTCCATGTCGTCACTGTGCCCGGAGGTTCCGCATGCAGCCTGACTCCGCTCGTCCGCCGCGCCGGATGATCGACGCGATGCGCTGGGCCGAAGGGCCGGCGGGGGATTGCACGGCGTTCCTGTGGCTGCTCAAGCTCGGCACCGTCGCCAATCTCTGGTTCCTGCTGGAGACGGCGTCGGCCCTGGGGCAGGGGCTGGACCCGTGGCTGGGGGTGCCGGCGCAGATCTTCTTCGCGGTGTCCGCCTACCGCTGCCTGTTCCCGGTGCGCTACGAGACCAGCGCGGTGTTCCACCGCTCGGTGTTCTCCTCGATCTTCGCCACGCGGGTGTTCGCGACGGTGTCGGAGGTGGTTTACATCTATGCGTTCTCGCGGGTGCTGCGCCTGCTGAACGCAGGCGACGTGGCCTGGGTCAACACGCTGTCCTGGTCGATGGTGCTGTTCGCCACCACCAGCCAGGTCTTCGTCTGGACGGCGGTGCTCACCGGGCAGTTCCGCTACTACTTCTACGAAGAGCTGGGCTGGCTGCTGATCTTCATCGTCAACACCGCGATCAGCGCCTACCTGTACCTGACCCTCCACGCCCACGGCGGCCGCGAGCTGCTGCTGCAGCTGAGCCTGGTCTTCGGCGCGGCTTATCTGCCGTGGCAGTACCTGCACCTGGGCGTGCTGCGGGCGAACGGCGAGGCGCGGGCGGTGCCGGTGGCGGGCGGGCTGGCCCATGGTCTGAGGCGGGCGATCCAGCTGAAGAACCACCGCACCGACGCCGAGTCCTGGGGCGGCATCGTCGGCATGGTCTGGATGGCGGGGTACTGGGCGACGCTGATCCCGGCGTGGCTGTTCTACATGGTGGTGGTGTTTGCCGGGTGGCGGGATTAGGAATCGCGCCGGCGGGCGGGCGCGCGCACCGGTGGATCGAGCGCCCGCAGCGCCGCGCGCCGGCTCACCTCAGGGCCCCGCGGCCAGGCCATATTGGCCGGCACGGGTGTCGATCTGCGGATCGAGCGCGCGCGCGGCGGCCAGGTCGGCGTTGCCGGCCTCGGCCTGGCCGCCGCGCAGCTCCGCCAGGCCCAGGCCGTAGCGCGTCCATGCGGAGCGGGGCAGCCCGGCGACGGCCTTCCGGTAGGCCTTGATCGATTCGGGGTAATGGCCGAGGCGCAGCTCGACCATGCCGAGGCTGTCGAGGAAGGCGGGTGTTTCGCCATCGCGGCGAATGGCCTTCCGGCAATCCTTCAGGGCGTCCTCCAGCTTCTGGTTGGCCAGGCTGCGCGCCCAGCAGCGCTCGTTGAGGGTGTTGCCGAGCATGACGTCGTCCTCGTGCAGGCGGATCCAGTCGTCGAGCAGGGGCAGCGCCGCGGCTGGCTGCCCGAGCTGGATGTGCAGGCTGGCCGCCGCCAGCGCCTGGTTCGATCCCGCGGGCAGCAGCGCGCTTGCCGCGGCGGCGTCGTCCGCCGCGCCCGCGCGGTCCTTGCCCGCCAGGCGAAGGCTGGCGCGCAGCAGCAGGGCGTCGGCGTCCTTCGGCTCCAGGCCGAGGGATTTGTCCAGGCTGGAGAGCGCGGCGTCGGGCTGCCCGGCCTCCACCTGCGCCCGTGCCAGGGCGAGGTGGTAAGCCGCCTGCTGCGGCGCCATGCGCACCGCTTCGTCGAGGTCGGCGATGGCGGCCCGGGTCTCGCCGCGGGACAGGTGCGCCTGGCCCAGCAGGGCATGATCGGCCGCGGTCCTGACTTCCTTGTCGTCCGCGGCGGTGTCGAGGCCGGGCTGTCCGCTGCCGGCGGGCGCGTCGGCAAGGCTGAAGATGCGGCCGCCGTTGTAAGTGAAGTAAGCCTTGCCGACGCTGTTGCCGATGAACATGCGGTGGGCGAGGAGGAAATCCACGCCCAGGATGAGGTCGGCGTCGCCGAGCGTATCGTCGACGACCATCATCTGGCTGTTCTGGATCACCTCGGTGCCGACCGTAAACGTGTCGATCCGGGCGATCCATGCCCCGACCGACCTGGCGCCCAGGCCGAAGGCGCGGTGGCCGGCTTCCACGCCCGGCCCCTTGAGGTCGATGCCGGCCCGTTCCGCGGCGCTGCGGCTGAGGACCGTAACCGGCGCTCCCGAATCGAGCAGGGCGCGGGCCTTCCTGCCGTTGATCGTGGCTTCGACAAAGGTGCGCTGGTCGCTCGTGTCGCCGGAGGGGTCCAGGTCGGCGAAGTTGTAGTCGTCCTCGTCCTTGAGCCAGTACGCCAGCCGGGCCTTGCCGCAGTGCTGGGTCTTGAACAGGGTCAATTTGCCATGGGCGAGGTCGAGCTCCAGGTCGGCGAAATCCAGGATGTTGGCGCCCAGCAGGCCGTAGCCCGGATCGGAGCCGCCGACCAGGAAATCCACGTCGTGGAGCGTCGCGTCGAGGATTTCGAAGTCCTTGACCCTCGCGACTTCGAAGTACGCCGCTCCTCCCACGCCGCGGACGCGCAAGCCCAGGGGCACGGGGCGGGGCTCGAGCTTCAGCGCTGTGGCATTGGCGTTCGACATGATGCTGAAGAAGGCGCCGGTGTCGAGGATGAGGCGGGTGTCGCTGCCGTTGATCCGGATCAGGGCGGTCGGGCGGGAACCGATCATTTCCACCGGCAGGGTGCCGTACCGGTCCAGGTGGCAATTGGCGGCCCAGGCCTGGCCCGCGGCAAGCACGCCGATTCCAAGGCAGCAGGAACGCAAGGTTCTCATCGGTCTCCCCCAAGGTACCACGGAGTACAAGTTCCTTACGGCGAAGGATAAGGCAGGCCGTGGTGCTCGAGGGCGAGGGCGGTGAAGCGGTGGAGCAGCCCGGGGGTCATCCAGGTCTTGGGGGACAGCCGCAGGGCCCAGCCGAGCAGGTCGGCGTGGGTTTTGCAGCGGTCGAGGGGGACGCGGTACGGGTAGCGGACGTCGAGGACGATGTCGCGGCCGTCGATGAAGACCAGGCGGTCGAGGCCGGGCGGGGCCGGGACGTCGGCGAGGCGGGTGGTCAGCAGCTTCTGCAGCGCCATGGAGACTCCTCGTGTGGTTGTTGGATGCAGGGCGATTTTCTACGAAGCATGGCAAAAGTACAGCGATGAATTGCGTTGAAAAATCGATGGTTGCGCGTGCCGCCGCCGAGGTGGTTTGGAGATGGCCGCGCCCTTTGACGGAACCGCTGTGACGCAATTCACAGGAGCGCCGGCGGCGGCCAGGTGCGGATGCCGGCCGGTGCACCAGGCGATGTGCGTGAGGAATGTCACCGGCGGCAAGGAAACCAATCCGATGTGGCTGTCCAAGGTCGGCAAGCTGAAGACCGCCAAGCTCTAGGGAACCTAGGCACCCGGTGAGGGCGCGCCGCGGCATCGCGGCGCGCCTTGTCGCAAGGGCAACCGCACGGCGGCGACCGCCGCTGGTTCCCCCGGCAGGAGCTGGTCATGGGCAGGCCGGTCACGCGGAGTGACCGGCCTGGGCGCCGCGGCCCCGCGCTTGCCGCCCGGCTAATCCGCGGTGAGCGCCCGCAGCCGGGCCAGCGAGTCGTTGACGATTTCGACGTAGCCGCGCCGCTCGGACTTGCCGACCCACTGTGCGAAGGCAATGCGGAAGACGGCGATGCCGGTTTCGGCGGCCAGGCTGGCCTCCGGCTCGGCGATGCCGCGCTGGCGCAGCGCCCTGGCGAGCGCGGCGGACAAGGTCGCCAGCTTGATCAGCTCGCGTTCGCGCAGCTCCGCGTTGGCCTCGATCACGGCGTGGCGCTGGCGCGCGTAGTGGCGGCGGTCGCGGTCGAAGAAATCGCCGGCCTTGACCAGGGCGGCGGCGACCGCTTCGAGCGCCGGGGCTGCGGCCGGCGCCTGGGCCAGCGCGTCCACCATCAGCCGCTGCAGGTTCTCCGAGCCGTTGAAGAGCACTTCGCGCTTGTCGGCGAAATGGCGGAAGAAGGTGCGCGCGGTCAGGCCGGCGCGCTCGGCGATGGCCGCCACGGTGGTCTGCTCGTAGCCGACCTCCGCGAACAGTTCGATGGCCGCGGCGCGGAAGCGGCTTTCGGCATCGGGCTCCCAGCGGGCCATGGTTCCCCTCGAGTGTTGACACTGAGTGACATCATAGTTCTATAATGATGTCACTTAATGACATCACTGGAGCATTGCCATGCGGATTCTCGTGACCGGCGCCTCGGGCTGGATCGGCTCGGCCAGCGTGACGGAGCTCATCGGCGCCGGGCACCAGGTGCTCGGCCTGGCCCGCAGCGACGAGGCCGCGGCCCGCATCGCCGGGCTGGGCGCGGAGGCGGTGCGCGGCAGCCTGGACGACCCGGCCAGCCTGCGCGAAGCGGCGGCGCGGGCCGAGGGCGTGGTGCACCTGGGCTATAACCACGACTTCTCGCGGATGGAGGCCGCCGCGCAGACCGATCGCGCGGCGATTGAGGTGTTCGCGGACGTGCTGCAGGGCACGGGCGGGCCGCTGCTGATCGCGTCGGGGTTGCTCGGGCTGGCCACCGGCCGGCCCGGCACCGAGGACGACCGGCCCGACCCCGCGAGCCATCCGCGCGTCGCCAACGCGGCCTACACCCTGGGCCTGGCCGCGCGCGGCATCCGCTCGATCGTCGTGCGCTTCGCGCCGACGGTGCACGGCGCCGGCGGGGACCACGGCTTCGTCGCGGTCCTGGCCGGTATCGCCCGCGCCAAGGGCGTCTCGGCCTATATCGACGAAGGCCGCAACCTCTGGCCGGCGGTGCACCGGCTCGACGCCGGCCGGCTGGTGCGGCTGGCCATCGACAAGGCCGCCGCGGGCAGCGTGCTGCACGCCGTCGCGGAAGAAGGGATCGCCGCGCGCGACATCGCGGCGGCGCTGGGCGGGTTCCTCGGCGTGCCGGCGCAGCCGGTGCCCGCGGCGCGCGCGCAGGAGCACTTCGGCTGGCTCGGCCGGTTCTTCGGCGCCGACATTCCGGCTTCCGGCGCGCGCACGCGCGCGCTGCTGGGTTGGGAGCCGCGGCACCCCGGGCTGCTGGAGGATATCGCGGCGGGGCATTATCCCGGCGGGTGAGGGGCGGGTAGCGCAGGGGGATCGACGCGGCGCACGGCGGTGCGCACGGTGCCGTGGTCCAGCCGGCTTTCGGGTAGCCTATGGGCCGGGAAAGTCGAAGGCACAACCCAATGTCCTAGGTGGAGCGGTGAAGCCTCCACCGTCGCTGCACCGTGCCGCCCGTTCGGACGCTCGTAAGCGTTTTGCGGGAGTATCAGGGGAGGCAGCGGCAGTACGGCTGATCGTCGAGCAGCAGTCGTGTGCCTGATCGCGCTTTCCTGGTGTGGCCGGCGGCTTTGGACCGGCTCGTGTCAACAAGGAGGTTGCGGGCGATGATCACGGTGTACGGCGAGGGCAGGGGCTTCCGGGTGGTCTGGCTGCTGGAGGAGATGGGGCTGCCCTACCGGCTGCGGCCGGTGGACCTGCTGGCCGGCGTGGAGCACGACGCGGAATTCCTCGCCATCAATCCCGCCGGCTTCATCCCGGCGCTCCGGGACGGCGACGTCACCATGGTGGAGTCGATCGCGATCATGGAATACCTGATGGCCCGCTACGGGCCGACGCCGCTCGCGCCGGACCCGGCCGACCCCGCCTTCCCGGCGTACCAGCAGTTCCTGCACCTGGGCGAGGCCGGTCTTGCCGCTTCCATCTACTTCGTCGTCGGCGCCCGCAACTTCGCGCCGGAGTCCGAGCGGCACAACTGGAGCGCCAGCCAGGCACAGGGGGTCTTCGACAGCCGGCTCGGCCTGGTGACGCGGCAGCTGGCGCGCTCGCCCTATCTCGCCGGCGAGGCCTTCACCGCGGCCGACATCTCGGTGAGCTATGCCCTGGGCCTGGCCAAGCGAGCCGGGGGCGTGACCCTGGGCGAGGCGGAGCAGGCCTACCTGGCCCGCGTCCGCGCGCGCCCGGCCTACCAGTGGGCCATGGAAACCTGCCGGGGGACGAAGGAGTGGGCGGCCCGGACCGGGGACCTGTGAGGATGCTTTTGACAGGGTGACGCCGGGGCGCTGTCCCCGCCCGGGCCCCGCCTATCTCCGGCTCAACCAGTCCAGGAAATCGGCGGCGGGCATCGCCTTGCTGATGTGGAAGCCCTGGACGCAGTCGCAGCCCATCTGGCGCAGCAGGCGCAGGCTGTTTTCGGATTCCACGCCTTCGCAGGTCACTTTCAGTCCCAGTTCGCGGCCGACGTGCAGCGCGGCCCGGGTGACGGCCGCGGCGCGCGTATCGAAGGGGCCGCCGATGAAGGACTTGTCCAGCTTGAGCTCGTCGATCGGCAGCGACGCGAGCTGGGCGAAGGAGGAATGGCCGGTGCCGAAGTCGTCGAGCGCGACGCGCACGCCGTGGTCGCGCAGCTCGCCCAGCACCGTCTTGACCGCCCGGACCTCCTCGACCAGCGCGCCTTCGGTGACTTCCAGGATCAGGGACGACGGCGGCAGGCCGGCGAACTGCAGGGCCTTGAGCACGGTGGTTTGGAAGGAGCCGTGGACCAGGGTCAGCGGCGAGACGTTGACGGCGACGTCGATCTGCAGGCCGCGCTTGCGCCACGCCGCGGCGTCGGCGATGGCGGTCTCGAGGATCCGATAGGTGAGCTGGTCGATCAGGCCGGTGCGCTCCGCCGCCGGAATGAAGTCGTCCGGGGGCACCATTCCACGGCGCGGGTGGCGCCAGCGCACCAGGGCTTCGACGCTGTCCAGCGCGTCGGTGCGCAGCGACAGCTTGGGCTGGTACCAGACCTCCAGCTCGCTGCTGCCGAGCGCCTGCTTCAGTTCGGCGATCAGCGCCAGCTTGTCCGGGTCATAGCGGTCGATGGCGGGGCTGTAGAGATGCAGGCCCCGCTTGCAGGCGCCTGCCTGGGTCATGGCAACGTTGGCGCGGCGCAGCAGCTCCTGCGGTTCGGCCGCGTCCTCCGGGGCGCGGGCGCAGCCGATGGCCAGCCGCGGCGTGACCGGCAGGGAGCCGATCCGCAGCGGGATCTCGAACGCCTCCAGCGCCCGGTAAGCCGCGGCCACGCCGTCGTCGCGGCTGGTGCAGCCGAACACCAGCATGCCGAACTGCGCGGTGCCGGTGCGGGCCAGGGTGGCATCGGCGGGCAGGGCGCTGCGCAGCCGCTGCGCCGTCTGCCGCAGCAGCTCGTCGGCGTTGAGGTGGCCGACGGTGTCGCTGATCTCCCGGAAGTTCTCGATGGACAGGCGCAGCAGGCACAGCGGCCCGCGGCGGCAGGCCTCGTTCAGCGCCTGGACGAAGGAGGTGTTGTTGGCCAGGCCGGTGAGCGCGTCGAAATACGCGAGCTTGTGGATGCGCTCCTCGGCGCGGCGCTTGTCGGTGATGTCGCGCCAGATGAAGGCGTACTCGGTTTCCGACACGGCCGCGGCGGACACCTGGGCCAGCCGCGCCTCGCCGCTCTTGCGGCGGAACGGGAAGGTGAACTTGAGACTGCCGTGATGGCGGATTTTTTCGAGCACGGCGTAAGCGCGCCTGCCGTATTCCTCCGGCACGAACTCCACCAGGTGCCGGCCCACGACCTCTTCCGGCGTGTAGCCGCTGAAGGTGGCGCAGGCCGCGTTGACATGCCGGATCAGGAAGCTGCCGTCGGTGACGAACATCGCTTCGCCGGCATTGTCGAAAATCGCCCGGTAACGCTTGTCCGACAATTCGCTCCGGGTGACGTCCTGGCAGTTGACGACGATGCCGTCGATGCCGCGGGTGCCGGCCGGGTTGGTGGCGGAGATCTCGAACACGCGCCAGCTGCCGTCGCGATGCCGCAGGCGGCCCTTGCGGCGGGTGGTCATGCCGGGCTTTTGCAGCAGGCCGCGCAGCTTGGCCGCGGATTCCGCCGCGTCCTCCGGATGCTGCAGCTCCAGCCAGGCCTTGCCGACGACCTCGGCGGGCGTAAATCCGAGCAGGCGGCCGATGCTGGGACTGACGAAGGACAGGGTGCCGTCGGCGGCGATCAAGGCGATGAGATCGGAGCTGCCGCCGATGAGTGCGTCCAGGCGGGCCTGCGTCTCCTGCAGGCGGCGCCGCAGCTCCGCCGCGGGCAGAGCCGGATGATCCCCAGCCTGCGCTTCCGGCGTCGGCCGGGATGCATAAGACGGTCCCGCTTCGCACATGTTCACTTGCTCTACCCCCAACCGGCTGCGCCCGGCAACGAGGGGCGTGCCATGAATGTATGGCGGAGCGGCCGGCGGCGTGTTGACCTGGATCAACCGGGCGCCGGCTGGGTGGCGGCCACGCCGATGCGCGATGACCTGGGTCATGGCGGCCGCCGCGACGGCAGCCCACCGTGAGGTGTCGCCAACCGGGCGTCATGCCATAAACGCTAGGCCAGGTGCCATCGATTGGGGGTCGAACTCCGCGCCGGCATTCGGGCAGCATGATTGAATGGGGAAGAAAAACAGCAAGCGCAGCGCTGCCGGCGGCCGGCCGCAGCCCCGCAGTTCCTCGCGCACCAACCTGGCGAGCAACCTGCAACTGACCCGCACGATCCTCAAGCTTTCGCAGGAGCAGCTCGGCCTGCGCTGCGGGCTCAAGCGCACCTACATCGGCGCCCTGGAGCGGGGCGAGATGAACCCGGGCGTCGATAACCTGGACCGGATCGCGGCCGGCATCGGGGTGGACAGCCCGGTCCTGATCCTGGCCCCGGAGCAGGCCTGCTCGATCCTCTACAAGGCGCTGGCCAGTCCTTCGATGTGACCGGCGGCGCCTGCGGCCGGTCGCGCCCTGAGCGGCGTTTCCTGCCCGGGCGCGGCGCCGGGCGGCGGCCCGGGGCGTGGCCCGTCGAGGCTGCGTTAGACTTCATGGAAGTGCTGCCGGGCCCGATCGCCGCAGTCGCGGCTGACGCTCCCGCCGCGCTGGACGCCAAGGAGGCATCGTGACGGTCAAGCGGATGGACAACGTCGGCATCGTGGTGGAGGACCTGGATGCCGCCGTCGCGTTCTTCATGGAACTCGGCCTTCAGCTGGAAGGCCGCATGGCGGTCGCGGGCGAATGGGCCGGCCGCGTGACCGGAGTGCGCGGCCAGCGTGTCGAGATCGCCATGATGCGCACCCCCGACGGCCACAGCCGCCTGGAGCTGTCGCGCTTCGACGCCCCGGCCATCGCCTCCGACCACCGCCGGGCGCCGGTGAACTCCCTGGGATACCTGCGCGTGATGTTCGCCGTCGAGGACCTCGACGACACCCTCGCCCGGCTCGGCGAGCTCGGCGCGGCGGTGGTGGATGAGGTGGTCAATTACGAAGGCATCTACCGGCTGTGCTACATCCGTGGCCCCGAGGGGATTCTCCTCGGGCTCGCCGAACAGCTGGACCCGCGTCCCGGCCGAAAGAATCCCGCAGGGGCCCGGCGTTGAGAATGCAGGGAGCCGGGCGGTTGCCGGCGGTCCGCTGCAAATCGGTTCACGTCTGCGCCGCCATTGGCGCCCACAAAGGGATACCGGGATGAACGCGAGATGGATGCTGTGCCTTTCACTGCTCCTGATGCCGTACCCGGGAGAGGCCGCGGCCGCCGAGGCGGCCGGCCACGTCACCGGCGTGGGCGGCGTGTTTTTCAAGGCCAAGGACCCGAAGGCGCTGGCGGCGTGGTACCGCGACGTCCTGGGGCTGCCGGTGGAGGCCTGGGGCGGCGCGGCCTTGCGCTACGACGCGCCCAAGCATCCGCCGGCCCTGGCCTGGAACGCGTTTCCCGACTCGACCAGTTACTTCGCGCCGTCCACCAGCCCGTTCATGATCAACTACGCGGTCGACGATATGGATGCCTTGCTGGCGCGCCTGAACGCCAGGGGCGTCACGGTGCTCAAGCGCGACGATAGCGACCCCAACGGCCGCTTCGCCTGGATCCTGGATCCGGAAGGCAACAAGATCGAGCTGTGGCAGGCGAAGCCTTAGGGCTAGTTTCTGGTTCAGCTACCGCCTCAACGGGAAGACGAATCCAGTGATGAACAGGCCCACCGGCTGTACAGTGAATTGTGAGGCTGCAGGGGCTTAAATCGTGGTCTGTCTCCTATTATTCGGATGACGCCTGGGGCCGATTCGGCCGAGGCGGGCCGTCAAGAGAGCTAAGGCTTTTGACTGTCTCTCTCTCTCTCTCTCTCTCTGGCTTCATTGGTGGTGCCAGCAAGTAAAAAAGGCAGAATGCGAATGAATGAGGCGATGGCTGAACATTTTTATCTTGTCAGCAGTTATGTCGGGCTGGTGGAATTAGTGGCGCAATTCATCATGATCGTGCTGCAATTGCGACTTTACCGATCCACCCGGCACAACAGCGCGATGCTTCTGGCAGCCTCTACCGCGCTCGGCATCATCAACGTGGTGCTGATGTATTCACCACGGTTGCTGAAATTGCCCATCGAGCAATGGTTGCTGCTGCATGAAGCCGCAGCGGTCGTGTTTTCAATACAGGTGGTCGTCGGTATTGCCGGTGCGGTTATGCTATTCCGCGCCTTTGAAACCGCGTTGAGTCAGGCGCGCCCCTTCTAAGCAGGCTTTACCGGGTACGCCAGAGGGGTGAGCCGCAAGCCCAGACCGTCGCTCTTCCGCCTTGCTGATCGTGGCGTACAAATCCAGCAGCTCGAGTAGGGCCGATTAGCGAAGCGTAATCCGCCTTCCGCGCCATTCGCGCTAATCCGCCGTACTCTGTGAACTTCCACTATGGGGTCCGTTGCGACCCTTCGCGAACGACGGCTTTGCGATAACCTAGCGCAACGCGCGCCGACCACTTCCAAGGATATGCCGTCCCTATATCGTTTTACGATTGTTGCGGACTATTTTCAGTTTGTGCTGATGGATGAAACGTCGGCCGACGACTTCTCCACAATCTGGACAGAGCCTGCGCTAGAGCGGATGCTGGCTGCAGGTGAGAGCGCAATATGTGCAGGGACACTACGCAACGTGGATGTTCCGGTAGAGATCCGCCTCACGGTTGAGCGGCCCTCCATTGATCTTGACCAGTACGACCATGCCGTTGAGGCGTCTATTCAACTGCCTTCCGGGAAGCTTATTGTGATGGGTTGCACTGGATATTTGCCCGACGCGCCACGAATCGATTTGCTTCCTGGCTGTTATCGAGCGCTGTTCTTGGTAAGTGGCATAGAGTCCATTAAGACGGAGTGGGAGCAGGCTGATGACCTATATGCCGTTTATCTATGGCCTGAAGCCGCGGGTGTTCCGCAGTTGATTAAGCACTGGAAGCGCTCGCCCCGTAGGCGTGAGGTTTGACCTGCGTTTTCGCGCAAGCCTGCAGCGTCTTGCGCAGGCCGCCGGGGAGAAAGGGGTTGATCGATTGATGCGGCGTTGGCCTTGTTGATGGCGATGTACAGGGCGACGGTGAGGTGGTAGCCGAGTGATTGAACTGGAGCCGGTATGAGCCCTACGCAGGAGCGCAAGGAAATCCTCCGCCGTTTCATGGAGGACGTTTGGAACCAGGGGCGGCTCGATGCTGTTGATGCCTATCTGGCGCTGCGCTATACCGTGCGGCACGATCCAGGAGATCCCTGGCACGGCAAGCAACTCGATGCAGAAGCATTCAAGGAACGCCTGCGCGTCTCCAGGGCTCCGTTTCCGGATCAGCGCTTTGAAATCCAGGAGCTGTTTGCCGATGGCGACGCCGTGGTAGCGACCTGGCTGTGGACGGGAACGCATCGGGCCGAACTGGCCGGCTTCCCGGCGACCGGCCGGCAGATCCGGATGTCGGGCGCCACGGTGTACTACTTTGAGGGGCTCAAGATCTGCGGCCACTGGCAGATCGTGGATCGTCTCTCCGTTTTTCAGCAGCTGTCTGCCGACAGGCAGCCGGGGTAGGAGATGCCTGTGCCGGCTTCGCCTGGATAAGGTGGGGCGAGGCGAGAGTTCTGCGCAGATTCGAGTAGCGCTGGATTGTTCGGCCATCCATGGGCGAAGCCTTGGGCCTTGCTGCGCTTCATTCCAGCCTACGACTCTGTCGAGATAACCCTCTCCCGCAAGGGGAGAGGGGACTGACAGCGCGGCGCTACAACCTGCACCTACACCTTCACCTACAGCCCTCCGCGCCCGCTCTTGTCGCGCACCCGGCCGATGATGGTGATCTGGTCGGCCACCTGGTCGGCGGGGACGATGTCGTCCGGGTATTCCTCGCGGTTGACGCTGCGCAGGATGAGGGAGCCGTCGGACTTGGGGAAGAGCTTTTTCACCTTGAGCTCGTCGCCGTGGCGGAAGACGTAGACCAGGCCTTCGCGGACCTGGGTTTCGTCGAGGTTCACCAGGATGGAGTCGCCTGAGTAGAGCAGGGGCTCCATGCTGTTGCCGACGACGCGGAAGCGCTTGGCGCGGGCGGGGTTGATGCGCTCCTTGTGGAACCAGGAGAGGCGGTAGGTGGCGGGCTCGCGGTCGGTGGAGGGCTCGTAGCTGACGAGGTGGCCGCGGCCGCCGCTGAACTTGACGATCTCCTCGGAGATGCGGATCTCGCGGTCGCCGGCGGGGTCTTCGGGGTGGAAGGCGCGGGTGCCGCTTTCGGGCTCGACTTCGCCGTCCTTGCGCCACTGCGGGCCGGTGCCGGTGAGGGCCCACTGCAGGTTGATGCCGAGGGCCTTGCACAAGGCGGAGGCGTATTCGCTGCGCTTGCTGTCGCGCGTCTCCAGCGCCTGGATGGTCTGCTGCTTGCCGGGCAGGCCGGCGCGCCGCGCCAGCTCCTCCTGGGTGAGCTTGAGGTGTTCCCTTGCTTTCTTGATGCGGCCGCCGAGGTTCATGGCGCTACATGTAACAACATCCGTTGTCAATGGCAAACACCATTTGTTGTTGACGGTTGTACAACACATGTTGTAACGTGTTGTACAACATCTCCCGACAGGGAAGGCGTGGCATGAGCACGGGCGTGGTTTATCTGATGGTGCTGGGGCCGTTCGTCATCGCCTGCGTGCTGGGGGTGGTGCTGGTCCTGGGCGGGCACTGGCTGCGGTTGTTGTGGCGGGCGGCCAGGACCAGCGCGGCGCGGCGGCGGCGGGGGCGGGCGTGAGGCGGCCGCCGCGGGTGGGCGCGCCGGCGTGCGCCGCGGCGGCCGGGGCGCCCAGGCAATTTTCCATGCGAGGAAGCGATGAGCACGGACAGGTACGCGGAGGCGGTGCCGGCGGTGGCGCCGGAGCGGGCGGAGGAGCTGTGGCGCGTGTTCGGCGCGCTGGCGGCTTCGCATCGCGGCAGGGCGGAGCGGGCGCCGGCGGCGCAGCGGGAGCACTGGCGGCGGGCCCAAGGGTACCGCGCGCAGATTCCGCCGCGGCGGCTGGCGGAGCTGGAGGCGCAGCGGCTGGCACGGACGGGGGAGGGACGGTGAGCGAGACGGAGGTGGATACGTGGATGCCGCTGTACATCGGCGACTACCTGGGGGCGACGGCGCGGCTGACGACCGAGCAGCACGGCGCCTACCTGCTGCTGCTGATGGATTACTGGCGCAACGGCGCGCCGCCGGCGAACGACGCGGTGCTGGCGCAGATCGCGCGGCTGGATCGCCCGGGCTGGCGGCGGCACAAGGCGGCGGTGCTGGGCTTCTTCACGGTGGCGGAGGGGCGGCTGGTGCACCGGCGGCTGGAGGAGGAGCTGGCGCGGGCGCGGCGGATGCGGGAGGCGCGGGTGGAGCGTGCGTCCAAGGGCGGGGTGGCGCGGCGGGAGCGGCTGGGGCAGCTGCTGCAAGACGCGGCGCAGGCGTCCAGGCAGCAGGCCGAGGATGCTGCAAGCGGTGGTGCAAGCAGTGCTACAAGCACTGCTTCAAGCACTGCTGTAAGCAGTGCTGCAAGCACGCTTGAAGCGTGCACGTCACCTTCACCTTCACCATCACCTTCACAGAGAAGCTTGCAGCGGGAGGTTTCACCGCTTCCTGAAACCCTGCTTGCGGCGGGCTCCGTTCCGGCCCCGCCGCCGGCAGCGTCGGCAAGCGCGGAAAAACCGTTCCTGTCGCTGCCCACCAACACGGGCGGGCTGTTCCACGTGGACCCGGCTTACGTGGCGCGCCTGCAGGGGCAGTTCCCGGCGGTGGATGTGCGGCAGCAGTTCCGGCAGATGCAGGCCTGGCTGGAGGGGAATCCGCGCCACCGGAAAACCGCCGCGGGCATGACGCGCTTCGTCGCCAACTGGCTGGCGCGGGAGCAGAACCGCGGGCCGCAGGGGCAGGGCGGGTGCGCCGCCGCACCGCCGCCGGCGTACTTCATCGGCGACGGAGACCTGGGATGAGCGCGGCGCTGCGCAAGTGCCCGCCGCATTCGCTGGAGGCGGAGCAGTCGACCCTGGGCGGGCTGCTGCTGGACAACCGGGCCTGGCACGAGCTGGCGGGGCAGCTGCGCGAGGAGGATTTCTACCTGCGGCGGCACCGGCTGGTGTGGCGCGCCATCGGCGAGCTGCTGCGGCGGGAGCAGCCCTGCGACTTCGTCACCGTGGCGGAGCACCTGCGCCAGCGCGGCGAGCTGGAGGAGGCCGGCGGCCTGGCCGGGCTGGGCGCGCTGGCGGTGGATACGCCCAGCGCGGCGAACGTGCGGGCCTATGCGGCGATCGTGCGCGAGCGGGCGGCGCTGCGCGGGCTGATCGCGGCGGGGCAGGACATCGCCGGCCTCGGCTGGCAGCCGGAGGGCCGCGCCGCGGACCTGCTGCTGGAGGCGGCGCAGGGACGGCTGGCGCAGGTGGGGCGCACGCGGCAGCAGCGGGCGCGCAGCTTCGCCGAGGTGATCGACCTGGCGGACCAGGCGATCGGCGCGGCGCGGCGGCGGCGCGAGGCGGGCGAGGACCTGGGCATCCCCAGCGGCATCCCGTGCCTGGACCGGCGCACCGGCGGCTGGCAGGCGGACAGCCTGGTGGTGATCGCGGCGCGGCCGAGCCTGGGCAAGACGGCGCTGCTCAACCAGATGGCGGTGCACGCGGCGCGGCGCGGCCACGCCGGGCTGATCTTCAGCCTGGAGATGGGGCCGGAGACGCTGGGCATCCGCGCCATGGCCACCGCCGCCGGCGTCAACCTCACCGCGCTGGCCGGCGGCCTGCGCGGGCCGCACGAGGCGGCGGCGCGCAAGGCGGTGGAGCTGGCGGCGCTGCCGCTGTTCGTCGACACCGAGACCTACAGCCTCGGCGGCATCTGCGCCCAGGCCGGAGAGTACCGACGGGTACACGGCATCCGCTGGGCGGCGGTGGACCACATCGGCCTGGTGGAGCACGAGGGCTTCCACAGCCGCAACGAACAGGTGGGGGCGGTGACGCGGACCCTGAAGAAGCTGGCCAAGCGGCTGGGCATCCCGGTGCTGGCGCTGAGCCAGCTCAACCGCGGCGTGGAGCGCGAGCGGCGGCGGCCGACGCTGGCCGACCTGCGCGACTCCGGGAATATCGAGCAGGACGCGGACGTGTGCCTGTTCCTGCACAGCGACAGCGAGGACAACCGGGCGGCGATCCCGGTGGAGCTGGGCCTGCTCAAGAACCGCGGCGGGCGCCGGGGCTGGCTGCAGGAGGCGGTGCAGTTCGACGGGGCGACGCAGACCTTCGCCGAGGCGGCGGCGCGCGGCGGCGCCGGGCCGCCGCCGCGCCAGGCGGCGGTGCCGCACTGGCAGGACGGGGCGGATGCGGCGTGAGGCGGCGGATTTCTCTTCCGCCTCTCCGCGGGGAGAGGCGGGATCACACAGGAGATCGGAACATGAGTCACCAGGTGAAGGTATTCGTCCTCGACAAGGACCATTTCAACCTGCTGCTGCGCGGCAAGGCGCGGGTGCGCAACCTGCCGCAGGACGGCGACATCGTCAGCGCCAGCCACGTGGGGCACAAGCTCGGCTTCATGGTGTACAGCGCGGCCTATCCGCACGCCGATCCGCGGCAGCCGCTGCCGACGGTGACGGCGGTGGTGGAGCGCCTATGAGCGGCGACACGTTCTATTGCTGCTGGTGCTCGCGGCGCAAGCCGCTGGCCGCCGGCTACCGCCAGATGAGCCGCGGCCGGCGCAAGTGCCCCGACTGCCAGATCAAGACCCGGGAGGCGATCGATGCGCAACGGCAACGCGCGGCAGCGCGCTAGGGAGGACGTGGACAAGGCGCTGTTCCGCGAGGCGCTGCGGCAGTGGCTGGACTGGCTCGGCACGGTGCACGCCGGCGGCGGCCGGCGCAGCGCGCCGCTGATCGACGAGGCCGGCACGCTGTACGAGGCCTTTGCCGGCGCCTTCGGCCGCTACGACGGCGGGCACAGCGACCCCACCGTGAACAAGCTGCTCGGCGACGAGCGCCGCTGCCACGACTGGCCCGCCAGCATCCACGCCATCGTCATGGACATGCCGCGGGACTGGCGCGTCTGCCTGCTGGGCGCCGCCCTGGAGTACTCGCAGACCACCATCGCGCAGCAGCTGGGCTTGAGGCAGCAGCTGGTGAGCGTCATGCTGGGGCACGCGCGGCGGACCTTGCTGGAGCGGCTGCGGGTGCTGGCGCGGACCGGGCGCGAGCTGCGGGGGATGGGGCTGGGCGCGGGGTCCGCGCCGGCGCGAAGCGGACGGTGCGGTACCGGGGGCGGAGGTTGAAGGCGGGGCCGCGGGCGGGAGGGGGCGAGCTGTTGCTGAGGTCGCTCACGCTCGTGCCGCGGCCCCCTTCATCCGCACGGGTGCTTTAATACGGTTCATCCATAAACATGCAGGCCGGCGCTGCCCGCGGACTGCAGAACTCGAGGACGCCATGCCATTGCCGCTCACCGATCCGCGCTGGAGTGAACTATGCAGCAGCTACGGGACCTGCGGGGATGTGGTCGCCTTGTTGCGGGAAGCCTATGACGCGGGCGGCTTGTCCGGGGACAGGCTCGGGGATCTCATCAATGAGGTGCAGCACCAAGGAGATACCTCCACGGCGATGTATGCCGTGGCCGGGCACCTGATCGAGCTGGCGGCCGGCGCGACCGCGGGGGATGCCCTCACGCTGCTCAGCGAGGCGGGCTGATCTACGGAATTATATACTTGACACCACAAGCTGCTTGGAGCATGGCGTGGTGACTCACAAGGCCAATGAATATGTCCGTGGTGATATCACCACGAACACAGTTGAAAGCAGTTTTGCCCTGCTGAAACGCGGCCTGATTGGCACATTCCATCACGTAGGCCAGCAGCACCTACAGCGTTACGCAAAGGAATTTGACTTCCCGTGGAATCATCGTAGAGTCACTGATACGGAGCGCGCCGCTGCGCTACCAACCAAAATCGGGGGAAGCGCCTGATGTACCGGGACTCATCACAGGCAGTGTGATGGAACAACTCGTTATCACGATCCGCCCTAGCACCGAGCATGACGGAATGTTGCGCGTGGCTGATGCCATGCAACAGGTGATCGATTTTCTGCGTATTTTTGATGAGGCCGAGCGCGCGATTGCTTCTCCAGATGAAGCTTTCGAGTGGCGCCTTGAGAGTGCATCCACCAATAGTCCGTTTACCGTTGTAGCCAGAGCCGAACCACGTCATGCCGGTGCTGATGTAACCGCGCACGTGCGTAAGGTAAAGGAGCGCGTATCGTCCGGCATTACCGACCTGATCCAGAAGCGAGCACTACCGTCGTGGATGACCACGGATGCCGTGGATGCAGTAGATGCAGTATTTAAACGTAGTCTCAATGGGATTGTCACGACTGAGATACAGATTGCCGCCAATGACACAATTTCCATTGACCGGATAAATGCGGAAGCTGGCGTCGAAGCCATTGCCGGCATTAGGGCGGTTGTACTGGACCTTGATCTACCGGAACGAACTGCGGTAGGTGAATTGATTGGTGTTATGTGCGGCGTTGGAAATTACGGTCGCAAACCAGCGATTCGGATATTCACGGACCTATACAAGTGGATTTCTTGCACCCTTCCTCCACATCTCGTAGAGCAATTTGGGGACACTCACAAGCTTAAAGAGGTCTGGGAGGGTAAGACGCTGGCGGTAGAGGGGGACCTGATCTACGCCAAGGGTGGCAAGTTATCTAGGCTTGAGGCTAGGAACATCAGAGTGGTGTTTGACGCGCCGCTTATCGAGTTGTCTGATGTAGTAGACCCCGATTTCACGGCAGGGCTTGATCCTGTCGAATATCTACAAAAATTCCACGAAGGCGAACTTGCCTAGGAAAGTGTATTGGGACTCTTGCGCTTTCATTGGGCTTCTTAATCGGGAGCCCGATAAGATAAATGCGTGCTCCGATGTTTGGGTTGAAGCGCAAAACGGCTATACCACTATTTACACTTCCTACTTAGCATTCACTGAAGTTTATAAGGTCAAATGTTCTGTGCCAGGGACCGCGCTGACGATCGAAGAGGACAAGCGAATTGAGCAGGTTTTGCAGCAAAGGTGGATTCGACCAGTCATCGTAGACGAAAGGATTGCAATCGGTGCTAGAAGGCTTCTGCGCCGTTTTTCACCTGAATTCAAGAAGCCTGTTGATGGCATTCACCTTGCAACGGCTGCGATTCTTAACGTCGATGAAATGCATACGTTCGATGGGTCTGATTTACTGAAACTAGACGGTAAAGTTCAAAAGGAAGACGGCACGATGCTGAAAATATGCCTTCCTTCGACTTCTGGACCGCCGCCAGTGCCGCCTATGTCGGAACAAGATCTGATTGAATTTGAAAAGGAACTTACATCAAAAGGCAGACGCTGATCTGTCCGAGTTTGACTCAACACACGCTCCATTCGAAGACGTGTTGCACCAGCTGCTGCGCGCCAAGCCACAGCATAAGACAGCGCCGAAGAAGAAGACTCGCAAAAAGGCGCAATGAGCCACGCTAATTACAGGTTCAGCGTTACGATCCACTCCGACGATTTAGCGGTTATAGGATGCCTGCGCGCCATATCAAAGGCTGCGCAGAAAACCGGCAATAACAACATTCCTTGGGGTGGAACGAAGGATAGGGACTGGAAGCAGGACGGTCATAAAGTGACGTTTCACTTTTCCAGTGAGAACTATCGCGACGGATTTATTGCCCTTGCGAAAGAAATCCTCAGGGATTCTCTCTGGGGGGAAGTCAGTCGCAGCGATGATGATCCGGCCACACCGCAAAATTAGCTAGCTATAGCGGTTTGTGGCGGCGGGTATATATTTCCGCTGATCTACGCGGGTGCCGCAGGTCCGAGAGCCGTTCCCTGTCCGCAGTTCCTGCATGAGGAGTTTGCCGCGGCGGCGCCGCGGGGTGCGCGGATGCTGGCGCCGCTGCTGCCGCAGGCTGCGGATTTCGACGCGTACAAGTACGCGGTGGCCGGCCTCGCCGGCTTCATGGGCTTGCACCGCTTCGCCCGCTTCCTGGATGGACTGGACGATTACGAGGGCGAATTCCATCACGTCTGGATCGATGGGGCGCTGCCTTCGCCGGAATAATGGGCACGGGCAGGAGAGAGCGGCAGGAGGCGGGCGCATGACCCAGCAAACGAATGCGGATGACAGCCTGGAGTGGCAGCGGCGCTTCGCGGCGGCGGCGAACAACCGCGCCTGGACCCTGGCGGAGGCGGCGGCGCGGTCGGCGCAGGAGGATGCGGAGATGCTGGATGCGGCGCACGCGGCGCGCTTCCTGTGGCGGGGCATCGGCACGGAGAGGAACGCGGCGCGGGCGGAGCTGCTGCTGGGGCAGGTGCATGCGCTGCTGGGCCATGCGCTGCCGGCGATGCGCTGCGCGAAGGCGGCTTTCGCCTTTTTCTCCGGCGGGGACAGCCTGCCGTGGGAGGTCGCCTTTGCGCACGCGGTGCTGGCGCACGCCGCCTGCGTGAACGGCGATGCGGCGCTGCATGCGCTTCACTACGGCAAGGCGGCGGAGGCGGCGCAGGCGATCACGGTGCCGGCGAACCGCGCCTTGTTCGAGGCGACGTTGCGGGTGGTGCCGAAGCCGGGGTAGCGGGCGGCGCGCGGGAGCTGTGCCTGCCGGGCTCATCCCGGCTTGCGGGTCTATTTCTTCGTCGCGCTCGTCGTGCTTGTCACGCTCGCCGCGTTCGTCGCGTCAGGCCGGCCGCGGCCGTTGCCGGGCGCGCGACCGGCTCCGGCACGAATGACGGCTCGCGGCGCCTGCGGATGACGCGGCCCGGGCGTGCGCCCACGCCTTCAGTTCGCGCTGACCGGGGCCGCGGTGCGCTCCATCATGCGGCGCGCTTCGCCGATGGCGGCGTCGGGATTGCGCGGGAAGAGGGCGGCGAGGCGCTGCAGGTCGGTGGGGCCGGCGGCGCTGCTGCCAGTGTCGAGCGGCAGGGAGGCGTTGAGCATGGCCAGGCGCTGGTCGGAGCCGAGGAAGGGGTTGCCGTGCGCGGTGACGACGACGCCTTCGAGCGAGCGGCTGACGGTGAGCGGGGCGCTGGCCTGGTCCACCTGGAGTTCGAGGCTGGAGGCCTCGATGCCGTCGGCGCCGGCGCTGAAGGCCGGGGCGAGGGTGCCAACGAGGGCGGCGGAAATGACGGTGGCGAGCGGGTCCGTGTGTTCATGTGCTTCTCCTGTTCCGTGGGGCCGGATGGCCGAGTGCGCACAGGCTAGGCCCCTCTCATTTGCGCAACCAGACGGCTTTTGCGGGAACGTTCCTACCGGAAAGCGGGAGGGCGGCGGAGAATCTGGCCGGAACAGGGCGGGGCATCCTTCCGCTTTTCAGGAGGATGGCTTGCTGAAATCACGGCTGGGCGCCGATTCCGGGAGGGCTTATCGTGGCGCCGCCTGGGTGCGAAGCCCCGTCGCACCCGGGCCGGGTGCGCAGGCCGGGGCATTGGAGCAGTGCCATGTTCAGGTTCCTTTCGCGGGTCCGCGACCAGTTCCGGCAGGACGAGATCGGCTTTTACGAGCTGCCGTTTCCGGGGTTCGTGACGGATACGCGGTCTTCGCCGGTGGAGGTGCGCTTCGAGCTGGACCTGCGCAACGACCGCAACCGGGCGGCATGGAGCCAGCGCTGGCGGACGCGGGCGTTCGAGGAAGGGCGCTACGGCGCGCAGCCGGTCGAGGAGACGGTGAGCGCGCGCCGCGCGGCGGCGGGCAAGACGCAGCGGCCGTTCGCGGCGGCGGAGCCGGCCGCGGCGCCGGCGAAGGTGGTGCGGATGGGCGGATCGCTGGCGGCTTGAGGCTGGCGGTGGTTGGGCCGCGTTCCGGGCGGTACGGGTGGGCTGGTGGCGCGGGGCGGCGTCCAGGCGGGTGCGGGGATGCGGCCACGCCATCGCCTGTCGTGGCTACAGCGCCTCCGCCGCTTGACCCTGGAGTATGCTTGGGGACGATAAGGCATAAGCGCCGGATGCCCGGAAGCGACTTCCGGAGCGGCGGCGTGCAAGATGGCGTCGTATACCGGCGGAATCCCGATTCAACATGCGCATCAGGCAAGTCGTCGCGGCACTGATCGTCCTGCTGGGCCTTTCGGCCCAGGTGCGGACCGCCTTTGCCTGCACGATGATGCCGGGCCAGATGCAGGCGCAGCGCTGCTGCCCGGGCCTGGAGGGTGGTGCCGGTGTGCCGGGTGGTGTCAGCTCCTGCTGCGATGCGGCGGCGCCGGGCGACACGCCGCTGGCGCAAGCAAGCTCGTTCAAGCCGCACTTCCTGCATGCCGATCATCCCCCGGTGGCCTGGGGGCCGGCACCGCGCCTTCTGGCGGCCGCGTCCGATCCGGGCGATGACCGCCTGCGACGTCCCGATCCACCCTCGCATCCGCGAGCTGCTCTCCCGCTGTATCTGCTGACGGCGCGCCTGCGCCTGTAATCCGATGGATGGCGGCCTCCGGCCGCCCCTGCACCGCTGCCGCCGTGCCCGGCCGGATCGCCGGCCGGATCGTCCATCGAGATTGCGAGGCGCCTTTCATGTTCCACACTTCAATGGCCGGCCGGGCCGTGCCGGCTCTCGCCGCCATGCTGCTGTTCGCGGCAACCGCCGGCGCCGACGAAGCGCCGCATGCGCATCCCTATGACGCGCCGCCGGCCGGCACTCCGCTGTCGCTGGCGGAGGCGATGCGGCTGGCCACCAGCGACCAGCCTCTGCTCGGCGCGCGCCAGGCGGCGATCGACGCCGAGGAGCACGCCGCGGTGGCGGTGGCGCAGCTGCCGGACCCGAAACTCTCCGCCGGCGTGCAGGACCTGCCGGTGGATCGCGGCGAGGCCTTGAGCGTGCGCGACGACAACTTCACCACGTTCACGCTGGGCTTGAGCCAGGAGCTGCCGCGCCTCGGCAAGCGTCAGCTCCGCGGCGAGCGCAAGCGCCTCGAAGCGGAGGCGGACCGCCTGGGCCTGGAGGCGGACCGCCGCGGCATCGGCCGCGACGCGGCGCTGGACTGGCTCGACGTCTACCAGGCCGAGCAGTCGCTGCGCCTGACGCGGCAGCTGGCCGAGGAATCGGCGCTGCAGGTGCAGTCGCTGGAGAGCGCCTACCGCGCGGGCCGCGCGGCGCAGGCGGACTGGCTGGCGGCGAAAGTGGAGGCGGCGCTGGCCGGCGACCGCGTGCAGGACGGGCAGCACCACGTCGAGCGCATGCGCGCGGCGCTTTCGCGCTGGATCGGCGAGGCGGCGCAGCGCCCGCTCGCCGGCGGCCTCGACGGACTGCCGGAGCCGGAGCAGCTGCCGCAGACGCTGGCGCAGGTGGATCGCCATCCGCTGCTGTCGGGCCTGGAGAAGCAGGTCGACATGGCGCGGAACGACGCGGCCCAGGCGCGGCAGGCCTACCGTCCGGACTTCGCGGTTGAAGGCTACCTCGGCTACCGGCCGGCGTATGCCGACTTCGTCGGCCTGCGCGTCTCGATGGACCTGCCGCTGTTCACGGGCCGGAGGCAGGACCGCGGCCTGGCCGCGGCGCTGCGCCAGTCCGATGCGGCGGAGGACCGCAGGGAGGACGCGCTGCGCCAGCTGCACGCGCAGGCCGCCGAGGACTACATCGACTGGCACCACGCCCGCGAGCGCGTCGCCGCCTTCGACACCGGCGTCCTCCCCGACGCGCGGCTGCGCGTGGACGCCGCGCGCAGCGCCTACGCCGCCGGGGGCGGCAGCTTCGACGCCGTGCTGCTGGCGCGGCGCAGCCTGCTCGATGTGCAGCTCCAGCGCCTGGCGCTCGCCGTGGATGCGGCCCGCGCCCAGGTGCGCCTGCAGTACTTCGCCTCCGGAAACTGAGCCATGCGCACTTCCACGATTCTGCTCGCCACCCTCGTCGCCGGCGCGGCCGTGTTCGCCGCCCTGGTCGCCCGGCAGTTGCACCGGCCTGACGCGGCGGCCGGCGCCGCGGCGGCGGACCAGCCGCTGTACTGGTACGACCCGATGTACCCGGACAAGCACTTCGACCGGCCGGGCAAGTCGCCGTTCATGGACATGCAGCTGGTGGCGAAGATGCCGCAACGCGGGCCGCAGGGCGGAAGCGGCACCGTGGCGATCGATCCGCGGGTGGTGCAGAACCTCGGCGTGCGCCTGGCGCCGGTGACGCCGGGCCGCTTCGCGCGGACGGTGGACACGGTCGGCGTGGTGGCGGTGGACGAGCACCGGATCGAGGCGGTGCAGGTGCGCGCGGCCGGCTGGGTCGAGATGCTGGCGGTGCGGGCGGCGGGGGACCCGGTACGGCGGGGACAGCTGCTTGCCGGCGTTTATGCGCCGGAGCTGCTTGCGGCGCAGCAGGAACTGCTGGTCGCGCTGGATTCCGGGGATGCCGGCCTGATCGCCGCGGCCCGGCAGCGGCTTCTGCTGACCGGCCTGACGGCCGGGCAGATTGCACGGGTGGAGAAGACCCGCCGGGCGCAGCGCCGGGTGGATTACTACGCGCCGTTCGACGGCTACGTGATGGAGCTGGGCGCGCGCCTGGGCGCGGCGGTGCAGCCGGGGGTGAGCCTGTTCCAGCTCGCCGACCCCGCCACGGTGTGGATCAACGCCGAGATCCCCGAGGCGCAGGCCGCCTGGCTCAAGCCCGGCGACCACGCCCAGGCCGAACTGACGGCGCTGCCGGACGAGCGCTACGACGCGGTGGTGGACTACCTCTACCCGGAGCTGAACGCGGCGACGCGCACCCTGAAAGTGCGGCTGGTGGTGCAGAATCCGCGAGGGCATTTGCGCCCGGGCATGTTCGCCGGCGTGCACCTGCTCGGCCAGCCGCGCGAGAACGTGCTGACGGTGCCGGCCGAAGCGGTGATCCGCACCGGCACGCGCAGCGTGGTGCTGGTGGCGGAGGATGCCGGCCACTTCCGCCCGGCGCTGGTGCGGATCGGCGCGGAGCAGGCCGGGCGCTCGGAGATTGTCGAAGGGCTGGCGGCGGGACAGCAGGTGGTGGCCTCCGGACAGTTCCTGATCGACTCCGAGGCCAACCTGCGCGGCGCCCTCTACAGCCTCGGCGGCGGCGCGGCGCCGCCCGGGGCGGGCGATACGCCTTCGATGCAGATGCCGATGCCGGGCCAGGGGCGGTGACATGATCGCGCGCCTGATCCACTGGTCCCTGCGCAACCGCTTGCTGGTGCTGATGGCCACCGCCCTGCTCGCCGCCTGGGGCGTGCAGGCCGCCTGGAGCACGCCGCTGGACGCGATTCCCGACCTGTCCGACACGCAGGTCATCGTCCGCACCGAGTTTCCGGGCCAGGCGCCGCAGGTGGTGGAGGACCAGGTCACCTACCCGCTGACCACCACCATGCTGTCGGTGCCGGGCGCGCGCACGGTGCGCGGCTACTCCTTTTTCGGCGACTCGTATGTCTACATCATCTTCGACGACAAGACCGACCTGTACTGGGCGCGCTCGCGCGTGCTCGAGTACCTGAGCCAGGCGGCCGGGCGGCTGCCGCCGGCGGCGAAGCCGGCCCTGGGGCCGGACGGCACCGGCACCGGCTGGATCTACGAGTACGCGCTGGTCGATCGCGGCGGGCACTACGACATCAGCCAGCTGCGCGCGTTGCAGGACTGGTTCCTCAAGTACGAACTGAAGGCCGTGCCGAACGTGGCCGAGGTGGCCAGCGTCGGCGGCCTGGTGAAGCAATACCAGGTGGTATTGGACCCGGACCGCATGCGCGCGCTGGGCGTGCCGATCGGCCGCGTGGTGCAGGCGCTGAAGGACTCCAACAACGAGACCGGCGGCTCGGTGCTGGAGCTGGGCGAAGCCGAGTACGCGGTGCGCGCCACCGGTTACCTGAAGACGCTCGACGATTTCCGCGCCGTGCCGGTCGGCCTGGGCCCTGGCGGCACGCCGGTGCTGCTCGGCGACGTGGCGCGCATCCAGCTGGGGCCGGAGCTGCGCCGCGGCATCTCCGAACTGGACGGCGAGGGCGAGGCGGTGGGCGGCATCATCGTGATGCGCGCCGGCAGGAACGCGCTGGAGACCATCGACGCGGTGAAGGCGAAGCTGGCCGCCCTGCGCCCGGGCCTGCCCGAGGGCGTGGAGATCGTGCCGACCTACGACCGCTCCGGCCTGATCCACCGCGCGGTGGAGACGCTGCGCGACAAGCTGGTGGAGGAGTTCCTGGTCGTCACCCTGGTCTGCGCGCTGTTCCTGTTCCACCTGCGCTCGGCCCTGGTGGCCATCGTCAGCCTGCCGCTGGGCGTGCTGGCGGCGTTCAGCGTGATGCGCTGGCAGGGGGTCAACGCCAACATCATGTCGCTGGGCGGCATCGCCATCGCCATCGGCGCCATGGTCGACGCGGCGGTGGTGATGATCGAAAACGCGCACAAGCACCTGGAGGCCTGGAACCACGCGCATCCGCGGCGTGACCCGGGCCCGGCCGAGCGCCTGGCCCTCATCGGCGACGCGGCGGCGGAGGTGGGACCGGCGCTGTTCTTCAGCCTGCTGATCATCACCCTGAGCTTCGTGCCGGTATTCACCCTGGAGGCGCAGGAGGGCAAGCTGTTCGCGCCGCTGGCCTTCACCAAGACCTACTCGATGGCGGCGGCGGCGGGGCTGTCGGTGACGCTGATCCCGGTGCTGATGTTCCAGTTCGTCCGCGGCCGCATCCCCGACGAGCGCAGCAACCCGCTCAACCGCTTCCTCATCGCCCTGTACCGGCCGCTGCTGGCCGCGGCGCTGCGGCGGCCGTGGCCGACCCTGGGAGTGGCGCTGCTGGCGGTGCTGCTGTCGGCGGTGCCGGCGGCGCGCCTGGGCAGCGAGTTCATCCCGCCGCTGGTCGAGGGCGACTTGCTGTATATGCCCTCGGCGCTGCCGGGCCTTTCGGCCGGCAAGGCGGGGCAGCTGCTGCAGCAGACCGACCGGCTGATCAGGCAGTTCCCGGAGGTGGAGCGGGTGTTCGGCAAGGTCGGCCGCGCCGAGACGGCGACCGACCCGGCGACCTCGGAGATGTTCGAGACCACCATCCGGCTCAAGCCGCAGGACCAGTGGCCGGAGCGCATCAGCCAGGAGCAGCTGATCGCGAAGATGGACGCGGCGCTGACCATCCCCGGCCTCGCCAACCTGTGGGTGCAGCCGATCCGCAACCGCATCGACATGCTCTCCACCGGCATCAAGAGCCCGGTGGGGGTGAAGATCGCCGGGCCGGACCTGAAGGTGCTGGAGCGGATCGGCGGGCAGGTGGAGGCGGTGCTGAAGACCGTGCCGGGCACGCGCTCCGCCTACGCCGAACGGGTGCAGGGCGGGCGCTATATCGAGGTGCGCACCGACCGGGTGCGCGCCGCGCGCGTCGGCTTGAGCCTGGCGCAGGTGCAGCAGGTGGTGGCGCTGGCCATCGGCGGCGAGAACGTGGGGCAGACGGTGGAAGGCCTGCAGCGCTTTCCGATCAACCTGCGCTACCCGCGCGAGCTGCGCGACTCGGTGGACAAGCTGCGCGAGCTGCCGATCGTCACCGACGGCGGCGCCACCACCACGCTCGGCGCGGTGGCCGAGGTCGCCGTCGCCGACGGCCCGCCGCAGCTGCGCAGCGAGAACGCGCGGCTCAACGGCTGGGTCTACGTCGATATCGCCGGCCGCGACCTCGGCTCTTACGTGCGCGAGGCGCAGCGCAGGGTGGTGCAGCAGGTGCCGCTGCCGCCGGGCTACTCCATCGCCTGGTCCGGCCAGTTCGAGTACCTGGAGCGCGCGGCGAAGAGGCTGGAGCTGGTGGTGCCCTTCACCCTGGCGATCATCTTCGTGCTGCTGTACCTCACCTTCCGCAGCCTCGGCAGCGCCGCGCTGATCATGGGCAGCCTGCCGTTCGCCCTGGCCGGGGGGCTGTGGCTCCTGTATTTCCTGGGCTACAACTTCTCCATCGCCTCCGCCGTGGGCTTCATCGCCCTGGCCGGGGTGGCGGCGGAGTTCGGCGTCGTGATGCTGATCTACCTGGACAACGCCATCCGCAAGCGGCGCGCGGAGGGACGCTTGGCCAGCCGCGACGACCTGCTGGCGGCGATCGAGGAGGGCGCGGTGCTGCGCGTGCGGCCCAAGGCGATGACGGTGGCGGTGATCGTGGCCGGCCTGTTGCCGATCATGTTCGGCGGCGGCACCGGCTCGGAGGTGATGCGGCGCATCGCCGCGCCGATGGTGGGCGGCATGATGACCGCGCCACTGCTGTCGATGATCGTGTTGCCGGTCGCCTACCTGCTGCTGCACCGGCGGAAGCTGGTGCATCGGGCGGAACCCGGCTAGCGTCCTTGCAGGGCTTCCCGAACATCGTGCGCCGGCGGGACGGCCCGGGGCGCCTGCCGGCCTGGCGCAATCCCTGGCCGGCACGCCGGAAAACTGGGGTGCGGCCCTGGCTGGTGCGGCGTCAATGCTGCCGCGGGATCCGGCGACGAAGGCACTGAAGGAGGCCGTTCATCGGCGGTCGGGAACTTGCGCCGCTCGAACACACCCCCAAGGCTGGGCTCAGACGGGTGTGCCATATGACCGCATTGGCCATGCTTCAGACCTCCGTGATCCTGCTCGTGCTGGCGGCGGCGGGCGGCTTGGTGATGGCCGGCATTCGCTTCAGCGGCCGGCCGCACCCGCCGTCCTGGCTCGCCATGCTGCACGGCCTGCTCGCCGCGGGCGCCTTGACGTTATTGCTCTACGCCGCGTGTGTGGCGGGGCTGCCACGCCTCGCCGCGTATGGGCTGGCCGTGCTGATCGTCGCCGCGCTCGGCGGCCTGGTCCTCAACCTGAACTACCACTGGAAGCGGCTCGCACTGCCGGTCTCCCTGACCGTGGGACACGCGGCGCTTGCCGTGGCGGGGTTCATCCTGCTGCTGATCCCGGCGTTCGGTCCTCACGGAGGGTGAGCGGCGCCGCGACGCGGGATGGCGATGCGGCTGACGCACCGCTGGCGCAGCGACTCAGCGCTCCGTTTTCCAGGGCTTGAAGGTGATGCCGCCGTCCTGGGGGTGGGGCTTGCGGTGGTCGAAGGTGCCGGCCCAGATGTCGGCGGGGATCTGGTGGAAGGCGCGGCAGCGGCCGGTGGCGCCGTAGACGGCGGAGCCGATGAAGTGGGTGCAGGCGGAGCACTGTTCGCCCAGGGGGGACTCGCGGCGGGGGTGCGGCTTGATGGGGGGAGGCTTTCGGGGCATGGCTAATCGATATAAACGGATGCTGCGGCGGAAAGGTTCCAGTTGGTACGGGACCGTACCGAGGGGATGGGGTCGGCCCGCGGGCGGAGGGGATGGGCAGGTTGCGGGCGAGGGGTGAGCAGGCGCGCGGTGAGCGGGCGGGG